>Ga0315296_10001032_pt1 | contig 24507 bp, 26 predicted proteins | sample YL17G14_18_MG_FD_203921 | JGI IMG/M metagenome (GOLD analysis project Ga0315296, IMG submission 203921) | Sediment microbial communities from Yellowstone Lake, YNP, Wyoming, USA - YL17G14_18 | ecosystem: Environmental > Aquatic > Freshwater > Lake > Sediment | place: USA: Wyoming | collected... | reverse complement strand
CATCCGTGTTACAATTTTCCGTCAGGCTCTCGCTGTCGTGATAGACCTCGCTACGCAGGTTGAGCCGATATCTGCCCTGGTTCCTCCTGCCAAAGTGCCTGATAATGTTCGACACTGCACACCTCCTAATTAGCAACAACGCTCGACACCTTGCTGATACTGGCCTCTGCCACGCCGCTGACCTTCTTCACATGCGCCCAGGACTCGCCCGAAATCTTCAGGATGACGCCGCCCCCCGCTGGTGGCGTGTAGCTTATGGCCAAGTAGGGCCTGTATTCTGCCGCTGCCACGTATGAGACGAACTCCATATACAGGTAATCGTTTGCCCCCGTCAGAGCCAGATTACCGTCCAGGGTGACGTCGAACAGCTTGGCGTGGTTGTCCCAACAGTCCTGCACAAAGGCGGTCATGGGGATTTCGTGCCAGCCAACAACGTCGATACCTAGAATAGAGAAGTCGTTGGTGGCATCGTAGTCAGTCGTGGCATTCTTGCACCCTGCCGTGCCCCAGCCGCTCCCCGTCTTGTAGATGTTGAACGTGGCTTGGTTAGTCACCCAAGCGGCACTCTCTGTCCCATCTCGGCGGCAGCGTCGAATCCAGAAGGCGTAGCCCGTAATGTCCAGGCCAGCACTCTCGTGAACTGCCGCAATGTCAATCCATAGGGAAGCGGCATCAATCGTTGAACCTGCGGGGATGCCAGCAAGACTACAGCGCAGCATCGGGTCGCACTCCTGGGTCTTCGTTTCCATACCCCAGTAGTGGTAAGGGTTGCCAGCCCCGCCATCACAGTTGGTGTCCGAGGTCAGCTCGCGCAGATCGCACCCTGCGGTCATCTCGATATTAATGCTGGACAAGATTCAGCCCCTCGATGTTCGCCAGCAGTTCCTGCATCCCTATCGTCCAGAGCAGGATCGGGTTGGGGTCGGGGATCATGGGTTTGCCCATCTGCTTAGCCGTGAACCCGCAGCGCGTAGCGTATCGGGCAGCCCAACCCAACTTCGGGAAGTAGCCCCAGAAGTTCCTCTTGGCAGGGCAATCGTCATCTAGCATTTCCTTGATGCTCTCTAGCGCGATGGCGTCAGCTATCTCCCACTGCTGTACCTGGGTAAAGTTTGTGGCCACGACGTAGAGGGCAAGCTGGCGGCCTTCGCCCATGACGTTGATGAGGCAGAACCCCACAGGCCAGGAGCCGATGAGAGCCACCCACGCCCGATGCTTGAACTCCTTGGTCGTAGCGTCGGCCTCAGCGATGCGCTGGATCGTGGCGTCATTCCAGAACCACGCCTTCTGTAGTCTCTGGCAAACCCAATCTGACTTCTGGTCGAATATCTCGCTGCGTAGGGCCGCGCCGACGTTGGCCTTGGCGTTCTCCAAGAGGGTGGACAATCGGACGATGTTTATGTTCATTAGGCTGTGTGCTCCACGATGGCTTGGAGAGTCGGGCGGAAGTCTAGGATGTCGGCGGTCTTGGCGACACCCACGATGACGATGCAGTCATCGACGGCAGACGGTGCCGTCTGCGTGAACCCCCCTGCCGTCGCCGTATCCAGATAGACGAAACCGCCCACCGTCCAGTTCCAGGTATCGTCGCGGATATTGCCCTGGCGCAGGAATAGCCCCGTGGCGTTCTCTGCTATGGTCGCCAGGCAGATATGGGTGCAACGCGAGGTGGCCTCAGCGTCGGCGTCAGTCAACTCCATCTTGCCGTCCGCGCCGTAGTAGACAGCCTGGCCGAAGACTAAGGCTGTGCCAGCGGTCAGGGTCTCAACGATCCCACTAGCCGTATGATCGGCGCTGGGTGCGGCATCGAAGACGAGTTGAAAGGTATCGGCCTCCTGACCAGAGAGAAGCGTGAGAATCTGGGCTGCCGTGAGCGCGGCGATGTTCCCGCCAGTTATCCTGCCCACCAGCCGTTGCTCTGCTATCGTCAAGGCAGCAGGCGTATCGTCGGTCGTAGCAGCCAGGATGGTCTGGGCGTCGAAGAGGGATTTGGCTACCTTGAGGTCGGCGTAGGCTTTGGTAGCCGCGTCCTGGGCGTTCGTGGGGTCTACCACGTTCTGGATGGGGTTGGTCTTGGCATCTATGGCAGTCTCGCTGACCGCTAGTTGAATTGCGTTGTTGATTACTAGCGACCAAAGGTTTGTGTTTTTTGTAAACGCAAAGTAATCATTGGCGTCTAGGCCAAGGGCGGTTGCGAGTACAGTGGAATAGAAGAAGGCATCCAGATAGGTCTTATCAGGATAGACTACCCCATCCTTGATCAAACTCAGGACATCTATCGTCAGGCCCGCAGTCGCAGTCTTCTCAGCGATGGTGTCAACGGCCAGACTCTTGCCCGCCGCAATGGTCACAGCGCCCGTCAGGTCAAGCGTGGCCTCGGCTTCGACGGCGGCGATGGCAGCGGCGGCTATCTCCGCGTCCCGTGCTATGGCTGCGGGGATGTCGGCATCTACAAGGACGCGAAAGGTAGGGTCAGCGGCAGCGCCGGATTCAGGGCCAGCGAGAACCTTGTTGGCGTCTTGGGAATCAAGGGTAAGTTGCTGCGTTGACAGCCCCAGAAGGACATCGGCATCAGCCGCCAGGGTGACAGCGGCGTGGTGGGCTGACCCTGAATGCGTAGCATCCACTGTAGGGCTGGGCCATGTCCCGCCTAGCTCGCCGCCTGGCGTGAGGCCAACGTTTATCTCATCTGATAGGTCAGCGTGGGCAGCGCCCACGAGATACTTGGCATCCTTGGGCGCACCCCCCGTGCCCGCACCTGTAAGGTCTGTCTTCGAGCCGTCCTTCTCTTGTTGGTACAGGCGAGCGTCCCCTGCTGCGACTAGCTCCTCATAGATACGCAGCGAACCTATGCGTATGCCAGCCGCCTTCGCCTTCAGTTCGTCGCCCTTGGCGATGGCTACCAGCATCCCCCGCAGTTGTTCTATCTCTGCCGAAAGTTCGTCAGTCGTTGCCATTTTTCATCCAAATCACGGGGCCACCAGTAAACCCCGTGTCCCTCATAGCCTTGTCGAATAATTCCTCGGAGTCGTAGTGCATGGGCCAAGTGTCGTTCTTGCCGAACTTGTTGATGGTTCTCACCTGGCCGTTAGGTTTCAACGCATCCCACATCTGCTGTGCGACCGCTGGTAGGGTATCTGGGTGCAGGTGTTCGATGGTGTCCGTAGATACGATGGCGTCTAGGTCTTTCAGTTCATTTAGGCTTTCGTGAACGCTGATCGGTAATTCGTGCTCCTGGAAACGCCATTCGGCAAAGCTCCGCTGCGGGCTAGGGAGATCGATGTAGGCCACTCGGCAATCTATTGAGGACAGCGCCATCGCTAGGCTCCCGATCCCACCGCCAAAGTCGGCCACATAGCCCTCCACTTCCAGGAGTTTCGTGTTCTGTAGCCAGTAGTTCGGTTGAGCGTTGAACCAGGTCAGGTCGTCGATGTAGGCGTCCTGGCTGCGGTAGTATTGGTCTACCTCTTCGGGCAGTTGTGGGTTGGCCTTGCGCCAGGCATCGGCAAGTTCTTTCTGGGCTTGGGATTTGACGAGGCGCTGAACAGCTTGGTCTACCGAAACGCCCGTATAGGCAGCAAGGTCTTCGATAATTGCGCCGCAGAGGTCGGCCAGGCTAAGACGTACCGTAACCATCACGCAACATCTGATCTACGGAACCGAAGCTCACATGCCGCGATTGGCGGGGAGTTACCCTGCTGCCGTAGCGAGTAGAGCCGCCTGCGGTAGAGCACCACCGTCTCCTTCGTGCCAGTAAAGGGGTTCTTGAGTTTCATCGGGCCAGCGTTCAGGTGCCCGTCGATGATTGCCGTCTGTTCCTTAGCGTTGCCTGTCAGTTTGATGCTGCAAACGATGAGGTCGGCATCCTCGTCCAATGCCTCGGCGTGAAGCGTGACGCGGTAGACTTCGGGGGAGGTCGTGGTTGGCGTGTAGGCGGTAATGGCGTAGTAGACCCATGGCCGAACTCGTCTAGCCGTGTCATTTGTTCCCGCTGTCCAGAAACGTTCGGCAACGCCATCGGTTGTAATGGAATCGCCCACATTTTCTGCCGTGGCTCCATCGCGATGAACGGCTGCCCGCCAGGAGAAATTAGTTGCGCTATTCCGCACGGCTACCTCAACCAAACGCAGGCGTTTCAGTGCAGGTGTGCCCAAATCTGTCTCTGGCAGATAGAAGGAACCAGCAAGGACTCCACTGGAAGCCCAATTCCCGCCCTCTGGCGCTCCGCCACGAGACAATTGCATATAGGATAGGCTTATCCCCTTGCCGAACCAAAGGCGACGATCAGTGTCAATGAATAATTCCTTTACCCCGAAGGTTTCTGGCCAAACCTGTGCAGTTCCATACAGGAAATCCCACTGACTGCCCAGCAAGGTCGGGTGATTCGGGTCGAGCCTTGTGTAGAGGATGTAGTAGTTCGTCCCATCATAGACCGCGTTGTAGACGTAGGTGCCTAGAAAGGCATGGCCGTAGTGCCGCAGACGGATTGGGACATTCGTCGGCCCCTTGGACGTGGTGTAGAAGCGGTTGGCGTCTGGCCCAATCTGCGCCGCGCTGCCTGCTACCCACCGCCACTCGCCGTCAACGGTCGGAATCAGCACGAGATTGCCAAGAACAGTCATGCCCTTCGCATTCTCTGCATCGCTGACCCCAGCGAGTAGCGGAAGTTGCTGCCTGGAGACACTCACGGTGTCCCAGAGGTAGAACCCGTCGGTCGCCCCGATGCCGACCTCGCCGCCCATGTTCACCAGTTTGGTGATTACAGTGCCAGGTTGCCCGACGTTATATGCACCTGACCAGTTACCCGCTGTCGCAATGTCAGTCGATGACAACTTGATGAGGGTGCGCCCTCCATAGGCGCGGATAAGTTCATTCTCGACCACGCAGAAGTGGGTCGCCTTGAGGCCCGTGCGTGTCGTCCAGGTATCGTTTCCTGTGCCATCGACGATGGTGGTTAGCCCCTGGAAGTCAACGTTGTCGCCGTTGGGCTTCTCCCAGATGCTGTTCCACTTGGCAGGCTGACCGTGAATCACATCAGTGCCTTGGTTTGGTCGGCAGGCCATGTAGTAGTAGGTCTGGGCATCCTTGTTAACGTCTACAGCACCCCCCACCTGGAACCCGTTGGTGATCAAACTCTGGATAAGGTCGGCGGCGTCAGCCGTAGCGGTGAAATACATGGTCGCATCGCCCGCGCACTTGTCCGAGCGATGGACGACTGAATGAGCGGCGGCCTCTGCACAGCACACAAGGGCATAGGTTGGGTCGAATGCAGGGTCGGTGATGCTCCTATCGTCCCCGCCGTTGCCCGTGTAGGAGCTAACCTTTAGAATACTCGTGTCCTCTTTCAGTGCGAGGTAGAAGACGTTATCTGTTCCTGAACGGTTCACGTCGTTGTCGGTGCCTACCTCGAAGCCGTCAGTAGGCCAACCCGCCGTAGCCTGCACACGATCCGCTGCGGCTGCTGCTGCCTGACCCAGGAGCCATGTCACGTCAGTCGTGGCATCTTTGGGCTTAAAGCACACCTCGTCGCTGGTGTTGTTCGTCCAGATGAACAGGGCGTCTGGCTGGCCCCAACTCGTAGCAATGGTAATGTCGCGGTTGTCAGTGCCGTCGCCGCTGAACTTCCCAGTCTTCACGTAGGCGTCAGCCCCGCCAAAGATCACGTAGCGGTAGGTGGCATGGTTGACATTGACGCCTGTCGGACTGCCGTAGATATTGAGGTCAGCGCCAGATATCGCTAAGCCAGTGGTGGTGTCGCCAGCCGTGTAGGTTCCAGTAGCCAACTTCCACGAGTAGGTCGCCATCTGGTCGCTCTTGAACACCGCAGAGCCAGCAAGGTTATCCTTGATTATGATTCCCTTGGGGGTGAACGGCAGGGAGATGGTCTGGGAGCCACCTGTGCCCAGATACGAGCCAGTGGCGAATTCCACGGTGGTGCTGCCGAAGTCTTTGGTGTTGACCAGCGTGCAGTCGCTCAGTTGAATCTTGAATGCCTTGGTGTCGGTCAGGACGTAGAGGTATTTCTGTCCTGACGCGCTCACTGCCTCGAAGAACCATGTGGGCGGCTTCACGTTGCCTGTGAGAGTTACGCTCGTGGTTTCTTGGCGTGGCCTGATGGCGTAGGGGTTGCTCACTTGGCAGTTGGAACTGTAGTAGTAGGCCCCAGTCTTGATGCCGAGGAGTTCCTGTAGGTCGTGCGTCTCGCCCATGCCGCCGCCGAAGTAGTCCCACGTCTTGATGAGTTCCTCGCCTGGCTCCGAACCTTCAGCGGGGACGCTACCCTGATCCCAAAGCAGCCGCCCGTATTCGTCCTCAGCAAGCGAAAACCGATGCGCGTTAGTCCCAGCGGCATCGGTGATCTCGATTTCTTTCGAGAGGTTTTGTGCGCCTCTATCAGAGATAGGCATTTGCCAGCCTCACCCCAAAGTCTGGCTCTATCACACGTCGGCGGGAAACCCACTTGTAGCCGTGCTCGGCAGCCTGTTTCACGTAGTCAGGCCCCTTGAGCGAGTAGGCGTAAAACAATGCGCCCTCGACAACGGTATCCTTGTCAGCGGTTGTAGTTTCGGCATCGGTAGACAGTTCCGCGTAGGGGCGAGAACACGCGAGGTACAGTGGCCTCCCGATGCTGGCCCCACTGAACTGAATCTTGAACCGCCCTGAACTGCCGAGAATCTTGGGCGTGTCCAGATAGCGCAATGAGGTTTCGTGAACCATGTGGCCATCGTCGGGGCCAGGAGAACCTTCAGGGAGGTAGTAGACGTGGCCGATCTGTGTCTGGTCGGTGATCCAACTCGGCAGGACAAACTCTTTCTGGTCGGCGCGGTAGCACTGGACGTCATCGAAGTAGGCTACGCCTGCGGCTGTGACGATGTTGAGGCGCACCTGACACTGCTTGCAGGCAGCAGGGACGGTAAAGGCACCTCCCAACTCCTGCCAGTCCTGATCGTCAAAGTCCCACGTTTCGATGGCTGCACTGCCAGTCACGTTGTACGGTATGACCTGTGCTGATGTCGCCGCTGCACTCGTCTTGCCGAACGCGAAGAGGTACATCGGCTTGCCCGCGATGACGTAGAAGGCTTGGTAGGCGTACTCATTACCCACGTTGGAATCCGTGACCTTCAGGCTCTGCTTGCCCCTGTAGACGTTCGCTGCGGTCGTCTCAGCGGCATTAGCAGGCTTGTCAGACGCCTTTTCTGACCAGTCGGTTGTGATATCGGCGTCTTCCATGTCTGGGTTCGTCAGGAGGCCCAGAGGGTAGTAGACGGAATAACTCATATTCCGCAGCGCTTTGTTGATGCAGAGGTCTTTGAGGTCGGTTGGGTGCATGAAGTAGTGAAACTCGTAGGAGGTATTTGTGGCGTGGTTGCCTGTCATGGTCTGCACGGTGATCTCGCCCGTGCTGTTGGTGTTGGGCGCAAAGGACAGCACCTTGCGGGCGTTCTCAGTAGTAGCGATGAACGTCCTGACCCACGTATCCTCGAAACGAGCCAAGGAAGCATCCGAGCGTGTGTCCCGCAGAGCCGTATCCGAGATCAGCGTGGTGCTGCCGTTGGCCGTACTCGTGGACACCACGGGCCATTGACCGTGCGCCAGGTGTTTGGCACACTCCTGGATCAAGATGCTGAATGCAGTCGTACCCATTGCCTAACTCCTAGCGCCTGTTGCCCCTTCCGCGTGGTGCTGGCCTGTTGCGTGGTGCTGCCCTGCCGCGTGGCTTTCCTTTCCCGCGTGGTGCTGCCTTACCAGGTAGTGGTACAAAGACGCTTGGCTTGTAGGTCACGGGACTCGTGTCGCCTTTGAAGATTCCTTTCTTCGTTGCCATCTCTACTTTCCCTTTCCTTTCCCGATGCTTGGATACTTAGCCTTGACCGCACCCCGCACTCGCGCCTTCTCTGCTGGCGTGCCGTGCTGAGAGACACGAGCAAGGGCGTTGCGGGCGTGGGCCTTGTCTGGTATCGGATAACTACCTCCGCCAGGTGCCTTGCTAGGGATGACGAAGGACTTTTTCGGCATCCGTTTGCGTTGCTGGTAGGTTAGCTTAGCCATGTCGTTTCCCTCGTTTTACAGGCTTCCCCAACGCTCGTGCGCCAAAGAATCCCCTCTGCTTCTTCGTGAGCGGGTGCCCACGCACCTGCCCTTCATGCAGAATCAACTCAGCCTTGGCCTTCGTTAACTTCTTACCCATCCCGTCTCACCTCGCTTATGTCCTTGACGCCAGCCGCAATCAACTTCTTCGCCCGCCTCTTAGCCATCCCCCAGAGGTCAGGCTGAGGCAACTTGCGACCCTCACGTTGCTCCTGCTTATCGTGCTCGTAGGCGATGTCGTGGCTGGCTTCCATGAACTCAGAGACGTTGTACCTGCGTTCGTGCGCCATGATCCCCGCGCGTGTAGGCAAGCCCTCGCAGGCTATAACTACATTCGCGCACCAGGGCGAACGCCTAGCCTGCCCCCCGCAGGCGGGGCAGGGCAGAGAACCCGTCTCATACCCTGCCCGCGCCTCGGTGACTTCGCCGCAGATTTCGCAGACGAAATCGTAGATAGGAATCGCTATACCTCCACTCTAGGATTCCCCTTCGGGTTTCCCCGCGCCATTGTCTAGCCCAGGCTAGTGCTAGGAATCTCGATGTAGTCGAGTGCGCCATAGTGCAACGTGAACGCTGTCGTCGATGCTACCTGCACATAGACGCAGGCGGGTCCCTTGCCAACGTACGGCACGAGGGGCTGGTACGTCGCCGCAGCGATGGTGCCAAGAGCACCGACAGCCAGTACGGTTGCCGATTGAGTCTGAAGCGCCACGAACTCCCAGAGCCGCCTAGTCGTCGTCGCTAGTTCAGCCGTAACTGTTACGCCGCCATCGGTTGCTACTCGCGCCGTTGAGACTGCCGCTGTGCCTCCCTGCAACAGCGGAAGTGGGACGAATGCGGTGCCCGCTGACGAAACCACGCCGACAGCCTTCATAGCAGCCTGCAAGTTGGTGCCGGTGGCAACGTCGAGCATGGCAAGACGAATGCAGCAAGGCATAATCGTCGTGCCAACCAAGGCATCGACGCACATATTGGCCGCTGTGTCCGTTAGCACATTGTCAGCCGCTAGACCAGTAGCGACCGTCCCAGCACGAATCTGGTAGGCGTGGCCCGTCATCGCCATGTACGTGTAGAAGTCCAGGACGACGGGGAAACCCATCTTGCTCCCCTTAGCCGCTACCCATGAACCTGAGCCAGCAGCCTCAAGGACGTCTGGATTTACAAATACTCTAAGGTCAGTCACTTCTCTTTACCTCCTATCAGTGACTACTTCCGTTTGCTTGCTAGTACCGCTTCCATGCCCTTCCCCCTGTATTGAGGTAGTAAGGCCTCGTCGCCGTCTGCCATTAGTGCTTCGGCAGTAAGTTGGCCCTTCTCATCACGAGTCAGCCGAACGGGACATGGCTTGATGTGCGCCTCCAGCAAATCCTCCAACCTGTAGATATACTTGCCGATGTGCCCCAGCCTAATCGTGGGGTCTAGCCAGATGTCGAAACCCATCTCCCTAGCCCGCTGACAGAAGGCCCAATCTTCGCTGAGGTACAGGTTCTCGTCGTTGGGCCAGGGGATGGTCTTCTGAAGATAGAAGGTGTAGAAGGGTGTCTTGCTGGCCTTCATGCAGTACCTGACCTCTGGATGCTTCGTCATCTTCTCGAAAACCTTGCGGTGCATCGCCATGAAGCCAGTGGACAGGAACTGCGTCTTCAGCGGCTTCTCGTCTGGCTGGAAGGTGAACGCCTCGTTGTCTGCCAGCAGAATCGCGGGCTGGGTGTTGAGGATGCCGCGTGTCATGTAGAGACCACCTATGACGTGGTAGCCGTTGTAGCACTTCTTGCAAAGTCTCAAGGCATCCTCTGGGGCGAACCAGATGTCGTCGTCGATGGTTAGGAAAATGTCGGCACCTGATTTCTCCAAGAAGTTGGTGGCCGCTATATCCCGCGCCCTGCCTATATCCGCATCTCCCCTGACTGTCGCCCGCTCCATCTGAATGCCAGGGTCACGGCGGACAAGTTCAACGAGGGCAAGCATCGACTCCTGATGTTCCCATTCAGACCCACGATAGACTGGGGAACCGACGTATATCTTCATCTAGTGGGGGTCTGCCTTTGCGAACCACACCCAGAAGTCCATCCTGCCAATCTTGGTCGAGTCACTAGCACCGATGTTGGAGCCAGCACTTATCAGGTCGGCCACCGTGTAGAGATACCCTGGGCAGGCAGCTAGGTTGGCACCACTTCCGATCTTGACGCCAGTATTGGCAACGTCCGTGTTCCCGTAGGTCATAAACCCGTTGGCGGTTGTGCCGTCGCCCAGGATGACCCTCGGTGTGGTGCCGTCAAACGCCACGGTAACTCGGCAGAAGGCCGCTCCAACAACGTCGCCAACGTTGACGGCTATGATGCCGTCATCGGCTGAGTTGGCATTGTGGTTAGCGGGCAACCAGTTCCGACGACTCTTCTGCTTCCACTGAATGAAAGCCATTGGTCACTCCTTTTGAGCACCCCTTACGGGGCAACCTTGCACTTCTTCTTGTGCCACATGAGCGCCGTGTCGGGCCGTTTAGCAGTCTTCAGCGGTGCCCAGCCGCACGCGCACTTGAACTTCTCGTCGCGGTCAACGTCCTCAGTCAGCGCGGGCGTCTCAACCTTCCTTGGCTCCTGCGCGTGACGTGCGCGCCTGAACTTCAGCCCCAGTTCCCTGCCGTACTCAGCTACTTCCGCCCTGCTCCAGCCATGCCCCATCCGAAGGTGAGTATTGAGGACAAATGGGGCATAACCTTCCTCAAGACTGGTGAAGACGCTCCTCGTGCAGTCAGGGCACTCGTAGGTTTCGTAGTAGACGCCCTCCAACTGTGGGAAGACGACCTCGCGGTAGGGTGGGCGAATGTGCCAGTTGTGGGCGATGATCTGCTCCAGGCAGAGTTCCTTTACACCGCCACGCTGGAAGAACATGCGCCAAGGTTCAGCCTTCGCATCCCACCTCTGCCCATTCGCATCGGTAGCCTTGCGCGCATAGGGAAACTGGCCGTATTGAGGAAGGGGAACATGACCAATCACTGTCCTGCGCTGCCACTCATCTGCATGGGCAGGGCCGTATGAAATCCAGCCGTTAGGCAACCGCCAGTAGATGAAGTTGCCGATCCCTGGCTCATTTTCGACCTCGCCCGTGACCCTTGGCCGCAAGCTAGGAATATCAGTTGTAACCATCACTCCTCCTTTGAGGGAACTTCGTACTCCACTATCTGCGGCACAGCCCAGAAGTTAGCCACTATCAGGTAGTCGGCATAAGCGCCGATCACCGTTGCCCTCTCTTTCACAAGTTGGGCCGCTAACTTGGGGTTGCTGCCATCTCTCAATGCGTATTCCTCGCCAGTGAGCATGTGTTCCCTGAACTCATAGCTTGGGTAAGGGCCATAGACGTGAACGCCGTCGTGGTCGAAGTAGTCGTAGCCTCGGAGGGCTTGCTTGGCGATCATCTGCTTGGCTGCTTCGTGCAACACCTGCTGGAGATGGCGGTGGGGCAGGGGGATATCCTGTATTCGCACGCCCGCACACTTGTACTTCGCCATCTCCCCAGGCACGGAGATGATCCCGCGCTTCTGCACCTTCTGGCGTTGAAGGTCTTTGGCGACGAGAATATGCACCATTAGCCAATCGTCTTGAGGTAGACGTTCGCGTAGTCCACCCCTGTCGGTGTAGCCTCAGTCCTGGGCGGGATCAGAATCTCCTTGGTTCCGTAGAGGTTGGTCGCCAAAACCACGTCCGCGTCGCGCTCAATCACGTAGGCAGAGGTAGTCTTGATGTGTTGCTGGATCAGGGCCACGCCGCTCTTGTGGCAGAACGCACCTGCCGACTGGCCAGCAGCGGGTGCGTTGCAGAGGGTGCTCGTGTAGACCTGCGCTCCGTAGAGCTTGCCCACAAAAGCGTTCCTCACGCCTTGGCCGCCGCCGCCAACATAGTCAGCGTGCATGAACTTGTCCAGCTTCATCAGACCCGCGTAAGCGGCTGGCGCGAGGTAGATGTACCTGTCCGAGTCCGGCATGTCAAAGTCCTCAAGGTACTGCCAAGCGCGGATGATGTCGTCATCTGAGAGTTCCACGCCCAAGGTGCCGACCGTGTGACTGAAGTTGAGGATCATCGCAGATAGGTACTCGTCCATCGACGATCCCAAGCCGTACCCTGCCTTCTTGGTGTACCTTGCCCGCAGGTCGGTCTTGCTTTGGACTTTAACGATGTCCTCGACGCCAAAGGCCACGTAGTCATGCACCGTAACGGTGATCTGTAGGGTTCTCTCAGTAATCGCTTCCAAGTCTATGTTGGTATTGGCCGCCTTTAGGCCAACCGTCAGGTTGGAGATGGTAGCGATGTTCAGACTATCCCCCACCTTGAGTTCTTTCTCGAATCGGCGGTCTACCAGACCAGCCAGCACCACGCGCCCTTCTACTGCGTCGATGGTCTCAGCCGACCAAATCTCTGGTATGTGGTTGGCGGCAGTGGTGGTCGTTATCGTACTTACAGCCATTTTGTTCCTCCTAGATTCCCATTTCTCTTCTCGACATGGCGTCTATCAGTTCTGGGTTGTCCTGGCGCATCTTCTCCCTTTCGTTGGAAGTCATCGCCGCATACCGTTCCTTCGTCAAGACGCCTGTTGGTGCTCTACCCTCAATCTCCTCCGGCCCGATTCCCGCCTCGCGGTACTTGGTCTGCAACTTCTCGCGCTCATCCGCACGGCCTTCATCGACGGCCTCCTTCAACTCCTTTTGGAACTCGGCCTTAAGTGTCCTTCTGCCGTAGACACGGGCTAGGGCCAACGTGTAGGCCGCATGAGGGTTGGCCTCACCCCGAAAGTTGTCCCTTGACAGTTCACCGAGTTCCTCTGACGTGAGATCGGCCATGTCGGGGCTATTCATAAACCCTTGATAGATCTGACCCCACAACAGGTTGAAGCCTTCGTTGTAAGCCCCTGTGCGGGCAGCGTCCAACTCCTCTGAGGAAGGCAGGGTGTTAAGCCCCTCGTTCCAGATGGCGGCGTACTGCGGGTCTTTCATGTGTTGCCGCCACTGGTCGGGATTGCTTTGCTCCAGCGCTTGCAGTTGGCGATAGGTGCCCTGTCTTTGTTCACGCTGCTGCTTTGCCTCTCGAAGTTGGGTCTCCTGTTGCGTTTTCTGGACTTGTAACCGCTCGCGGGCGTCGTACTCCTGTCGGAGCTTGAGGGTGCGCTTGTCGGCCTCGCTCTGAAGCGCCGCCTTCCCTTCGTCAGATTCGAGGACTTCCTTGCGAATCCTCTCCTTCCGTTGTTCGGGCGTCTCTTCAGGCGCTGGTTCCTGTGCTGGCGGTTCCGCCTCGGATGGAGGAGCTACCACCACCTCTTCTGATGGCGGTGCTTCCACCTGTGCGGTTTCCGCCGTAGCCTCGGAAACCTTTGTCTCTGGCATGATTGCCTCCTACTTAGCCTCCGTCAGGCCGCTTATCGCCGTAGTAAGTCGTGCCCACAGTCCGACGGAGAACGTCAACTATTCCTTTGCACCATTCGTGATCGCAGTATTCCAGCATGTCCAAACCGAGAGTGACGCGGCGTTCTCGGTCGTATTGAGAACAGAGGGATGCGAAACAAGCATTCAACCAACGATCACGCTCTTTTTGGGCCTCTTCGCTGAGAAACCCCTCCTCGCCCATGATTGCCTCCAATGACAAAAGCCCACCTCTCGGCGGGCTGCCTATGATGCCTCCGTTAAATCTCTACTCGGTTACTTCCGTTGGTAGTGCGCCACCGAACTCTGGCGGCTTGATCAGGGCCATCTTGGTGCCGTATTGCCTGCGGAACTGCTCACGGGCGGGGTTAGACGGCAATCGGCTGTAACGCAGGGCCAGCATCTTGGCACTTGCTGGAATATCCAGTTTCATCAGTGCTTGCTTCTGTGACATCCCAGGATTAATGAATTGAAGAGTCCTGACCATTGCCAGCGCAGCCCTGGCTTCCTCCTGCTCCTCTGGAGTCATGCCAAGTTTCGTCGGCAATTCATAGAACTGTGACCAGAGGTCGTTGGCCCGTTGCCACTCTGCAACCAAGCTGCGAACCGTTGGGTCTTTCCACTTTAAAAGTTCATTCTGGTTGAAATCCTCTTGGGTCTCAGGAACAGTATCAAGGTAGGCACGCCTCGCCTCGTAGTAAGCGTCCAAGTCCGTCGTCCCGTCTGGTAGGCGGAACTTATCGGGTGTGATGGCGAAGTAGGCCATCATTTTGGCTTCCTGCTCGTCTCGTGGCTCCCTATCCTCACTTCCATCGAAAGCCTGGGTTTCACGGTAAGCCACGTACTCAGCCGCGATCTTGGCCTTTGGCACACCAGCCTGGATCATCTCCTTCGCCCGCGCCTCAAACTCCCTATTGGATTCCAGGGTTTCGTACAACCCTTCGGCCCACTCCTCCCCGCGTCGAACCCCCATGGGGATATATTCTTCTGTGTAGACTTTCCAGGCCTCTGGTGACTTTTCCAGAAACTGCTTTCTCTCAAGAGTATTGAGGTCCTTCCACCGCTGGTTCATAACCTGCTGGCTGAGTTCGTCCAGTTTCTGACTAGGCCAGGCATAACTCATCACACTAGCACCGAAGCCACCAGGGATAGCCAGGAGTGCGCCAGGGAAAGTGCCACTCTGCCGAACGGCATCCGCAAAGTCCTGTATGAACATCGGCACTAGTCGCTGCTCCATCTGCTTCCAGAAGACACCCGACTCCACCAGGTCTCCCGTGATCGGGTCGCCCAGCATCGTCGTCCCCTGCCAGACATCCGTTACCGCGCCCATGACAGGCGACAATTTGGTGCGAAGGAATGTGGTCATAGTCTCTTTAATATCAACTGGGTAAATCTCGCCAGCCGCCGTTGTCTTGCGCTGCCCTGTAAGCAGTTGTGCGGCGTAGCGGACGATGGGCTGATACCCACCGAGAAAGTCAATCCGCGTCCTACCCACCCTGATCTTGCCCCAGTCGGTAGACCGGAAGTCGAGCTCAACATCCACTTCCCCTGTAGCTTTGCCAGCGGCATAGACGGCTGAGAGGAGCCCAACATTAGCCACAGCCGCACCTGCAAGCCCCTTAGCGGCCATAGTGCGAACCTGTGGTTGCTTCGAGAATAGAAGTCCTGGCATTGCAAGCCTTGACCAGAGGAGACGAGGAGCAAACAGAGCAAATCCGAGTAGGCCACCCTGCTTCTTGAGGAACCCTGGCAATTCTCCCCTGCCGCTCATTACTTTTACTGCATTGCTCATGTCTTCAAGAAACGTGACGTCTTTGATGGCACCTTTCCCCTCACCAGTAAGATTGACGCGGCGACCAACAGCCTTCTCGTACTTGAAAATCTCATCATAAAATTGATCCGACCGCATCTCGTTAAGCGGCCCAGAGTAGGCCCGACTTGACATCTGAATGAGGGGGATTTTCTCAGCTAATTCACCCTGGAAATATTCCTCGGCAGCACCGATAGGGCCAGTCGGATTAGTCACCCCAGGATTGAAACGTTCCATTATCGCAGGGTTGTCTGGGTGTATCTCCGTAGAGGTCATCATGTAATGGTAGCGATCTGCGGCGTATTCAGGATCGAACATCCACCTGACCCCACGTTTGGAGGCAGCAGCCCACCCCTTCGGACGCGCCCCCATCATAAACAAGCCCTGGCGTAGCGGTGCTGAGTAGTCGTAGGCTGCAACGATGGCACGCGGCAGGTTTACGGCTTCCAAGGCGTAAGCATGAACTTTCTGGCCTAGCGTTCGGGTAGATTTCACCGCGTTAGCCAGTTCAGGGCCTATCACCTTTGCGATTCGGGCGATGCCCATCATTCCAGGCGCACGGCCCAAGCCCGTGTAGACAACCTCACCATTTACCATTTCAATCCCGAACGCCATGTTGAGGGCATCTGTCGTCGCCCATTTCTCGCCTTCGGGGATGTTGGCGTTTCTAACGATCTCGTAGACATCTGTTAGGGTTTGTCTGTCGAATCCCTTCCCAGCTTCTTCTGCTATCGGAATCTCGTACGTAGCCTTGGGGAACTCGCCAGCTAGTCCAGGACGAGCAGCAGCGAAAGCCTCTGGCCCACGCAGCCCTTCCTGTGCCGCTGCCTCCCGCATACCCACAGTCTTGCCAAACCGCGCTGCACGTTCGGCCCGATTGATTACAGCCTGCTCCGCACGGGCGGGCCTAACCTGACTCTGAAGGAACTCAGCAGCTTTCGTCGCTGCCCTTCCCCACCTGGCCTTGATTGATTCGTCAACCATCTTGGCTTCAAGGCCAGCGACATGCGGAACGTCAGGCGCTAATGAACGTGTTGCCCAAGCGAACGGCTTCAGAACAGCGGCCCCAATAGGTTCTCCAACCTTAGTTATGCCCTTGCCGACAGCCCTGAATAGAGGCCCACCGGCGGCGATATCTTCCAATTTCGCTGCACCTGGAGCATATTTCGCAAAACGAGTTCCCTTCAGCAAGCCAGCCCCAGTACCCATACCAACCAGCATGGTCGGGTCTACGGCATGGGCCGCCAACTGCGCGGGTAGTGGGGCCTCTTCGTACTCACGTCGCGCCGCTCCGTAAACGTCACGCGGCGAGCGCCTACCCATGAGCATACCCGTAAGCGTAGTCATGCCCGTCTCTTGCATATACGGTCGGTACTGCGGCAGCACCTCTTCGGGCTTCTTACCAGCGCCAGCAAGAATCTGGCCTACAAGTTGCCCTTTTGCTTCCTCTTCGCCCTTGCGCCAAGCAGGAGGCAGTAGTTTGCCTGCGCCAGCAGCCTCAAATGTGGTCGGCAACATCTTGGCCCCACTAATCAGGAGACCAGGCATCGCAGTTGTTAGTTCGAGAGCCTTGCCTACGCCACCTAGAAGGCCCTTACCCAGACCGAGAAGCCCGCCACCGCCGCCTTCCTTCTCAGGTTCAGGCGTAGGCACTTCGGGCTGACGCTTCTGCTTGAAGAAGTCCTCAGCCTTAACGCGAAACTCCGACGCCTTACGGCTGCGGTATTCCTTTTCGTCCAGGTATGACCACCAAGGTTCAGCCATCGTTCATCCTACCCGTAGGCGGTTGCCGCCTGTGCTGTCCCGCGCATGGCCGACGCCTGCATGATCCTCAAGGCCGTGTCAGGGGCCATGCCCAACGCTTGCCAGTCCGCAAACGCCATCTGCTGCTCAGTAGGCGTCAACCTCACGAAGTCGCCGTAGTTGATCTCGTGCGGCATCTTTATTGGGATGTTCATACCCACTTCGGGTTTCGTCCTCGGCCCTCCCCAGGCTTGCCAGAGGGGAACGTTGGCCCCTGTCCTCAGCATCTCAAGATAAGGCGGCTCGCCCTCGGTCGTGCCCTCACCCGCTACGGGTGTAGTGGGTGAGGTGCCAGCGGCCCCTCCAGTTGTAGTGCTGCCAGCCCCTACGCCACCAGGAGACAAAGTTTGACCTCCGCCTGTCGTTTGCCCAAGGCGTGCTATTTGCGGTGTCCCCCCAGCGAAGGCCATCGCTCCCTGTTCACGTGCGACTCTCTCTCCAAGGGAAGCCTTGGGATTAATGAGGGAGACCATTGAGGCATACATCTGGGACGGGTCTAGGAACTGCGAACGCACAGCGCCAGTAGGGTTAGGCAAATATGTTCTTCCTCCTGCAGCACCAACTATGCCCCCACGCGCCATCTGTGGCGCGCCCTGCTTCCTCAGCCACCATGCAGACTCACGTTGGATGGGCTGTATCTCTGTGCCTTGCGGCGTGGCTGTAGCAAGTTCTGGGCCAGCCTCACCCACAATCGCCTGTTGCGCCTGCTGCGGTGTCGTCGGCGTTGTGGTTGGCGCGGTCACGGTCGGCGTTAACTCTGGCGCAACGGGGCCAAGCGCCTGGCCTGCCTGCTGGATCGCCCCTGGCGTAATGTCCGCCTGAGACATGCCTTGGCTACGCAGGTATCCCACCTGCGTGCGCCAGTCAGACGGCGCTCCCAACTCTTCGGCGGCGATCCGCTTGGACTCCAGGTTGAGGTTCGCCGCTGCGATCTTGATCTTGTTCTCTTCGCTGATCTTCAACCCTGCGAGGGCCTGGTCAGCGGCATAGCGCGATGCTGCTGCCATTTCCTGAGCAGCCGCCAGGTCTTGGTCAGCAGCGTACTTCTCGGCCTCATTCCCAGAGGCAGCGGCAGCGGCAGATGCGCCAGCAGCTATGCGCGCTCGTTCATTCGCACCGTCCTCGGCTTCCTTTGCTGACCAGTAGTTGAATTGGCGGTCAGCGTCATCGCGCTGCTTCTGATATTTGAGACCCTCCATAATCGCGTCATAGGTGTAACCCTGACCCGTCAGTTCAGCAAAAACCTGCATAACCTCTGGAGAGATATACGACGACCCGCCGCCGCCACCACCACCACCGAGAGCGGCGATAGCCTCAGCAGTGCCGACTGGCTGGCTGCCGCCTACTTGTTGCCGTGCCCAGTCCCAACTTGCGCTCGGTGTTCCTGCCATAGTCGTCTCCTAACCCAAGGTCGGGGCCGTCGTTCGCCCTTCCTTCAAAAGCTCGTCAAGATACTTGTTCCCGCCGCCGAACGTCGGCATATTCTGCATAAACGCGCCCCAGTTCGGCAGTTGAAACTGGGGTGGCTGAAGAGGCTCTAGTTGCGCTGGCAGTCCTACCTGCTGTTGCGCCTGGCCAAATACACCCATCGCCTGTTCCGTCGGGATTCCTTGAAGCGCAGGCATGAGGTTCGGCCCGCCCCACTTCTTCGCCAATATGTCCCCTATCCCGCCAGGGCCAGTCCCAGGAAAGGTTGTGCCAGGGAAGGTGCCCCTCAGTATTTCCTGCCCGCGAGTAGTAGCTGTTTCGGCACGGTTTTCGCGTGCCGTTTCTTCAGTCCAGTAGTTCTCGATGACCTTCCAGGCTTGCTCTTCGTCCAGTTGGCCGACCGAGACGGCATTTTCGAGGTCTTTCATCAGGCGTTCCTCTTCGGGGGAGAAAAGAGGCGCAGCGGCACCAACACCTGCGGCCCCTTCCTCAACAGGAGCCGCACCAGTGAGATATGTCTGGTAAGCTGTCCAGATGTCTTTCTGGATGGCCGCGCCGCCTGTCCCCCACGCATTCGTCAAACCATACGCCTCAAGCCAGGCATCGAACTGTAGGTTGCCCGTCGGCTCCTCTTCTGCGGTTGTAACTGGCGTTTTACTAGGAGCCGCGGACTTAAACGGCAACCCAGTCTCCAAAGTTCCCACCAGCGGCGTGTAACCTGGCTTGATCATGCGTTCAAGCGTAACGGGGTCAAGGGTGTAGGGCTGTGACTGCGAAGGCAGAGTGCCTGGAGCAGGTGTGTAGGGTGCGGGTGCAGGCGTGTAGTTCATTGTCATCTTCCCGTCTCCCTTGTGGTATAATCTCTAGGCCAGCCTGGGTGGAGGTGCGCGATGCGTGTATTGCTCATAGTGATCCTGCTGGTACTGGCAGCCATTGGTGGGTGTGGCGGCAACAAGGATAAGGACTTCTGGAGCGGCGAGTGGACGCCAACGCCGCAACTGGGTTGGAGCACGACAGAGTGCAGCCAAGCTAAGAATACATTGGACGATCTGATGGCCCGCTGCGGATACATCTCAGGAGCGTGCGAGGCAGTCGGCCAACTGCAAAAAGATATCAACGACAACTGCCGTTAACCCCCATCCTGCGAAACCGATTGCATTAAGGCACCTGCTCTGCTATATTTGCCTTGTGGACAGGGAAGAACGCCTTGCCCGACAGCGAGCAGCAGGTCGCCGATATGTGCTTGCCCATCCCGAAAGGGTTCGAGAATACCAACGCCGCTATCGCGCCGCCGATCCTGAGAGAGCAAGAGAACAACGCCGCCGTACCTACCTCAAGTACGCCGAGAAACGCAGAGCGGAGGCTAAACAATACCATCTTGACCATCCCGCACAGAATCGAGAGCAGAGTCGCCGTTGGGCTAAAGCCAATCCTGAAAAGGTAGCCGCAACGAACCAGAAATGCTATCTTAGACGGCAGAATCCCTGCATTGATTGCGGAAAGGTGCGACATACTGTTAAGGCACGCTGTCGGGCCTGCGATGTCAGGAACCGAACTGGCCCAAGCGGCCCTGCTTGGGAGGGCGGCACCTCCACCGAGAAGGACGGCTACAGGAAGATTTACGTTGGGCCTGGCGAATATTATCCAGAACAGAGAATCGTCTGGAAGAAAGCCAATGGCCCGTTGGTGGATGGTTATATTGTCCACCACATCAATGGAAATCGCCTTGACAACCGCCTTGAAAACCTCGCCGCAATGACTAGAAGCGAACATATGAAACTCCACCGCGCTCAAGCCTCTTCAGTCTCCTGAGCCATCTTCGCCATGCGCGACAGGAACTCAATGAAGTCCCTTGGCACCTGATCAGGCGGCACCTTATTGACTTCTTGCCTGTTCTTCAAAATTCCCGTCATCATGTCCACATCGTTTAATGCATCCCGATAAAGTTGTAGCTGCTCCCGTCGGGAGAGGGCGATCCCGCCAGGTCCGACGAAATCCCGCAGGTTCCTCTTGGTCTCCAGATATCTTCGAGCGCCCATCTGCACACGGGCGCGGTGGCGATCAAATAAGCGTTCACTCATACCGTTGGCCCTCCTGGAGTGGCCGCGAGCGGACTAGGCCCCGAAATGGTGGCCGTTAACTGGCCTGTCTTCTGGAGAGAGCTTGGCCCCGCGCCTGGAGGCGCTGCCGCTGGCCCTGGCGTACCACGCGCCATCTGGATAGCCTGCTGTGCGGCGGGAGGCAGGCCAGCCATCATGCCCATCAGCTCTTCAGGTGGCACGGCGGCCTCTGTGGCCTCTATCATGTCAGCCTCAACTAGAATGTCGTCTAGCAACTTCTGCCTGTAGGGGTCGCTTCTCTCGACGTCCTCTAGGAGTCTGCGCCTAAAGTGCTCCAGGGGATTCTCGACCCCGAGTAACTCTTCTACGCACCACGACCAGTCCATGCCGAACTCGTAGGCCATCTTCGCCAACCCGATGTCGGCGTTGCGGTCAGAAGGCAGTTTCGTTTGGAGGATTGCTGTCACCCGATCATGGACATCGGAGGCTTCGTCGGGACCAATCCCAATGACCTCGCTGCCTCTCTTGCCAGGTTTCCTGACGTAGACGGTTTCCGCGATGTGCGGCGACAGGATAGCCTTGCAGACAAGTTGCGCCATCTGCCTAGAACCGAGGGCAATGCCGTTCACGACAGGCTTGAGATAATTCCGCACCTGGTCGAGCTTGAGGCGGTCACTCCATGCCGCTGTCCCTGCCGCGCCAGTCATGCCCTTGGCGATCTCCGGCAACAGCCATTCGATCTCGTCCCTAACCTTCGTGTCCAGCGACTCGGCTTCAGGGGGGGGCCGACTTGGTTCCAGCACGCCAGGCTGGGCATCGGCGTAGAAGCGCTTGATTTCCGTGGGGTCGATTGTGATAGGTTTCACTTTCTCGCCAGGTAGGGGTTGGTTCTTCTCCAGGATGTAGTACTGGGACATGGGCATCATCTTGAGACGTGTTGCCTGACTTGACCGCAGTTCATCGATCATCTTGATGGCGGACATGGCCTTTTTGATGATGCTGCGCCATCTCAGTCCTGGTTCCCTCTTGGCGCACTTAAATCCCTCGAAGAGCGCTATTGGGCAGACCCCCATCCCGTGCGCGAAGTGCGATATGTCTATCTGTTCCGCGTTCCTGTCCATGCCGCGCTTAGCAACGAGCGAGATGTACTTGGCATTGCCGTACTTGAGGATGGTTACTTCCTGCGTCCCCTTCTTCGGGTCTTGTCTGAGTTCGTCCGCCCAGGTAGTCAGGATTTCGGGCCAGCGGTCTACCGCCTCTCGCTGAAGCATCTTCACTTCCTGGACGTATTCGATAGCCTTGCTGTGAGAGAGAACGACCTGTACGGTTGATGCTGGGAGGTAGGTTATAGAGATTGGTGGGTTGGAGATACGTTCCTTCCAGATATTGAGACGGGTCTTAAAGTCCTCGTCCTTCTCGTCCTTGGCGATAACTTCGCCGTCAAACCCTTCGCCCTCACCTTGGGTGGGATAGCCGTAAGAACCTGTCCAAAGTACAGGGTTGGGGGTTATCTCTACCCATCCCCTGCCTACAGCCAGCACATCTTCCTTGGTGTCAGCGAAAAATGGCCCTTCCCGCGCCTCGTAATCCCAGAAGAAGAGGTTGAAGAAGTCCTCTGCATCCTCCGAACGTTTCTCAGCCTTGCTACCCCAGCCCCTCTCAACTTGCCAGATGGGCCTGTCTATCAGGCCGCAGTAGCGATCCAGAGCGTCCTGCGCTGTTCCAGCGTGGTAGATGATCGGCTTGAAGCCCTCTATCTTGGGCTTGGGAACGTCGATGGGGTGCTCCTGGGCAATTACCTCTAGGGAGTCCTCATCGTCCTTAATTTGCCGCACCCAGTGCGTTTTGAGTTGTTCGTTGAGGGATGAGATATACTGGGCGTCTGGCTTCAGGACTTCTTCTCCCTTACGCTTCTTAGCCACTAGATGGTCCTCCAGCAAGAAGGTTCGCCTCTAACACTCTTAGGTATTGATGTTCGTCGCCATTCATGGTAGTATCCAGTTGTGGAACTTCATCTTGACGTCCGCGATGCCATTCGCCAACCGAACGGCGATCTCTTCTGGCCTCTTCCCCCAGGGTGCCGCCCCGATATAATCATCGTTGTTGATTCCCGGTGGCCTAAGTTCACCTGTGCTAAACCCAAAAGGTTTCCAGCCGAAACGTACACAGGCGACGGCAACGATGAGTTGGGCAAAAAACTTCGGGGTCACTAAACACTCCTCAGCGGTATCGGCTCCAGGTCTGGCCTGCCGATCCGCTCTACTATCTGAAGGACTCCGCCAACCATCGCGTCCACCAAGTCATCATGCCCACCTCTGGGGAATGACCTGAGTTGGCTGATTAGGATTTCCTTCCAGGGCATATAACCTTGAGGGAACCGAACCTTCCCAGACTCGAAGTGGGGCGCGACGCTATGGCATCGCGCAGTCTTGTCGGTGTTACCCGCGTAGTTAACGGAAATAATGGGAAGAGCCGTCCTTCTGCGAATTTCCTGAAACGCGGACGTGCCCGAAGCACGCGCTTCCACGAAGATGTATGTTGGGTGATCTTGATCCGCGAGTGCCTGGATTGCATCGCAGAGTTCGGGGAACTCCAGACGATCCTGGTAGGCCCCAAGAACGTAGATAAGTCCATCATTGCCGTACCCCAAACTGACACAGGCTGAGTAATCGGCCTGTTCCTTAGCTAGATAGGCCGTGTCCCAAAAGTGAATCTTGGCCCTTAGCGGCGGCAGGTGTTCGTACTCCTGGAACCACCTGAGAATGTTCCCGCTAGCAGCCACGGGTTTCCCCTGATACTGGCAACTGAAGGCATCAGACCCCATCTCTTCTCTCTTCTGAACCAATGCTTCGAGGGGCCAGAACTCAGGCCAGTACGATTGGTTTCCTTCGAGGGCTGGTATGTGAATGATCTTCCAGCCCTCCTGCTGCATCAGCCGTGCTGGGATGTCATTTTCGTGCCATCTAGTGCCGATGTAGATGACTCTTCCGCCAGGCGAGAGCCGTGTCAGTAGGGTTTGCTCCCACCAGGACCAGGACTGATCTCTCAGGTAGGAAGTTTGGGTATTGCCCTGAGTGCAGAGGTCGTCACAGATCAGTTCGTCAAAGCGGAAGGCGATGATAGAGCCAAGTAGCCCACAGGCCCTAAAGGTTGGGTGAACGTCACCCGTCTCAGCTCTCTTAACGTACCAGTGGGACTGGCTCCAGCCCTTGCCCTCATCTGGCTCGACGCCGGGGAACACGAGTTGATAACGGGGACTCAACAGGGTATCGCGCACAGCGGTAGATCGACCAAACGACACAACGTCCGAGTACGTGATGTAGCCCAGGTGGGTAGTCGAATTCTTGCCGATCTTCCAGCCTGAATACGCAACACCTACCCACGAGGTCTTGGCCGACGCGGGCGGTGCGATGATCAGGAGTCTCTTGATCGACTCGTCCTCCAACGCCTCAATCCATTGCCTGTGATGGGCGTGAGCTTTCCAGCGATGCACAAGTTCTCCGTATACGGCGAGTCTGCTTCGGGCGGCTTGCTGAAGCTCAGTCGGTTGGAGCGTCGCTGTCGTCAACTATTTGCCCCTCCACTGAATCTATGGTTTCCCGTAGGCGGGTGGCTTCGTCGCTAGAGATGTTGATGATGTTCTGGACTGCCGTTTTCACCCCAGCCCTGCCGCCGCCGTCAAGGTTGTTTAACGCTTCGAGCAAGACCCCAACGTCCTTCGGAACCCAGGGGATCGGTGCCGCCCTGAGTTTCGCCAGCGCCAGGTGAACTGTGTCAATGAGGTTGCCCCTGAGAAGGCTCAACTCGAAGCCTGGCGGCATCTGCGCCAAGACCTTCCGCACCGTCCATTCCGTGAAGTGCGTGAGTTCAGAGGTCTTCGTTCTATCCAGGCACTGGCCGTAGGTCTC
>Ga0315296_10001031_pt1 | contig 24534 bp, 22 predicted proteins | sample YL17G14_18_MG_FD_203921 | JGI IMG/M metagenome (GOLD analysis project Ga0315296, IMG submission 203921) | Sediment microbial communities from Yellowstone Lake, YNP, Wyoming, USA - YL17G14_18 | ecosystem: Environmental > Aquatic > Freshwater > Lake > Sediment | place: USA: Wyoming | collected... | reverse complement strand
ACCCGGTCGCGGTCGCGGATGGTCATGACGATCGGACGTCGCAGCGCCCTCGCTTCGCGGTTGCCGCTCGACGCCTCATCGAACATCCCGTCGATAACCGTCCTCTCCTCCAGATCGAAAACAGCGGTGAAGCTCCTCCCGCTCTGGAATCCCTCCGGCCGGAAGTACACCGCATATCCCCCCCCGATCTCCGCGATCTCGAGCCCGCCGCTTCTGTCCTCGGCGCACACCTCGATATTCGGATCGACATCGAACCACGTTCGCGCGCCCTGGAAATCCTCAAGAAGGGCTCTCGGATTCGGTCCCGACAGGTCCAGCTCCACAAGGGTCTGAGTCGTTCCGCCGCCGACCTCGCCGCCCTCGGGCGGAGGGCAGCCGCGCTCCAGAAGATGCGTCAAGACCCGCGCCTGATAAGGAACGTTGACCGCAGGCCTGATCCGGCCGTCGGTTGCGAGCACCGTGTCCCTGCTGAGCTTCAGTTGGTACACGACGGGGCCCTCGTCGCCCTCAATCCTGAGTTTCCATTGCGGGAGGTCGCCCGGATTTCGAATCAGGTTGCGCGCCCAGATGCAGTACTGCACGTACCACGGCTTGTCGAGCCCGAACTTCCGCCTGATCCTCAGCTCCGTCTCCCTGTCGGACCGCTGGCCCATGATCGAGCGCACGGGATCGCCCGGCACGATGAAGGAAAGGGTGAACGTGATGAAACTGATGCCGAACAGCACCGGGATCAACTGGAGCAGCCTTCGGGCGATGTAGCGGAGCATCGCCTCCGATTTTACCCTCCGCTGCCGGGATTGGGCAAATGCGGTCGGTCGGAGTCCAAGGTTTCAAAGACCTCGCGAAAGTCCCCTTCGACTCAGCCGACCGGCCTCGCCAGCCTATCGCGTGACGCGGGCTCTGGTGTATAATCCCTGTCCCGACAGATTTCCATCTCAGGGAGCGAGAAATGGCCGAACCGATGCGGGTGCTTGTTGCGAAGGTGGGGCTGGACGGTCACGACAGGGGGGCGAAAGTGATCGCGCGGGGGCTTCGTGACGCGGGCATGGAGGTTATCTACACCGGGCTTCACCAGACTCCGGAGGCCGTCGTGGCGGCATCGCTGCAGGAGGATGTCGACTGCGTGGCCGTCTCGATCCTCTCCGGCGCGCACATGACCCTGATCCCCCGGATCGTGCAGGGGTTGAAGGACGCCGGAGCGGAGGACATCGCCGTCCTCGCGGGCGGCATCATCCCGCAGGACGAAGCGGAGGAGCTTGTGAGGCTCGGCGTCGCCGCTGTGCACGGTCCCGGCACCCCGCTCAAGACAATCGTCGAGAGCATCAAGAATTCGGTGGGAAAGAAATAGCGTCCGTTTGAATTGGAAAAAGCAGGCCCCGGTGGGACCTGTCTGCAATTTGGCGTTCTTGATTATCCTGATCGTGCGCTATGCACTCACCGTTGCTTCGTTCCTGAGCTCGTTGTAGAGCGCGAGCGCGTCCTTGGGTTTGCTGCCCTCATGCACGATCGATCGCACCGCGCGGATCATGGCGACCGGATGCGGGTTCTGGAAGATGTTTCTGCCCATGTCGACACCGACGGCGCCCTGCTCGAGGGCCTGCCAGGCCATCTCGAACACGTCCATCTCGGTCTCGCACTTCTTCCCGCCGGCGATCACCACCGGTATCATCGCGGTCCGGGTGACCTGCTCGAAGTCGTCGCAGAAGTACGTCTTCACGAAGTGTGCGCCCTGCTCCGCGGCGATTCGGCACGCGAGCGAGAGATATCGCGCGTCCTTCTTTCCAAGCTCGCGACCGACGGCGGTGACTGCCAGGACCGGAATGCCGAACTCCTCGCCGAGGTCGACAAGCTCCGAAAGCGCCAGCAGCGTCTGACGCTCGTAGTCTGTGCCGACGAAGATGGAGAGCGTGACCGCCGACGCGTTGAGGCGCACCGCATCCTCGAAACTCATCGTCAGCCCCTCGTCCGGAAGCTCGTTCCTCTCGATCGATGTCGCCCCGGACATTCTCAGGACTATCGGGATCCGGCCGCACTCGGGCGGGATGCATCTTCTGAGCAGGCCGCGGGTGAGCATGAGCGCGTCGGCGTACGGCATCAGCGGCACCACGGTCTCCTTCGGCTGCTCCAGTCCGGTGATCGGGCCGAGGAAGTAGCCGTGATCAACCGCGAGCATGAGGCAGCGGTTGTCGTCGGTCTGGATTATCCTGCTGAGTCGATTCTTGAGTCCCCAGTCCATCATTATCCTCCAGTGCGCGCGAACGATAGCGAAGGCTCGCGCAAGTGTCTTCCCCCCCCATTGAGAATATCACAACCGGGCGATCAGAGTCCGCGCCGGATGGAAAATCAGCCCGGGACGCCGTGAGGGAAGAGGATCACCTTGAGCGAGTCGCCAGCCTCGGCGGTCAGGCGAAATCCTTCCTGGGCCTCCTCCAGAGGCAGGCGATGGGTGATCATGTCCTTGACGTTGATCTGCTTGTTTCTGATCAAGCTGAAGGCCACGCGGGCGTCCTCGGGAGCGCCCGAGTAGCTGGTCACCACCGAGATCTCGCTCGCCAGAAACCGTCCCAGCGGGATGTCCATCGTCTGCCTGGGCTTGCCTAGTCCGAAAACGAGAATCGTCCCGCCCTTCTCGACCGATTCAATCGCCTGCTCGACCGCGCTGGGCGTCATGGCGCTGAGAATCACAATGTCGGCGCCCCAGCCCTCGTTGTGCTCGCGGAACAACGACTGCACATGGTCGTGCCCGTTCAGGACCACGTCAGCGCCGAACTTCCTGGCCAGCTCCATCCGGTACGGATGGATGTCCGTCGCGGCGACAAGACTCGCTCCCCAAACCTTGGCGAGCTGAATGTGGATGATCCCCGCTATCCCCGATCCGATTATGAGCACCTTCTTGCCCGGCGACATCCCCGCGAGCCTCTGCCCGCGCACAACGCATCCGACCGGCTCGGTGAACGACGCGACATCGAACTCCATGTCGTCAGGCAGCTTGATCGCCCCGAGCTTCACCTGCAGCGGATGAACCCTGACATACTCGGCGAATCCGCCGGGGTTGAAATGCACCTGCTTGAACGTGTCGCAGGCCGTCTCGTGACCACTGATGCATCGCGGGCACACACCGCAGGGCACGTGATGAAAAACAAACAGACGATCTCCGACCTCGAATTCCGAAACGCCGGGACCGACTTCCTCGACTATCCCCGCCAGCTCGTGGCCGAGCACGAGCGGCGCTTTGTGGATCCTGTAGAATTCATGCACGTCCGAGCCGCATATCCCGACTGCCATCACTTTCAGGAGCATCTCGCCGTGACGGATTTCGGGCACAGGCTGCTCCTCGATGCGGACATCGTTGTTGCGGTAGTACATCGCGACACGCATAGCGGAGCGAAGTTTAGCGGGTTTGGGGGGGGTAGGCAAGGGTGAAAGGGGCATGCGCAGGATGCGTATGCTACGAAGACGACATGCGCAGGATGCGCATGCTACGTTGGATGCGCATGCTGCGAACGGTAGGTGGATAAGGAAAAATCCGGGATCTGGTGCCCGGGGGTTCATTCGGATTGATGATCGGATTAACGGGGACTTATTTGAGCATGCCCTTCTTTTCGAGGGTTCTGAGGGCGCGCATGCTGAGCTTCATCTTGACCAGCTTGCCGTCGATCATGATTCTCTTTTTCTTTATGTTCGGCGTGAAAGTGCGCTTGGTGTGGCGCTGCGAGTGGGAGACCTTGTTCCCGGCCCGCGGTCTCTTTCCTGTTATCTGGCATACCCTACTCATGGCGAAACCTCAGGAGATTCTGTCTTACGTGCAGATCTGCATGGGCATCATGGCGGCAGATGAATGCCAACACCCCAACCCCTTCAGGCGAAATCTCGCCAAAATCATCCGTGGCCTTATACCACACATTGCCCCCATCACGCAAGGGGATCAGGAGCGCGGACTTTCCAGTCCGCCTCATCAGGCCCGATCATTTGCGGAGGCCGAACGACTACTACCTGGCTTCCAAGAAGGCTGCGTATGCCTTGACTGCCTCCTGCCAGCCGCCGTTGCCCGGAATCAGCAACGTCGGCGAGGCGGTCAGACTCGACCCGGCTCCGATCTCGATGGTCTCGCCAATCCGGCCCACGCCCCCCATGACGAGAATCGGCGATGGCTTCGAATCGAGAACATCCAGAAGGAAGCTCTCGCCCGTGTCCCGCCAGTCCTTGAGCATGAGCAGGAATCGCTTCTCATCGCTGAGAATCCAGCCTAGCGAATCGCGCTCCTCGTCGACCGCGACGGGCAGGCCTCGCTCGGCGTCCGTCCTCTTTTCGAGCATCTCCGCGATCGAGCTGAGCTTCTGTCCCGGTTGCCGCGGGAGATCTGCGGACGGGTTGAAATCCGTTGTCAGCTTCAGCAGCCGCCAGTAGCCCCAGTACTGCCACCAGGATTTCGGCGGCGACCATGTCGCGCCGATCCGCAGAAGCTCGAAGCTCAGAGGCTCTTCGGAATGATTCGAGATGGCGGTCTTCTCGACGAGCCTTGCCGGCCCGTCGGCAAGCCTGAACTCGATGACGACCTCCGCCGTCTCGATCCGCCCTGAGATCGCAATCCTGTCATCTGTCGCTCGCCACGAGACATCCCGGAGCGCGATAATCGACCAGCCCGAACCTGCCGGAGAAGCCATGACCGTCACCGGGCCCGACAGCCACGTGATGTCGGTCTCGTAGTCCGTAAACTCGATGTGCGGGCCGAATGGGAGGAGCTGTACGCTCAACTTGACGTTGCCGAGAGTGAGCTGTGCAGGCTGCATGGCCGTGTGCCCTTCGTCGCCCTCTACAGGAGGGTCACCTTGTCCGAATGCTCGGGGAACCGGAGCGAAACGCCTCTGGTGTCGAAGAACCGCCTGCTCTTCCGGATGATGTGTTCCCAATCATAGTCTGAGTGATTCACGAGGCAGAGCACGAGGTCGGCGCTCTGGATCGCTTCATCGGTCAGATCGATCGACTCCAGCTCGACGGGATGAGTCAGGACCGGCGCGTAATCGTCCGCACGGCGTCCGAGCACAACCCGCTTCACATACGGATCGTGATAGGAGACATCGGCGTCATGATGCAGCAGAAGCTCGATTACCCGAAGGGCGGGGGAGTTGCGGGCATCGTCGCAGTCAGGCTTGAAGGTCGAGCCGAGCGCAAGAATCTTCGCCCTCGACACCGAGACACCAGCCCGATTCAGCACTCTGGTCACTCTCTGGAGCACCCAGTCGGGCATGCGGAGATTCGTCTCGGCGGCAAGCTCGATGAAACGTGTATGGAAATCGTACTCGCGGCCCTTCCAGTAGAGATAATAGGGATCCACTGGAATGCAGTGACCGCCCACGCCGGGCGACGGGTAGAACGGCATGAACCCGAACGGCTTCGTCTTGGCCGCCTCGATCACTTCCCAGAGATTTATCCCCATCCTGTGGCAAAGGAAAGTGAGCTCGAACACGAGAGCGATATTGACGGCGCGGAAGGTGTTCTCGAGGAGCTTCACCATCTCCGCGACGGTCGGCGACGAGACGGGAACGACCTTGTCCTCGCCGACAATCAGCGCGTACAGCTTCGAGCATATCTCCGTCGAGACCGGGCTGAGCCCGCCTACAACCTTGGGAGTGTTGGCGATCGTAAAAACCGTGTTGCCGGGATCGACCCTCTCCGGCGAGAACACTAGGAAGTAGTCCTTGCCCTCTTCGAGCCCCTTCTCGTCAAGCAGGGGCCTGACTATTTCGATGGTGGTGCCCGGATAGGTCGTGCTCTCGAGAATTATGAGCTGGCCGGAGTGAAGATGGCGTGCGATGGTCTGGGTTGCCCGCTCGATGAAGGAGATGTCGGGGGTCTTGTTGCGCGTGAAGGGTGTCGGGACGCAGATGAAGACCACGTCCGACTGGTCGAGAGCCGCTTCGTCCGTGGTCGCCTGAAAATGCCCCGATTCGACGACGGGCCTGAGCCGGTCGGAGGGAATGTCCTTGATGTGGCTGTCGCCGAGGTTGAGCCTGCGGACCGTCTCCCGGTTCACATCGTATCCGTGCACCCGGAATCCGGCCTCGGCGAAATGCACCCCGAGCGGCAGGCCCACATAGCCCACCCCGACCACGACGATCCGGGCGGTGCGGTCATCGATCTTCTCCACCAGCCGCCGCGCCACCGGATTCTCTGCAATGGATGACGAAAGCGCCATTTCTGTCACTTCTGCGTCGACGAGTTCGCGGACACGAAGTTCTTCCGGGCCCATTCGATCGTCCGGGCGAGCCCCTCGGCGAGCGGAACGATCGGCACGAACCCGAGCAGGTTTCTCGCTCGCTCGATCGAGGGGACCCTGCGGTATATGTCCTGGAACGACGGCCCGTAGACTTCCTCGAATGGAATATACTCGAAAACCGGCTCGCATCCCACCTGCCGGCAGATCTCGAGGGCAAGCTGACGCACCGATGTTTCGGTGCCGGAGCCGATGTTGAAGACCTCGCCTGCAGCCGCCGGATGGGTGCCCGCGAGATATGTCCCTTCGACGGTGTCGGTGATGTAGGTGAACGATCTGGTCTGGTTGCCGTCGCCGTACAGGGTGAGTCTCTCGCCCTTGAAGGCCTGCGCCATGAATTTCGCGATGACCGATCCGTAGCCCGACTCGTCGATCCTCGGCCCGTACGCGTTGAAGTACCTGACGGCGGTGACGGGAAGGCCCTCCGCGGCATAAGTGAAGCCCAGATGCTCGTCGAGGGATTTGCTCGCGGCGTAGGACCATCGCTGCACGTGCGTCGGCCCCAGCACCCGATCGCCGTCCTCCCTGAACGGGATGTCTCGCGATATGCCGTAGACCTCCGATGACGAAGCCAGGACCACCCGCACCTTGTGCTTCCATGCCGACCTGAGGACGTTCTCGGTGCCGCCGATGTTGACCTCGATGCCCCGGCGCGGCTCGGAGACGACGTTTTTCACGCCGACGACCGCCGCGAGATGGAAGACCAGCTTCGAATCGGCGACCAGCTTGTCGACCAGAGGCGCGTCGAGGATGGTCCCCTGGATGAACCGGCAGCGCGGATTCCGGACGGCGTGCCGGATGTTCTCCTGCCTGCCGGTCGACAGGTCGTCCAGGATCGCGACCGGGTGTCCCCGTTCGAGGAGGAAGTCGACGAGGTGGCTTCCGATGAAACCCGCTCCGCCGGTGACGAGCGCCGGGGATTTTTCGGATTCATTCAAGTCCATTGGACCTCATTGTGCAAAAACGCAAGCCGGGCGCGATTATAGCATATAGAGCGGATTGCCATTGGAGGTCGAATCGGCCCGCAAAGGGCGTTCGATGCACAAAAAAGAGTCCGAGAATGCGGATTCTATGTAAGATGAGTCAATCCGAAGGAGGCGCGTGATGCGCAAGACTTTTATCTTTCTGCTGGCCTTCATGTTGTTTGCGGCGCCTGCGTGGGCGCAGGAGACGGTGGATGTGGAGATCACGATCGATACGATCCTCGTCTTCACCGTGAACAACGTCGGGCCCCTGACTTACACATACAATGCCTACTCGCAGTTCGGCGTTGCGCAGGACATCGGGGACGTCGACTACGACCTGACGTGCAACCAGGGTTGGCAGGTGGTGGGTCTCATCCTGGACGGCACCCAGAACGGGCAGACCGCCGCGGACTGGGATGACGCCAGCTGGACCCTGTCGGTCAATGCCATAACAATCGATGAGACCGCAGCGGACGTGGTAGACAGCGGCGGCAGCGCGGTTTATCGCGTCGGCTCGGTCTGGCAGGTCCTCCTTACCATCCCCTGGCCGGAGAGTAATTCCACCCCCGACTGCACGATCCAGTTGACAGCGTCGGCGGTCTGATGGTAAAAAGGCAGTAGTGCCGGTAAGTAGATTCTCAGGTCCGTTGGGCTCCCACCTGACGAGTGGGAGGGGTTTAGTTTTTTCTGCCGCTAGGAGTAAGAGCGGCGACGCGCAGAAACTGCTAGTGTCCGTGGCAGTCTTTTTCTTATTGGCAATGCCTGCCAGGGCTGAAGGGCAGGGTGCATTCCTTCTCTCCATCACCGCAATCCAAAATTTCAATGTCAACAACACATCTCCACTCACGTACACATATTCCTCGTATTCCAATTTTGGCACCCCGCAGGATATCGGGGATATCAACTACGACCTCAAAGCTAACTCGGGCTGGCAGGTTGTGGCGATTATCCTTGACGGGACGCAGAGTGGCCAGACTGCTGACAACTGGGACGACAGCAGTTGGACCCTGCGGGCGAATGGAGTCGCAATCAACGAGACCTTCGGAGTGGTGATCGATAGCAGCGGGAATCCGACTAACCGTGTCGGGGCGTTGTGGCAGGTTCTCCTCTCGATCCCCTGGCCGGAAAGCGCATCGAATCCAGACTGCACAATCGAGTTGACTGCATCGGCAGTTTGATGGTACAAGTCTATGGGCCGGCTGATCCAAGCCCAGGCCTATCAGGCTTTCCACCTCAAGCGCGGGAAGAGTGTTTCTACTCTGACTCGGCGAGGGAAAGGAGGGCGCGATGCGGAAGCCGCTCGTTTCCTTTGCGATCTTTCTATTGCTGGCAGTCCCTGCCGGGGCTGAAGAGCAGGGCGGGTTCGCGTTCTCGGTCACCGAAATCCAGGTTTTCACCGTCAATAACGCAGCTCCCCTGACATACGCCTACTCATCCTATTCCGATTTCGGGACTCCCCAGGACCTGGGGGACATTAACTACGACCTGCAGGCCAACTCGGGCTGGCAGGTAGAGGCGATCATCCTCGACGGCACGCAGAGCGGTCAGGCCGCCGACAACTGGGACGACGGCAACTGGACTTTGAGCGTGAACGGGGTGGCGATCAACGAGACCTTCGGAGTCGTGATCGATACCGATCCCAATCCCGTCAACCGCACAGGCGCAACCTGGCCGGTGCTTCTCAACATCCCCTGGCCGGAAAGCGCCTCGAATCCGGACTGCACGGTTCAACTGACGGCGTCGGACGCCTGAGTTGACCCCGTGCTGCGCTCTCCAGTCATCCCCCTAGGGGCGGTACCCCGGGGAAAGCAGTTTTCCACATTTTCTGTACGGTTTTCCTCTAAAATCTTGACTCTTTTCTTGATTGGCAATGCGATTCGATAACCGTTGTGCTATAATCCGTCCAACATAATTTTTGTCACCTAACAGAGATGCGGCGGAAGAGGGTGCCGCATCCGAGGCGTGGGGTGACCCAAGAGTTGTGTTGATCGGCTGTTTCCCTGGTTGAGCGAGGAGCATCAACCGGGCTGGGCAGTGTTGAATCTGGATGCGCCGATGTCCGGTGCTGCGAAAGGCCGCTGCTGGTGTGCATTATGTGCGCACGTACCGGCGCGGCATCGTGCCAGGGACTGCAGTATGAGACGCAAGATCGATGCGACTGCCCGCTTCATGGCGCGACTGATCGTTGCGACAATCTTCCTCCTCCTCCTGACCCGGTCCGCATTTGCGGTTCCGGACGACCAGTCAGGGTTCTCCATCATCATCGAAGACGTGCGGACGCTCTCGCTCGACAGCGAGATTACCTATTTCGCGCCGGACGTCATGCAGATATTGTCGGGCTGGACGGGGGAGCAGGTATGGACCACGACCATCAACGCAAACGTGGATTGGGTGCTGACGATACGCGGCACGGAAGCATTCTGGGACGGGCCCTGGCAGAAGCCCGTGGGCGACATCTGGTGGGAATACAACGGCGGCGGATTTGTTCCGCTGGATACCGAGCCGGCGGAGGTCTGCTCGGCGGGTCCGTCGGACCATCAAGTTCATCAGATCCGTTTCAGGCTGGCGGTTGATCTGCTGAAGGACATCCCCGGCGACTACTACTACGGCTATCTGGTTCTGGAGCTGGCGGCGCCATGAGATCGGGACTTCTGCGAAATATCATCCTCGTCCTGCTCGTGATGACTGCGGGAATGATGCTTGGCTCCGCTCCGGCATTTGCGGACCAGATGATAACGGCCGGGGACCTCAGTCTCGGTATTGCCGGCGAGGAAGAATTCCTGGCCGGCTACGTGCTCGTGCCGAGGCTGCCGGTATTCTGGGAAAGCGATACGCCGTGGACATTGAGCGTGAGCTCGCTCGATCCGGACCTCGGGGTGAGCAATGATGCGAGCTTTGTGAAGCCGCTTGGCGACCTCCTCTGGAGACTGTCGGACGAGGAAGTCTGGCGGCCCATGTCGCAGGACCCGCAGGAACTGACATGGAGCTTCGAGATGGGAGCCGGGGTGATCTATATCGATGTCCTGGTGCGGCTCGACTGGCTGAGCGACGCGCCGGGGATATATCGCGCCGACATCGTCTTCTCCATGGCGCCGCTTTAGCGCAATAGCGGGCACAGACACGCGCGACTGCGTCGCGCTCAGCCTGTGCCCGGCACCCAGAAGCGGGTGCAGAAGAGGGAGAGAGAAAGAACCGAGTGAGACTGGCATGAAAACACCAATGGCCGGAATGTCGTACAGGAAAATCGCGTTCGTCATGACGCTCGCTGCAGCGTCCGCACTCCTCGCTCTGTCACCTGCGACAGCGCAGGGTTTTTCGGTCGCGTACGACACGACCGAGTTCATCGTCCAGCCCGGCGGCAGGTTTGTCGCGACATTCACCGTCACCAACCTCTCAGAAGAGTTCAAGACCATAAGAATCTATGCTGGCGACTGGGTTCGCATCCCCGGCCAGACTTCCGGGTACGAATTCCGCGAGGACGGGAGCGATGAGCCCCGCTCGTTTCTCGCCTGGATGACTTTCAGCCCGGATCGGATGGAGCTCGAGGGGGGGGAAGCGGAGCAGGTGTACTGCGAGGTCAATGTGCCCGACGATACGACCCTCGATGGCAGCTACTGGGGCGTCATCTTCATCGAGGCCGTTCCATCCGGAGACGGGGAACTGCCTGTGCCGGAGGAAGAGGGCATGCAGGTCGGTATCCTGACGGTGTTCCGATACGCGATCCAGGTCTTCGCGACGATCGAGGGTACCGAAGTGCGGCAGGCCACCTTCACCTCCCTCGATTTCAGACAGGAGGAGGGAGGATTCGACGTTGTCGCGGTTATGCAGAACCTTGGGAACATCTTCATGAGACCCGAGGTGTGGCTTGAGATTCACGACACCTCCGGGGCGAAAGTCTACGAGCAGGAGTACGTTCGACAGACGGTATTGCCCGAGAGCGCCAGAGAATACGTCTTCGAGCTCAGGGAGCTCCCGATCGAGCCCGGCTCGTACCTGGTGATGGTCATTGCGGACTACGGAGTTCCGGAATTGATAGCAGCACAGAGCAGGATAGATCTGGTTGCCGAGGAGAGCGTGCCGGGAGAGGAATAAGAAGGAACGAGGGTTACCGGAACATGGAGTGCGGAACGAATTCCGCAAGTTTCGCATTGGATCGCATAAGGTGCCCCGCAAGAAAGCACCTGTCCCTGTCGACCCTTTCCGTCCTTCTGGCGATTCTTCTGGCTCCAGGACCTCTCCTGGCCGACACAGCGGGCTGGAGCATTGAGCTTCTGTCCCCTGCGCTTGTGGAACCGGGCGCTCACCGAATGGTCGCAGCGTCCGTCAATCTCATCAACAACGCCGCCGAAGTCCACGAATATACGATCGATATCGAGGTCCCCGCGGGATGGACATGCACAGCCAGTCCGTCCACCCTGACGCTCAATCCCGGCGAATCTGATGTCGTCTTCATCTCGATCGCCGTCCCGTCTGTCGCCGCCGCGGGTGATTATGCGGTCCGGATCAATGCTTGCCCGGACGGGATGGAATCGAGGACGATGAGCGTCGAGATGACGATAAGGGTCCCGGCGGTTACGAGGCTGGAGGTACTGCCGAGCAGACCGGCGCAGCCGGCGGCCACGACGGGTGATATTCTCGAGCAGGGCTTCCAGATCGTGAATCGCGGCAACGCGCCTTCGAGGGTGGCGGTTGAGATCGTAAGTGTCCCGGACTGGCCGTCCGCGGTCGATCCGCCGAACCCGGTATTCGACCTGGGGCCGGGCGAGGCCGGAGCGGTGAGAGTGACCGTGGTGGTGCCCGACGAGCTTGCGCGCTCGGTCATGTATCGGCTGACGGTCATAGCGCGTGCGGTCGACGAGGGTCGGGTTACCGAGGCGCGGGTCAGCACGACAACCCATGTCGTTCCGGAACGGCTATCAGTCGAGTCGGTCTATGCGACTCTCGATGGGGACATGAGCATGGTCGGGGCATGGGGCGACGATGAAGATTTCGCGACGGTGTTCTCGCTGGGACCGCTGCAGGGCGATCTGGGGGAGGGAAGAACCGCGAGGTTAGCCCTGCGGAATCTTCTTCTGGAAGGCGACACATCATCGACATTCATCCAGAGCGAGAGGATTTCAGCGGAGTATATCGACGAGACCGCCGGCCACATCCGTGGAGGCGATCTTCTGTTCGATCTCGGCACGCCGCTCATGGCGCGCAATGCGCTGGGGCGCGGGGGAGATGCGCTTTCCAGAGGTGATGACGCGGACTTCCGGGCCTTCTATTACCGGACGCGCGGCAGCTTGCCGACCGAGAACGCCGGAGCGCAGGTGGCGCATTTGTTCGGCGACACCGCCGCCATACGTCTGACCGGCATATGCGATTCCCCGCTTCCGAGACCCGGTCAGGTCGATGGTGAAGAGGGGGGCCCATCGACAACTTTCGGCCTGTTCGCGGGATTCGAGCCGTTCGAGGGCGCCGACCTGAGCGGCGAGATCGGGCGGACCAGGGGCCCCGATCCGGGCTCGGGGAGCGCTTGGCGTGTGACCGGTAACCTCAGTACGGACCGCTTCTCCGTTAACAGCGAGTGGCTGCATGCGGGAGAAGCGTTCCACGGCGGCTGGCAGGATATCGAGCTAAGGCGCGCGAACCTGCTCTGGAGGCTGTCGGACGAGCTGAGCATATGGTCGAGTCTGAGCCATTCCTGGAACAACGTCTCGGGTGATCCCGATGAGCAGGAGCGCAACCACAGGAATGTCGGGTTCGGCGCGGCATGGAACATAGAGGACCTGGCGCGGCTTCGCGTATCTCATCGAAGCTACCAGTCATGGGATCCGATGCTCGGCGAATTCGATCGTCATACCGACCTGACCGTATACTCGCTGTCGAGAAACTGGGACGGGCTCTCGGCGACCGCGTCCTGGGAGAACGAGGTCGAGGATTCCCGCATCGCCCAGGAGAGACAGGAGAATCGCGCTCTGCGACTCGATTGTGCCGCCAGGCTGGGCAACAGCGGATCGGTAAGGCTCGGCTACTCCAGCGGCACTGTGTCCTATGACCCTGGCGCCGACAGCTTCCGCACGCGCTTCCTGGGCCTCGGAGGGTATCTCTGGCTCGCCGAGGATGTCGACCTGTCGCTGAACGTGCAGAGGAACACCGGCGGCCTTCTGGGCAGCAGGACCAATGTTCTCGGCGCGCTGACCTGGGAGTTCGTGAGGGACCACGAATTGAGCTTGCGGCTGAGAAGCTACACAGGGACATTCGACACGAATACCGAGCTTGCGGTTGAGCTTACGCAGCCGGTCACCGTCCGCCTGGGGGCGTTTCCGGTACGCGGCTCGGTCGAGGGAAGGCTGTTCAAAACCATGGACCCCGAGACAGGCGTGGGCGGCGCGATAATCTCGCTTGGGGAATGGGAGGTGCGTACCGATGAGAGAGGGCATTTCAGGTTCCCGTCGGTGGAGCCCGGCGAGTACGAGCTTGCCGTCGACCCTGAAAGCCTCGGGGTGGGTCTCACGCCCGCGGTCGACATGCCCCTGATGCTCGCTGTCGAGAGCGGCTCGACGACGGAGGTCGAGGTGCCGATCGTCGAGACCGGCGCGGTCGCGGGATGCGTGGTTCTGGAGACGCCGGAGTGGCGCGACCGGACCCTGTCCATAAAAGCGATGGCCGATCTCGTGGTCGAGCTCCGCAGGGAAGACACCACGGAATACAGGTTCACCGATAACCGTGGTCAGTTCCTCTTCTCCGATCTGAAACCGGGCAGGTATGTGATTACGCTCCGATCCGAAAACCTCCCGAGATTCCACGAGATCACAGGTCCGCAGAGTTACGAGTTTGAGCTCGCGCCGGGCCAGTCCCTGAGCGGGATGGATTTCGTGATCTGCCCCGCGGTGCGGCGGATCGTGATCACAACCGACGGCACCGAGCAGGAGTAAGGCTCACGCGTCGAAAAGGACCAATCGGAGATTGCCGTTACCAGCGGGTCAGACTTTCGAGTCCCTTCGTGTCTTGGTGTCTTAGTGGTTCTCTTTCAAGAGAAGAAGATAACCACAAAGGCACAAAGGCACGAAGGCACAAAGGCACGAAGGACACGAAGACGCGCAGTCAATATTCTCGCTCTAAGGTATAATGGCCTTTCGCACGTGACGGACACACTCACAATCGGACTTATCCAGCGCGAGATCACGCCGCACGATCCCGCGGGGAACCTGCTCGCGACTCTCGAGATGCTCACCAAGTGCGCCGAGCAGGAGGTCGACCTGCTGGTCCTGACCGAGCTCTGGGCGACAGGCATGATCGATCCCACCGACCCGTCCAGCCTCGAGCTTGCGGAGAATGTCGAGGGGCCGACGGTGGACGCGCTGAGGGATTTCTGCCGGGAGAGCGGCGCATACCTTCTGGCGGGCACCTTGGCGGTCAGGGAAAGGGACAGGCTGACGAACACGTCGCTGCTCATCGACCCGTCGGGCGAGATCATCCTCAAGTACTCGAAAATCCATCTCTACAGGCCGATGGGCGAGGATGCGGTCTACAGGCCGGGCGAGAGGCTGTGCGCGGCCGAGGTGCACGGGGTGGGGGTCGGGGTGATCATCTGTTACGATCTACGCTTCCCGTGGCCGACGCGTCGTCTGGCGCTCGCGGGCTGCGAGGTGGTGCTGGTGCCGGCGATGTGGCCGGAGGCGCGCATCAAGCACTGGGAGGTGCTGCTGCGTGCGCGGGCGATGGAAAACCAGGTGTTCATGGTCGGCGCCAACGGCCTTCTGAATCAGCAAGGGATTTTCGTGCCGGGTCACTCCATGATTGTGGGCCCGAACGGGGAGGCCCTCAACTCCGCCGAGATGCGCGAGACCGCGGTGGTCCGCAAACTCGACCTGAGGCAACTGCGCAAACTGAGGGCCGATCTTTGTTTTCTGGACGAGGAGAGGGAACCGACGGATGTCGAATGGAGCGCGAGAGTGAACAAACCCGGGGGGTAGACCGTCCTGTTTGATGACTCAGGAGTAAACCCGGGAACCCGTCGGGCCGCCTGCAGCGCGGGAGATCATTGCCGTAAGGGTTCCCGGGTTACATACGCGAAGGGAGGAACCAATGCCGGAACAGATACCTGAAACCACCATTCCGCAGGCCGAGGTCGACGCCTTCAAACAGGATTTCGAGAACGTCCTTCGCGAGGTCCACAAGGTCATCGTCGGCCAGGAGGAGGTGGTGAAAGCGACGCTGGTCACGGTCCTCGCGGACGGTCACGCGCTGCTGGAGGGCGTGCCGGGCCTAGGCAAGACGCTGCTGATCAGCACTCTGTCCAGGGTCATGGACCTGCAGTTCAGGCGGATCCAGTTCACTCCCGACCTTATGCCCGCCGATATCGTCGGCACAAACGTCATCATGGAGCATGCCGACGGGAGCAAATATTTTCAGTTCCAGAGGGGTCCGGTATTCACGAACATCCTGCTCGCGGACGAGATAAACCGCGCGACGCCCAAGACGCAGTCGGCGCTTCTCGAGGCGATGCAGGAGAGGCACGTCACCGCCGCCGGCACCACGCATCAGCTCGATAAGCCCTTCTTCGCCCTCGCCACTCAGAATCCCCTCGAGATGGAGGGCACATACCCGCTGCCCGAGGCGCAGCTCGACCGCTTCCTGTTCAAGATCATGGTCCCGTTTCCGCCCGCGGACGATCTGGCGGAGATTCTGAACCGCACGACCGGGACGCAGGTTCCCGATCCGCGGAAGGTGGTCAACGGCGAGCGCATCAACGAGATGAAGGGGCTGGTCAGGAAGGTCCCGATCGCTCATCACGTGACGCACTACGCGGTGAGGCTCAACAACGCGACGCATCCGGAGCTCGATGGCTGTCCGTCGATTGTGAAGAAATACGTCCGCTACGGGTCCAGCCCTCGCGGCGCACAGACTCTGGTTCTGGCGGGGAAGGTGGAGGCCCTTCTGAGCGGCAGGTTCAACGTGGCGTTCGACGATGTCCGGAAGGTGGCGATGCCCGCGCTGCGTCACCGCATCATCCTCAACTTCGAGGGCGAGGCCGAGGGGATTCAACCCGACGACATCATCGCCACCTGCATCAAGGAAGTCCCGGTGAGGGAGAAGGGAATGCCGGTGGAGGTGTGACTGGATCTCAGTTCGGCGGTAGTGTCGAGTCCTGACGCCTCATCGCCAGCTTCAGTCGCTCCGCAAGTAGCTCGAAATCCCCGCGCTGGATGAACAGTGTGTCCCGGACGTTGAAGCCGTAGTATCTCACGCAGTACCAGAGCACGAGCGCGAGAAAGACGAAGTGGGTGGCGAGCGAGCTCCACGCGGCGCCGTACATCCCGTAAGGCGGCACCAGCAGCACATTCCCGACGATCTTGACGATCACGCAGATCGTTGAATAGACCACGACGAAAATCGGAAGGCCCCTGCGCGCGAGCTCCGCGGCGAGTATGCTCTCGATCCCCAGAAACAGAATCCCTCCCAGAAGCACATTCAGCGGGATGTATCCGTCAGTAAATTCAGGGCCGAATATCCCGAGAAACCATCTTCCGATGAACACGAAAAGCACCCACATGACCATCAGGATGAATCCGACGAGCCTCGCGACCACCATCGTGAGCCTGGCCCTGCTGTCGTACCCCGTCTCCTCCGACGCTCCGTTCTGCATCAGCTTCGGGAAGAGAAGTGTGCCGAGGGTCATTGGGATGAGGTAGACAAGGTCGCTCGTGTAGACGACCTGCCTGTAGATGCCGGTTTCCGTCTCGCTTCGATACGCATTCAGAAACAGGATATCGCTGCGGATGATCAGAAACGCCATGAAGCTCGCGTAGTAGCTCTTCCAGCCGTAGCCGATCATGTCTCGGAACGCCTTCCAGTCGATTCTCAGGCTGAACGGCGCAGCGGTCCAGGCGAAAATCCCGTTGAACAGCCCCATCGCGATCGCCGACGCCACCGTGAGCCATACCACCGCCAAAACCCAGTCCTCGCGCCGTGTGTTGAGCAGCACGATCATCGCGGCGATGAGAGTCGCGAACCTGACCGCGAGCTCAATCATGTTGTAGGCGGTGATTTTCTGATACACGAGCAGCAGGTTCTGGAAGAAGATCGACAGAAGCAGCGGCGCGACTGAGATCAGCATTATCGGGTAGAGCGAGAACTCGATATCGCCGAGAATGGCGGGCGACAGGAGGCTTACGGCCAGGAAACCCGCAAAAAGGATTATCGAAATCAGCAGGCCGATGGTGACGAGTGTGCCGGCGACAGCGCTCGCACGTTTCCGGTCCAGTCCGACAAAATAGATTGCCCCGACCGCGAGGCCGAGGTTTCCTAACTGGACGGCTATATTCGCGAATGTCTGGAGAGTGCCGACGATGCCGATGCCTTCGGCCTGAAGAGTGCGCGACAGGAGGATGTTGTACGCGAACGTGACAACCAGCAGCCCGCCCCTGGTGATAAGCGTTATGACTGCCTGCCTGAGGAAGCTCACCGCGCGGCCTCCGATGTCCGCACAGGGGGTGCGGAGAGCTGCGAGGGTCTGTCGCGGGCCACCCACCGGTCGTACCACAGCGCCAGGTTGAACAAGGACCAGATCGGGTACGCGTACTCCCTCCCCCTGTTGCGATGCTCGCTCAGAAGCTCAAGCCCCTTGTCGTAGTCGATTAGGCGCTCCTCCCTCAGCTTTGTCGACCGGAATGTCGAGGCGACCTTGTCCCCAAGCGGTCCCGAAAGCCATTCGCTTACCGGAGCGCCGAATCCCATCTTCTTGCGGTCGATGATTTCATCCGGAATAAGCCCGCGCACGGCCTCCTTGAGAATGTACTTCGGAACGTTGTTCTTGATTTTCAGCGATTGCGGGACGTTCATCGAGAACTCGACCATCTTGTGGTCGAGATACGGCACCCTGGCCTCGATGGAGGTCGACATCGTGATCTTGTCCACTCTCATCAGGAGGAGCTCGACAAGCCTGAGCTTGAATTCGAGATAGATCATTCGCTCGAGGAAATCGGCCGACGGCTTCCGCGACCGTATCTCGGAGAGGTAGCTGTCCACCACCCCGAAGCTGTCGAGCATCCTGAAGCTGTCCGGAAGCCATCCGACCGGGTCATCGCCCGCCTCATCGACCGCCCGTTGCTTCCAGTTTGTCCTGTCGGCCACAATGTCGTTCTTGAAGCCTTCCGGATAGCATATCGCGCCGCCCCAGAAGAGCTCGCGGTCCTTCCACGCCCTGTAGGCAAGCTCCCTGCGGCCCTGCCAGCGATTGTCGAAGAGGTTCATGAGCGCCGTCCCGCCGTAGACCATCGACCGGATGGGCCACGGCATCGCGCGCAGCGGCCGCCAGTATTTCCTCCGCCACCTGAGGACCTCCATGTAGCCGTCATAGCCGCAGAACTGCTCGTCCGCACCCTCGCCGACCTGCACGACGATTGTCCCGGCGTCCCTCACGAGCTTGCTGACAAAATACAGCGGCACGCATACCCAATCCGCGATCGGCTCATCCTGCGAGACGATGAGCTGGTCGAGGTAGCCCTGCATGTCGTCGGAATCGATGATCACCTCGTGATGCTCGGTCTTGAAAATGTCGCGGATTCTTCGCGCGTACTGAAGCTCGTTGTAGTCGGGCTGATCCTTGAAGGCGACCGAGAAGGTCTTCACGGGACGGTCCATGACCGCGTCCATGAGCGCGACATTTGTGCTCGAATCAATCCCGCCCGAAAGAAATACGCCGAACGGGACATCCGACATCATCCGCTTCTCGATCGATTCCGCCAGAAGCCTCCTGATCTCGCCCTTCACCCATTCTTCGTCCCGGTAGCGCTCATCGTCCGGAGGGGACGGGGCGGGCATGATCGCGTCCCACCATCTCCGTCCGCTGATCCGATGCGGGCGATCGCCGTGCGCGAATTCCATCTCCAGCAGATGTCCGGCGGGGATTTTGCCGATCCCCCGGAACATCGTGAGCGGAGCGGGCGTTGTGAGGAAGCTCAGGTAGTGGTAGCAGGCGAGGGGATCGATCTCCGCCGAGATCGCCGGGTGCGTCATCAGAGCCTTGATCTCGCTTGCGAAGAAGCAGACGCCGTTGCGGAAGGAGTAATAGAGGGGCTTGATGCCGATGCGGTCGCGGACCAGCCACGCGCGCTTCTCCTGCTCATCGTAGAAGCAGAACGCGAACATGCCCTCCAGCCTGTCGAGGGCGCCCAGCCCCCATTGCATGAGGGCGTGGAGGAGGGTCTTGGTGTCGGATCGTCCGACAAACGAGTGGCCGAGCGGCTCGAGGCGCCTTCTGAGCGCGAGATGGTTGTAGATTTCGCCGTTGTAGACGATGTGGAAGCGGCCGTCCGCCGAGTGCATCGGCTGCGCGCCGGTCGGCGTGAGATCGACAATCGCCAGACGTGTGTGCGCGAAGCCGACATCTCCGTCGCGCGATTTCCAGATGCCCCTGCCGTCGGGCCCGCGATGGGTGATCGAGTCGGCCATGCGCTCGAGATCGCCATCGCGAATGTCGAGATGCTGGCCGGAGTAATTCAGGATGCCCGCTATACCGCACATGAATCGGGCACATCATAAGGGGGGTGGAATCGGGGTGCAAGGAAGGCGGCATTCCGTAGGGGGGAGGCCGGGCTCGCCCTCTGGGCTGGATCTGAATCGGGACGAAGCGGGGGTCAACATTAGGAGAAACACCTCCAAGCTTCGCTTGGAGGCGGCACGAGACATTGTGGAGTCAAGTGATGTTGACCGGATCTGAGTCCGGACGAAGCGGGGGTCAACATTAGGAGAAACACCTCCAAGCTTCGCTTGGAGGCGGCACGAGACATCCCTTGACTAGAACGGATCCATTGTCAGTAGTACTTGGTGGTCAGGAAATCCCGCCCCGTAATTCCGCCATCCCTGTAGGTGATGAAAGTGCAGTAGTAGTCGCAGCAGCACCCGCCCCCGATCACGATCTCCATATTGCCATCCCCGTTGGCGTCGGCGACGAATAAGACAGTCGGACTCCAATGCTCGAGTCCGAGATAAAGCTGGGTTTCAAGGTCAAGGCTGAACAACGGAATGACATTGGAGTCCTCAACAAGCACTATGAAGCGAGCCCGGGTTTCGTCTGGTTCGTCTGCGACTTCTCCCACAAGCGCGGAGAGGATGACCTCTTCGGTGCCGTCACCATCCAAGTCGATCCTTATTGCCTCGACGACCTCGAATGGCAGGGACAGGAGGTGGTGGTTGTACGGTTCGTCCTCGAAAACAGTCATGTCGCGCTGCATGTACTTCTCGTCGACAATCCGAATGGCCCGGGCAATCGCATCCCGGAACGTGCGACGGGAAACGTTCTCGAAGACGGGCAGGCGCGGGAGCGGATTCCAATCAGCCGATATGGCGAATATCCTGTCCAGGTCTTGAGGGAGGTCAGAGCATTCGAGGTGAGCATATATGTAGGCGCCGCCCCACACGGGATCAGCAGGTGTGCAGAACGCCTCTCCTATAGGCCCGGTTTGAGAGTAGACGAAGTACTGGTAGTCCTCCGGGCGCTCGACGCACTCATAGATCTGTCCCTCAACCCACTCGCTATCCGTGCTGGCCCCCATGAGAAATGCATCGCATCCGTTGGTCTCCGGATCGAAGTCCCAGTCAAGGAAGCCGATGATCGGATGGAGCTTGCCTGGTTCTTCTTCCGTTCCCTCCAGTGTGGCAGCAGCAACACACAGGGGCAAAAACGCAACGGCGATGGGGAGCAGAAGTGTGATTGTCATGCGCATGGCAGCCTCCTTTGACCGGGCGGAAGCCGGTTGTTCCACCTGAGATTCCCTGATCGACATTTTCTGGAAGGCAGGATATGCAATTGACGTGCCCTTTTGTAGTGGCGTACCTCAGGGGGCATCGACTGTAAACGCCAAGAAGGTTTGAGCCTCTCACAGCAAGTCCAGAAACTCCTCCACCGTCATTCCTGCGTTCCGGATGAGAGCACGCAGAGTCCCGACTGAAAGCTCCTTATGCTGTGGAACGGAGAGGTTGCACCGGATACCCTCCTTCACCAGAACCACGTGGCTTCCCATCTGCCCGAGCACCGTCCATCCCGCCTTCCGAAACGCCTTCACTGCTTCCTTTCCCGGTATGCTGGACAGCCTGCTCATTCTGTCACACTGCCACGATGATGGGCTTCCGACCGGGCTTGGTTTTCAGGTTTGACATGGCCTTCTGGTCCTCGGCCCATAACCAGGCGGTGATGGCTTCCTTGATGTTCCTCAGGGCTTCCTCCTCGTCCTTTCCCTGCGACACACAGCCCGGCAGGGCCGGGACTTCGGCCACGATCCATCCGTCCTCGGCATGCTCAAGTATCACGTGAAAAATCATTGATGTACCTCTCTAAGAATCGTTGTTTATTATACCACAGCATCATGTCGGCTCCGCGCTCCTGGAGATGCGAGCTGGGAGCTCGCGGTCCGGCAGGCGGGACGCATGCGCTCCTGGAGATGCCGACTGGAAAGTGGGCGCACCCGGATGCCGACTGGAAAGTCCGCGCTCCTGGAGGGGCCGTGCGTCGATGCGGTCCGGGCTGATCACGCGCTCAGGATGAGCGCGTGACGAAGAACTCACGCGCAGGATGCGCGTGCCACAGAAGAACTCACGCGCAGGATGCGCGTGCCACAGAAGAACTCACGCGCAGGATGCGCATGCCACAGAAGAACTCACGCGCAGGATGCGCGTGCCACATTTGTGTTATCCTTCAGGGCCGACAGACATGGCGCGGGTGCTCATCATTGATGACGAGGAGAACATCCTCAAGACCCTGTCCGGGATACTCGCGGGCGAGGGTCACGAGCCGGTGACCGCTGCGACGGGGGGCGACGGGCTCGCACGCGCGGCCGAGCAGACCGTGGACTGCGTGCTTCTGGACGTATGGCTGCCGGATATCGACGGTCTGCAGGTCCTGAGGGAGCTCAGGCGGGACGATGCGATGCGGCCGGTCATCATGATGAGCGGCCATTCGACGATCGCGACCGCGGTCGACGCGACGAAGCTCGGCGCGTTCACGTTCCTCGAGAAACCGCTCGACCTTGAGCGCCTGCTCCTTACCCTGCGCAACGCGCTGCGGCTGCTCGAGCTGGAGCGCGAGAACCTGCTTCTGAAGGAGGGCGAGGAAGAGGATGTGCTGGTAGGGGCAAGCACTGTGCTCGACAAGCTGAGGGCGCTTATCGCGCAGGTCGCGCCCACGAACACGCGCGTTCTGATCACTGGCGAGAACGGCACGGGGAAGGAGATAGTGGCGCGGGCGATCTATCGGTCCGGGAAGCGTCGCGGCAAGCCGTTCGTGAAGGTGAACTGCGCCGCGATCCCGGGCGAGCTGATCGAGAGCGAGCTTTTCGGGCACGAGAAAGGGGCGTTCACGGGAGCGACCGAGTCGAAGCCGGGGAAATTCGAGCTTGCGGACGGCGGCACGATTTTCCTCGACGAGGTCGGGGACATGTCGCCGGGCACGCAGGCGAAAGTGCTGCGGGTGCTGGAAGAGCAGGAGTTCGAGCGGGTCGGGGGCAAGAAGCCGATCAAGGTGGACGTGCGGGTGATCGCGGCTACCAATCAGGACTTGGAGGAGAAGATCAAGCAGCGTCAGTTCCGTCAGGATCTGTATTTCCGGCTGAACGTGATCCCGATACATGTGCCGGCGCTTCGGGAGCATCCGGACGACATCCCGCAGATCTCGGAGCACTTTCTGGCGAGGTACGCATCGGAGCACAATCAGCCTCCGAAGCGGCTCACAAAGGAGGCGGTGAGCACGCTGAGGGGATACCACTGGCCGGGCAATGTGCGGGAGCTCAGGAATATCATGGAGCGGCTGGCGATACTGAGTCCGGGGGACGAGGTTACGCGATCGGATCTGGCGGGGATCATACCGGGGGTGGAGAGGCCGTACGTTCTTCAGCCCGCCGGAGAGAAAGGGTCGGCGGACGAGTTTCTCGGAAGATTTGAGGGGACCCCGTTGAAGGAGGCGATCGCGGCATGTGAGCGGGAGATCATCCTGAGGCGCCTGGATGCGTGCGAGGGGAATGTCAAGCGCACTGCCGAGGAGCTCGGGCTGGAGCGGAGCCATCTGTACAAGAAAATGAGGTCCCTCGGGATAGACCCTACGAAACGCGGGTCGGACTGATCGAACCTTGAGGCTGGGCATATCATCGTAATTTGACGCTGACAGGCTTGATGCAGCGGTGGTGTATCTATGGGTCGAAACGGGACTTACCGTGGCTGTTGCGGCGGTCTGATTCTCAGGGTGTCGAGTCGGTCGGCTGAGGCATTATGAAAGAGGAATTCCGGGAAATAGGGGAGAATGGAGTGCAATCCGCACCGAAAGAGCCGGCACCGGAGGAAGCCGGCGTGGGCGAGTCCGCCGCGGAATCCGCATCACCGGCGGAGCCCGAGCTCGGCGAGGCGGAGAAGCGGAAGGCGGTCGTACGATCGCCGTACGCGCTGGGGATCTTCGGGATATTCGCCATCGTGGCGATCATGGTCATCACCTCCGGCTTCATCGTCATAGAGCGCGCGCAGAGGAGAGCGAATGAAGCGCGAAACCGTCTCGCCCTCGGCCAGGCGGCCCTGGTGGACGGGGACACCTACCTCGCCCTCTACCATTTCACCATCGCCCTCGAGCTTAATCCCAGGCTGCCGGGCGCTCACTCGGCGCTGGGGCGCATCGCGATCACCAACAAGCAGGCCGACAATGCAGTAAGGCATCTCAACGCGGAGCTCGCCGTGAATCCCGGCGACAGGTTAAGCCATCTTGCGCTGGGCTGCCTGTACGCGCTTGGATGCATTCCCGCGGACGATCCGCACACTGTGAGGCCATACCTTCTTCGGCGATTCAGGGAGGTCCTGCTGTACGAGTGGCCGGAGGACCTGGTCTTTGTGCCCGGTCCCGATATCGATGCGCTCTCCCGGTCGGTATATCACTTCCAGTATGCTGCGGAGAACCTTCCGGACGATCCTGCACCGCATATCGGCCTTGCGCTTACCGAAATAGCCAACTACAACCTGGACACAGCCCGCACGCGACTTGCGGCTCTCGTGGGCAGGACCGCTGACGAGAACACGATTCTTGTCGCGCAGAACATCATCCAGGACATCAACCGGGAGGAGCAGTACCAGGCAATGACGGGGATTGAGACCGACGCGGGATCGGTCGTCAGGGAAATTCCGCCCGAAGCTGTGCCTGTGCCGCCCCTGAGAGATTATGGAGAGGGACTCGAGCCCCTGCCGCCGATGGCCGACATGAGCGGCGCCGAGCCGGAAGTGCAGCCGGTCCCCGCGCCGCCGGCAGGTGGATTCGGGGAGCGCGGGCTGTATCCT
>Ga0315296_10001030_pt1 | contig 24586 bp, 15 predicted proteins | sample YL17G14_18_MG_FD_203921 | JGI IMG/M metagenome (GOLD analysis project Ga0315296, IMG submission 203921) | Sediment microbial communities from Yellowstone Lake, YNP, Wyoming, USA - YL17G14_18 | ecosystem: Environmental > Aquatic > Freshwater > Lake > Sediment | place: USA: Wyoming | collected... | reverse complement strand
AGCCAAGGTCCTCAAGCTTCTTCGCGACGATCGGATCGTCGTTCGTGTACGGCAGCACGACAAATCCCTCATCGAGGAGAATCTTTGCCGCCTCGAGAGTGCCCGACGTGTCCGGAAGAAGCGTTTCCGGATCGCCCAGCACCTCAAGCTTGATCCAGTCTGTCCCGGTCGCCTCCCGCGCCAGCCGCGCGATTCTCAGGGCATCCTCGACCGAATACGCGCCCGCTGTATTGGGCAGAAGCGTGTAGCGATTGAAATCGATGTGCTTAAACAGGTCGTTCGGATCGTCGAACTTCACCCTTCCGAGCGCGACTGTGACGATCTCCGCGCCCGAGGCTTCATGCGCCGCGATCATCGTCGCGTTGTCGGCGTACTTCCCCGTCCCGACCATCAGCCTTGATGTGAACCGCTTTCCCGCGATTATGAGTGGGTCGTTCTCAGACATGGTTTTCCTCCGGTGCATTCCAAGGTGCGCACGGGCAAGGATTCAAAAAGCGTATCTCAAATCATCCGCCGCCTATGATCTGAATGATCTCCAGCGTGTCGCCGTCCGAAAGCACGATCCCCTCGTACCGCCCCTTGGGAAGGACCTTCCCGTTGTGCTCGACAACAATCGCCTGGATCGGCACGTCCTTCGATTCCAGGAATCCGAGGAGCGTCGTTCCCTCCCGGAGGGTCTGGTCCTGCCCGTTGATGTGACAAACTATCGCTCGTGCCTCGGCCATGATATTAAAAAAACTCCCACGACAGCGGGAGGGGGGAAAGCGGCAGAGTTCGATCACCGAGTCCCTACGCTGGCATTACCCAGATCAGGTTCCCAGGGTTGGCCCGACGGCCTCTCAGCCCCGCAAAAAGCAGGACACCCCTCCGGCGTGCTATGTATTTGGTTCGATTTGAGTCTATCACCCGTATCATGCGGTGTCAATGGGATCCAGCTCGCATGAGAGACCGTCAACTCAGGGCTGTTGAGAAATCCGAGTGCCGGGCACAGACTGAGTGAGACGAAGTCGAACGCCGGCCCACCGAAGCCTCGGCGAAGGTGGGTGTCTGTGCCCGTCATCCGGTCGCAGCGCCGGTCTCGGCTCTGTCCCAGGCGACCATGAGCTCGCGCGCCGCCTTGACCGGATGCTTGGCGTTCTGAATCGCATCCACCACCGCCACCATGCTCGCGCCGGCGTCATAGACTTCCCTTACATTATCCTTGTTAATCCCGCCTATGGCGCACACCGGGACGTTGTTGCGCCGTCCCCATCCGTCTCTCTTGGGAGCCTCGAGATCGATGTGCTCGATCACATCCCTCAGACCCGCGAGGCCGATCACCGGCGCGCTCGTCTTGGTCGAGGAAGGATAGATGCTGCCGGCGGCGACGTAGGTCGCCCCCTGCCCGACAGCCATAAGCGCCTCGGCGTGGTGACGGCAGGTCGCGCCGATGATGCTTCGCGGGCCCAGCATCGCCCGCGCCTCGACAATCGGGAAATCATCGAGCCCCAGATGCAGTCCGTCCGCACCCGTGATGCGCACCAGCTCGACGTAATCGTTCAGAATGACCCGCATCCCCGCCCCCTTGAGGTTGCCCGTGATGTCGTCGAGGATCTCCGGAACAGCAGCGTCATCGATGCGTTTCACACGAAGCTGGACCATCTTGATCCCCGCTTCCGGAAGCCTCGTCGCCCAGTCGAGCAGTGCGTGCACATCCGTCTCCGGATACACATTGAGGATCGGATAGACACCTCTCAGCGCGGCCCGGATTTCGGGATCATCGTATATTCTGCTGATGCTCATAACCGCAGAAGAATAGCATGAAACAGCCGCTTTCGTCGCCCTCCCGACACCGCCTGAGGTATACTCTCCTGCGCACCGGCAATGGCGATCTACCTTCTGCACGGCGACGCGAAATCCACCGATCCATTCCTGATTCGTCAGGAGCTCGACAGGCTCCTCGAAGGCGTGCCGCGCGAAGGGAACCTGAATTTCGCGATGTACGACCTGGGCGAGTCGGGGACCAGGTTCGAGGATGTGGTCTCGAGCGCGCTCACAGTCCCCTTCCTCGGCGAGAGAAGAGTGGTTGTCGCTCGCGGGGTGAAATCGATCGAGAAAGCCTTCAGGAAGAGGGACGAGGACGACGAGGAGGAGACGGAGATTGACGAGGCGGGAGGGTCGGCGGGCCCGATTCTCAGGGCGGTGGAGCAGCTTGCGGAGCTGCCGAAGGGGGCGCTGCTCGTCCTGGTGGAGGAGAATGACCATCTGGACGGGCGGACGGCGTTCATGCGCGCTCTGAAGAAGGTCGGCTGCCAGGTCGGGGAATTCAAAGCCATGTGGTTCGATCCGGCGTCTGGGGATGTCGGCGCGGCGGTCAAATTCATCCAGGCCGAGGCGAGCAGGCTCGGATTGAGGCTTGAGTCGCACCTTGCCGAGAGGTTCGCGACGCTGGTGGGGGCTGATCGCGGGACGATCCTGAAGGAACTGGAGAAGCTGGCATTGTATGCGGGAAGCGGGTCGAGGCTGATGGCGGAGGAGATCGAGTCAGTCGTGACCGAGAGCTACGAGGCGGGGATATTCCACCTGGTGGATGTGATCGGTCGGAGCAGGACGGGCGAAGCCATGAAAGTGCTGGCCGATCTTCTCGATCGCGGCGCCGCCCCTCCATACATTCTCACCATGATCGCGAGGCAGGTCAGGCTGATCGCGAGGGCGCGCGAAGCGATTGAGAGCGGCATACCGCGCGACGCCAACAGTCTGGCCGGAGCACTGAAGGAAGCGCCTTTCGTGATGAGGAAGGTCCTCGAACAGGAGCGGATTTTTCGGCGGTTCAATTATCCCGAGGTCCTTGAGTACCTCATAGAGGCCGATGTTCACCTGAAGCGCGGGACAATGCCCGCGAGACTGGCGCTGGAGACGCTCATAGCGCGACTTGTAGGAATTCCCAGGCCACGGCCGGCAGCGGTCGAGGGCCCGTCGGGCCGGTCGGAACACTCATGAAAAGGAAGCCGGGTGTGAAGAGAGTCAGAATCACCATCGCTGTTGTCATCCTGCTGCCGATTCTCATCTGGATCGCGGGCGGACCGGGAGCGAGATTCTACATCAGCCGCAACGGCGCATCGATCATCGCGGACATAGCAAGACGGTCCGATGAGAACATACGCGTCGGCTCGATCTCCGGCGATCTCTGGTCCGGAGTGACGGGCAAGAGAGTGGTGATCTACGCCGACAAGGATCCCGCGCATCTTCCTCTTCTCTCGGCTGATACGGTGCACGTGAAATTCTCCATCCTCGACTTGTTCCGGCTGAGGCTGAATCCGGTGAGAGTGCATATGGACGGGTTCACGGTGGCGCTGCATGTCGCGCCGGACGGCTCAGTCGCGCTCCCGGAATGGAGCATCCGCAGCGCCGGTGACGATGGACGAGCGATTCGTGCGGGCTATGCAGCCGGTTCAAGCTCGAAGAGCATAAGTGTGACCTGCACGGATGGCACTCTCGAGATTCACAAGCGATTCCCGACGCTTCCCGAATCGGTGGACATCGTCTTCACACGGCTCGAGGGCGAAGGGGAGTATGTTCCGGAAGACGGGCTGCGGATTGGCAACATCCACGGCAAGTATCTCGCGTCGGATGTCAGCGTTCAGGGATATGTGCCGGCGGACCGGGACGAAGCAGTCGACCTCACAGCCACAATCAACCAGGTCATTCTGGGTTCGTTCTTCAGAGACATCGACCCGCTGTTCAGGGGGAATGCCTACCTTCCGTCGGGCACAGCCGGCGGCGAGTTCCGTCTGGCAGGCCCACGAGAACAGCTTGAGGTGGCGGGAAGCATGGACCTTGCTGATTCGATCTTCGGCAACGCGAAGATAGACCATGCGGCCGCCCAGGTGGCCTACTCAGCCGGTGTGATCGATCTCAACCAGATATCAATCGAGGCCTACGGCGGCAGGGCCGACGCGACCGGTAGAATCAACCTCCTGACCGAGGTCCCGATCTGGTCCGCGGTCTGCAGCTTCAGCGATTTGAATGTCGGAGACTATCTCGACTCGAACGGCTATTACTCGTACGAGATGAGCGGCGATTTCTCCGGCTCGCTCGAAGCGCGCGGTGATTTCGCGAATCCCGACGCGCTTGCCTGCACTGTGGAAATCCAGTGCATGGGCGGATCGTACCGCAACCCGTTCTCCGAGCGATTCATGTCGATGCCGCCGCGGATGCTGGAAATCACGCCGGTGACAGATGAGGACCTTGTAGGTTTCGACGAGCTCATCGTCAACGCGAGAATCGAGGACTCAAGCATCAACGTCGAGAGATTCCATTTCGTCTCGCACGAGCTTCAGGTCGAGGCGACCGGCGCCATCGGCTTCGACAAGTCCATCAGTGCCTCAGGCGGCTTGTCGGTGCCGCTGGACAGGGCCCGACAGCATCCGAGATTCGGGCGATATGTGAGACTGCTGCCCGATTCGCTGCAGCGCGCTTCGCTGGAATTCTCGGTATCCGGCTGGCTGTACGATGTCCAGTTCAGCGCGAGACCGACAGAGAACCTCCTGAGGGGCCTTCTCGACCAGGGAGGCGACCTCCTTCATGACCTGGGCGAATCTCTTGAGGGACTTGACGGCCGTTAGCGATCGCTGATACAGAGGTGCGACCAATGACCGACGATTTTGAAGCTGGACGCAAGGACTTCGAAAGCTCGATAGCATCAGAGAAAGCGGCGGGGAAGATCAGATCGCCGCGCAGCACGTCCGGATTCGATTTCCGGCCGGCCTATACGCCCTTCGATTTCGAGGGCAACGACCTTGCCGGCGACATCGGCTGGCCCGGACAGTATCCGTTCACCAGGGGCGTCTATCCGAGCATGTATCTCGGCCGATTCTGGACGATGCGGCAGTACGCGGGATTCGGCGACGCCGAGGACACGAATCGCCGCTACCATTTCCTCATCGATTCGGGCCTCACCGGGCTTTCGGTCGCGTTCGACCTTCCCACGCAGATGGGTCTTGATTCCGACAGCCCGCTATCCGAGGGGGAAGTTGGCAAGACCGGCGTGGCGATCGACAGCGTGCGCGACATGGAGATCCTCTTTGACCGAATCGATCTCGGAAAGGTCACGACCTCGATGACCATCAACTCGCCGGCGATGATCCTGCTGGCGATGTACATCGCGGTGGCCGAGAAGAACGGGATCGAGATGAAGGCGCTTGGCGGCACCATCCAGAATGACATCCTGAAGGAATACATGGCGCGGGGAACCTACATCTTCCCGCCCGACCCGAGCGTGTACCTGGTCAGCGATTCCTTCCGCTTCTGCTCGAAGAATCTCCCGCGATGGAATCCGATCTCAATCTCGGGCTACCACATCCGGGAGGCGGGCTGTACGGCGGTCCAGGAGGTTGCGTTCACTATCGCCGACGGGCGGGAGTATGTCCAGGCTGCGATTGACGCCGGACTGCCGGTCGACTCGTTCGCGCCCCGCATCAGCTTCTTCTTCAACGCGCACAACAACCTCATCGAGGAAGTGGCGAAATTCCGCGCCGCTCGACGTCTCTGGGCGCGAATCATGAAAGACCAATTCGAGGCGAAGGACCCCAGAAGCTGGATGCTGCGATTCCATACGCAAACGGCGGGCAGCATGCTGACAAGGGAACAGCCGATCAACAACTCGGTGCGCGTCGCGATGCAGGCGCTCGCCGCGGTTCTGGGAGGCACCCAGAGCCTCCACACGAACTCGATGGACGAAGCTCTTTGTCTCCCGACCGAATCCTCGGTCAGGCTCGCGCTGAGGACGCAGCAGATTCTGGCGCATGAGTCGGGAGTCGCCGACATCATTGACCCCCTCGGGGGGAGCTGGGCGGTCGAGTCGCTCACGGACAAGATCGAGGCGGAGGCGCGGGCATATCTTGACGAGATCGACCGTCGAGGCGGCATGCGTCGCGCGATCGAGGAGGGTTACCCACAGAGGGAGATCCAGAACGCGGCGTACGAATGGCAGAAGTCGGTCGATTCGGTCGACAGGGTTATCGTGGGCGTGAACAAGTTCCAGATCGAAAACGAGGTCGAAGAGGAGGTCGAGACGCTTCGTGTTGACCCGGCGATCAGGGACAAGCAGGTCGCAAGACTGAAGCAGCTTCGGGAGAAACGCGACAGCAGCCGCGTGGGGAAAGCGCTCGACGCGGTCGGGAAGGCGGCCGCCGACCGTGGCAGGATGTTCGAAGCGGTCTTCGAGGCAGTGAAGGCCGAGGCGACGCTCGGCGAAATCTGCGACCGGATGCGCGCTGAATTCGGCACATACCGCGAGAGCATCGTGGTGTGAGCGATGAACTTCGACCCCATAGGTTTCATCGAGGCTAAGAAATCCGGAAGGAGGCACCGGCCGGAAGACATAGCATCATTTATCGACGGTGCGGTGAAGGGACGTATTCCGGATTATCAGATCGCCGCCTGGCTCATGGCGGTGTGCTTCCGCGGGCTCTCATTCAGCGAGACCCTCGCCCTGACTCAGTCAATGGCCGCCTCCGGGAAGGTCTATGAGTGGGACGCGGAAGGTCCTCCGGTAGTGGACAAGCATTCGACGGGGGGAGTGGGCGACACTGTCACGCTGATTGTGGCTCCTCTCGTCGCAGCGCTCGGCATGCGCATGGGCAAACACTCCGGTCGCGGCCTGGGCCACACAGGAGGTACTGTCGACAAGCTCGAGAGCATTCCGGGATTTCGTACGAGCCTGACGGAGAAGGAATTCAGGAAGATAGTGGACTCGGTCGGATGCGCCGTCGCCGGGCAGGACGAGGCGATGACACCCGCCGATGGCCTTTTGTACTCACTCAGGGACGTCACCGCGACTGTCGACCAGAAAGCTCTGATCGCCGCCAGCATCATGTCGAAGAAAATCGCCGGCGGCGCGCCCACCATTGTGCTCGATGTCAAGGTCGGCTCCGGCGCGTTCATGAAGGACCCCGGAGCAGCCGCAAGCCTCGCGAGCCTGATGATCAGGCTCGGCAGAGCCGCCGGCAGAAACGTAAGGGCGATACTCAGCACGATGGACGCGCCGCTCGCGCGCGCCGTAGGCAACGCTCTCGAGGTCGCGGAGGCGATTCGGACTCTCAAGAACGAAACCGACCGGCTCGATCCGCTCAGAATTCTCTCCATCGAGATTGCCGCGAGGCTTGCCTCGATGTGCGGCAGGGGATCGATCCGGCAGGCCAGGAGTCGGGCCGGAATGCTCATCGAGAACGGCGTAGCGCTCGACAGGTTCCGGGAGATGGTGAAGCACCAGGGCGGCAACGTCAAAGTGATCGACAGACCTGCCGAAATCCTCCCGCGCGCAGGCCGTGTCCTGAGACTCCCGAGCCCGAGGGAGGGCTATGTCAACTGGTGCGACGCACAGTCCATCGGCGAGCTGGTCAGAGACCTTGGCGGCGGTCGCAGGTCCAGGAAGGACTCGATCGATCCCGCTGTGGGGGTAGTGATTCACAAACGCCCGGGCGACAGGGTCGAGAGAGGCGACATTCTCTGCGAAATCCACACAAATGGGGCTCTCGGCAGCGGCGAGACGCTGGAGCGGGCGATGTCGAGTTTCAGCGTCGTGTCCCGCAAGCCACCTCCAAGGACGCTTCTGCTCAAATAGCAGCCGCCATTCGCAGCGTGTCTTAGTGTCTTCGTGCCTTCGTGGTTTTCTTTTTAGAACTAACCACAAAGGCACAAAGACACAAAGGATTACGAAGCCTGACTCCGAAGGGAAGCCGATCTCAGTAATACTCGAGACACGACAGATTCAGAGCGCCGGAACCCGCAGGGCCGTCATCGGTCAGAACGTAGATCTCGAAATTCTCGGGATCGACATCCATCGCGAGTGCCCGACCCATGTACGGCCCGATCACGTAGATCGGGGTCTGCCAATCGGGATCATCGGCGAGAGCGTCGAAAATCTCTATGTGCCAGAAGGGCGTGTTGAACGTGAAGAGCGCGGCGATCCAGTTGTGCTCCGCATAGGCTCCAGGCCCCGTGTACACATGGTCCACGCCGGCAGGCAGCACGTCAACATCCACGATCCTCGGCTGTTCTCCGACCGGACCCACCACTCCCCTGCCCAGGAGCAAGTTGCCGAACGTCCGTATGTGCTGATAGCTCAGAGGATCGGAGAAATCGACCCTGAAGAGATCCAACTCACGATCACTGGTCAGAGGAGTGATAGGCCGATTCTCGGCCGTGTACACATGAACGGTGAACGGGTTGAGCTCGCCCACCGGCTCATCATCTACTCCCAGCGCCACAAAGAAAGTCGAGCTGATTCCGTAGGGCGGCATGTTCCCGGAAAGCGTATCAATCAGCGGCAGGATGGCTCTGAGGACTTCGTGCGCGTCGTCGTAGGGCAACGCAATCCGATGGATGGATTGATACAGGGGAGGCGGATACCCGGCCGTGCTGTCGAAAATGTACATCGTGTATACCGGATCCCCCATTGCGTTGCCGAATCCCCCGGAGACATCGCCTCCCTTCTCGAGATACGGGCTCGCGTCTCCCAGTGAGCCCGTAAACCAACTGTAAAAATACAGCCCGCCCTGCGAGTGCATGTTCGTGCAGTGACGCACGAGATACTCTCCGGAGACAGGCGTATCCGAGCCCGAAAGCACGCCGAACGTTCCGGTCCCCGCAGCATCCAGCCGCGTGGTCGGCTTCAACCAACTGTTCGGCATCCCGGGATACCCAGCCAGGACGGACCATTGGTCGAAGTCGCGGTTATAGGAGATATATCTTGATCCGGAATCATCATTGAACACCAGCATCGGCTCCCCTGGGGTGAACGCCCAGGGCGCCTGCGGATTGCGGACCACGGTCATGTCCACTCTCGTCCCGTCCGGAGCGGGTCCGGGGAACGGCTGGTCGAGAAACGTCCCCCGCCTGGGTCTCCACTTCCTCGCCACTTCCTCAACGGGAAGGGTGAAGACGTTGTACGCCCTGACGTCCTCTCCCACGACGCTCATGTCGACATCCTCGACCACCACCAGGATATCGCTGCCGCCGTCCGCCGTCTTCGCGTACCCGGTCGTGTTGCTGATGGTGACCTCGTACCCGGCCATGTCACCGGACACATACGCCGGGCTCGACGGATCGACATACTGCACCCCGTAGAACAGGTCGGGCGCTTCGATCTCGATCGAAGCGATCGTATCGATCCCCTGATGGTCGAACACCTCCAAAGTCAGGTCGGCATGACCGCCCTGCTGGGTGAGCGTGTTGTCATCGATGCTCATCGAGATCTGGTACGCTTCCCTGGAGCTCGCGGAGAGCGGGAACTGGGTGATCGGATCCACCACGGGCCAAGCCAGGGGGAGGCTCCAGCTCGCATCGACCGAGTATGCGAAATTGATGAAAGTCTGCTTGGGGACATTAAGCTCGTAGGTGCGGACATCGGAGGAATCCGGATAGAACATGCGCAGGACTTCATGCGTGTAGAAGCACTTGAACGGATGGAGATTCCCCGCCAGATCGATTTCGCTCGGGGGCGTGAGACGTCCGCGGCGGTAATCAAACAGCTCCTTGCCCTCGTAGGCGGTCCAGCGGTTGAAATGCGTTGTATAGCCGTCCGGATTGATCATTGTTCTCGAGGCCAGAAGGGGCTGGGGATTACCGTCCCGGTCTCGTACCGTGTGGTTCGGGAAAGGCGTCGCGCCGTTGAAGATGGCGATTCCGCGCACGTCGCGGCCGGTGAGGTCCAGCCGATTGCTCGGGTAGGGATGGCGGATGCCGACGTCCACCAGAAGGGTGTTCTTGCCGGACCATTCCATGTCGGTCACGTACACGCATTTCGTGCAGGCCCATCCCTCCAGCATGTGCAGAACGTTGTAGTGAAACTCGGCTCCGCGCAACGGGACAACCTCCGCCTCCAGCATTCCTGTATCGATGAGAATCTCATAAAGCCCCCAGGAGACGCGTCCCGTGGAGATCGTCGCGCTCTGCGGCGAGGACGCCGCGGGTGTTGGGGAATGCACACGCGGAGCAGTGGGGTCCTTTCCGCCGCATCCGATCGCGAATATCATCAGAAGGAGCCCCAGACAGATGGAGAGGGGAGCCGGTTTCCTGGTATTCAATCGTGCCACTGAATGCCTCCTCGGGACATTCGCCGGCGGTACTCCCTGGATAAAGGTCCGGCGGCCCGCAGCGGATACAAGCGTGGAGGATCAGGTGATATCATAAGATCACGCCCGGCAGCCTTCACAGGTTAGGGCGGAAGCCCGCCGAGCGTGCTCGGGAAATCTTCCGAAAGGCCCTCCCCTGTCAGGCGTCAATAGAAGAACTCGAACACGGAGATGTAGTAGTTGTCCGCACCGTCGCGGCACAGCACGTACACCTCGAAGTACTGATGGTCGACATCCATCGCCACCGGCTCGAATCCTCCCGCCGGTATCATGATCTTGGTCGACGTGTAGATCGTATCCTTGGGATCGCCGCCGGGATTGTCGGGCGAGGGATTCATGGGATCGTAAAACGCCAGCCAATAATGGGTGCTGTCCCTCATCAGCACGCAGAGCCAGTTATAGCCGGCCACATTGTCGCCCACGACCACGATGTGGTTGTAGTGCGACGGCACCACTTCAACATCAAGACCGTAGGCCCCGGGGAACTCCGCCTTGATGTCGGCGTCGCTCACGTTCCAGATCGCGTCCGTGGGCAGGTTGGCGAAGTTGATGTCGAATCCCTCTATCTCGCTCGTACCCGCCGTCGGATTGCTCTCAAGGACATAGAAAGCATGATGGAGAGGCTGCAGATCCAGCGGCTCGGTGTCAATGCCGCATCTCAGGCGTTGAGCGGCGAAGTCAATCGCCCCGGGCACACCACCGGCATTCACCACGGGGACATAGGTTCTCCAGGTATTCGAGCTCTGAGGGTTGATGTACGGGAAGCCCACGTGAAGGACGCTCGCCCTGGTCGGGATCGCGCCGCCGCTGTACGCGAAGAGACCGATCAGGGGATCGCCCAGGATATTGCCGAATCCCGCGGTGGCGTCCCGAAACGTCTCGAGATACGCGTTGGGCGTGCCGTCGTCAGTCCCGCTGTGCCAGCTATAGCCGTAGATGCCGCAGCGGTCGAGCACGTTTATCAGGTGCTTCACCCTGTAGTTGCCGCTGACAACGGTGTTGTTGGTCGAGCCGACCCCCATCCATCCGTGTATTGTCGTATCCATGCAGCGCGGATACAGAAGCCAGGAGGGCGGCGTCTGGTACGGATATCCGGATTTCACGGTGCTGGACTTCAGGGTGCGGTTATACACGATGAATCGCGAGTCGTTGTCGTCGAACAGAAGCAGCTCCGGCTGCCCGTTGAACAGCATGCACGGCTCGTCGGGGTAGCTCACGATGGAGATGTCCGGCAGGCCGGTCGAGAGCGACGAGGGCTGGATCAGAGGCAGCGTCAACTGGGCGTTTATGAACGATCCGTCACCTCCCCGGTCCCTCCAGAAACCGGGAACATCGGCGACAGGAATTTTCACTATCTGGTAGGCGGTCAGGTCGGGAGTGACGGTGGAGTTTTCCGCGTCCTCGACGACGATCAGCAGGTCGCTGCCGCCGCCTGCCGTGATCGCATTGCCCTTGGTGTTAGGGATGGTCACCTGGTACCGAGCGGTGTTGGGATCGGGGAACGCAACCGGCGGGCCCGGATCGATTATTCCGTAGAAGAGGTCGGGAGCCTCGACGTGGACGTGCGAGAAGTTGGTGGCGTCCTGCCAGTCCATGACGTCGAACTCAACGACCGCATTGCCCCCGGTTTTTGTGAGAGTATTGCTCACCACACTCGTTGTGATGTGGTACGGTTCCGGGCACTGAGCTGAAGGACCGAAGTCCTCCCAAATATCAGTGACGGGGAGGTTGAGCGGGACATCCCAGGAGACATCGACCGCATAGGCGAAAGTCAGCGGGCCGGGCGGGAAGTCGAACTCGTACTCGACAGTCTGCGAGGCGCCGGACTCAAACACGTGCTCTTTCGGATCGGTGTAGAAGTCCTTGTAGCCGTGCAGGTTACCCTGGATATAGTATTCATTCGGGGTGGCCAGCTCGCCCTTGATGTAGCCGAAGATCTGGGGGAACCAGACCTGTTTCGCCATCCAGCGGTTCCACAGGGTGGTATAGCCGTCCGCGTTGACTAGCATGCGGGAGGCGAAGATCTGCGATGGATCACCGTCGACGTCGGTGACGATGGTGGCGGGGAAGATCTTGGTCGCGGGCAGGATCGCTATGCCGCGGACGTCGCGACCTGTAAGGTTCGGTCGATTCGAGAAAGGGTGAATAAGCTGAATCTCGACGAGCAGAGTGTCGTCTTCGGACCACGAGACGCCGGCGACTCTCAGGAGGTTGTTCGCGATTCCGGGAGGCTTCTCGAGGTAGCCGACAATGTTGAGATGGAAATCCGCACCCCTGAGCGGCTCGGGCTCAATCACCGTGTGGTCCGCGTTGACATGCATGGCCCAGAATCCCCAGGTGAACCTGTTCCGTTCCCCGGGTCCCGGGGCCGCTGATTGCCCGCCGGCACCTGTGCCGGGGCCAGTTATCTCCAAGTCCGTGCCGGCCACGTCCGGCATTGTCGGTCCGCCGCCCCCGCCGGAGCAGCCGAAGAGGCCAAAGACCAGGATCAGGGCTATGGCCGAGGCAGTGCACAGACATCTAGATGGCATTTGAACCTCCAAGAAATAATCCGCCGCGTGCCGTCAAAGGCAGTCGCAGCAATCGTTCCACTGTTTCGCATGGGATACGAGTACGCAGGAGGGACAACAGATTCTCCCTAATCATAAAGCCCGCGCCCGGTATTGTCAAGGCATTGCGTTCCATGACGAAGTATTTCCCGCCCCGAGTCAGATCCCGTCACTATTCCTCGTCCGCCCAGTCCGAGGGCGGGGTGAACATGTCAATCCAGCTCAGACAGCAGTCCTCCAACGCCACGATGATGTTGGAGCGGGTGGGGTCCAGGGCGGCGGACCTGATCCCCCAGTATCCGAAGGTCATCTGACCCATGATGTTCAGATCAGCGTCCAGGCGCGTCAGATAGCCCCTCTGCACCCCTCCCATCACAACCATGCGGCAGGCCGCGGACGACAGGTCAACCACGTCCTTGTCGATGACTATGTCCACGTAATTCGCGGGACCCAGCAGGACATCGGACAACGTGGCGCCGATCTCGCCCAGATAGGTCACTTCCACGACCGTCCCGTTCGCCCCGTCACTCACCGAGAGATACAGGGAGTGATTCCAGATGTTGAACTCCATGTCGTCCACCCTGCCCACCGCTTCAACGGCGGAGACATCGAACACCCTGCACTCGCTGAACTCGAACGACGGCGCGGAATACTGGCGTATTTCGCCTTGTGTGTAAACCCAGACGTTGTTGTCGCCATCGAATGTGACGGCGCTTACGGGCGCGCCGACACTTATGTCCAGAATGTGCGTGAGCGACGGCACGGGGCCAGGGGGAATCTCGTAGAGCTTGATGATTCCATCGGTGAGGCCGCTGAGCGCCAAGAAGCCCGACGACGTCGCGTCGATGGACCGAACCCAGTCCGCATTCTCCATCAACGGGGGCTCCATGGGGAAAGACACCATGAACTGATAGAGCTTCCCGCAGAAAACAGCCACCGTTCTCCCGCTAGCAAGGACCGCGATGTCGCGGGCGTCGATGGAAGTATTGACTCCCTGCATCGCACTGGCTGAGGAGAATGAGTGAGTCGCGTTGGTCGGGCAGGAAGGCGGCTCAGTGGGAACGTTGAATCCCGGCTTCGATACATACATGGTTATCGGCGCATTGAGTTGATCCGTCGCGCCCAGGTCATCCGTCACGCGAAGATCGGCCTGGAAAACGCCCTCGTCCCCGTAGCCGAACTTGGCGTCCCCCTGGGTAGACGTATAGTTCCGCCACCCGAGCCCGTCGCCGAAGTCCCACTCCCATTTCACAATCTGCCCGTCCGGATCGCTGCTCTGACTTGTGAAATGAACCTTCTGGCCCACGATGGGGAAAGCGCAGTTGACATCCGCGGCGGCGATGGGAGGCAGGTTGCTGCCGGGCGGGACGACGGTGATCACGATGACCTCGTCGAGGGTGTCCCAGGTGCCGAGGGAATCGGTGACCTTGAGGTCCACCCAGTATACACCCTCCGTGGGATATGTCTTGGAGGCCAGGATGAACGGCGAATCATCGTATTGCCCGTCCTCGTCAAGGTCCCACTGCCAGCTTACCGGGGACCCGTCCTCCGGATCGTATGAGTCCGCTCCATCAAAATAAACCGTGTCCCCCTCGTAACAGAAAGGCTTGTCTGCGTAGGCCACAGCGACCGGCGGCTGATTGCCCCCGACGATGACCTGGATGACCAGAGGCGTATCCAGATAGTCGCAAAGCCCGGGAGTATCGCAGACCTTCAGGTCCACGTAGTAGACGCCGGGCTTGGTGTACCACCAGTCCACCTCGGCGCTGAAAGCATCGAAGTACCACCCGTCACCGTCGAGGTCCCAGGCGTAGCTCTTCACACCGCCCTCTTCCGGATCGTATGAGTCGGTGCCGTCGAAGTGGACCAGCTCGTCAACGTCGACAACATACTTGCTCGCTTTGGCGACAGCCACAGGCGGCTGGTTGGCCTGGCCGGTGATCTCGATGACAAGCGGCTCATCGAGCGTATCGGAAAGGCCATGAGAATCAAGCACCTTCAGGTCGACTTCATACGTGCCGGGATCCCAGAACTTGTGCCCGATAATACCCAGGAAGCCGTCCAGGTAGTCCTTGTTGCCGTCGAAATCCCACATGTACTGCGAGACGGGCCCGTCCTCAGGGTCGTACGAATCAGTGCCGTCGAAGATGATCTCTTCGCCCACGCCCGCGGTGTACTTGTCCGCCTCCGCGATAGCCACCGGGGGCTGGTTGCCCGTGGTGGTAACCTCGATCCTCAGCTTCGTGTCCAGGACATCGCCCAGCCCGCCCGAGTCCTTGACCAGGACATCGACATTGTACACTCCCGCGCTGCTCCAACTGTGGTCGATGATCTCGCCCGACGCATCGTTGTAGTCGCCGTCATTGTCGAGTTCCCACTCCCAACTGACAGGTTTTCCGTCCTCCAGATCGTAGGACTCGCTCGCATCGAGGGTGATCTCCTCCCCGATGGCGGGGTAGTAGTTCGAAGCGGAAGCCACTGCGACCGGCGGCGTATTGATCCCGGGATTCACGTGAACCAGCAGGGGGACATCCAGGATATCCGTAAGGCCCTCACTGTCGGACACCATGACGTTCGCCATGAAGATCCCGTTCTCATTGTACTGGTGATCGACCTCGGCAGTGTCCCCGTCGTTGAACTCCCATGTCCCGTCGAGATCCCACGCGTACGTGCTGATGGACCCGTCCTCCGGGTCGGAGGACCCGGTCGCGTCAAAGTGCACCGATCCGCCAGGCTGTATGATGAGACCGCTTGTGACCACGCTCGCGGTGGGAGCGGAGTTAGCCGCGGATTCGTACACACTCACAGACCCGAGCTGGTAGCTGTCAAGCTGCACGATCTTTGTGGGATCGACCAGATCGGGCTGCGACTCGAACTCGTCGTTTATTTTTGCCAGGACCGGGTACTGCCCGCTCCCGGCCTCCTTGTCGTTCACGACATTGCCGTAGTAAACGTGCCTGACGCCGCTCGACCAGACCTGCGCCAGGTCCAGAGGTCCGCCGAACAGATCGGGGACTTCCATCTCCCCGTCGGCTGCGTTTTCCTGCCAGTCGAGGGCCTCAACCACCGCGGTGCCTTCCGAGAGGAACTCGTCGGAAATCGGGTCGATGTACAGGATGTTCACCTGGTAAGGCTCAGGGATATTGGGATGCGTCAATGGGTCTTCGGGGTCCACCTTGCTGGGATCGACCCATGAGGAATCGAGCGCGTACAGGAACTTCGAGTCGCTCGGGGAGAACGAAGGGAACCGGGCGATGATGTGTTCCATGGTCTGGGACCCGTGGGCGAACACGCGGTCCGGCAGATCTTCGTTGAATGCCACATATGGGTTAAGGAAAGCATCGTAGTCGCCGTCCACATCGTATGCCGTCGTGTAGCCGTCCGCATTCTGTATCTGGGTGGCGATCGATCCTCCCGCGAACCCCGGGAGAATGCCCTTGAATATGCCGATTCCCCGCATGTCGTACACGTCGGCGAAGGGATCATTGATGGGATGCTTGACCACAACGTCCAACTCGACCGTGAAGGTCGGCTCATCCACCTGGATATTGATGAATTTCAGACACGCTGAAACCGGGTGGCAGTAGATCGGGATGAGCTGGATCAGGTCAAGGTGCTGCCCAGCGGTTCTCAGGGGCTCCACGTCGATAATGCCCGCCTCGGCATCGACTCGACACTCAACAAGCGCCAGGAGTTGGTGCCCGCTCCGCCACTCGAAGGCTTGTCTCACTGGAGAAAGCGGGGGCTGCACCAACCCGGGTTCATCCGACGTCTGAGGCGCCGTAGGAGCTCCATGTCCCTGGCAACCGATGGCGACAAGAAGCATGAACCCAACCGTGAACAGCAGAATGTGGCTGCGCATCATCATCTCGCGCACCTCCATAAGAGATAGCGGACACAGTATTGTACTCCAGAAACGATGCCCAGTGCAATGCATCGTGGGACGATCCGGGACCCCGTCCTCACGGACGCGCGCCTGACTCCGCCAGGATTGACAACGTCCACCGGCCTCGTATACTTGCGCCCAGCCGCCCGTCCCGGGATTCAAGGGACAAACGCCCACTGCAATGCTGGACCTCAAGCTGATACTGGGCAACGTAGATGGCGCCGCGGATCGCCTCCTCGGCAGGGACCCGAGCCTGCGGCTGGAGCCGCTCAGGGAGCTTGATGAGAGACGGCGACGGATAACAGCCGAGGTCGAGAAGAAGAAAGCCGACCAGAATCGCGCGAGCAAGGAGATCGCGGCCAAAAAGAAGGCCGGGGAGAACGCCGGCGACATCCTCAAACGGATGAAGGAGCTTTCGGACGAGATCGAGCGGCTGGATGATGAGCGTGCCGAAGTGCAGAGGACGCTCGACACAGCGCTTGAGGCGCTCCCGAATGTTCCGTTGAAAGAGACTCCGGTAGCGGCCGACAAGTCCGGCAACCTCCTGGTGAAGAGCTTCGGAGAGCCCAAGACGCCTGACGAATGGGCCTTCCCGTTCCGGAACCATATCGAGGTCGCCGAGGGCCTCGCGGTGCGGGGCGGGCTCGACTTTCCGAGGGCAGCGAGAATGACGGGGAGCAACTGGCCTTTGTACAGGGGCGACCTGGCTCGCCTGGAATGGGCGCTCGTGAGCTTCCTGATAGATATGGCGGTCGCGGACGGTCGGGAGCTGATCATCCCGCCCTACGCAGTGAACTCCGAGAGCATGTTTGCCTCCGGGCAGTTTCCGAAATTCCGGGAGCAGGCGTACGAATGCCGGGACGACAACCTGGTGCTGATTCCGACGAGCGAGGTCCCGCTGCTCAACCTCTACAGGGGCGAGATTCTTCCCGATGAGATTCTCCCGCTCAGGCTGGCGAGCTTCACTCCGTGTTTCCGGAGGGAAGCGGGGACATATGGGGTGGAAGAGCGCGGGCTTATCCGGATTCACCAGTTCCACAAGGTGGAGATATTTTCGTTCACACGCCCGGAGGAGAGCCGGAAAGAGGTCACGAGAATGACCGAGACGGCGGAGAAAGAGGTCGAGGCGCTGGGGCTTCCGTACCGGACGACCGTCTTAGCAACCGGGGACCTCGCCCAGCAGGCCGCCTACACTTGCGATGTCGAGATATGGCTGCCGGGCCAGAGGGCATTCAGCGAGGTATCCAGTATATCGAACTGCACCGATTACCAGGCCCGGAGGGCGAACATCCGCTACCGTCCGAAGGACGAGAAAAAGCCCCGATTTGTCCACACCCTGAACGGCAGCGCGCTGGCGACCAGCCGCCTCATGGTATCCATCCTGGAGCACTGCCAGGACCCCGACGGGGGACTTCGCATTCCGGACGTTCTTCAGCCTTACATGTCCGGCCTCAAACGAATCGAGCCACGTTGAGCAAAACGTCCACATGCTCGAAGACTCGCATGTGGACGCCACCAACTCAAGGCTCCTGCGGGCATGCCGAAATACCTAGCAGATGGACGTTGTCTCCTTCCGCAACTTTTCGGATGCGTTGGTACCTCTTCCCCCCCTTCCTGTTGACCGGTCCGATCCCGCTTCTTCGTCACGATCCTCCGGCGCCGCCTCTTTCCGTAACGAACTTGACAGCCGCCTAGAGAGTCTTAGCTCGGGCGGTCCGACCTGGCCGTTCGATCTCGGATCGGCCGCCGACAGGACCGACGAGGGATCGGAGTCCCGGGCGCTCAGACTTGGCGGGATGGAGTCCGGAGCGGCGGATTCGGACCAAGTTGACGACGACCTGATGGCCGCCTGCCGCGATGTCGAGGGGTTTCTGCTGGGGCTCCTTCTCAGGAGCCTTGGCAAGAGCCTTCCGGGCGGCGACCTGTTCTCTCAGACCTGGGAAAGCGGCGTCTACAGGGACATGTTCTTCATGGAGCTGGCCCAGTCCATCGGATCGCAACCTCCCGGCCTGGGAATCGCCGACATGCTATATGAGGACATTATGTTAAAGGCGGGCGGGTCCGTGGACCGCACCGCTTAGAAGGCATGGCATGGTTGCCGAACGTGGGCGGCCGACGGAACTGAATCCAAGGGAAGGTTGTGGTCAGTCATGGTCCTGAAGAACTGCACCCGATGCGGGATAGCGTACACACCGGGCAGCCAGCACCTGTGCCCTGCTTGTGCCGAATCCGACGAGAACGATTTCAAGGTCGTGCGGGAATTCATCAAGGAGAATCCGAAGGTCTCGCTGGAAGTGGTCGCGGAGGCGACAGGGGTCGAGGAGGACAAGATACGGGAATATCTCAAGCAGGGTCGGCTCGAGCTTGCGGATCTTACGGGGCCGGTACTCGAATGCAAGAGATGCGGCAAACCGATATACATGGGTGAGTACTGCGTCCTGTGCCGCGCGGAGTTCGCCCAGCCATTCCGGTCCGAGCGTGCGGGGATTCAGCAGCCGGAGAAGAAGAAGCAGAAATCGTTCACACGGCGTTACCGCGATCGTGGCTGATCGAGGTTGAATCGGGGGGACATGTTCGGTTAATATTCCGGCTGAACCGTAAAGCCTCGGTGAAGTCGGCCGATATAAGCGGTGGAAGGCTTGGCCTTCCGAGTTCCGTTTGTTGTCGGAGGAAGTAATGCGAATTTCAGAGATAATTGCGAGCTTAATACCCCGTGTCAGGCCCATCGGACCGTCGAAGGGTCCGGCCGAGGTCCAGCGAGCGGGCGGCATACACTCACGACCCGACGAGGTCCAACTGTCCAGCGAGAGCCAGCTTCTTTCGAGGCTTGCCGCGGAGATGAGGAATCTCCCTGAGATTGACGAGGCGAAGGTAGCCGAGCTCAGGGCCAAGATCGAGGCCGGCGAGTACGGACCCTCGGCCCGTGCGATCGCGTCCAAGATTCTCGGCATGGATTCCGAGTAAGGCTCTTCCCGAGACCGCAAACCCACGCTCCCGCCGACGCGGGAGCTTTTTTTGTGCCCGCTCTCAGTGTGGAGCAGGCTTTCCAGCCTGTCACCGCCTGCGCGACCGTTTTTCTCCTCAACGAGCACATGGGAGGGCGAAGCTCCTGCTGAGCCGCACAATTCGCTCAATCCTCGGCTCGGCAGGAGCCTCGCCCTCCCACAAGGGGGCTCTCCATGTGAACATGTGCCGACAACACCGGGTTTTGAGACAGCCTTGTGCCCGCAGTTCCCAGCGAGACCGGAAAGCCCGCCCAACGAATCGTGCGTCTTCCAGCGATTCGGCAACGCAGCGGATTGTTTTCCGCCTGAAGAGCCACGCAAATGCCCATTCCCGCTGAACTTGGCGCGGGTTCTGTCGAAATGAATAAGTGTATGTCCCAGCAACATAATGATGGGGAGATTCCCATGCTTGAGTTTCTGGAGAGGGTCGCCCGCTACCTCGAGGAGCTGACCGAGGCGAACCGGCGACTGCTTGACGCTCTCGGCAGCTACCAGAAGCTGCTGATCGCGGGGGAGTCGCAGGCGATTGAGAAGGCGACACCGGCGCTGGATCGTCATGCGGGCAGGATCCGGCGGCTGGACGAGGAGCGTCGCGCGTTCGTCGACGATTTTTTCATCCAGCGCAACTGGGATGGACCCAGGAATTTCAGCGCGATATCGGAGCATGTGAGGGAAGCCGGAGTCACGGACGAGGAAGCGGCGGCGTACGAGAAAGCCGCCGCAGCGAGAATGAAGCTGATCGAGGTACTGGCGGAGGTCGACGCTCAGAACTCGCTCAACCTGACACTGATCGGGCAGGGCATGAGCTTTGCCGAGGCCGGCTTGAGGACATTGCTCGGTCTGGACAGGGACCCGGCGACCTACGGGCCCGCGATGCCGGACGAAGACGGGCCGACGCTCCTGGACGCCCAGGCGTAGCCGCCCGGACCCGTCGCGTCGCCCAACGGTTCGGCCTCAGGGTGGAACCAAGTGAATCAGGGAGGATTTATCCGTGCCGTCCACCTTCATGGGACTGGAAATAGCCAGGCGTGCCCTGGCAATGTCGCAGTTTAACCTCAGGGTAATCGCTCACAACATTGCCAACTCCGGCACCCCCGGTTTCTCCCGGCAGAGAGCTGAGCTGATTCCCTCACCGCCCCTGCCCTATCCCTCTATCTCGCGCGGCTCCTACGCCCAGCAGCTCGGGACGGGAGTTGATGTCGATGCGGTCAGGCGCATCCGGGACGAGTTTCTCGATGAGGTCATCCGGATGCAGACGGGCGCCCAGGGCCGCAACGAGACTGTCGAGGCGGCTCTGGGACAGGTCGAGCTCATTTTCAACGAGCCGGGCGAGTACACTCTCGGCACCCTGATCGACAACTTCTTCGCCGCATGGCAGGACCTGGCGAACAATCCTGAGCTGGTCAGCACCAGGGCGAATCTGCGCGAGCAGGGCATCTCGCTCGTGCGGGAGATCAATCGGCTCGATTCGTCCCTGAGGCGGCTGAGGGAGGAGATGGCGGCGCAGTTGAAGATCAGGGTCGGGGAAGCCAACGACCTCGCCAGGCAGATCGCCGATCTCAACATACAGATCTCCCAGGTCAAGGGCCTGGGTGAGAACCCGAACGACCTGATGGATCAGCAGGACCTTCTCGCGGAGAAGCTCTCGGAGATAATACCGGTGACGACGATCGAGCAGCTTGATGGCAGCATGAGCGTCCTCATCGGCGGGCTGAGAATGGTCGAGATGGACAAGGTCCAGAAGCTCGAGATCATTCTCGATCCCTCCGATCCCGAGAAGCTGTCCATCCGATTCAAGAACAGGAATGTCCCGAACCTGAACGGAAAGGGAATCCTGGCCGGGCTGATCGAGGTGAGAGACGAGGTAATACCGTTCTTTCAGAATAGAATCGATAACCTGACCACGGCGCTGGTCAACAGGGTGAACGTGCAGCATCTGAGAGGATTCGGCCTGGACGGTCTCAAGGGCCGACCGTTCTTCCAGGATCGTCGCACTGCGGAGATGCTAGGGACCGTGCCCCTGCCGGTCGGAACGGACGAGGACACGCGACTGGACGAGCTCGGGATCACGGCGGGGACATTCACCATCCAGGGGGCCACCATAACTCTGACGCCGGAAGACGTAGCGCCCGGCGAGGCGATCACGCTGGGCGAGCTTCTGGTTCGGATAACCGACTCCCAGCCCTATGTCAGAGCCAGGCTTGTCACCGAGCTGGGCCCGAACCCGTACCTTCGGCTTGACCTCTACAATCCTGTCGAGTCGGACACCACGATCTCAATCCTGTGGGGGACGAGCAATTTCCTCACCGTAACCGGCCTGGACAGCGCGACGACCACGTTTCTTGCGGCAAACGAGGAGTACTCCAATGCGTCGCACATGTTGGAGATGTTTGTCGCGGTGTTGCAGGACCTGGATGTCATCGCTGCCGCGGGAGATGACGGCAGTGGCGTTTACCCCGGGCCCGGGAACAATCTGAACGCATTAGCCATAGCATCACTGCAGTCTCTGAACGACGCGGTAAGCGGAACTACGTATACCGACTACTATGTATCGACGATCTCCGAGCTCGGCAGTAAGTCCCAATCGCTCACGCGCCTTGTGGCCAACCAGGACACCCTTCTCAACCAGCTTTATGTACAGAGAGAAAGCATACGAGGCGTGAGCCTCGATGAAGAGGCCACCAATCTCATCACGTATCAAAGGATTTTCGAGGGCGCGGCCCGCGTAACGCAGGTCATCGACAGCACGCTCGACACGCTGATCAACAGGACCGGTGCATAGCGTGAGTCCTCCACGGAGGGAGGATCGGAATCATGCGGATCACCCATAACATACTGACACTGAATTTCCTGAGGAACCTGAACGCGATCTCGAACCGGATAGAGCGCACGCAGCAGCAGCTCTCCACCGGACAGAACTACAGCCGTCCGGGCCAGGGGCCGGTCGAAGTGGGTCAAATAGTCGGGTTCAAGTCATCGATCTCGAAAATCACCCAGTACCTGAAAAACGTGGACGACGGTGTGAGCCAGGCGGAATACATTGACACCAGGCTGCAGGCGATCATAGACGAGATCGGCAGGGCGAGAGACCTCGCCACCGATGCCGCGAGCGACAACCTCAACCTCGCCGACCGGCAGGCCACCGGCCAGGAGGTCAATCTGATCCTGGAGTCCACGTTCTCGAACGCGAACACGCGGTTTCGCGACAGGTATACCTTCGCGGGATGGGAAACCCGCGCGATACCGTTCGAGGCGATATACAATCCCGGGACCGGGTCTATCGAGGATATCTACTACAGCGGTGACCGAGGCAAGATCGATCGGCTCGTGGGTGACGGCGATCAGCTCACGGTGAATGTCACCGGCAAAGAGCTGTTCATGGAGCAGACTTACACACTCAGCGGCAGGCAGTTACCCACGGACAGGGAACTGGGATTCGACGGGATCATCACGGTCAACGGGATCGATGTCACGATAAGGCCTGATGATACGCTGAGGGACATCCAGCTCCGTCTGGAAGCCATAAGCAACCGGACACACGTGTTCGCCCGGATAGACAACTCGCGGCTGGTCCTGGAATCCGGGTACGCGGTCAGGGCATTCGCACTCGCGGACAACCGCCAGAACAAGCTTCTGGAGAACCTCGGCCTGTACGTGAGCGGCGCGTTTAACGTCGGAATGGTTCCCCCTACCCTCCCCATCATCGACAGCACTCCCGCCATATTCACCGGCGCCGGTCCTGTCGCGAACCTTACGTACGACAACACCAACAACACTCTCAACATATTCCTCGGCGCGGACGCCAACGGCGGGATATCGAAAGCCGCCAATGTCTTCATCACCCCCGGCACGTACGCATCGGTCGCCGACCTAATCGCCGAGTTGCAGATTCAGATCGATCGGCAATTCGGTGCTGGCAAGATAAAAGTGTCCGACGCAGGCGGGGGTGTTCTTCAGCTTGAGACGGTTGCGACCGGAGACGAGATAGACGCCGGCGACCTTGTGATAGGAGGCCCGCTCAACGGCTACCCGGACACCGCGTCGGATTCGGCGGACCTGAATCTCGTGGCCGTGGTGGGCAACGCCCCCGCGACACCCGCGGGGACCGCCGGGACGGATGGTAACGACAAGATCATCATCGATCTCGGGCCCACTACAAGCAAGAACGGTTCCGACGTTCCCCCGCAGGTAATCGACCTCCGCGCAAGCATGATCACCACACCGGACGACCTGGTCGACGAGCTGAACTACCAGATTTTTCAGAACGACGTTCTGCGCGGCGCGGTCGAAGTCAGACTGTACAACGGCAGGCTGTATTTCGAGACGGTCAAAGAGGGCGCGGACGTGCTGGCCCAGGATTTCCAGATATCGGAGGGAGCGACCGGCACTCTGGCGGCGCTCGGGATATCCGACGTATCGACTCCGGCCCAGTATGTCGGGTCGCCGCTCGTATTTCCGTTCATCGTGGTCGCCGGCTTCAACGACACAGTGACGATCGATCTGGGCCCGACGGTGAGCGTGGACGGAACCGATCCCGCTCCGATCACCGTTACCATCAATGCAGGGATATACGGCAACATCAACGCAATCTACAACGAGGTCAACTCCAAGATACTAGCGAATCCCGCGCTCAACGGGTCGATTCATGTCGAGATCGGCGGACCGCCGGGGGCCGAGTACCTGGTGCTCGTGAGCAACAAGATCGGATCGGGGGTCCGCGGGGAAGACATGACCGTTACCGGTCCGCTGGCGGGCACATTGGGCTGGCTGGCGGCGGGCGTGGTGGAGGGAGGAGGGTCGGCGGACGGGCGCGGGCTGATAACTGAGCCGGCGAACATTTTCAACACGCTGATCAGCATCCGCGACGACATGATGGGATTCGTCGGACCGAAGAGCAAGCTCCTCGACGCGATGAACACCTCCGGTGAGCTCCTCAGTCTCATCGAAGGCGACATCGTGACCGTCACCTACGATGCAGGCACGTTCACGTTCAGGGTTCTTGCGGGCGATAGGATCGCGGACCTCGCCGAG
>Ga0315296_10001029_pt1 | contig 24607 bp, 16 predicted proteins | sample YL17G14_18_MG_FD_203921 | JGI IMG/M metagenome (GOLD analysis project Ga0315296, IMG submission 203921) | Sediment microbial communities from Yellowstone Lake, YNP, Wyoming, USA - YL17G14_18 | ecosystem: Environmental > Aquatic > Freshwater > Lake > Sediment | place: USA: Wyoming | collected... | reverse complement strand
TGGCTTCCCATATCCCACTGGCCCATTGCTGCTGTAGGAAGTGACTACGCTCTGGTCGTTGGTTGCGCCCACCGCTATGATCTTTGCGGCTAGGGCAGGATCAGAAATGGGATAGTAGGGGTAGTCATTACCTGCCGATACGACGAACACTATGCCATTCGAAACCACGGTGTTGGCCTTGTCGCGCAGGCTTGGCAGGGTGGCCCCGTTCTGGAGACCCGCGCTCATGGAAGCCACTCTGATATCGTAGATGTCTCTGTTTGCTATGACCCAGTCCATGGCGGCCACCAGGTCGTCTGAGTAGCCAGTGCCCGCATTAGTGAACATTTTTACGCCGGCAAGCGCCGAGGCCGGAGCCACACCCGTGAAAAGGTTGTATCCGTCCAGGACGCCAGGCGAGGAAATGTAGGGATACGTTTCCAGCGTTGAGAATGGCTTTCTTGTGGCCGCGCCCGTGTATGCGCCGCAGATAGGCTGATAGCGGCCTGCGGTCGTCAGAGAATATGTCGTGGTGAGGGGAGAATAGCCGACCACGTCAGGGAAGCGCGAGCCGTCCGGCTTGACGCAGCCGAGCCAGCCTCGCCCGCTGCCCTGGAGAACCATGTCCAGTGTGAGAGAGCCAAGCGAACGGATATACAAGGAATCCACCCAGCCGGTCTGCGCCTGCGATGGAAGACGGCCAGTGAAGGTGACTGTGAGATTGCTCATGGAAGGGAGAGACCCGGCGGGTATGGCCGCGCCCGTGCCTGCCACTATGCTGGAGACATGGGTGCCATGCCCGACATAATCCACAGGGCTGGGTGCTGCATCGGTAGTAACGTCATGCCATACTGCCACCTTCCCGCCTGAAAGATCCGTGTGGCTGGCGTCAATCCCCGTGTCCAGGACCGCCACCGCAAAGCCGGGAGTGCCCTGATACCCAGCCGACCAGACGGTGGGCCTCGCACGTATGATGCGAGTGCTATCCTCCAGGTGCAATTGAAGGGGCTGGCATTCCTCTATGATGGACAAGCCGGGCGCCAGAGCGCGGGCCAGCGAATCTACTGCGAGAGCGGGGACGTCTCCCGAGAAGCCGTAGCAGACGTAGTCGAATAGATGCCGCAGCACGCCGCCATTGGCCGCGAACGCAGCGAGGTGACCGGGTGCGACAGGGGCGGACAGGGTAACCATGATGCGCAAGTGCTGCGCCTGGAGACCCTGTGCAGTCAGCCCGGCGATGCGGCCGTCGAGGCCGTCGTCAATCCGGTTGCCATCCAGGTCCTGTTCGCGGTGATAGCGGACGGTGGGCGGGCGGAATATCCCCCGCACGGCCAGGGCTGGTCCGCAGGCGAGGCTGAGAGCAACGAAAAAGCACCAAATGTGCCTCGGAGCCTTGTTCAGCATTCCTGAGTTAAGTTCAACACGCACAAATCGTGCCCTTCGGGTACGTCAGTGAAGTGTTGGTCTTCAGCGATTTTGGCACACTGGGGATGTTGCAGTCCCTAGGCCCCTTTGGGGCCGGGATGGCGGCCCGAAGGGCCTAGCCATTTGAGGTGAATTAGGCGGGGTGCTCCTGCTCCTTGGGTAGAACGTGTCCATCCTCCGCGTCAGTGGGATATTTCGGGGGGTGAGTTAAGACCTACCTCGGGTGTCCTTGCCCCTGCATTCTCCACTGTCCCCATCATCTCCGGATAGCGCTCCCGCCTGCCAAGCAAAGTCCCGGCGGACTGTTCGCCGAGGGGGTAAGTGGAACCTGCGGTGACGCTGGCCCATGTCGCGGGCTATGGGCTGAGTGCCCGGTGTTGCGATACTTGGCCTGTCGGGCGAGCACCCCCATTCCGGTGTTGACTCTCATCGCAGATGCACCAGAGGCCGGGGTTCAGACTAGGCCGCTACCACGGAACGGTGAGTCCGATCTCATCGGGGGATTTGTCCACGTAATAGAGCTCGAATTCCCACCATCCGTAGCCTCCCTTGGGCTGGTCCCACAGATAGACCTTCACCGTGAAATCATTCTCCTTCGTCGGCTGCTCCAATACGAAGGGATGGCTGGGACGCGATTCGACATCTCGGATGAGCACGGTGACCTCGCGGTCAGGCAGACCCTCGAAGAACTGGTATTCAACGGAATCGAGGTGGTCCCATTGAATGTGTTTGACCGTCAGCGTTTCGCCCCGGATGGACAACAAGTCTCTCCCATCGACCCTGCCTCGCCAGCGCAAGAATTTCACGGCCTCGCCCAAGAGCGCATCCAGAGCGTTGGCGTATTCAGTCTGTCGGGTCTCGATAGCGCGGCGAACGCCATCCTCATCCGGGGCCGCATCAAGGGTCGCTTCGGCTCGGGCCAGATCGTCCAATGCTTCATCTACGTTGACTATCAGCTGGTCAATGCCAAGGAGCGCATATCCAAAGCCAGGCACCCGCATGAAGTCCGCGCGCGAACTCTTGAGCGCATCTACTGTCCGGGCAAGGAACTCGCGCTTTTCCTCACAGGGGTTGTCCCGGTAGTCGAAATAGGCGAGGCAGGTCCTGACGTACATCGTGTTCGTTTCCACAAGAAGCCGTGTCGTCTCCAGCGACGCTTCGACTTTTCTAGCTAGCGCAGCGTCTGCGGCCTCAGGGGAAACAGCGCGATAGAGTTCGCACATCCGGACGGCCGCATCACGCCCGCGGGCCAGGCACTCAATCGCCTCGCCGGTGCGCCCTTTAGATGGGTCGTACATAGAAGACTTGAGCCACTCGATGTGGGCTTTGCCTTTGTCGATGTCCGGAATCCCCTCCAGCACAAACGTCCCACAACGCAGGTGAGGAAGCGTGTTGTCACGAAGGGATTCGGCCACGGGTTTAATGTAGATGCCGTCTTTGTATGCCTGATAGGACAGCAGTAGTATTTCGGCCATCTGCGGAGCCAGGGCGCGGCCGAAGTAGATGGACGCGAAATCCTCAGCTATCACCCGAAGGTCGGTATCCGGGTCCCACGCGAGACGGAAATCGGTGTACGCGGTTAGGGTAATCGTGTCCCAGCCCGACTCCCGTGGGATACCGAAATGCGCACCCTTCACGTTACTCTTACTCGGGGCAAGTATGGTTCGAAGTCCCTCCTGATGGTACTGTCCCGGAAACGACGGAAATACGTCCGTGGGCTTAGCAGCGTGGTAATCCAAGTGCGCCAGCAGGACAAGCATGTTGTGCGGGGTCAGATTGAAGGTGGGGTTGAATGGCTGGTAATACCACCGGTCAGCGGCGCTCAGATAGGGAGACAGATAGAGATTCTTCGTTGGCACTTCGTCGGTGAAGATTCTCTTGTATACCTCGGGGTCAGAGTGTTGCTCCGTCACGTTAGTAACCCACGTCCGGTGGAAGTAGATCTTGTCAAACTCCCCGACGACGACCTGGTGCATTTTTATCACGAACGTGCGATAGCGTTCTTCAAGCGTCCATTTGCTTTCGGGCGCGCCATGCATGACGTCAAAGGCCCGATACGTCCCGGTGACGCGGGTCAACTCCCCAGTGCGAATCTGCACGCCGTCAACCTCAGGCAACGCTCGAAACAGACGCCGGTACTTCGCCTGAAGCGCATGCCATAGGGCTGGATCAGCGGGGTCGAGGGTGGCGCCGAACTCCTGGAGCAACGCGGGGTGATACGAGAACTCGTCGCTGGTGGCCAGGAACTTCATGTGCAGGTCATGGGCCAGGGCGATGAGATTCTTCAGGTCCCGGCGGTTCTGTGCATTCCTCGAGGCTTCGGGTTCCACGTCCCAGGGCACCAGGTCCGGAATGTTCGAACCCGAGATCCAGTTGGCCGTGTAGCGAAGGGCGTTGTGGATGGCGGCCTTGTCGCCCACCATGGCCAAGCGTATCGGCAGGGCGGGCGATCGCGTCTCATCGATGTCAGTCATTCCGCCGAAGACACGCATCCGGTCCCAAACCCAATAGAGCCCGTATACGTCGCCCAGGAGCGAACCTCCCGCAACGACCATCAGGGGGCCGTCCGCAAGACGGCAGGTCCGGATTTCGTATGCTTGAGGGTGGGTGGCCCCTTCGAGTCGAACCACGTCCTGACTCACAAGGCGCGCCGTCACAGGGTTTCTCGTTGCATCGCCGACGATGATCGCGTGTGCCAGTGTTGCCGGCGGTTCGGGGGACACCTCGAAGGAGAGTCCATACTGCCGACCGTTCTCCTGCAGATCCTCGACCGCGGCCATGACGGCTTTGTCCGCCGCAAATGATGGTTCTACACAGATCGTCCAGCGTGCCATTTCTCTTCTCCTAGCCGACACTTGCCGTATGCGCGTGCCTTCGACCTTCGCTGGGAACCGGCTGCCGTCGCAACCTTAGTGATCTAGGGACCGCGCACAAGGCAGTTGGACGCACGACACGTGCAGCGAGGGCCGCTTCTTGGGTATCTGCGGAGTCTGCGCCGACTCCGATTCGCCTGCCGGTGGCCGGCACGTATGATCCCGGCAAAGCCTGAGTGCGCGCCAACTTCCGCGGATTCATCCGCGAGTTCTGTTCGGCCTGGGATTCGCGTTGCCCTGCCGAGGTGACAGCTACACGGCCCGGAACGCAGTCATTGTTGATGCGTGTCCTCGGTGTCAGTGGGACATCTTGGGGCTGAGTGAAGACTTGCCTCAGGTGTCCTCGCTCCTACATTCCGTGCTGTCCCCATCATCTGCCGACACCACTCCTGCCTGGCCATCCGCCAGCTGGCGGATCCGGATCTGCAGTTCCTTGCGCCGCGCCAGGATTCCTTCTCGGCGGCTCTGGGTCAGCGTTTACTCATATTGCAGATGGAGCAGAATCCGCGGTTCAGACCACTCCAGCCTCACTGGGTCCGTCCCCCCACGTGCGCTTCCCTATTTTTGGGGCGGGTCAATACCCGGTTGGGTTGCAGCGAGGATGCCGGGCAGGAGGCGCCCCAGAATCGTCTCATATGATAGAGTGCCCTGGGGTCACAGACAAGCTCATAGGGCCGCTAGAGGTGTACCATCGCGATTTGACAGGGGCATTCTCGTCCGCTTCTCTATACTCGGCGCCAAAAATACCATCTCTTGCTTCACCTCATCGCGGCGAATTCCCTGCGGATGGCTTCCACGAGATCCGGCCCGTCCCGGAATTGATCGAGCGACCGGGCCACGGTCTCACGGGCAGCCATGGCGCGGGCAGCGTCCTCGTTTTGCCGGGGCGCCTCGTAGAACGGGGCTCCTCCGGCAGGCGGCCCGGCCAGTGCCTGATAGCCCAGAAAATTCAGCCAGGCTGCGTACAGCTCGGCCAGCCAGGGATCGCGCCGGCGGCAAAGTCTCTGAACGTACAACCGGGCGTACTCTTCGAGAGGAAGCCGGGGGTTCCAGGTGAACTCTTCGAAGGCCTGATGCCGGTTGTCGTACTCTTTGTACGCGCCGGTCAGGATTTCCACGCCCTCCACACCCCGCTCGTTCAACGCGCTGATCGCGTACTTGTAATGGAATTCCAGGAACCGCCGCCCCGACGGGAAGAGAAGATACCAGTTGCTCCGGGGGAGGTACTGCTTGTAGTGGAGCGCTCCCACCGCGCCTGACCAGTCGATATGGATGAAGTTCGGGTATTGGTCCCGGTGCAACAGGATGTCGCGAGTGCCCCAGGAATCGTAGATCCAGAACTTCATCTGCGGATTGGCTCGGCGGCCGATCTTCACCATCTCGGCGAAGAACTTTTCGATCAGGGCAAAGTGGTTTTCAATGGGCGCGCACCGGGGGCACTTGCACCGGTGGGTGTCGGTGTGCTCCGAGAACTGCCCGCCGATCCCGTCCACATCCGGATATCGTTCAAGCAGCTCTTCCCAGTAGGCTTTCCAGAATTCAAGCGTCTTCGGTTCCGAGGCGCAGACCCAGCTATACTTGTCGCGGAACCTCTCAGAGCCGCCAAGCTCTCCGAGTCGTCTCTCGCCGTACTTCTGGAAGTCCTCCCATTCCGGACCGCCGGGGATTTCGGCGGGATTGACGTTCTTTCCCGCAAGTTCGGGCCGGCCCTTGATGACCGCCGTCCAATCGTCCGGAAAATCCACGAAGAAGAAAACCTGGATTCCCCGGCTGTGCGCGTAGCGGATGAGGTCCTTTACGAACTCGCGCTTCACGTTGGGGTGATGGCGGTTTACCAGGTCGGGGAAACGCTTTGAATCATAAGCGAGGCCGAAATGGAGGTTGAACGCCCAGAGGTTGACGTAGTTCAGCTTGTGCGAGACCAGCCAGTCCACGAAGCCTTGCCAGTCGTATCCGTCGCCCTTCGCCCACTCCTTTTCCCACTGTCCGCCGGCCGTCCAGTCGGGGCCGCCGAGGCTGCTGACGATGCCGCGAGCGCGAAAGGCAGGCAGATTCAGAACCGGCGTGGAGTCGGAGTTGAGCGGTCCGGCGAGCACACGGTTCCCCTCCTGGAAGATCCGGTCGGTGACGGTCTCGACCGCGTAGAGACCCGCCCGCGGAGTCTGGCCGTTGAGCGCCAGAGCGGGCTGGCCGCGGTATTGGCCGGCGTAGATCACGAATCCTTCGGGGCCGAGGTTCTCCGGAATGAGGATCCGCTTCACCGAAAGACGATCGGACCAAGTTCCGACGATCCGGTTTTGCCGGAGGAAGTCGGCGGCGGCAGCGTTCTTCTCCAGGCTGCCCAAGAGAATACTGCAGCGCACGGGGGCGGCCTGAATCTCGGTGACGACCGGCAATTCGACGCCGCCCACTTCCCGCACAACTGACTGCAACCGGGCGGCAGCCTGCCGGGTCAGTTCCGAAGCCCCGCCGGGCAGAACGATCTGGCAGGACGGCTTGCCGTTTTCGACCAGCACGAAATCGGTAGGGCCCGCCCCGAACTGGGCATTGGCAATGCGTAGGCTGAGCCCGATTAACACAGCCGCAAGCCCGAACGCAAACAGTGACAGAGTGAGACTTACGAGCATCACTATCCTCCTTGCGACGGTTAGTCAGCTCCGTCCTGAGCGTAATTGAAGGACAGAACTCCTAGGGTCCCAAAATAGATCTGCGCCGTCAGGCGGTGCGGAATTCCCTTATCCTTGGGCCGTTCTGGTCTGGGATTGACTTCTTCCGGCTGCCACGGCATCCTGCTGGCATGTTCTGGCATTTGCTCTTCGTCCTGTTCTCCCCGTGCTATGTTCTGGTTGGCCGGATCCTGCGAGACGACCGCGACCACCGGATTCTGCTTCTGCACCACCAGGTGGTCATTCTCCAGCGCCGGGTGGGCAAGCAGCCTCGGCTCACCCGCCCACAGAAGCTGGCCCTGATTCTGACCTCCCTGGGGATGAAGAAGAGGCACTTCGTGGAGAGCCTTCTCATCATCCGCCCGGCCTCATTCTTGCCAGAGAGAGCCCGGACAGGACCAACCCAAGCCGCTCAACTCGATTCAGGGAAGGCCGCTTTCCCAGACGGCGTTGCAGGATCAGCACCTGCTGCCGCAGAGCCAGAATCTGTCGGTCTCGGTCATCTCCAAGGACGCGCAGGATCAGAAGGTAGCACGGGGAGAGCAGAATCAGCAGGGAATGCCAGAACATGAGGGCAGGATGACGGCAGGACTGGCAGAAGTCAAGCGCGGGCTGGACTCTCAGAGACTCGGCATGTTGCCGTTCTGAGGCCGCAGGTTAGTTTTGGAACAGTACGCGCTCGACACTCGCAAACTGCGCACAGCGGGGATCGGTTAAACGAGTAGGGGCACGGCATGCCGTGCCCCTACCGCTGCCCTCACGCCATCATCCCCGCTTGAGCAACACCACGCGCACCGCGCCCGGCGGCACCGTCACGACCACGCGCGTTCCCGTTGCCGCCGCGCCGTCGCCATAGCGGCTTTGGCGCGTCGGCGACAGGTTCTTCAACCCGGTGTCAGCCGTCCATTCTTCGGCGCCGGAAGCCCCCCAGGGCGCTGTTATCTCAACCTGAGCGCCCGCGCCGGCCGTCTGCGCAGGTTCACACGGGGTCTTGAAAACGCCCTTGCTGTTGACCAGCCCGATGACCCAGCCCGCCTGGTTGCGCGCCAGCGTGAACTCGATGTCACCTTTGACCCGCACCGGCAGCAGCCCGTCGTAAAGGCGCGTGATCACCTGCTCGAGCAGCGGCAGCGGCCGGCCCGTCAGGTCGAGCGAGTGTCGCGCCGCAATCATCACCACCCGCCCCTTGCCCAGTTGGATCTCGGTCACCAGTGGGCGCCCATCGCTGGTCGTCCACCAGGCGCGGCCCACGCCTTTGCGCAGCGGCCAATAGGCGTAGGGCGCCGTTCGCATGACCACGCCGTCTTGCGCCCGCTTTGCTCCGGACGTGTAAGTGAGCAGGGGCGCACCGCTGCGCGCCCGTAGCGCCCGCCCAACTTCGGCGCCCAACAGCCACGGCTTGTGCCCGGCGCTCACCAAAACGGTCCCACCGGATTCGACGTACGCCCGCAGACGCGACGCCACCTGCTTGTCCACCGGCACGTCGCCCAGCAGCATGATCACCCGGTAGGTCGCCAGTGTGCCTGGTGCAGCTTCGTGGCTGACGAAATCCACGGTGTCGCCGAACCGCCCATGGGTCAGGAAGCCGCGCTCGCCAAACGTCGAGAACTGCCAGGGATAGAACAGGTTTGCGATCTGGCTCATGGCTCGCTCGCCCTCGGTGGGAGGCAGCGCACGCCAGATCTGGTCGTCCCTCGGGCACCAGCCGTGATTCGCATCAATCATGACCGCGAACGGGGCGTATGCCACCCCCCGGTCGGGATGGCGCCGCGTGAAGTCGAACCAGCGCCTGGTCGCCGCTCCCATGGGCGACATCCGGTAGTTGCCCTTCCTGCCGTAGTCCTCCACCCAAATGCTGCCGGCGAACGCATCGCTCTCGTGCTGCACGAAGGTCGCACCCGACAGGTAGCCCTGGTAAAGCATCCGCTCCATCAGCGACACGCTGTGGCCGGCATCAGGGCCGGTGTACATCTGGTCATCGCTCTGCACGCCTTCAGCGCGAGCCGTGTCATAGGTCGTCACCGAGTTGTGATACCATGCCGCGATGTAGTAGCCCCACGGCCGCCCGTATTGGCGCGCCGCCCCGCGCAGCACCGCCACCTGCAGCGGCGTGGCCGGGATGTCCCCCGACCCGACCTCGGCATAGGCCGCCGCCGCTCCCTCACGGAAGGCGAGATGATAGGGCAGGCGGTAGCCCTCGCCGGGATACACCCTGCCGTAGTACAACTTCATGTGATAGTGCAACGTGTCCGCTAGACGCCGCGCGCCCTCCGCCCGCGTCCACGGCGAGATCCCGTTGTCGGCCCAGCTGGTGACCGCGCCATAGGCCCACTCGTGCACCGCAAAGCCAATGAGGCGATCGCCAAAGTCGCGCTCGAACGCCTCATACAGTTCGCGGCTCACCGGCGCGAACCACTGGTTATGCAGCATGATCGGCTTGCCGTCCGCCAGCAGCGCCTGGCGCACCGGCGAGTCAAGCGCGAAATCCCGCGCAAACACGGGAGGCGGCGAGTACACTCGCGGCATCGCCTGCTGGATGAACGGCTCTTCCGCCAGGCCGAACTTCTTCCACAGATCGGGCTCATAGCTAATCACGTGCCAGAAGTCTTTGCCTCCTACCAGCGGCATGCGCCATGCTGAAGCTATAGCCGGATCCTGGCGAGCAATCGCTGCCGGCGGCCACGCAGGCAGCCTTGGCTCCGCCACCATAGGCGCGTTATGCGTCGCGGTTACGACGAGCCGCCCGTCGCCTTCCCGCAGCGCACAGCGCAGCACGTGGCGGCCGGGCCGCAGCTCGATATGGGGAACCGTCACCGCGGACCGGCCGTGCGCGGGCAGCCACAACGTGCCCGTCTTGCTCGCGAGCCGCCCATCGGGGTGCTCCAGGCTCAGGTCGTACTCCACGTGCCGGCCGCCATCTGTGTGATTGGTAAAGACGGCCGCGGGTGACGCGGTGACCTGGTTCCACCACAAGGCTTTGAGCGTAACCCCGGTCAGGCGCGGCGCACAGGATGACGTCGCCGGAATCGCCGGCTGTTGCCGCCGTCGCGGTTTCGGCGCCAGCCGCGCCTCGGCTTCGCTCGGGGTGCCCGTGCAGGGCCGCGCGCCCGGCGGCAGGCGGTAGCATTCGGTCCGCCCGCCGTAGCCGACAATCACGATTTCCGGGTGGCCGTCGCCGTTGATGTCGGCAACCGCGGGCGGCGCTTGCGGCACCACCCGCGTACCAACCCGCGCCAGCTCCGCGCCGCCAGCGTCCAGCACGACCAGCTCCCCCGACCGGGTCAGAAGTGCGACGTCGGTTTGCCCATCGCCATCGAAGTCCAGCACAGCCCCCGGGGTTGCGGCTTGCTTGCGGTTATCTTTGGGATCGCCCCATATCCAGGTGACGTTGGGCCCGGCGAGATCGCGAGCGGGACGTACAGCGAATGGCCCGAGGAAGGGATAGGGATCGCCCCACATCCAGGTGGCGTCGGGCTTGGACAGGATGCCCACCCGGCCGTCGCCGGACACGACCAATGCCCTGGTGCCCGTGCGGGTCGTCATGGGCAACACCGGCCCTAGAAGTCCGCCGCCGACATCGGCCCGCCATCGCTCGACGCCGGTCGCCGCATCCAGGCAGTGAAGATATGCTTTGCCGCCCGGCAGGTTCTGGTGCGGGCTGTAGCAGGAGACCATCACCTCCAGCCGGCCGTCGTCATCGAAGTCGGCGATGGTGGGCGCGATCTTGCAGTAAGTGCCCAGCCGCGCCGTCCACCGCCGGCGGCCATCGGCGTTCAGGCAGCAGATTACAGCCTCCCGCGATGCCACGACAATCTCAGGACGCCCCGCGCCATCCACGTTGGCTGCCACCATCGGCGCCGCAATCAGCCCCCACCCCGGCCACCAGCCCTCAGGCACCTCGTGCTTCCACAGCACCCGCCCGCGCGCATCGAAACACCACACCATGCCCTCGGTCGTGCCCACCACGATCTCCGGCCGCCGGTCACCTACCAGGTCCACCGCCAGCGGCGCGCTCCGCTGGACGCCCGAATCGAGCCGCGCTTGCCAGAGCACTCCGCGCCGGGGGCTCCATGCCTTCAGATTGCAGGCCATGTCGGCTGCTATGACCTCGGCCGTGCCGTCGCCGTCAAGGTCTGCCGCGGCGGCCCCGCCGTTCATCTCGCCCGACAAACGCAGCGTGGCGAGCGGCTTGCCGCCGCCGTGGAACAGACACAGCATCCCCCTGTCCTTGGACACGATGACGATGCCGGGTTGCCCCCTGCCCTGGAAGTCCGCCACCACCGGCGCGACCTGCACGAAATCCGGAACCGATGCCTCCCACAGCCGCTCCAGCGATACGCTTTGCGCAGCGGATGCGCTTTCTGCAGCGGCCGCAGTAATCCCCACGACTACCACCAGCGCGACCCAGGCTGGGCGCATATCCGTCACCTCCTCTTAAAGAGCTTCGGGTATTACCGTAGCGCGAAAGAGAGCCCGTTTGAACTCATTTATTGGCCTTTTCGGCCCTTCCCTGATGCGCGAGCCTCTCTAAGGTACAGTCCGGGTGTTCCCGCCGGTGCATTTTGACCGTTCCCCCTCATCTGGCGATAAGGCTGTCGCCTGGCCACGAAAGTCCGGACCTGAAGCGCTTTTCGCCGCGCCAGGATCGCTTCCCTGCGGCCGTGGCGAACATCGTGCAGGGCGAGACTTACCAGTGCTCGCGCTGTAAGCCGAGGACGGGGTCGGGCGCAGGACTACCGTGAGCTGATCCAGAACAAAGAGCGGCATGATTCCCTCACTGACTGCCATCCACTTCCTGATTACCTACCGCTGCTCGGCGGAATGCGACCACTGCTTTATCTGGGGTTCTCCACGGCGTCAAGCGAGCATGACCGTACAGCAAGCAGAGGCATTCCTCGACCAGGTAGCATCGCTGAAGACAGTCAGCGCAGTATGTGCTGAGGGCGGCGAGCCGTTCACGCGATACGATGTTCTTCTCCATTTCGTGCGGAGCGCGACCGAGCGAGGGCTCAAGCCTTCCGCTCTTACCAACGCATCGTGGGCGACCTCGCTCGAAGAAGCGCAGCGGCGTGCGGAGGAACTGCTGGACGCGGGCCTGGTCAGACTTGGTGTCAGCACTGATGAATGGCATCGGAAAGCCGTGCCCATCGAGCGGGTGAATCTGCTTCTCGAAGTCTCTGAGGCGGCAGGTCTCCCTGCCAGCCGCATGGAAACCTGCATTGACGGCGTCATGTTCCGCGGACGGGCGGCAGAACGGCTCGCCCCCCGTATGCTCACGCAACCCGCTGAGACCTTCCGCGCCTGCCTCCGAGAGCACCTCTCGGCCCCCTCCCGGGTGCACCTCGACTGCTATGGGCGGCTGCACCTCTGCCAGGGCCTCTGCATTGGCGCGGCCGGGCCTGCGGAAGCTATCCGAGACTACGATCCCGCCGGCCATCCCATAGTGCGATTGCTGCTTGATGGTGGCCCATACGCCCTAGCGCAGTTCGCCGCCGAGCACGGGTTTAAAGTCAGGAACGGCTATGTTGACGCCTGCCACCTCTGTTACCGTGCGCGCGAGTTCATGCGCTCGCATTTCCCCAACTTTCTCGCCCCAGACGAGATGTACGGCGATCGCCCCGCTTGCCTTGCTCCCGCAGATGGGCAGGAGACGTTTCGGGGGGCGGACTAGGCTACAGTTCGGACGTCTCTGCTCTTGCATCTTGAGTCGTCCGCGCGAGCTTGCGATAGTTCTCGCGCCGGGCCACAAGGCGCCGAATCCGCAGCGCCGCCGACTACTCCAATAAAGGCTTGCACAGGATCTCGTGGATGCGAACCTCCTTCAGGCGGTTGCTCGTGGCGGCGGTGGCCAGGACAGCGGTGTCCGCTCCGCGGCCGCTGCCAGCGGCCACAATGACCTTCTCGCCGATGTCAATCTGCCCCCCGTTGGTCGCCATGAGCAGGATCTCCAGGCACACCTTCATGCCTTGCCCAAAGGTCCGCAGTATGTTCGCCAGGGCCGCCCCGGCGCTGTTGCCGTAGAGTTCTTCGGTATGAAAGAGCATGGTGCTCCAGTAGACCCGGTGGCCGGCGCGTTCGAGTTCGGGCACCAGGGACCGGTCGAACTGGCGCTCCTCGCGCCAACGCCACTGGTGGGGGATTACCACCAGCCTGACGTCGGTATCGGCGAACGCCGCGGCGGCCTGGCTGGCAGTGGCGCCAGTTGTGGAAGCAATGACCACGCGCTTGATGCCGGTTTCTTTGGCCCGCCTCTTCACCAGCGCCAACACTGCGGCCGTGTTGGCCGGGCCGGTTTCCTCGAAATAGGTGATGCTGGCGTCCATCAGTCAACCTCCGATCTCAGATTGGCCGCTGCACGATTCGTTGTCGGCCTTCAGCGATTGTGGGACATCAAATCCGGGGATGAATCAAGGTACAGTCCCGATGCCCCTGCTCTTGCATCTTGTTCCGTCCTCGCGAGCTTGCGATAGTTCTCGCGCCTGGCCACCAGCGTCCGCACCTGCAGTTCCCTGCGCCGCGCCGGGGTGGCTCCCTTGTGGCCGAAGGTTGGCGGTCTCACACGGCCCTTGACGACCGCAGGCGCGTCCGGATCGCAGCGGCCACCTCCTTGCCAAGCAGCGCACTTCCTTCCTTCGTGAAATGAACCCCGTCCGGCGACAGAAGACGGTCACGCCCGGCCCGCATGACGACCTCGAACAAGTCGTTCACCGGCACCGCCATGCGTTCGGCGACTGCCCTCGCGGCCCGGTTGTAGGCTGCCACGTCCGCTTCATGGCGATCGAATGGCTTCTCTCGCGCGTGCCACTTCTCGTTTACCGGTGTCGTGGAAGCCCAGATCAGCGTCGCATCCGTCTCCCGTTGGATTCTGCCGAAGATCCGGGCAATGTTATCGGCGTACTGGGCCAGCGCGACTGCTTTCTCCTTGCTCACCCGGTCCGTCCGCAAATCGTGCAGCCCGCAGTTGAGGTGCATGATCTCCGGTTTGCGCTGGATCACCCAATCATCGAGGTGGGCGAGCACGTTGGCGCTGGTTCCGCCGTTCTCCTTCGGTCCCCAAACTTGGGCTTCGGTGGCCAGTTCCTGCGCGACAACGTCCTGGTATCCCTGGCGTATTGAGTCGCCTATGAGCACCACTCTGACCATTCCTCTCATCATGCCTTCATTCTGCGCAGGTCCCGTCGGCGCGACCAGCCGGGCCGCAGCCTTTCCCGACCCCGTTGCTTCAATAATGCTGGCGATGGCACCTTCTGCGGCGGCCATCCGCCGAGGCAACTCTCGGCGTCGTGAGGCCGGTTCCGGATTCGCGTTTACTCTCGTTGCAGGTGGACCAGGATCTGGGATTCAGACCAGGGTTCCTGCCCTGCTGACGAATCCGTTTCTGCACCCAAGAGCGAGAGCGCGGCTGTTCGCCTTCTGATGAACCACCACCCCTCTTTCTGCAACAAACCTAGAGGGGTTCACGCCGTGCGGCGATGGGTCGGAGGGTGAACAGAGTCGAGAAGGTCGTTCTAGTTGTTTGCTTTTCGTTGAGTGTTGGCGGGCTAGCCGTAGGGGCCTGTGATCTCCCTTGGCTGAGTATCGACAGCTCCCAGGAGGGCGTGATCCTGTCGGGCATCGCCGAGAATGCCCCGACCGTCACGGCCAAGACGTGGACCGCCAGAGTGGGGATCCACTGGAACGATGGGCTCCTGGTGACGCCCACCGGCGCACCCTTGACCTTGGACCGGGATGCGACGGAGAAGGGTCACGGGTCCCACAATATTCATGCCAGGGTCTCCACATTTCACGAGCCCGACCGGGTCGCCAATAGCATTACCGTGGCCGTGAAGAACTGGATATAAGCGGCCATCCAGGAGGGTCTCACATGTCAACCTTAGGCCGGAGAGGCGAGCCAGCGCAGGGGAGGGAGGACTACCAGGGCTTCGTGCCCGTCACGTTGTTCATCGCCGGACAGCGGATCGAAGGCAAGGCCTGGAAGGAGGCACACCGCCGCTTGCTTGAACAGATCGAAGGGCAGAAGCGGCAGTTCCTACCTGTGGTCGAGGCTAAGATCTTCGATCTGTCTAAGCCAGATGACACTCCAACTGTGCTGCCGGTGGTGGCGGTGAACACCGCTGCGATCACCACGATAGTCCCCGGCGACGCTGTGACCCCACTCGAGGAGAAAGCCGCACGCCATCCGGCTGTGGCTCGCGGGTGAAGGACCAGCGACGCGAAGCGGCCGATGAGCGACACTCACGGCGGGACAGCGTTACAGCATTCTGCAAAGCATGCGCCCGAGTGAGCGCGGTGCTTCGCGTCGCTGGGTTCATTAGTGACGCTACCCCGATGGCCCGGCGCACGACAGGGTTGCCTACGGACCCCGACTTTCGTGCGCTGTCAGAGGCCCGCAAGGGACGGGTAGCAAGCCACAAAGACGGAGGGACGGGGGGACCCCTCCGCCCCTGTCCGGACCCCTTCAGTGTCAGTGTTGAAGATGGGGGTAAATCAAGAGATGCCTCGGGTGCCCTTGCCCCTGCATTCTCCGCTGGCCCCGTCACCTCCAGATAGCGCTCCCGCCTGGCCATCCGCCAGCCGGCGGGTCCGGATCTGCAGTTCCCTGCGCCGCGCCGTAATCCTGCTGCGGTTAGGGGGTGGGCCAGTACAAGCGCAGGAGGGGCAGGAGGGCGCGGGTGGCGTGAGCACCACAACTCGGAACGGCCGCACAGCTCGTTGGGGAACCTGACGCCGGCAGACTTCGCCCGACAGGCTTTCCTGGTGGGTTCCGCGGCCGCGGCGCGAGAAGAGGTTCTATGCCCGATCGGGTAGAAAAATCTCATCGCGGGTGGATCAAGAACGGGGAGCACCCCAAATGTACCTGGGACTAACATAGAGCGTGGTATCAGTTGTGGGGGCAGGTCAGTTGCGACCTTAGCGGGTGTTAGAGATCGGGCGTAGGAAGGGAGTTGCGGTGATGTCTGGAGGCTGTTCAAAGCATACAAGACGGGACTTCCTCAAAGGAGTTGGGGCTGTGGCGGCAGGCCTGGCTCTCGGTCGACACATGCCAGCGTTTGGGGAGGAGGCCCGCAGGAAGCCGAATGTCATCTTCGTCTTCGCTGACCAGTTGAGGGCTAGCGCCTTGGGATGCTACGCCGACAATCAGGCGAAGACGCCCAACCTTGACAGGATGGCCTCCGAGGGCGTGCGGTTCACTAACGCTATCAGCACATGGCCACTCTGCTCACCGTTCCGAGCGATGCTGATGACCGGTCGATACCCGATGTCCAACGGCGTCATTGCGAACAATTACCCCGTCTGGGACCACCAGCCCTACGTCGGGGCTGCCTTCAAGGCTCAAGGTTACGCAACCGGTTACATCGGCAAGTGGCACCTCCAGGGGAAGACTGAAGGCAGCGGAGGAGTCCCTCCCGAGCGCCGTCTCGGATTCGACTACTGGGCTCCTGTCGGGGGCCAGATGCTCGTGGACGGGCCCGACGGTAAGCAGATATGGCGGCCGGATGTCGAGACGGACAAGGCGGTCGAGTATATCAGGGCGAACAAGGACGAGCCGTTCTGCCTCTTCACGTCCTGGATTCCTCCGCATGACCCCTATGTCGCCCCTGATGAGTACATGGCGATGTTCCCGGCGGGGAAGATGGAGCTTCTGCCGAACGCCGATGAGAAGGACCTTGTCCGCATCCAGCTTGAGAAGCACCCGATCGAGGATGCGAGCTCCGACGGCGCGAAGAAACGGGTCGAATGGCGGAAGAGGATTGACTCTGATGACGGCGTCAGGCGGAACATGCAGGGATACTACGCTGCTACTCACGGGCTGGACGTCTGCATGGGGCGGATCATGATGGCGCTTGATGAGGCGGGCATCGCAAAGGACACGATACTGGTGTTCAGCTCAGACCACGGCGACATGCTGGGCTCACACCGTATGTCTCACAAGCAGGAGCCGTTCGAGGAGTCCATCAAGATCCCGTTCATTGTGCGCTATCCTGGGCGCGTGCCCAGGGGCACAACCACGGACGCTTTGCTGTCACCGATGGACATCATGCCGACTCTGCTCAGCCTGGCCGGAGCCCAGATCCCGCAAGGCGTTCAGGGCCTGAGCCTGACTGACGCCGCGCTGGGGAAGCGCTCTGACCAGCAGGACGCGCTGCTGATTATGAAAATGGTACCTGGCGGAAATCCCTGGATTATCAACGCCGCGACCGAATGGCGGGGAGTCCGCACGAAGAGGCATACATATGCCAGGCTCGCCGACGGTGGTCCGTGGGTACTGTATGACAACAAGAACGACCCTCACCAGATGAAGAACCTGGTGAACGACCCCGCACACAAGGAGCTCCAGGACGAGATGGAGGCGAGATTGCAGTCTCTGCTTGAGAAAGCTGGCGATCCGTTCGACACCGAGCAGATCGAGCGGGAAATCGCACGGAAGAGCCAAGCGATGCTTGACCTTGCCCCCTAGAACGAGCCCCGGTGCAATGTTAGGATTTGGGGCCTTTGGGTGTCGGTCCTCAGCGACTGTGGGACAAATCCGGGGGGGGTGAATTAAGGTGCACTTTGGGTGTGCCCGCTCCCGCATTCCCCACTCTCCCCATCATCTCCCGACAGCGCTCCCGCCTGGCAATCAGGTCCGTGAAATGTCAGAGGATTCTATCCTACTCAGTGGTGATTCTATACGCGATCCAGAGGCCGAGGATTGCTCCAACCGTACTGCCGACAAGTCCCCAGATTGAAAGGAGGGCGGCTCCAAAGAGACTGGGAATATAGCCTCCGATCAATGAGCCGGTGAGAAGTCCCATCATTAGCAAGCCTCTATGCGGAGAGCTGTCCATACTTGTGAAACCTGCTTGAGGGATGTTCCCGCTCTTGCAGCTCGGATGGACCCGCGCTGCCTTCGATAGTTCTCCCGCCTGGCCATCCGCCAGCTGGCGGATCCGGATCTGCAGTTCCTTGCGCCGCGCCGGGATACCTTCTCTGCAGGCGCACCGGGCATCATACGACACCGGCATGGCGAACCCAAGCCCATAACACGGGTTCCATGTCCGGAACCGTTATGGCAGCAGGCGTGGAACACCGGCCACGGCAGACTGCCTCACGGCTTGCCCGCCTTGGCTTTGTCCACTTTCTTTCTGTGGCCGCCTCTTGGTCTTGCTGGTCTCGCCTGCCATAAGACCTCGTCGAACAGTTCGCCCGACTGAGTTTTCCCGCGACAGCGCAGTTGTTGGGGAGATGCTATGAACTTGTTCCAGGGCAGCGCATTCGGCTCCATATCCACGTCTCGCTGTATGCGAGGGCCAGCGTGGCGGAGTGCCTCCCACTGCGTTGCGGTATCCTTGCCTACGAGGATAAGGATGCCCGGCCCGCCTTGCAGCGGGAATTTGCGATCATCCTGGTAATCCCCGTCCGCCGTCACCAGAAGCCGCTTCTGCGTTGCTGCAATTCGGTGAAGGGCTTCATCACCCTTGCCTTGGAGTTCCTTGGATTCCGCCACGGCCAGCACATCCCAGCCCTTCGTCCGCAGGGCCTCGATCAATGCGGGGTGAATATCCTCATCGGCCAACGCCCTAACTCGACGATGGTGACGACGAGTTCGTCTGGGGAACAGCTTGTCCTCAGTGGTTCGCCTGCGCGCTGGTCGGATAGCTGGCCTCTGTGGTAGGCATGTGGTTCTCCGCTGACTCAGCCGCTTGGCCTCTTCCGGCGAGTCCACTCATAGATCATGAGCGCCGCCGCGAGCCATAGGCTCCATGCGACGCTGACGATGCGGAATAGATCGAACCAGCGCAAGCCGAGGGAAGCCATGATCGTCAGTGGTGCCGGAGACCAGTCGAACACCCGGTCCCAAGACCGGCTGGTAGCGTTCTGAGGCGGTTGACTTCTCTCCAACAGTGCTTTCAGGAAGTCGCGATTGTAAACGCGGTATCTGCGGAACCACAGCCTGATCAGGTCCCAGACCATCACGGCTACGACTATGAATCCAGCGACGTTCAGAAACGGGCGTTGCGCGGCGTCGTTACTGCTATCGGCCCAGAGCCATCCCACGTAGGCGAATAGAGACGCGAGCGCGGTTCCCAGGAAACATGCCACTCCGGCAAAATCCCCGAACCTCCTTGCGGGGCAGAGTGTTGGCATGTGAGCCCGCAGGCGTGTCAAGAATGCTTCCCATTGCATCACCTCAGCCGTAGTGGCCCTCTGCAAGGCTGGAGCCAGCCAGAGTTCCACATACTTTCCGATCACCCATATCGTGGTTGCGTGGGAAAGCCAGATCAGTCCCAGGAAGTAGCCGCAGAACGGGATAATCAGCGCGAGCTCACCGCCTAGGCCCTTGGACATCGCCCCTACCACTGCCCCTACGACGGCCACCTGCACCGCCATGGCGCCATCACGTTTCGTCTGACGGCCTTCCACTTCGCGGCGTAGGGCCTGAAACTCTGCCAGGTGCACCTCCACCGCCTGAGCTTCATGTCCTTGGCAACCTTCAGGGCTAGCCGACATAGCAATCACCCCTCACACTGCGGGTGGCTCACGAAAATGCGTCGCTCTTGTAGGATGCATCCGGCCTCAGCCAAACTGGCATGAATCGGGTGGTGAATTGGGGTGCACTTTGGGTGTTTCCACTCCTGCATTCTCATGCGTCCCCACCGTCTTCCGATAGCGCTCCCGCCTGGCCACCAGCGTCCGGCCCTGCAATTCGCGGGTGCCACACGTGCCCGGCCCTCACGGCGCCGCGCCGAACGCCCTAACCAGGAAGACCGCCATCTGGCCACGAGTGATGTTGGCCTTCGGGCAGTACAGCGCCGGAGGTCCGGCCTGACACCCGCTTGTGACCGCGACTCCTCCCGGCCAGGAACCGGCGTCGGCCAGCCGCTCTATCCAGGCATAGAACGGATGGGTGCTGGGAACGTCAGCGAAGGTCGGTGGTGTCTTCTGATACCCAATCTCACCGGCAGCGATGCAGATGAACTTGGCCATCTGTTCCCGAGTGACAGGCTTACTGGGGCAGAAGTACTTGGTCGGGCCCACCACACGGCATCCGCCCGTTGGGGGACTCCCTCCCCATGACGCCGGGTCCGCCAGGCGCTCCACGTACCCGTAAGCCCAGTGTGTATTGGGGACGTCCGCGAAGGTCGGCGTTGCGCGGTCTAACGGCGGCAAGCCGTTCTCAAGGCAGAGGAACTTCGCCATCTGAGCCCTGGTGACACTCGCGGTCGGACAGTATAGCGGCGGCAACGTCGAACAGCCGCCTGCTATGCCCTCGCGGACGAGCACCTCGACATAGGGCCGCTGCGGGTGCGAACAACCCAGGTCATCGAAAGACGGCCTCGCGATGGTGTCGGAGACCGTCGCCGAGAGCTCGCCGCAGGTGTTGCGACACTGGAGACTGACCGTCTTGACCCCCCTGGTGGCAGACAGTGCCCAAGGCTTCTGGGTGGCGAAGGCGAACCATGCGGACCAAGCGCCGTCCTCGTTGCGGAATCTCATCTCCGTGGCACCCGTCGCTGCCAATGTCAGCGTCACGTTCGCGGAGTCTGTGCACGTTGTCCCCCCATTGATGCTGATTGCCAGGCCGCTAGGCGCAGGGGGGCCAAGCTCAATGCCGTCACACAGCTCGGCTGTCACATTGCCACATGAGTCCCTGTACTGCACGCAGACCTGCTTCGCGCCGCTCCCGGCGGGAACTACCCAAGACTTGGTGGATGCATATGGCTCCCAGGCACTCCAAGTGCCTGAACCGTTCCGCAGACGCATCTCAGTGGCACCGATTGCGGTCAGCGTGAGGATGACGCTGGTGCTGCTGGTGCACGCGCTCCCCCCGTTGATGTCGATGCTTGCACCAGTAGGCGGGGTGGCGTCCAATACTATCTCATCGCACACCTCAGCCAACTCGCTCATGCTCGCATCGCGGCCTTGGATGCAGACGCGCTTGGTCCCGTCCCCCTCAGACAGCGTCCAGGATTTGGCCGTGGTGGACGCCTCCCAGGCGGTCCAAACGCCGGGGTCGTTCCTGAACCGCACCTCCACGGCATCGTTGGGGGTCACGGACAGCGACACCTGCCTTGAGGTCGTGCAGGCAGCCCCAGGGTTCACCAGCACGGCTGCCGGTATCGGGGTCGCGCGGTCGACCACGAACGCGTCTTCGCAGCCGTTGGTGTCACCCGTGACCAGGTTGCCGGCAACTGACTCGAAGGCGACCAACTGGCCGTCGGAAGTCATACTGGCAAAGTAGGAGTCAGCGTTGCCCTGTAGGCCGTTCTCCGCGACGCTCAATCGCTGAACCACACCGGTGAGACGGTCCTTCACGAAGACGTCCCAGGTGCCGTTAGTGTCTCCGAGAACAAGGTTAGTCGCGTAACAGTGGAAGGTAACGTATCGCCCACCAGAGCTGGCGTCGGGCCAGTTGGAGCCAGAATTTGCCTGGCTTCCGTCGGAGGTGACACTCAGGCGCTCGGTACTGCCCCCGCTTGGAACACGGCCGTATATGTCCCACTGGGCATTCGTATCTCCCGGCACCATATTGGTTGCCGCGGAGACAAACGCTACATAGCTCCCATCAGGACTGATGGAAGGCCAGAATGACATGTCGTTCGCTTCACCGCCGCCGGCGGGCACGCTCACCCTCTGTGTCGTGCCACCTGTCAGGTCGCGCAGGAACACGCCTCCCGTCGTCCCGGGAGCCAGGTTTGTAGCGGCGGAGTCGAAGGCCACATACCTGCCGTCTGCGCTCACGGACACATAGTAGGAGCTGCTGTTGGCCAGGGTGCCTCCGGAACTGACGCTGACTATCTGTGTGACTCCGGAGACGAGGTCTCGGGCGTAGATGTCGACCATGCCGTTTGTGTCGGAAGGAACCAGCGCGGAGCTGGTAGCGAAGGCTACGCAGAACCCGTCCCCGCTGATGGCAGAGACATGACACTCGCCGCTTCCCTGCGCTCCACTGGAGTTGACGCTCACGCGCTTTGTCTCGCCGGTCAGACGGTCGTGCACGAAGATGTCGCGATAGCCGTTGGTGTCGCCCGTGACGAGATTCGAAGCGAGGGACGAGAAGGATACATACCGCCCGTCTGCGCTAACCGCCGGCCAGTAGGAATCGCCGTTACCCTGTGTCCCGCTGGAGGACACGCTCACCAACTCGGTCGTGCCGGTCACCGTGTCGTGGACGAACACGTCGTCGTGGCCGGTGACGTCTCCCGGCACGAGATTGGTGGCAATCGACCGGAAGGCTACGTATCTCCCGTCGGCGCTGAGTACAGGCCTGAACGAAGGTCCGTTGGCCTGGCCGCCATCAGAGGCGACGCTGACCCGTACGATGGTGTGCGCCCAGGTCAGCCCAGCGCCAAGGCTGATAGCCAAGCAGACTGACGGGACGAAGAGAACAGAACGTATCCTGACCATGCTACCCTCCGCAGCGACAACAGTTGATCGGGGCCCTACGGCCTATCTCTGCGTCCGAGGTCGTTTGCCCCGCCGCGAGCGACGGCCATGAGGTTCGCCAAGCGCCTGGCCAGTCCTTCCAGGAGAAGGATGCATTTGCCTGGTTTCTTGCGCCGTTAGCGCAGGCCGCTACTACCTGCACGCACCTCTAGCTACCCGGGTCTGTCGCTTAGGCAGCCCCCGATCCCCGTGTCCGCAGCAGCCCGCCACCTCAAGGCACTTCGGGTCCAGGAGAGTGCAGGCGGGAACAAGGCCCGCGTCCAGGTACATGCATCCTCCCTGTCAAAAGGCGTCTTCGGGAGAATAACCAAGCCCTACCCCAGGTGCGCTTGCGTGCTGCACTGTCCCCGTCATCTCCCGATAGCGCTCCCGCCTGGCCACCAGCGTCCGCACCTGTACCGCTTTTCGCCGCGCCAGGATGGCTTCCTTGCGGCCGAAGTGGACATCATCCGGCGTTTTCTCTCACTGCGCGCGGACGAGGAGTTGCGCATGGATTTCACGGACCTGGCGACGCAGTGGCCCGCAGACGCACCGCGGTGCCGGAGGGGGGTAGCTTGACCAGGAAGGTGAAGCCGACGCGGCCAGTGCCGTCGGGCCAGGAGATGTACCATGGCTCGCCGTAGGTAGCGTGAGCAGCGTCGGCCGCAGCGCTGCTCGCCCTGAGCGACGACGCGCGCGCTGCACTGGCCGAGGCGCTGGGGATCGGGTCGAAGGAGGCTGAATCATGAGCAGCGCAGAGCGAAGACAGGCCCCAGTTAGGGAGATAGCGTATCACGAGGCTGGGCACGCGGTCATGGCATACCTGCGCCGGCAGAGGTTCAAGGCCGTTTCGATTATCCCAAACGTAGACCCCGACTTCCGAAGTGATGGGCGGTTGGAGCCGTGGCCCCGCCCTTCAAGTAGGACCAGACCGCTCATGTCCAGTCTTGACCGCGTTGAATCGGAAATCATGATCCGCCTGGCAGGCCCGATAGCGGAGGGGTTGTGCGCGAGGAGGCGGCCCCGGTGGACCACAAACCCCCATAACTCGACGGATTTTGACCATGCGCGCATCTATGCCGGGCTGGCAGCCGAGAACAACAGGCTTGTAACCGGGCTGACCAGGTGGCGGCGCTTCTACATCCCAGCGCGCCGCGAAGAGGAGATTCTTTCGCATGTGGCGTGGCTGGCCCTTCGGGCGGAGGGGCTGCTTACCCGCGACGAAAACTGGACGGCGGTCCAGGCAGTTGCGGCGGACCTGTTGAAGTCTAGGCGCATAGGGTATCGCCGGGCGCGGCAGATAATCGCTGGGGCGCTGGCGAAGCCAGCGGGAGGCGAGGAGTGGGCAGGCCGAAGGACGTGAACGCTCGCCGCGTGAAGTGCCGCTCCTGCGAGATCCCCGGCATCGAGGTCGGCCGGGCCCGGCGGCGGAAGGGGCCCTGCTCACTCTGCCCGGCCCACTCGGTTACGCCCGAGGAGGCGCGGGGTCTAGGCCCCGAGGCAGCCAGGGCGTTCGGTCTAGAAATCCGTCCGGCTCTCACTGCCCTTGTGTCACCGGTCTCATGGTACTCCATGCGCTCGCAGACACCCCTGGTCCGGAAGCCCGTGCCGTCGGTTTGAACCCTCCACCATCCGCCGCCCAGCGGACGCGACTCCTGGCCGCCGGACACTCCTCACCGTTTCAGAATCTGCGGCAGTAAAGGGGCAAGTTCGTGGCAGATTTCGAGAGCAAAGGGCGAGGGACGGGCGAAGCTCCGGCAAGGGAGTCAGCGCCAAAGACCCGCCTCAAACCTGGGTCTTTCTGCCGGCCAGAGTTCGGGCTGCCGTCGCGCCCGAATGCTGCGGAGCTGCAGGTGATGAGCGGCGCGCAGCGTCCACGAATCCCATTAGGCCTGTCTCACACGCGCTTGACCCCGGCACCCGGTCTCGCGCTCTTAGCAGCCGCAGTCAGGGGGAAGACCAGTTTCGAGGACAATACGGCCCGTGTCTGTCCCGAGGTGGCTGCCGGACTAGGGCTCGAACCTAGGACCTACTGATCCAGAGTCAGTCGCTCTGCCAACTGAGCTATCCGGCAATCCAACCGAATAATACCAGGCCCCGCCCGAGGTGTCAAGACCGCGCGAGAGCGGCCAAAGCCTAGCCCCTCTTCATCGCTTTCTCGATCTTGGCCCAGGAGTCGCGCAGAGTCGCCGTGCGGTTGAAGCACAGCAGCTCCGGAGTCGAGTCGCGGTCCACGCAGAAGTAGCCCAGCCGCTC
>Ga0315296_10001028_pt1 | contig 24609 bp, 38 predicted proteins | sample YL17G14_18_MG_FD_203921 | JGI IMG/M metagenome (GOLD analysis project Ga0315296, IMG submission 203921) | Sediment microbial communities from Yellowstone Lake, YNP, Wyoming, USA - YL17G14_18 | ecosystem: Environmental > Aquatic > Freshwater > Lake > Sediment | place: USA: Wyoming | collected... | reverse complement strand
CAAACGCGTCCACTCAGTAATTCGGAAAGTCAGCTTTTATATTTGTTTCCAGTTTTGCGAACACCACATTTCTCTACGTCATCATAAGCTTAAAATAATAATGCAAATAATCAGCATAATGTAATCAGGCAATACAAGTTAAGAAAAAATAAGTCAAGCGTAATTAAGTGAGGTCAAGATAATTACAATAAGACAAGCCAAGAAAAAGAAAGTGGAACCAAGAAAACCATAGCAAAATTAAGACAGGAAAAGATAATTACATAAAGTCAAATTAAGTAAAGACTAGTCTAGGGAAGTAAAATTCAGACAAATCTAGATAAGATAATTACATTAAGGAAAGGGAAAAGAAGGCTGGTCAAATTTAGTTAAAATAAGTCAAGAAAAGATAGTTACAAAAAGACAAGTCAAACGAAGAAAAACGAAATCAAATGAAGGAAAGATAAGATAATTACGATAAGAAAATTCAAGACAAAACTAGCGAAACAAAGTAAAATTGAACCAAGCAAGGGCTAGATAATTACAAGAAGACGGGTTTAGTGAATCAAAGAGCATATAAGTTTAATTAAGATAGACAAAGTTTATGGAAGTGAAGATAATTACAACAAAGAAAGACAAGTAAAACAAAGCGCGTGCAAGGTAAATTAAGAGGGGGCTAGTATACTTCAGTTAAGAAAGAAAAAAGGAAGGTTGGGGCGAGTTCAGCATAGAAGGGAGAGTCCCTTTTAGCTAAATTCGAGTTCGTCGAAGTATCCGCGTCTTTTTGGGCTTATTCCAACACCAGATGCGCGTTTCAGGAGTTCTTGGACAAGTTTGGTATCGAATCCGTCTCTCGGCGTGATTTCGAGATCAAACTCGACTGTGGTTTCCTTCACTTGTTCGTAGTAGATTTTGCTTTTTGCTTCCTTAACGAAAAAGTCAACGATCGAAACGTCTTTGACTGGCAACGCAACCCAATGCGGCGTTATTTTGCAACCGCCATTTTGGAACCATGAGAGGATGCCGTACAAAGGATCGCCTTGCTGAACACCGATGCTTCGCGCTATCGATACTAAGACACCCATGAGATACCCTCTTGAAGTTCCTAGCGGAACCAGAGGTTGATTCAGTCCATTTCGCGGGAAGGCGTGAACTTTCTTCGTAACCTTTCTGCTGAGAATCTCGTGAGTCTCACCGTTGATGTTCACATGCTTTTCTACAAATCCCGCATTTCGTTTTTTGGTTGCTGTCTTGGTATCAGTTACGTCATAAATGTTGTCTTCCTCTTCAATCAATTTCTCCGCATATTCGCCGTTGATATTGTGCATAGTCGCTTTAACATGCGTCCTTTCTATTGCTGGAAGTTTGCTCAAAAGATTTACTTTATTCAATTCTTTGTTTTCTCCTATTTTGTTTTAATCGGCGCTTGCCGACATCAGATTACTATGACTATGAAGTATTTAAACATAGCGGAACTCTGAAAAAAATAGATGCTGGAGTCACGGCATGAATGAGTTCTAACCGCTTCTTTTGAGAACGTTCGCAAAAACGTTCTTGTGTTGACAGCACGGCACGCCGCAACGCCGTTCCTTGATCTGGATTCGCGTGACCGTCCCCAGAGGATCGGGCTTGCTAATATTCACACATCATTCATGCTTTCGTGCCAACGTTTACTTATCTATCCAATATCCCCTACCCCGTAGAACCGCAAAAGTTTCCCGAAGTCTTTTATGTATTGCTTGCAGTTTCCAAAACACTCGGTAACGCAGTTGACTTTCCTGCCATTTAGCAAATGCAATTTTGGTTTCGCACCTGAAATCAGCATGAGGATCAGGATTATGTCGAAGGTCATAAGGACTGCAACCGATCTCGCATTTGCCCTCGCCACACGGATCGTCCTTTATTATCCAATCCTTCGGCACCCTCAACCTCTCAACGGGAATGGAATGACTATAACCCGCACATTGATCAACACCTTTTATATGGATGATGCCAAAAATAGAGCGTTCAAGACAAGCATCAACAAACAAATCCACAGGTACTAATTTGGAACATTTAAATATTTTCTTACACTTGCCCATTTCAAACACCCACACATAAATAGAAGGGCGCTTCGGCATATTTCAGCCGAGACTATTATTCTTCATCTTCCGTATCGTCGTCGCTTTCCACGTCAAGGTCTTCCTCTTCATCGAACACGCCATTCACCTCTTTAGTCCTTTTTCTCATGTTTGACTTCCACAGTTCCTCTTATGAAACCTGAAATGAAACCTAACAGTGCGCCTATCTGCGCAAGCAGTCCCGACGCGTGCACTCCGAAGGCTTCGAATCCGCTCTCCACAAAACCGCCTAACGGAGTTAGAGAGATTATCCACCCGACGAAAGCTCCGATTGCTGTGCCGAGCAACGCAAAGACAAATATTAAACCTATGAACAGAAATACCAAACCAGAAAGTACGAACACATCGCTATAATCCACGTCATTCACCTCCCAACTTTTCGTAAACGTAAACTACGCCCAAAACACAAAAAACAAATCCGCTACATAGACCCCACACGCCACAGAAAACCAACCAAATATTTGCGCGAGTAGTGTCGTCTAGTTGAAGGAAAATGTAATATGGCAAAAAGACGATTAGAGAACAGAGAAAGAAAAGAAACCAAAACTGTTTATCATTCATTGTTTCAACCTACCCATCATGTTGGCAACTATGTCCGTCGCCGCGATGCCCCAGCCTAACCCGAACGACGCGGCTAAAGGATACGTTAATCCTTGGGGAATCAATGCGACGTTAATTATCACCGCTAAAACGGCGACTAAGACACACGTGACAGAACCCAGCGCGATTCCCTTATCGGTAAACTTGGGCAGTACGAATATGCCTTTGTTCCCGTAAACTTCCCGCATCAACGCTCCCAACACCGCACAAAGAAATAGTACCGCATATTGCATCATTTGTCATCGCCTTACTTCCCCAAAAAAGAGAAGTTTCAACCGAGTTTCACGGTCATCTTCAGAGGCGTTTAGGCTTTGGCTGGCGGCGTAACATCCTGTTCGTCAAGCCACAAGTCATACTCTCTGGCAACACCAACGGTAACGCTGGCACCGAAGATTATAGCCATCAATATAGCTGGACTTGCTGGAAGCGGGGCAATCTTATCTACGGCTGCTGCGAGCAGATAGATAGAAATTCCGAAGATCAATCCGAGAACTGTACCGTACAGGAAGCCTTTAATTATGCTAAACATCACGCTTTTCGTTGTTACTCACCTCCGCTCACGCTTTTATTCCTTCAAGATATTTTTTGCCACTTTCAGTTATCTCGTACGGACTGGTCTTGTCGCTTTTGTCCTTCTTCTGAACGTAGCCTTTTCCTTTGAGCCAATTCAGCGCGGCTGTGAAACTGGCGAGTGTGCCGTTGTGCTGTATCCACACCCGCATCAGATCGACGTGGCGCTGGGCACCTTTCTCGTTCAAGTGCTCAAGCAACGCCTTCAAGCGCGTTTCGTGCTTCTCGTAGAGCATTAGTTCTGCACCGCCCCGACGCCTATCCACGCGGAAGTGACCGTCACGTTCGTGTTGGCACTGATGTTGAATCGATAGCGATGGCACTTCTTCGGAACTTCGCTTGTCAAATAATACGTGCCCGCAACCGTCTGAGTTGCACTAGCCAAATCGACCCAAGTATTGTCGCTGAGTCGCAAACCCTGAAGTGCTATGGTAATGGTAGGAGTCGTTCCAATAGTCATAATATATTTTGCCATGATTGGAAGTTGCATGGCACGACCTACGAGAAGGTTCTTCATCTGAACCTCCGTACTCGCGCCTGTGCCCGTTTTACTGCTGAACACTAAGTTTCTTTTTCGCATGTGTTTTATCACCTTCCGCCTTTTTTTGAATGTTCAACAAGTTTTCCAACTCTTTCACTTTCGCTTCGACCAGTCCGCGTTCTCTTTGAACGGCAACAAGCATGTCCTGAATCGCGGTGACGGCAATGCCGAACCGTTTATCAGTTTCTTGATGAATCATCGTTGCTTCGTCGCTCATGCCCCACCCGCTCCTATCCACGCATCTACGGTCACGTTCGTATTTGCACTCAAAGTAAGCCTATAGTACAAGTACCAACCCGTGACTGGCTTCTCAAGATTCTTCACAGCACCGCTTGTATAGGTAGCACTTGCGAGACTCACCCAATTCGTGCCGTCCAAACTTCCCTCTAGTGCAACTGTAACGGTCGGCGTAGCTCCGTACGTGAGTGCCAAAATGGCGGTAACGTTTGGATACCACTGAGCCGTAAAGACTTCGCTGGAGCCGTTCCCCGTTTTCGCGGCGAACACTTTTCTAGGTTCTAACGTTTTTATTTTCCCCCAAATTATTAGGGTTGATTAAGAAACAAGCTCAACCCCAAAGGCATTTTTTCAGATTTGATTAAGCAAGTGCGTCTATGACGCCACAGAATTCTGGAGCACGGTTTATCGTACGCCCATACCACTTGATCGCGAAGTTCTGCTCGTCCTTGATCTTGCCGTAAAGTTCCGTAGTTACGTCGGTCAGGACGGCGTTGTAGGCATAGCGTCTGTCAACGAACAGGATTTTCTTCACGTTCGCTCCAGTCGGCATCTTGCGACTCTTGATGAACGGAATGCCCTGTATACTGAATGTCTTGAGTCCCCACGGCAGATCGTAGTTGTCCACGTTCACGTAGCCCAAGTATTCCATAAGCAGGTTCTTCACAATGTCATAGTTCGTCGGATCGGTTACGGCGAAACCGTAGCTTTCCAAGTCCCCACCCGCAACCCACACGGTTCGGATGACTTCTTGGATTTCCGCAAGCGTCGGAGCCGCGGAACCACCAGCAACTCTATTTGTCGTGCCCTGTGTGACTAACAGTCCAGCGTTGTATATCGTTGTTCCAAGACCGTTCAAACATCCGTCTTCAAGACCGTCAGTTATCAGACCAGTCAATCGTTCCCGATGGGCTTCCTCAAGCATGTCCTTGTATCCTTCAGCGGCGGCGCGTTGGAATCCAGTCACTCCGCCCCACGTCTCCGCAATCACCTTCTGTCCATTAACGCGAGCGACAGTCGGCGCAACAGGATCGACAGTTTCAGTTTCGGTCTTCCAATATCCCGTTCCAGTCGGCGCACCCAAAATGGTGACTCTCGTATAGCTTTCCATTGCGCCCAGACTAGCTTTTCTTGGCAACGCGGCATACAACGGAGCGTCCGTCGGAACCACGTATGCAAACGCAGGATCAAGGAACGTGGGCAAAATGGTAGGAACAGTCTGCGAACTTGACGCATAAGCCCAGATAGCTCTTTCGACGGCTCTATTGTTCTTCATCCACGGATTCGGCGTGTAATCAATGCCCATCCACGGATCGTAGTAGGTCTTGCCGTTGTAGCGCTTTATGAATGGATCTGGTTCTCCTTTCCACGGGTCTTTTGGATCGACGATAAGGCGCGAATAGTCAAACTTTACTGGTTGCGGCTTGAAATCTTCCTCTGTTTCGAACGGCCTCATTCAGTTCCACTCCGAGCGCCTTCGAGCATCGCACCAAATCCCATTCCCCTATGAACGCCAACCTTCTCGCTTAACGTCGCGGGACTTCTGAGATCGGGAATGTTCTCGATTGCCGACAGTCTATCTTCAACTGAACCTAGCGACCTCTCTACGGTCTTCTGCACACTCTCGGTTATGCTATTAACGAGCGCGTCACGTTGCTTCTCGTAAGCAACGATTCTTTCGGTCAGTGCCTTATAGTCTTCACCAGAACTCTTCAGAGACTTCTCGATTCCCTTCAAATTGGCGATTTTCGTATCCATTGAGGCCAGTTTGGTGTTCACAGACTCGAATGTCTGTTCAACACGAGACTTCTCTGGAACCTGATCTGCAAGTTTCTTTTCCACGAAAGATGTCATACGGGCTTCCATAGCTTTTATTGAGTCTTCAAAGGATGTCTTAGATTGCTTCGCTTCAAGATTCTTGGTAATGCTTGCTATGATTCTTGTTTCGGCGTCTTTAAGCCATTGCTCGAATTCTTCTTTATTTCCTTTATTTTCGATTTCCAAACTTCTTCCCTCGCTTTTGACTCCGAAACGCGCCAACGCCGCCTTCACCTTGCGTTCGGCCTCCGCACGAACAGAAGCGGGCAAATCCGCGCCTCCACGGGCACCGTGAAGTGCCTGAAGTGCCGCTATAGCGTGCTCCTTGTCGTGGATTGGCAACTTGCGGACTTTCTTCCCGTTTTCTTCGTACACGGCAGCGAACGCGGAATCGGGCAACTTGTCGCGTTGTTCGGAACTAAGCTCGGCTGTGATAATTTCCCCCGTATCACCATGAATCATGCGGTTTATCACGTAGGCAACCGCATCTAACTGGGATGGCGTGTCAACCACGCTCACCTCGAAAAAAGTGCCCTTTACGAAAGCTGGAACCATGTGCCCATTTGCAAGTTTCCTCATCTCCATCCCGCCTTCCGTTGCAGGTTGGAAACCATAACTGAAGCCCCACTTACCAGCGTTCACCATGTTCCACTCATCCGTGCGTTCGTCATAAATGTGACACAACACATGGAATCCATAGTCATCAATGAAGGTACTCGCACCATCAACTTCTTTGCCAAAAACTATTTGACCGAACGGAATCCGATGCATGAAACGCACGGCAGGAAACTTTTGCAAATGCGGAAGACTCGACTCTACAGCTTCCCGCGTCATCGTCGTACCATAGGAATCTTCGCTGTCAAAAATCGCGGCGTAACCGTAAACGTAACGTTTTCCTTCGCTTTCGAAACTGCGCAAAATAGGAATGGGTTCACTCTGATTCATCATCCTCTTCTCGCGCCACTGAGTGTAACAAATAGCTTGAATCTGCTTATCCTTTTGGTCAGGATCAATGTGGTGCATTTCCTTGATGCACCGACTCACAAAAGTTTGCTCGTCCTCGTCTTGTTTAGGTTCTGGAACTGGCACGTAAACACCGTACTGAACAGAATATCACAAAAATATTTAAATACTTTTACTACTATGATTAGGACATAGCGGAGAAACAAGTATGAGTTTAGAAATCGAAGTTTTGAAATTTTTGATGTATCTCACACTTGGAACTTTTACGATATGGATTACTGGCGTTTTCTACGGTGTGAATAGAAAACTTGGCATTGGGATAATATTGACTGGACTGATTACTGTACTCACATTGCTCGTTTTTGCAATTCTCAATGTCGACATTTCGACGCACGAATGGTCTTGGGGTGCTCTGATCGCTGGTTTTATAGACGGTCTTATGATTGGTCATATTTGGTGGCATGGTGTAGGATTTGGAAAGAAACTAATTGAGGAACGAGGAAAACATGACAGAAAAAAGAGGAAGACCTTCAAGACAAGATAAAATTTTTATCAAGAACAACCACGACAAATGCGTCAATGTTTCGATTAGTGTCCCCTCGAAACTTCTCGCAAACGTTTGGAACGATATCGAGGGAAGTAACCGAAGCGAGAAACTCGTGAGATGTATCAGAGTCGGACACGAAAGAATCGTCAATAAGGAGAAATTGCCATGAAACTTCCAAGTTTCCTGCACCGCGCACCGAAACCGCAACCGCGCGCGCTGGGTTGGGGAAGCATAAGCGACGATGAACCAGACATAAAAGTGGTCATGCCACAATGGATGTATAGCCCACCGCACGGCACGATACGAACGATGCGGAACGGCGAAGTTTTCAACGCGCTCGAATGCCGACTGCTCGGAACAAGCGCCGTCGTGTGGCAATGCAAGAAACGAATAGCCGACGCACTCGTAAGTTGCCCGTGGAAAATACTGCCCGTCGACCCTGAACATCCAAACAAGGAAAAGATTGCGGAAATAGAAGGTTTCCTAAGAAAACCCAACACAAATAACGAAACGTTCAACAACATCATTTTCAGCACCGCGATGGACTTGCTCGATTTAGACGCGGGCGTCATTGTGAAAGTGTACGGCAAAGTTGCTAGAAATAAACTCTTACAAATATACAGTCGAGACGGAAGCACATTCATCAAAGAAGCCGACATATACGGACGAATATCAAACTACTGGCAATTCAGCTACGCGGGAACAATCAACGCAATAAAATTGGAAACAAAAGAAATCGTTTACCTCAGCGAGAACCCGCGAAGCGACAGCATGTACGGCGAAAGCCCACTTGAAACCTTGAGGCTCATCATAAGGAACTTGGTGAAAGGAATCGAAACACAAGAACTCGTTTACCGCAAAGGCGGAATACCAAGCGGAATAATGGGTTTAGAAGGACTAAACGCAACCGAGTTCAACTCATTCAAGGAATGGTGGGATAAAGAACAGAAAAACAAGAAGTACCAACGGGCAATGATAAACGTTCCCGTCAAATGGGTGCCACTCGTCTCATCATTTAAAGACCTAGAGTTTCTGGACAGCCAAAAATGGTTCGCCGAACTCGTTTATCGAACGTTTAAAGTTCCGCACGTCGGCATGGGCACCGCGATGCGCGAAGCGAAAGGTGCAATCAACGAGGAAGACCTCAAATTCATGCGGGAAACTATTCGACCCAAATTGATGCTCATCGAACAAGCGTTGAACCAGCAATTAATTCCAGATTTCTACCCGAAAGGAACCACACCCGACTGCTACTTCCACTATGATATGATTGACACGTTGCAAGAACAGGGCGAACTTGAAGTGTGGACGAAGAAATGGGATTACGGCGCGGCCACAATCAACGAGTACCGACGCTCAAAAGCACTTCCACCGTTCAAATGGGGCGACACAAATCCGATGATGATGAAAGAGATACAGCAAGTGTGCCAAAGTTGGTTCTACGGCGCGTTCGACACGCCCACATTAAGCAAGATACTGGGCATGGAGATCACGGAACAACCTCGCAGGTTGCTCACAAAAGTGCCGACAGGAGTGCCGCCGCAATGAAACGTGGAAAACTAGAACAAACAATAGATATACTCAGAATCGTAAGAACTCCAACTCTCAAAACACATATCCTAAATAAAGCGAACACCGATTTCAACACATTCGCTTCGATACTCAAAATATTGACGCAAAAAGGACTGATAGCAACAATCGCTTTCAAAAAAAGCACAAGACCACATTATGTCTTAACCGACAAAGGAAAAGAAACCCTAACCATCGCAAACTCTTTAATCGCTCAGTTTGACGAGGACGCGCCGCATTCGCAACCGTTACTTTTCGGGCGTAATGCGCCTTCTCCTTTCTCCTCAAGAAAAAGTGCGTGAGCGACGGAAACGTGTCCTCGCCAATAGAACTCCTCAAGGAAATATGCAAGGTCGTATGTGGAAAAATGTGCGCAAAACCGCTAGGGAATTGGTGCCAAGATTGCACCTTCCACAAACTCGTGAACCAACTTGCAGAACGAGTGAAGTAAATGCCGCTCAGAGAAAGAAAACCGTTAGAAAAGAAAGTTGACTATCCAGAATTGTACGTCGTGCTGAAAGAAGGGCACACCAGTCTCGTGGATGCTGACAAAGTGGACGGACTTCACGCTACCGAGATTGCAACTGGCGGTGGAATACCATCTACCCCGCCAGAAGGCGGAAAAAAAGTGCTCAACATCTGGTGGGACGCAGTTAAACAAGAACTCGTATTTGAACATGAATCTTAGGAGGTGGAAAAAGCATGGTTGAAGTAAGATTTAAGCCAGCCGACGTAGGAACAGTAGCAGACGGCGCAATAACAAACGCAAAAATCGCCACCAACGCAGCCATAGAAAAAAGCAAACTAGCGACTTTTACACTTGGAGATGCAGACATTTCAGCAATAAGCCAATCAAAAGTAACGAATTTAGTCACTGATTTAGGCGACAAAGTGAGCGGAACTGGAACAAGTGGAAGCAAGAAAATCACCAAGATAGGTTGGGACGGCACAACAAACGAAGTTATAATAGATCACGAGGCATAACCAAATGGTTGAAACAAAACTGATGCGCGACGCGCATAAGACAGAATTGACTGGAGGCACCGCAACTACTCTCCATAGTCATGCGGACGGAGGAACTCCAAAACAATATAACCAAAGTGTAGCAGTACAAGCTGGATTTGCTACCGATACTTATGTAGCTGGTTCTTCAATTGCCATACCAGCCAATTCATTAAAAATCGGCACAAGATACCATCTCATATTTGATGTTTCCAAATCGGCGGCAGGAGTGGCAACACCAACCATCATTGTCAGATTTGGAACTGCTGGTGCCATTGGCGATACGGCAAGATTAACATTTACATTTCTCGCTCAAACTGGAGTAGCAGACATAGGCACTTTTGAAATATGGGTGACATTCAGAACCGTAGGCTCTGGAACTTCTGCCGTAATAGAAGGATGCGCTCAATGCAGACATAGACTTCAAATTACGGGATTGCAGAACTTGGTTTGCACTACGCTTCAGGTAACTTCTGGCGGATTCGATAGTACAGTTGCCAACAGCAAAATTGGTGTGAGTGTGAATGGCGGAACGTCAGCCGTTTGGACACTCCAGTTAGTACAAGCGGAATTGGAGAATCTTCAATGAGCTTCGACTACAAAACCTTCGACCCAAAAACTTTCCAAGCATACAGACCACTAACAATAACGAAACATAGAACTCTCGTAGGAGCGGAAACAACCGAACAGTTCATCCGACTAATAAGCACTAAGATTCCTCAAAAAGCAGAAAGAATCAGTGGAATCATCGAATATACTTTGCCGATCACAAGAGCGCTAGAACCAGAAATAACAAGGATAACAAAAATAACAACGATTCCGTCGCAACAGACAGACCCGACGCGCACGATCCTCGCGTGGAACGAATTCGGAAACAAAGTCGCCGAGGGATTAAACGAAACAATCCTCACGCCGCCCACAACCGAAGAGGCACTCGACGAGAAAATGAGGATCATGCTCGCAACGCTCTTAGACCTGTTCGAAAACAACATCTGGATGTTCATGCTTAAAGGCGACTTCTTCGCCGTGACAGAAATGAACCGTCTTAGTCCCGATTATCGATTTTCAACCGAATGGACACCAGCCGACGACCTGCTTCTGGCGACTCTCATGGAAGGCGTCAACAAATACTTAACGGACTGGACAAGCGACATCCGCACGGAAGCAGCAGAAGCCATCGCCGAACACGCAGGAGAAAGCAGTCAACAGATCGGCGACGCCGTAGCCCAAGTGATTCAGTCAGAATCGCACAGGGGCGCACTCATCGCACGCACGGAGATTATGCGTGCATTCAACAAGATGGCCGAACAGCGATACGACAACGCGGGACTCGAAGGAACTTGGCTCACGGCGCACGACGCCAAAGTATGCGAATTGTGCGAATTCAAAAATGGAAAATCCACACAAGAAGTAGGAGTGCCACCTGAACATCCCGATTGTAGATGTACCATAGTTCCGAGACTGAAGGAATAAAAATGTCAGAAATACGAATCCATGAAGTGTGCTTAAACTGCCAGAACGAATGCAAACAACCGTGGACTGACTGGGACGGCCAGATACCGCCAGAACTCTATTGCGACAAATTCAAACGCGATTCTGGATGGTGGAGAACGAAACAAACAACGAAGAAAGAATGTATCTCTCGAACTTTGATGAAAGAATGTGGTTGCTACCCCATAAAGAAGGAAAACATTTGTGACCGACTACGAAAATACGAAAGCAACCAAGTAATATGTTACGTTACAATTCTCGATGAAAAAGTTCCAGTTTCAAGAAAGGACGCTCTTAGACTATTCGGATGTAAAGAAAATGTTTGAAAAACTTAAACGATTTTGGAAAAATTTCTGGAGAGACAGACTTCCACCAGAACCAGTTCGAAAACAAACAAATCGTTGTCCTTATTATCACGGAAGCTCATCCAAAATTGTTTGCATCATCAAGAAAACTCCTGAACTTGTGGTAAACTGTTGTGAAGACAGTAATAATCCTTGTTTTTGGCGTCTAAAGTACGGAGATAAAACAGATTCGTGGATTACAGAAACCATGTCCCGCGCTCCCAAAGTACCGCCGACAGCAACGCACAAGCCAATGGAAACATCGCCAAAGTTCAATAACAAACTAATGCGCAACAAAATACCCGAACTTAACAAGAAACGACAAGAAGCAACTTTAGGTTATGGTTTGAAAAGCAGAAACTTTAAACCAAGACCAGCGTATGAAAAAAGGCTTTATGATCTCAAAAAGAAACCAGAAGAAGAAGGCGACAATTAATGCCCGACTTGCAAAGGAAGAGGATGGATATGAACCAAGAAAAGAAAATAACCTACAAGTGCCCCAACTGCGGAAACGAATACGCGGAACACGTCAACGTCATCAGCATCAACGCCAAAACAGGACAAGTGTACCAAGTGCCGCGCAGACCGCAACGATGCGAACGGTGCGAAACAGGACTCGTGAGACACGTCACTTTAAGCGACCTCTCCCAGTAGTGGCACTATACGAACGCAATAAAAGTTAAATGAGACAATTCATAATCATATATGAGGGAAAGGATTTGCGGTGCGGAAAAACTGGAAATAAACTTCGTTACATTATCTGTAGAAAATGTGGAGAAACAATTTGCGTGGACTGCCTAGAGAAACCGCCCGACAAATGCCCAAGTTGCGGACGCTAAACGAAACGCCCTTTAGCGTTCCAATCTTCTATCTCTTTTTTCACTCGTCCCAAATCCTTTCTGCTTGTAATTTTCACCGTCCAGCATTTCAACTCCAAACCCCATGCAGAATCGAAACGATGTTTATCACTAGGACATTCCTTCGGATGACGTACTCTACTGCGCCAACGATATTTGCATGTTTTCACGGGACACTCGCACACCTGAACCTCAATCATCTTCTTCTCCTCAACAACATATTATTCTTAATAGTATTAAAGTTTTACCATACAATTCCTATAGAATCCGCATATAGAACTCAGAATCATAGAAAGAAACTCTGAAAAAGAGAGCCTAGGGATAAAGGACGGCAATTCTGGTTCGATTTGACTATTCGACTTCATCGAAGGGAAGATTTATAAGAAACTCTGATTATGATTATTCAGAGGAATTGAAAAATGATTCCCTTCAGCACAGAAGAAGCCATGAAATCAGGAGTGTATATCTCTGGGACAACTGGGACTGGAAAGTCCGACATTGGTATGTACCAAGCCGAGGAACTGATGAGGGAAGGCGTGATAGTGATAGTTTTTGATCCTTCGCAAGACTGGATCACGAGAAGCTCAATACGCGGTTACGCAATGCCAAAAATGGACGAATACTTATGGAACGGATACATACCGCAAAGAAACTTCATATTCGACCTGAGCCAACTAACCATCATAGAACAACAGGGATTCGTGGAAGACTTCTGCAAGAAACTCATAGAGCAACAAGCCAAAACAAAGTGCGAATTTGGTGTTTACTGCGATTGGAAACCAAAGCAATATTACATCATTTTCGAAGAGGCACAAATCTACTTCCCTCAAGGCTACATGATGTCCAGAAGCTACAGAAACACTGTGCGGATGATGACGCAAGGCAGAAACTTCGGAGTGCGGTTCTGTTGCATAACACAATTCGCAAGCATGATCGACAAGAAGGCGATGCGATATATGCGGCAACGCTATTTCGGATACACGGACGAACCAAACGACACAGAGTACATCCTCAAAATGTTTCCGAAGGAATTCAGAGAACAAGGCACTAAATACCTAATGGGACTGAAAGCAGGACAATTTATTTACAAATGCGGAAACGCGGTAGACCAGTTCGAAATCGCCCCGTTCCAATCTGAAACGAAACCGCAACCCACCGAAGAGATTCCGCAGAAAGCCACAATCGTGCCACTCTCGCCACAGAACCAGAACACGGGAAGCAATGGTATAGCGATTGCACGATTAATGTTCTTAACAATATTTGCTATGATTTTCTTGTGGATTATTGCAAACGCGAAAAGGTAGCCTAGGGATAAAGGGCGGGAAAAACACTTAACTTCCTTTTCGTTTTATGTTCGAATCGTACAATCGGCCTTAAAAACATAGATTGTTTGACCAGTATAATCGATACAGTCGTTTCTGAATGCGCATTCAGAACATCTTACAATTCCCGTAGAATCTTTAAAGTAGCAAGTATGTTCACATTTCATTCTGAACCCTTAAAACAAATACCGCAATAATGTTTATAAGGGCGTCTTACTACTATGATGATTATGAGGTAAGAAAATATGAAAAAGAAACAAAATGTTAAGTGCGAAAAATGTGGCTATGAATGGTTCACGGCCTCAACTTTTAGGTTGCTAACGTGTCCTTCATGCCACACAAATACGCCAAACCCAAACTACGCGCAACCACACTGGGGAACGCCTCAACCACAAGGAGAATGGTAAAAATGGATCAACAACAAAAAGAGAAAATGACCAAGATTCTCATAGAATTGAGAACGGCCGAACAACACACGATTAACGCATTGAACCACATTAGAGATTTAGGCCAAATGATAGAAGGAAAACAGAAGGCATCTGAATGAACGAAATAGAAATCCAAACGACCGCAATAGAAACGAACGTGCGAACTCTGATAAAAACGCATCCCGATCCGAAACAATTCATAGAAACATTGCGCAATGAGGCCATAGATCAAGCATTCCAAGAAGTAAATGAAACGTTTCAAGACATAAGAAAACTCATCGAAAACCACTCGCAACACATACATAAAATAGAAAAAGTTCTGCAAGACGCTAACCTATGGGATTTTGAGGAATGAAAAATGGAAAAACTATACTGTTGTGTCATCATAAAAAATGGTAATGGAAAATGTGAATGTGCGGTAAACGAAAAACAATTAGAGAGGATTAAAAATGAACATCTATAAAGATAGCAACATAACATCAAAAACTAAATGCGCAATTTGCGGAGAACTAGCTAGAAATATTCTGAAGCAATACGGAGAATCAGCAATAGAAGACGGCTCATACTCTGAAAAGTTAAACGGATGGATATGTTATCCATGCCGAGAATCTGAAGAGGATAGACCGCAAGGAACAGTGATAATCTATAATCCATTGGAAGGAACAGCAATAAAGTATGTTATTATGGAACATGAAGATACTGGCGAAACGGTAGATGTAAACGATCCCGAAGACTTGGAAAATCTGAAATTCGAATGCTTTGATGACTACGTAAAATCGCCAATTCAATTTACATATCACCACACGGATGCATGGAGAGGATATTATGAACCTGAAGCTGAAGAGTGGATACTACTCCATTCGGACTGTATTCTCTCATACTCTGAAGACGCAAAACAACTAAAAGAATTCGACACCGACATAAAAAAGACTCTCTGGAATCTTGGCCGAGAATTTGCAATTTGTTTCGGATCAACTTCTAATCTGTTCAGTTGCGGATACGACATACTGATAAAAAAGACGGATAAAAAAGACATTTTGGAATACATGACTTTAATCTCAAAGTTAATGCAACTAAAAAATAAATACCGTGATCCTGACCGCTTTAGAATGACAGCATTAACGGGAAAAAGTGAGGACTTCGACGATAAAGACCGTTTACTTGTTGAAGTATCAAAAAGACTAGATCAAGGTGAAGACTTCGAAACTATAAAAGAAGACATTCTAAAGAAGGCGTTAAAACAATGACCACTGGAAAAATCACCACAATAATCAATCACGACACAATCATAGAAGTGTTGCTCAGAACAGAAACCGATGATCTCATTCCCGTCTATTTCGATCACAGATGTTTTGAAACATTCTACGAAGGCAATGCGCCACTGGAAGATAAGACGTTCGAATATGACGACGAAACAAAAACGATAAGGGATGTGAATGCAGATGACTGAATACGACACGCAAGCGCGGAAATTCTTGGAAAAATTCGGACTAAAACTACAAGTTACATTCTTAGGTGAAGAAGTAAACGACTTATGGGAAGACACACAAAACCCACGCTTGCAATATCGACCGAAATACAGAGTAAGAATAACAAGAAGAGGCGGAATAGGAAAGAAGCTCACGTTCACGTTCTGGGATTCGATAAGCAACTATGAAGACGGAAAAGAACCATCTGCATACAGCATACTAGCATCAATAGCCTCAGATCAAACATGCCCCGACACCTTCCAAGAATTCTGTTCTGAATATGGATACTATGATGATTCGATAAAGGCGCGTAGAATGTTTAAGCTGTGTTTAGACCTAGCAACAAGGATGCGGAATTTCTTTACTATCACAGAACTAGGCGAGCTTTCGAAAATCCAATAATTCCCTTTTTCTATTTTTCGCCCTAGGGATAAAGGACACGGTTTTTCAGATTCAACATGATACGACATAAAACGCTATCTACATACGGTTACACTACGGCTTTTACTATGCAACTTTGCATTTTTCACTTGCCTTATGCATCAAATACGATAACGGAAATATAAATATGAGTTATTATGATTATGTTTAGTGTTGTTGTTGTTGTGTAGGTTTATTAATACTATGATTATTAGGTATATTCCGTGAACCAAAATGAACAAACCAAAACTGGAAAACTTTGTAGAACCAATCTACAGAGAGAACAAGATCGTGGCGCATGGCATTAATTTTTCTAGGTATGCCTTTGCGCTAGAGTTGTACGTAAAACAACTAGAGCAACAAATCGGAGAGATTGAAATGTTCTATAAAACCGAAATGAAACTAGAAAAGGAAAGGTGTTGAAAAATGGGCTATGTAGAATGTAAAAACGACAAAACACGGATCGCACTAGAGGAAATCTTAGCGCACAAACAAGAAAAACCGTTAAGATTGATCTATGCGAAATATCGAAACGGGCGCACGATAGAACAAATTTGGAGAGACTAAAACATGGCTAATCTAATCGGATTTTTGGAATATGGCCATCATGCAGGAATAGTACACAGATTAGCGCACAAAGTCATAAGCTCAAATCTTAAAACATGGCATGGAAACGTTTACACATGGCTTGATAAAGACGGAAATTGTGAAATTTCAGTAAACGGAAAAACGGTTTACAAAGGAAACGTGAACACACAATGAGTAAACTTTATAGAATTTGGGAATCAGACGGAAACGATAGAGACGAATATGCTAGAGTAAAAGCTAACGATTCAGATCAAGTTATTCAATGGTTAAAAAACACATATTTCAAACCAGAAGCGTTAGAACAGCTAGACATAGACGATAGTGTTATTTTCTGGAATGATTGTGATAAAGAAGAATGTGCAAAACTTAACAATGTGTCGATAGAATCAGAAGATTTTGAGGTAATGTGCGATTCATGCGAAACGGCACAACGCAGTTTATCAATAGAAGAGATAGAGAATCCAACACCAGAAGATTTTGAGTACAAGACAATTTACGGAACCAATGAGTTTTACGATCTAACGCAAGACACACCCGTTAAAGCTGAAGACTGGAATAAGAAACTAGCGCAAGAATGGAAGACTGATCCACAAAAGGGATGCAACCTATTGTTGAAGCTAACCCTAGATTCTCTAGCCAAAAACAAGAAATTAACGGATGCGGAAAAATGACAAAACCAGAAGTAAACATAAAATGCGAAAAATGCGGCCACGAATGGTTTACGGAGAGCAAGCTGATAAAACTGAATTGTCCGTCATGCAGGAAGACAACAACTAACACAACACTATACCCTAAAAGTTTAGGCGAATTAGCGAGAGCATGCAGGAAGGCGAAATAAATGTTTAATCCATGTAGACACATAAGAAACACTAAACACCTTGCGGAAAAAACAACTCTAAAGGAAACAATGCTAATAAGTGGTAGCATCTATGCGGAATTTAAATGTAAAAAATGCGGTAAAATCGTCGCATCTATCGTTAAAGGGATGTGGAATAAATGACAAAATGTAGCGATTGCGGCGCATACATGAATCCTGTTGAGGCCATGTTAGGCAACGTGTGTGGAAAGTGCGTTAAGAAAAGACACCGAGAGGCGACAAGACAATGAAACCATATCTCAAAATTAGATATGTCGGCACAATTAACTCAATAAACGATAGAGAAGACTTGCAACTCTACACAGATAGTCAAGACACGGAATTCATAAAAGAATATCTCACTGGAACAGATAGAAGGAAAAAGATCAGAAAAGACATAGACCAATTTGATAGCTTTTTCGTTAAAGTTGTCAATGGAGATTATAGTGAGGTATATGGATTCTTTGGAATTGTTGCCATTCTAGGAAAATCGCTTTATAGTATTGTTCTTGTCATACCACACAAGACATAGTTCCTCTTTTTTTTATCATCATCAGTTAAAAGTTTTGAGTATCAACAACACCAATGATGCAAACCACATGGCCACACACAACACACCTAACCATAACTTGACCTCATAGTGCGTATTAAGTCTTACTATATTAGCGTCTTGATGTGCAACAGTAACCATGCGGCACATGGTAACGCACACATCACATTACTTCATTATTGATAGTTACTTCATTTTTGATAGTTAGTGTACTTTCCACACCAGCCCTCTCGCCTTATCTCTATGTGCAACATACAGTTCAACTCACAGTTATGAACAATCGGGCGTTTCATAGCATTATGTTTTCATAACGATATGAAAAGACCGTAGCGGTTTAAACCATTATGCTTATTCCATTATCGAAAAACAACGACTGAACCACGATCACAAAAACAAACCAGCAACAAACCGCAAACTACACCCCGTGGCTTTTAAATTCCCCGTTTTTCTCCGAATACACCCCCCTATTTTCGTATAGGTGATACTCATTGTTGTTCTCTGTGTAGAACATTTTTACATCAACCTAATATACAATGTACACAAGGACTTCGTTTTTCCTTACATGGACGCTTGAAAACACAACCTCCGTCTTCGCTTTTGTAATTGCACTTTCCCGCATACCCGCAAACAGCGCCACTCGCCCGCTTTTCAACCACCACTTCCTTCTTTTCAACAGGAACGGACACACCTTCGACATCAAGCACTTCCGCCCCGCCAAGACGAGCACTCGCTATCTTGCAATATTCTCTACTTATCTCAATCCCCAACCACTTGCGATTCAACGCTTGAGTCGCAATGCAGGTTGTTCCACTACCGACGAAGGGATCAAGAACCACGTCGCCTTCGCGACTGCCGAGAGTAACCAAGTAACTCATAAGTTTAAGAGGCTTCACAGTAGGATGGAAATTCTTGTAAGAAGTGTTTCTATCGTTTCCGCTTCCTGTTTTCATTGTGCATTTAGAACCACCCATTTTGTCTATGTCGCATTTAGCCTTGGGTTCAATATTTTCACAACCCTTATTCCGTTCGCTTTTGCTTGCTTTTGGACAGATCAGAAACGGAAACGTCTTCCGCACACTTTCGGGAAGGTTCAGAACGGTCTTTTCAAACCACTTGTCCAAGTCAAAAAATCGAGAGAAAGAACCAGAATCCCCGTAGGACACTTGGTTAGGACAATTAGTTTGATATTCTCCATATTTTCCATCAGTTTTAGGAACGTGATACTGATGTTTTTCATTGTCAAAAACCCCTAATTTACGAGGGATTCCATCATTCAACACGTCATCACTCACAAGCAAGTTGGCTGGAAAACGACCCTTAGTATTGAGATATTGATCTGTGTCAACAATTTTCATTTTGCCATAAATCTCATTTCTTCCTAAAGGATTAGTCTTTAGTTCTCCGCGTTTTCTTTTCTCCAAATCTTCATCATTAACAAAAGGTATTCTCGCGTCATCAAGCCACGTTACGCCCTTCCCATTCTTCAACGCTTGCTCAACAAACGTTTTCTCGCTTAACGGTTTCATGCAGACAATAATGATTTCTACTGCGGGCTTAGGCTGGAAACCACCGTAACTGCCGTTAAGAGATTTGGCTTCTTTTGATGTGGGTTCTATTAAATCTGGTATTCCACCTTTGTAAGTTCCATACTGCTCATCGCCCATACCTTCACCGAAAGCTCTTCCATTATGTCTTTCAGTTTTTCCAATTACTTTTCTAAAAGTTTTCCATGCTTCTTTAAATTCCTCTTTTGTTGGTTCTCTACCAAGTTTCTTTCTTAACTGTTTTCTACACTCTTGTTTATCAACAGCCAAAGAAACATTCATAGCTTTCGGAAATCCGCTTGCATAAGACCAATAAATACTCGTGAACCCCGTTTCAAATCCTGCTTGCCCCAACCTAACAATCATTTGACTGAGAACGTCTTGTCGTGGAGCAGACATAACAAACATGAACGCCCCAGCCTTCAGAACTCGCAAACATTCCTTCCAAACTTCCACAGAAGGAACTACCTTATCCCAATCCTTACCCATGAAAGAATAACCGTAAGGCGGATCGGTCACGATGCAGTCTATACTTTCGGCTGGAAAAGTCTTCATCACTACGACGCAATCGCCACAGAAAAGTTTGTCAATCATACATATTTCTCCTATTCATAATCATAGTAAATAACATCGAAAAATATATAGATTCTGCATCATCTAGGACTCCCTCACGACAAAAATTCCGTCGGTATCGCATTCTATCATTTTATATCCTTGCCCTTCGAGTTCCTTAATCTTCTCTTCGATGTGGTATCTTGCCAATGAAGTAATCAAGATCGCCACTAAAACGTTCCCATACAGCGCATAACCATTTCCATGGTAACCATAAAGAGTATTCTGAATTACCTTGAGCGCGTATTGGCGACTTTGTAATCCTTCGTCCTTCGTCTTCTTATACTCCGCCTTCAAACGCGCCCGCTCCTCACGAATCCAACCAAGTTTCTTGCGGGTCACGCTGTCCGCCTTTTCCACACGACACACGAACTGGCACGCCTTCTCCATATTCGGCTCGCCCTTCACCTTCGGAATGTCAGGCACTTCGATGATTGTATAGTCCTCATGTTCCTCAAACCTATACAAACCTGTATATGGTTTCGTCTCCACGAGCGACACGGTTTCGGCACTCAGATTGTACTTCACCATGATCGAGGGATAAAAACTTATGAAGTCAATGTGTTCAACATTTCTGAACAAGCCCGTGCGGTAGCACTTTACAGTCGCGCCCTGATACGGTTTGCCGCCACGATTGAAGATTTGCGGAAAACGGTCGCGGTTGCAGCCGTCACTCACAATCCCAAGTTTAGCGAACTCCTGCCCGTAGAACCAATTGCTAATGTGACTCGGCGACCGCTCAACGACCAGATTCAAGGGCACCTTCAAGTATTCGCAGAGGCCGTACAGGTTCGCAAGATAAAGTTGGGCGAGTCCGTACGTGCATCGGGCGTCGTCCAAATTCACTTCGGCAACGCGGTTTTCAGGAATCTTGGCGTGGTTCACGTCTTCTATAGGAACGAAGCCAAAATGTTTTGCCACCTCATTCAACCCACGCCCCTTCAAGTCGAACAACGTCTGATCCAAGAGCACCTCGTTATACACATCCAGATGCACGCGACCGCCGAGGCGCACGATGTGAACTTCGCGCTGTTTCCCCTGACGCTCGTACACGCGCTCAAGCACGTAGGGTCGCCCGCCGTCCCGACCGATGCGACATGGAATGCGCAGCGCATCACACCGCGACAGCAGGACGCGCACGTCGTAGTCGCCGTCGTTGAAACCCGTCAGCGCATCAGGATTGTACCACAGAACGAATTTGAGGAAGGCGGCAATCACGCTGGACTCGTCATGCTCCGCATCAACATTCCAGCACACGCCGAACTCGCGCCCCGTCTGCAACACGGCATCTTCAAGGGCTAAAGCCGAACGACCCATGCCGCCGCGGCAGCCCCACACACTAATCGAGCGGATCGTGTCGCGGCGCCAATCGACGCCCACGGGACTGAACGTGAAAGTTTCGATGTCCCACGCGAGCACACTGGGCAATTCGGAAGCACATTCGAACCCGTACTCGCACGCGACGACATCAACGAAACGTTTGTGCGACTCCATCGCCCCGTCCACGCGGGTGCGGTCGAGTTCTTGAAGGGTAGGAAAGTCCACGCGGGACACGTCAACCTTGACACTCGGACGCGACAGAAGTGCCCGACGTTGCCCCACGCCCAACACCCAGTAGTGAGGACGGCAAGGCGGACGCACCACCTTATGCGCCCCGCCGACGTACCACAGCGACAACAAGGTGCCCTCGCGAACGTCGTCAAAAGGTTCAACTGTCAGGAGCATTTACTTACCACCTTTGAGAGCTTCCTCGAACGACTCCTCTGTGACGGTTGTGTCCGTTGTGCAGCCCTTTTCTATTAAGTCTCTACTTTCTTTATACTTATCTAATTTTTCAGTTGTAACCTTAGTAGAAATACCCTGCACAACCGACACACCTGACACACCCTCCATTGCTAAATCAACCCAACACGCGGTTATGCTCCCCTCGATTCTTTTGCGAGTTGTTTTTGTGGTAGGCATACACTCTACGAGCTTTGAAGCGAACGTGGTTTGCGAAACTGTGGGCAACTTCATCTTCTGACAGTATTCGATGAACGCCTTGTAGACCTCGGTTTTCGGTATCGCGCTTCCCGCCTTGTATTCCAGTTTGTCCATTGCGAATGCCTTGACGGGATCGCTGGAGCGAAGGTACTGTTCTCTGGTTTCCTCAATCGATTTTGACCTGCTGAATTTCTTGTTCTCGATTAAGCGTCTGAGTCCTTCCAAGCACCAGTTCAGAAATCCCGACAGTTCCACTTCGGTCGTGAGTTTTTTCAACAGTTGTGGGTCGGTCTTCGGGTTGTCTGCTAGAAATTGATTTGGGAAGTTTATGATGATCCAGCGTCGAAAGAATGCGGTCGTGTCGTCTTTTGACTCTGGAATCTTGTTGGCGCTGAAAATCAGTTTGGCATAATTTTTAAAGTAGAAGCGCGCTCGGAACTTGTGTTCTGCGGAAACCGTGTCTCCGCCCGTGAGCATTTTGAAAGTTCCCGTTTTGTCTAACGCCCTGTTGCTTAGATCGGGATACAGGTTTGCCAATTTTCCAAACAAGCCTCCGAGGGAGAATCGGTTCGCTTCGAAAGACTGTAAGGATTCCGATGAGACGTTTTCGTCGCCAAGAAAAGTTCGCAACAGTTCAATCCAAGTGCTTTTCCCGTTTGCTCCCTCTCCTATAAGCATCACTGCAACTTGTATCATATATTCTCGCCAGAGGCAGTATCCAGCGGTTTCCTGTAGTACGGGAACGTCGTCTGGATGCACGATTTCCTTCACGAATTTCTCTATCGCACTAATCTTTGCGTTCGGGTCGTACCTGACTGGAACGACGTTCAAGATGAAGTAGTCGGGACTGAAATCTTCCAGTTTTCCAGTCGTAACATTTAGGATGCCGTTTTTCACGAGAATCAAATGCGGTGGTGTGGTGTTCGTGTCTTTCAGCGTTGAGCACACTACGAAATTTATCACTTCGCTAAGTCGGTATTTTGTAAGGTACTTTCCCAATGCTTTTCTTGTGTGAGTTTTCAGGTGGGAATTCCCATCTGGCGTGTACGTGCCGTGTTTTGGATGATAGACAAATATCATTTCATCAGTTTTTCTTGTTACGTAATGGAATTTTTCCATAAGTTCTGTTGCCAGATAAGCGGCCACGAACTTTTTATTGTCAAAATATTTCGCTACTTCTGAAGTGAGTTCTTCGTCCTTTCCAATGTCTATTTCGAAACCGTCTTTCTTGGCAACGGCAAGAACCTTCTTGAAGATTTCTCCTTTCAAGTTTCCTTTCTGCGCTTCGTGGCACTCGATTATCTTGCGTTTCACAGCCAACCAACTTAATGCGCCTCCGCCGCTATTGCATCGGAAACAATGCCAGCAATTTTTTCTCGTGTTCACGGTGAAGTTATTTCCGCCTTCCGAACCGTGTATAGGATGGGCACCTTGAAATTCATTTTCTCCGATTTGTCTCAGCATTGTCAAGTCGATTACGTCGGCAATCGGGATGTCGAATCCGAAGTTCATTTCGATTTGAGCTTGCTCCTCTGAAAGACGTTGCTTGCTCCAAGCAAGATTTTCGCCGAAGATTTCCTCAAGGTCTTTCTTGGTTATCCATGCGATAGGAACGTCTTTTGCGATTTCGTATTTCTTTCCGCTGTAATGAAAACAACCTGCACCCACCACGTATTTGTTTTTGACTTGTATGTTGCCGAGATTTTTTCTGTTTCCGTCTTTGTCTGCGTTGCTGAAGATTATTCCGTTTTCTGTGCAATCTGACCTAAGAAGATAATGTCGTCCTTCTGGTGTTCTTCCTGTCTTGACGGTCAGAGTTTCTATATATTGTTCGAATTTTTCTTGTAGGAGTTTGTCGTCCAAGTCTATAGCGTGCAATCCTTCACCGCAGACGATGCCGTAGTTTCCGCCACCCTCCAGCCATGTACTCAATTCAATGTCGTCGGCTTCGTACCGTCTTTCCAGCCATCCATTTTCAACTGCCTTTTTGCCAGATTTCGCGTCTCCAACTATCGGAGCGCATACCTTGATGAATCTCGCGCCGAACGGTTTGAGTGCGTCAATCAGACATTTTGGAATGCTGACTTTTTCGTCGGCAGTAATTAGAACAACTACTTTACGTCTACGCATTTTCGTTTTCTCCATTCCTTAGTGTGTTTTTTTTCTTGCACATTTTTTCCAGTATGACCGCTGCTTTTACTC
>Ga0315296_10001027_pt1 | contig 24615 bp, 34 predicted proteins | sample YL17G14_18_MG_FD_203921 | JGI IMG/M metagenome (GOLD analysis project Ga0315296, IMG submission 203921) | Sediment microbial communities from Yellowstone Lake, YNP, Wyoming, USA - YL17G14_18 | ecosystem: Environmental > Aquatic > Freshwater > Lake > Sediment | place: USA: Wyoming | collected... | reverse complement strand
TATTTACAGCCTCTAAGATTGCCTTGGCGTTTAATTGCTTTAATTTCTTTCTCGCTTTTAACCAGAGAACTTCAAATACACAGGCTAAAACGAGCACACCAAGGTAAATAGCAAATTCAGCTCTTATGAAGGTTAGACCTTTAAGCCATGTTATCGTTATGGGTTGTAACCACCATTCAAGCATTTAACTTTCCCTTAACCCTCGCTATTAATCTCTTAAAAAAGTCCCTCTGTTGATTGCCCTGGTGCGTCTGGTGCAGGTTTGGTAAGGTATCATTGAATTGAGGTAATATATCCCCATCTGGATACAAAAAAATGAGAACATCTTTAGCTAATTCTGGATATGCTTTGAGTACTCCGGTAAAAATCAGGGGCTTTGGAATATCACGGTCGCCATTCCGATAGGCATTCCATAATTGCTGTGAGATGCCCAATTTCTGGGCAAAAGAGGTGTCGCTAAGAGCCTCTTTTGCTTGTATAGCCTTTAGTTTTTCTAAGAGCATTTGTTTCCTTTCTGTGGTAATATATTACCACACATTAAGTAACTTGTCAATACCCTTTTACTAAAATATTTTTGAACTTGTTGACACTACACTACAAATGCGGTTAATATAATCCCGCAATGAGCGGTAGAACATCTTTAGGGTTAAAAATTAAAGAACTGCGGACTGAAAGAGGCTGGACACAGAAGGAACTTGGAAGGCGTAGCGGTATAACAAGAGAAAGCATAAGTGCAGTTGAAATCGGTAAATCACGAAAGCCTAGCGGAGAAACGCTTATTAAATTAGCTCGGGCTTTTGGCATTCGCCCCGAGGAACTATATGAAGCCGCTGGCTACATTAAAGAAGCTAAGACTGCCTACCGGTACAAGGAAACCCCTCAGGAAGCCGCTGACCGCCTCAAGTTGACCCTCCCCAAGCCGGTGCCGTTTTATGAAGATTATGAGCCTCATGCTGGCGGGTTAAGAGAGCCGACTGATTATGTCTATCCCGTATCTGAAATTAACCCGAACATGGAAGCCTACAGAATCCGTGGCAGTTCTTTAGAGCCCCACGTCAAAGACATGGACATAGTCGTTATTGACCGGCAGGCACAGGTAAACAATGGCGATATCGCTGTGGTTTTGGTCGGCGGCAGTATAGCGGTAGCCCAGGTCAGGAGGGTAGCCGATGAGCTGTGGCTGGAGAATAACCGGGGTAAGCTGGCAGTTGAGGCATGTCAGATTATCGGCGTAGTTACCGAGGTCATAAGAAAACTGAAGTGAAGGGGGTATTACCTGGCAGCCGTTTTGCTTGCTTTTAGAATTGGTAAATGGGGTTCAGGTGGTCAGAGGTTCAAATCCTCTCACCCCGATTTTGAGCCTAAAATGGTTGCCGGGTAACAAAATGAAATATGCTAGACTACATGAATGCAGACAAAAGTTACGCTCAAGGCGTATCTGGGCTAGACTACCTGAATGCACCTAATTCCTTAACCGGTGCTCTGCAGCTTTTCCTCCTGTCCTGCAAGGTCAACGAGCTGTCCCCGCGGACCATTGAAGATTACGGTAAGAAAATAGGCCGGTTCGTTGACTTCTGCACACAGCAAGGGGTGGCTGCCCCTAAAGGTGCCAACGTCAACCATGCTCGGCTCTTTCTGTTAAACTTGCAAAAGACCTGCAAAGCCTATTCCATCCGCGATTACCACGGCTGCATCAGCCGGTTCTTCAACTGGCTGGTCGAGGAAGGAATGCTGGAAAAGAGTCCCCTCTCCTCGCTTAAAAAGCCCAGGGTCCCCGAGACTATCATCCAGCCCCTGAAGCGGGAACATATCCAGAGGCTTCTCCTGTTGTGGGATGACGATTCATTCCTGAGCCTCAGAAATCGGGCAATCATCCTGATGTTTCTTGACACCGGGCTCAGACTTTCAGAGCTGGCCAATATCCAGCTCAGCGAGATAGACTTTGACCGGGGGATGATAAAGGTAATGGGCAAGGGCTCGAAGGAGCGTTTTGTAGCGGTCGGCAAGAAAGCACAGAAGGCAATACTACAATATCTGTTAAAGCGGGACGACCGCCATTCCTGCCTATGGGTCACTGAGGAGAGGCAGCCGTTGAGAGCCAGGGGGATTCAGATGGTGATAAAGAGGGCGAAGCGGAGGGCAGGGATTACCGGGGTAAGGTGTTCGCCTCATATTTTCAGGCACACCTTTGCCACCGAGGCGCTGAGAAATGGGGCGCAGAGATTTGATGTCCAGTTGCTTCTGGGGCACAGCGATGAAAGGATGACGAGACGCTATTCGGCAACTTTGAGTAGTGAAGAGGCTGCCAGGAGACACGAGCGGTTTAGCCCGGCGGACAGGATGGGGATAAGGTAATTTGCGGAATGCTAGAGGTTGTGCTATATTTTGGGTAATTAACCATGCCTGACAGAATGGATGTTGACTTATAGCAAAAGGCGGTAATAAAGTGTATCCACATCAAGCAGTACATAGGCTAATCAACCAAGAACGCAGAAAAAGAGGGCTACCTTATGTTAGATGGAGTCAGGAGATGTACCTCTTAGCAAAAAAGCAAGCCAATTATTGCGCTAGAGTAGGTCGCCTTATCCACTCAAAAAAATATCTTGAAAATCTAGTCGGTGGAAGAGGAAACCTATCACCCAAAAGAATCGTAAGATGTTGGATGAACAGTAAAGGACACCGAGAATGGTTACTTAACCCAAGAGTCAACTCAGCAGGAGTGGGTATTGCGAAATCTAAACATGGGACTTATGCAGCTTGGACTTTTAGTGGTGATACAGGAATTCGGGAATGGCTAAAAAAACATTGGCTTTGGTTCATTCCCGTTGCAACTCTAATAGTTTACAAGCTACTTGTATAGTAGTGTCTCAGGCTCAGGGCGTCTAGGCATTGGTCTATTAACCCCGTGCCACCTTCTTCGCCGTCTCAATGTCTCCCTACCCTTGGCTAAAGCACCCAGGAAGGCGAAAATCGCCTCTCTCTTAATCCTTTGACCATATTTACCCTCTAGGGCTGCCTGCTTTTTGGATTCAGGTATAGGTTGGTCCTGGGGAACGTGGAGGGCTTTGTGGAGTCCGCCCTTTTCAAAGTGAATTGGTTTTTGTCCCTGCTCTATGGGCCCTATTACTATCACCTTTGCCTGCTGCTTCGTTTTTCTATCCATTTCCGTCTCCTTATGCTATATCGGCATACAGTAACTTCTCAGGTTCAGGGTATTTGACTTTCCGAGGGGTAAGCACTGCTTTTGCTGATGCCTTTGTTGCTATTTGGGCTGGTACCCTCTTAAAGCTAATCTTATGTCCTTTGACGACTTTTACATCCATTACGCCCATGTCCAGGATTAGCTCCTCCGGTGGAGGGCCTTTCCAGGAATACACCGTTTCAAAGGGTGTTCCCTTGTATCTCCTGGCTAAAGGCGGTGGATTTGGTGTGTATAAGACATCTACCCTCTCCCCCTTCACGAAGGGCAAGAGATGATACATTGTCTTTCCCCCTCGTTGATAAGCCCGGAAGGGTGGGAAGACAGATACCCATACGATGCCCTGTCGCCATGAAACAATACCCGGCTTCTCTGGCGAACCCACCACATTCTTTACGATAGCCGAGCCCCACCTTGGAGGCTTATTTGGTGGAGAAGGAGGGAAGAATGGCGGCGGCGATGGTGGGCTGGACGGTGGCGAAGATGGTGGGGAGCTAGGTGGTGAACTAGGTGGGCTTGATGGTGGGGTTGATGGTGGGGTTGATGGTGGAGTAGACAGTGATGGGCTAACGGCAGCGCTAATACTGGGCTTTACACTCACGCTAGGCTTTGCACTAACGGCGCTAATGCTAGGCTTTACACTCACGCTAGGCTTTGCATTAACGGCAGCGCTAATACTTGGTTTTACACTCACGCTAGGCTTTGCACTAACGGCAGCGCTAATACTTGGTTTTACACTCACGCCAGGTTTTGGGCTAACGGCAGCGCTAGGGCTTGGGGCCTGCGATAATGCAACTGACGGGTAAGGTGAAATTGGAGTTGAGATTGTTTGTCTGAGAGCAGGCGATACTGATGCCGCTAGTGAACTAGGAATATTAATAGTGATAGTAGGGGATGCCCCAGAACTTACTGTGGTTGTGCTGGCTGGTCGGAAACTATAACCTATTAGGTTTGAGGGGGTGTTGGCAGCTACCTCCTCCGCCGCCAAAATGATATTAGGTAATGCCTCTGGTAGCTCTTTTGAAGTGTAACCCATTGCCTTAGCCCATGACACAACCCATTCCTTTGTAGTGCCTGATGGGATTGCCCCTGCCATTTCAAAGTTTTTCAAGATAATATAGAAGTCAGCCATATCCTTTGGTATTCCTGGGGAAGCAATTCCACGTTGTGGAGGGGCAAATACAGTCCCCTGTGGAGTCTGCCTCACCCGCAATATAGTATCAGCCTTGCGTACCCCTGACTCGGAAAGGCTCATAATATCAAATTCACCGACTCCAGGGTACTTGATTGTTATAGCCGGTTCAGCAACCAGTCTCCCGTATGAGTAGGTACCGGTAACATCCAATGCAGTTCCGGGAATTTCTGCCCCTGCGATTACTTCAGTCCCAAGCTTCATGTCTGTTATGTGTACCCACCGCCCATCTACAAATTTCTCAATTCGCATGGGTGAGTTAGGACTAATGCGGTACTGGCGGTTACCTGACAGTTTTAGAAATTCTTCCATTGTTTCCTGAGCAAATGCTGAGCCCTTTTCAGGATTAAAGGTTGTGTGGAAATCCCAGTCGTGTATGTTTCTCCAGCCCCTGAACTCGGGGGCAAGTTGAGCCTTAATCGTTGGGCCACCGTATATTAAATCTACCTGCTTTATTTCTTTGTTGTATTTGCTGATTTGCTTAAGAAGTACACCAACTTCATCGGCATCAAGGTATTGTGTTGGTGCAATCAATGCCTCACTTGATAAGAACGGGGATGTCTTGCCGGCAAACAAATTCCTGGATTTCAGAGCAACATAAAGATAGTCAATCTGGTTTTTAGTGAAACCCGCTGCTTCTAATGCTTCGGCATTAACAAAGACTTTTGTTTCAAGCATTGCCTGAGGATGGTAGCCATCAAGTATTAGTCTGGCTTCGGGTATTGTAATATTCCTGGCACCAATGACCCACTTGCCTCCTGATTTACCGATTATCGGGTTCTGTCCCCACGCAAGTCCCCTCCAAGTCGGGATTTCTCCCTCAACTGTGGGTATTGTTGACGTTTTGATTTTGAGGTTCTTACCAACCGTGATTAAGATAGGCAGGGCATATAGCACAGCACAACCTACTCCGAGGGCTCTTTCTTTAGGGGTCAACTCAGACCAATTTTTCGCTGTCCCATAACCAATTATCCCAGCCCCAGTGGCGGATAGGCCATAGAGTCCTGCCCTTCCAGCTAATGTTCCAGTTAATGCCCCAGGTGCAAAACCAGCACCTATTAGAGCCACATTAACTGCAGTAAGCCCCCATTCTGTCTTTGAAATATCCGCAATAGTAAATTCAGGCTTCAGCCCCTTAGCAGCAGGGGCAGTGTATTGAAGTATCTCAACACCTGCTCGTTTGGTTGCACCAGGTGCTATTTGTATCTCTTCACTGGTACCGCTTCCAATGCTGGGGTCAGGCCCAAGTAATTTCCGAATTTCAGCTAGAGATTTACCCTCCCTCTCTAATTGTCTTCTTTTAGTGGCACGCTCCTTGAAAATCTTTATGTATTCCTCTTGTGATATAGGTTGACCATGGTATATATATGGTAGTGCTCCCGGCAAAGCCACACCTGTTTTCTCACTTGCCTCTACTGCTTCCTCGGCCTTATAAACCAACTTGTTGTCTAACATTAATTTCAGGTCATCTGGTGAAACACCCCCCTTCTTTTCTTTCCAATCATAGATGGCAAGGTATAAATTAACTCCACCTTTATCATCTGTATACCCTTTCAGAGTATCTAAAATGTGGTTAAATTTAATTGCCTTATCAATAGCCTCTTGTGGGAATCCCGCATTAATAAGCGTAGCCGTTTTATCCGGGTGGTCCCAGAGGAATTTGGCTATATCATAGCCGCCTTCTGGAAGCCCGACCTCTGCAGCATACGAAAATGTCTTGTAGTTCTTCAGTTCGGCTAAGGCAGATTTATTTACGGCCGCCCTTAACCTTTGAGCTAATACAAGAGGGTTATAGGCCATGGCTAAAGCGGCGCCTTTTAGTGCTTGCGTTCGTTTTTGAGCCCTTACCTGCGTTGGGGTCAAGTACCCCCAACCTTCAGGTGTTGGATTGCCTCGGTCGTCGACTCCTGCGGGTACCGGAACATACTCACTGCCTTTAGGGACAAAGCCTAATTCAACGGCCTTGTTGAACTGCGCCTCGCCTGTTAGCGCTTGGAGCTCTTTGAGTGGAATGTTCAGCTTCTTGATGTGCTCAGTAAAGCCAACAGTAGCTACATGAGAATGAGTACGAGCATATTCAAGCTGAACCGCTACGGGAGCACCAGCTGCAATTAATTGGTTCAGCGTTTTAGTAGCGTCATAGCCAGAGTGGAGTATCTGCTCATTAGTTAGGTAGCTCTTGTAGCTTTCAGGGGCTGTGGTTATTTGGGCCTGCACTTCGGGGGAAGGGGTTACAGTGGCAATGGGTTCTGAGGTAAATTTTAGCTTGCCTTCCCTTGTCTCTAAATATAGCTCTTGCTCTATCTCGGGTAACTTTTCAAACTCACTTTGAGGAAGAGCTTTCTTGGCAAGAGCCTGTTTTGTTTCCGACCTAGCATTTGCCGCCTCTTTTGCCATTCTTGCCCTTACCTTCCAATAAGGCTCGCCGGTTTCCGCCGCCACCATTTTTGCTTGGGCAAATACCTGCTGTTTTGACACCAGTGGCGTTATGTTTGTCTCAGTTATTGGTGCATCCATATTTTAGTCCCTCAAAAACGCTCTAGAATCAAAATCTAGGGCTATCAAACTTTCAACCAATACTTTCCATCCTCAAGTCCTGATATTCCCCCTTAAAGCCTGCATTACCGCCCGGTAGATGCAGAATGCGGTTATGCCTATAGAGCCAACACCAAATTCCCAGCCTGCCCCAGATACCCATGCCGCATTCAGCCATCGGGCACCGATAAAAAAGCAGACCAGAGCGGTGATGATGTAAAAGGGGATTTCCCGGCGCCAGAAAGCTAACGCGGCCATCCCCAATATGAACATTACCTCTGCTATTTCAGGTGGCATTACTCCTCCTGCATAAATGAAAAATCGGGCATGGGTATATCTTCGGGTTCCCTTTGCCCCTCCCCGGTTAAGTCAACCACCTTGGTCGGCCGTTTGAACTCGACTTTTGACATAGCTTCCCACGGGTTCTGCACCTTATCCGTGTTGTAGTATTTCCAGATAGGCTTGGCGTCCAGTATCCCCGTCGTGTAGTTTCCCGAGACTTCATAAGGCACCCCGGTCAGGTAACCGCTGCGGTCAATCACAATGAACTTGATAAACTCACCGCGCCTTATACCTTCTTCTTTACCCTGGATGGTGTGGAATAAGTCCTGGCAGGCTATTTGAATATCCGTCTGCCAGCGTATAGTCGGGTCAGCCCATTTAAAGTTCTGGGTGGTGTAGTAAAGCGACATCTGCCTCTTGCGGAGCATCTGCATAAAGATGGCAAAGATGCGGTTGGCATTGCTCATTGCCCGGATAGCGGCAAACCAGAGGTTTATCTCATCAATAGAGCAAATACACCGCTGAAGGTTCTCATTTAATTCCAGCAGCATATCAAAACTAAGGGAGAGGGACTTGACATGCATTATTTTCCCGCTCCGCCTCACATCACCCTCTATGAGATAGTTAGCCATGCAGGGGCGGCCTCGTTTCATGTCAATGAGGCCCAAAAAGGTTGCCAGGAGTGTTTTGCCTGCGCCCCGGGGGCCGGTGATAGCGGTAACCAGCGATTCAAGCCGGGGGAAGGTTGCAACGGGGGTGAGGTCATCAAGGACAGTGGATTTATTCTGCAGGGACTGCTTCATCTTTCTTCTGCGCTCCTTTTCTCGTTAGAGTCCTCATATCAATGTGGTCTTTGGCTAAGATGCCTGGCGCCACTACCCCAGTTTCAGCCATCAGAGCCAGCGCAGTAGAACGCCCTTGTACGCTGCACTGGGCAGCTAAAAAGGCCTTCAAGTCATCCAGTCCCCGTTGGAAGTTAAACCGGCGGCATTTGTCATACAGCATGATGGCAGCCACCATCTGCTCTCTATTATCAAAGATGGTGCGCATGAAAAGCTCCAATACGTCCTTGCCTGGGGAGACGAAAACCCTGGTCTTACTGCCGCCGCCGAAGGTATGCAGAAGCTCCTCGGCAGCCAATCGGTCATGTCCATCGCTGCCTTGTATTGGTTGATTCTGCTTTTTACTATTCATACTATTTCCCCACAAAGCTGCTGAACATCACATAGATGAAGAAGCAGAGTATCCCCACCAGTGCCACCATGAGCCCCAGGTTTAATTTCTGCATGAAACCGCTGCCCATCCTGTAGACGGCGCCGGCTTCAGGCCAGTTAATGGCATCAAAAAGGTCTTCGGGGGTATAGATTCCTTCCTTGTCTTTGCTCTTTCCCCTCCACTCAGCTAATGGGTCGTAGGGGACTAGTTCCTCGCGTTCTTTCTCCTTCTCGTAATAAACTACACGTTTGGCACAGTAAAAGAAGCGGCCTTTGAACTTCCAGAGCTTACCCACCGGTTGATGGCGAATGGGGTATATACCGCGCTCACTATCAAAAACCAGCACCAAGCCTGCTTGGGGCTGGGTAGTTGTCGCTTCTCGATAATCCTCTCTACGCTTTAATCCAAACATAACTATCACCTAAAACGGCAGATGAAAACGGCCTGAACTTACCAGACCGGCCAGGACCAGTATTACAACGGTAATGGTGAGTATCAGGCCCATCGTCAGTACCAGATTATGAGTCTTCTCCCTGATACTTTCCTTTTTTAGCTTCATGAGTTTTTTGTTGTATTGCTCGCTTACAATCGCGTCCATCTCTGAAGCCCACTGCTCCCCATCAAGACTGATGGGGCCGCAGTCATGCTCAATCAAAATAGCACGCATCTTACCCTTATAGGGGTAAAGAAGGCTGGAATGTAGCCCCCACGCCCGGGATTTCTTCTCATCGACCATATAACGGTCGGTCACAGGGAGACTAATGTCCTTAATTTCCCTGTCATCCCGAAACAGCAAAGCGCTTGCTTCCCGTTTAGGTTTCCAGAATGTCAATAATCCCGATAAGTTCACAACAACCCTCCTTCAGCATGGGGGCTACTTCTTTTCCCCCAGGGTTAATCACCTCTACTTTTGCGCATACCGCTGATGCCCTTGTACATGGAAAAGCCACCAGTGAACAGCAGCCCAACGAAGACGATAAGGGGGGCGACTGCTGCAATGCTCGAGAGCCCGGTGTAGTCAAGGATATGAGCGTTCGAAAGTATCGTGTGGGAGGCATCCATCACGATAGGGAAGACCACGAACGCAATGGCGATGGCGATAATGCCCAGTACCATGGTCAATATATTCCTGTTCACAGCTACCTCCTTTCAAATTTATTTTTTATATTTATTACCTAGTTTCAATCTTTTCGAAGCACGGTTAATCGCCTCTGCCTTTGCGCATACTGGAGACGCCCTTATACATGGCAAAGCCACCGGTGAACAGCAGCCCAACGAAGACAATAAGAGGCGCGACTTTGGCAATACTCCCAAACCCAGTGAAGACATTTTGACTCAGGGTTGCATAGGTGGTGGTTAAGGTTCGGGTCTTGGCTGCCGTTAGCCCGGTTACGGTCAGGGTCTTGGTGCCGGCAACATACGAATCGGCAACCGGTACATCGGTCACTTCGGTTGACGTGATGGAGGTGACATTGGCCACGTCGTCATCCAGAAGGGCGTATGTCAATACCACATCACCATCGGTTACTCCTCCCCCAGTGACCACAACATCCTCCTCCCATGTACTGCCTTCATGCGTCAATAAGTCCTGCGTGGCATCCATCACGATAGGGAAGACCACGAAGGCGATGGCGATGGCGATGATGCCCATTACCATGCTCAATATGCCTGTTCTCATAGGTTACCCTCCCTTCTTTGAATTTGCCTAGATGTCCTGCTAATATATTTTTCTCCTAATAGAATCACCCCCTTTTTAGACTATCTATAAAGCAACTGCTCAGGTTCAGGGAATTTAGTTTTTCGCCTGATAGGTTCGCGTATCGCTATCGCCTTCCCTGCTATCCTGAACATATTAATCCCGCACACCGGGCACACACCTTGAGTCGCCGGCCTGCCATTCTTCATAATTACGACCCTAGCATCTCTCATTTCCCTCTTGGCACGACATTTAACACAGTATGCTTGCATCAGTTCCCCCTTTATCTACTTCGGAATGTATTCCAGACAACACCAGCGATAATGGCTATGATTCCCCCCAGAAAAAGAAAGGGGGTCAAGCCAAGAAACGCTCCTACCCCAGTAAGATTGGCTATGGCATCCGTGTCGTAATTGACCTCAAGGCTGCGCGTCACCTCTGCCACCAATCCACCCACGGTCAATATTTTGGTAACCTCGTTGTAGTCGGTGGCCACCGGTGTATCATTCTCATTGCTCGAGCTAATCTCAACTACATACTCCAGGTTGGCTTTGTAGAGGTCGTTATAGAGGGTGACATCCGCCTCTTCTTCCGCTTGCCCAGTGACGACCAGGTGGGTTTCAGTGGCTTCCCGCACTTTAGCTTCTTCAGCGGTCCGCATAACCTGGGGGAAGAAAATAAACGCCACAATGACGCAGATTATGGATATCGCAGCTCCAACCGCCTTGTTCATTTTTGTTCCTTTCACCTTATTATGAAGGCGGTCGTGATATACTAATTAAACAGGTGTTTAAATCCCACCCCACTAATGATAGAGAATTAAGGTAGAGAACTATGACTCAACCAGTGGTCTACACTAAAACAACAGTGATGCCAACAGCGACAGAGTTGGAAGGCATGGTTAAGTATGCCGATGAGGTTATAACCTGGCTGGGGGATAAAGACGCTTTTAGGCAGGACCTTAAATACCTGCGGCAGCAGGGAATAAGAAACAAAGATTTGGCGATATTGTTTAATGTTCATCCAGTTACTATCTCGTTCTGGCAGGCAGGGTTCCGTTTCCCTGAGAACCAAAATCAGCGGTGCATAGTGATAATAAGAGAGCTGGCAAAATGTTTAAGAGAGCAAAACAAGGCGCAAAGAGAGGCTGGCTTAAAGCCGCAGGTATCATATTCCTAGCCGGTATAGCCATCACATTGTCGGCAGCCCCGGTCTATGCCGACATCACCGACCCGACTGTGATGGAGATACAGTCCCTCAGGATTGTCCATAATCTACTGGAGGATGACGATTTCCTGCTTGTCTTTCAATATACCTTATCGTGGGACCCCCCGGAAAACGAACCCGACCAGCCGGCCGACCAGACCTTCATCTTCAGGTTAATGAACAATGAGGAGACGGAAACCTACGGCTATGCCCTGCCTTATGTCTATGTTTATAACGGATACAGGGCTGGCGTGGCTTCAATGTACTGGAGCGCCGCTACTGCCCCGCTCTGGCTGGGGAGCTGCGTCCTCTGGTTTCAGGAAAACCCGGGACTGGACCCCAACCCGACCATAGTTAAAAGGGATATCTCAGCAGCCGACTACAGCACTTATGACACCATGGAGGATAACCAGGACTATTTAGGGGATTACATCATTACCTCCGGCCGGTCACTTGAGCAGGCCTGGGAAGTGTCCACTGGCAGCCTGATTGGTGCCGACAATTACCTCACCGCCGATGGTGAAACATATTACCAGGGGGCTATCCCCGGGCTGTTAATGTTCTGTCCCGATGTCTTTGGTATCCTTCAGGTTACGCCCACTTATACCGAAGAGGAATGGACACTGGAAAATCAAAATCAGGCAGAGCGGCAATGGACCGGTACCTGGGTCGGTGATGCCCTGGAGGGATTATCAGGGCTGTTTGGCGGGGCCAGATGGAGTTTAATAACTATGGCAGCCTGCGGTTTTGGATTTCTGGGGCTGCTTTTCTTCTGCTATTCCAGATTTGAAGACGTAAAACCCGGGCTGCTGCTGGGAATACTGCCCCTGGTAGCCGGCTCAGTGCTGGGAATGTTCCCGCTGGTAATGCTGGGGCTTATTTGCTTCGGGGCTATTATGTTTATCGTATATACATTCTTCTTTAAGGCGGCAACATGAAAAAAAGAATACTATGGTTTTTACCGGCTCTTATGGCAGTGATGACAGTGGCTGTCCCCACAACTGTCCTGGCCGCGGTTTTGTATTACATCCCTGTCGTGGTTACTAACAGCGCTGCCGGCAGCGACTATGACATCCTTCCCGTTATTGAAAGTATAGGCAACGACCAGCTCGCCGACCAGGGCTATATTGACTCTTCGGGGAACGATACCAGGGTAGTCTACAGTGGCTCCGAACTGAAGCACATGGTAACCGAAGATTACCTTGCCTTCGCCGCTGAGGATGTCAACAAAGGCGTCACCTATAACTACCAGTACACCATGGGCAACGACCCGCTGGGATATTTCTCTATCATTCCGGGCTACGGCGGCTCAATCTCCAGAGCCGACACCCCTAACATGGAGCTCGCCAGCAACTTCACCATTGAGCAAAAGGGGTATGTGGATACCAGCGCTGGTGGTGATAAGAATCTGGTCTATAAGGGAAATGCGTTCCAAATCTATATTAGCGCTCTGGAAAATATCACAGCAAACTTATTCTACCTCTCGGATACCTTCCCCAAGCTGGCCAACCCAGCCACCCTGCCCGCAGGCGATGGCTATGGGGTGGCCTTTACCAGCGACGGCACCTATCTAGCAGTAGCCCACACCACCACCCCCTTCGTTACCATCTACAAAAGGAGTGAGGACACCTTCACCAAGCTGACCAATCCAGCCACCCTGCCCACAGGCACTGGCAGAGGGGCAGCCTTTACCACCGACAGCACATATCTAGCAATAGCCCATGCCACCACCCCCTTCGTTACCATCTACAAGAGGAGTGTTGATACCTTCACCAAGCTGACCAATCCAGCCACCCTGCCCACAGACAATGGCTATGGGGCAGCCTTTACCAGCGACGGCACATATCTAGCAGTAGCCCATTTCACCACCCCCTTCGTTACTATCTACAAAAGGAGTGGCGACACTTTCACCAAGCTGACCAATCCAGCCACCCTGCCCACAGGCACTGGCGTGGGGGCAGCCTTTACCAGTGACGGCACATATCTAGCAGTAGCCCACACCACCACCCCCTTCGTTACCATCTACAAGAGGAGTGGCGACACTTTCACCAAGCTGACCAATCCAGCCACCCTGCCCGCAGGCGATGGCTATGGGGCAGCCTTTACCAGTGACGGCACATATCTAGCAGTAGCCCACGACACCACCCCCTTCGTTACTATCTACAAGAGGAGTGGCGACACTTTCACCAAGCTGACCAATCCAGCCACCCTGCCCACAGGCAATGGCAGAGGGGCAGCCTTTACCAGTGACGGCACATATCTAGCAGTAGCCCACGACACCACCCCCTTCGTTACTATCTACAAGAGGAGTGGCGACACTTTCACCAAGCTGACCAATCCAGCCACCTTACCCACAGGCATTGGTAGGGGGGCAGCCTTTACCAGCGACGGCATCTATCTGGCAGTAGCCCATTTCACCACCCCCTTCGTTACCATCTACAACCAGCTAGCAACTAAAACCGTTACTGCCACTGGCATTACTAGCGGGGTGAGAAAGGTCATCACCACTGCTGTTCCTGCTGGCAACCTCACCATCTCGGTATATGATGAGAACAATGCCCTCATAGATGATGATAGTGTGCCTCTGAACGGCGCTACTACGTTCAACAACGGCAATATCTGGTACTGGATGCAGAATAACGTCATGCCCTACATGGATTACTACAAGCACACCACGGCGGTCGGTGGGAGTAGCCTCAAGGCATGGTATCAGCCGAACACCATGATTATCGGAGACCAATTGCCCGACATGAGCAGTAATACTAATCACGCCACATTCAGTTGGGGAAGCAACCCGGGGACAGTCAACGTCTCCCACGGCGCACTCCAAATCCTGAACCTCCAGCAGATGACGGAAGAGGAAGAGGCGGGGGCTCTCCAACTCTTCGGCGAAGTGCCGACGGAACCCGGGGGATTTTATAACGCTGAAAATTACGGGGCACTGCCAGGGGCTGACGTCATCAATGAGCTGGCTACCGCCGGGCAGATACCCCTCAAGCTGTTCTGGGTGCCGATGCTGATTATGATAGTAATAGCCATCGGCTTAGTGGTCTACGCCAAGACACGGCACATTATGGGGGTAGCTATCGGCTCCTGCATTGTCCTGGGTATTTTCTGCGGCGTAGGCATGCTGCCGTGGTGGGTGATGATACCCTACGTGATACTGTCGGTAACCATGATAGTATCCGAGAAGACATACGGGTTCTAATTATGAGTGTAAGATGGATTGGTGGGTTAGCCCTGGCCTGGATTCTCTGTACCATCGTGTCCCTGATTATTGAGGGGGTCTGGTTTGGGCAATCAGCTATTAGTCAGACTGCCGAAGTAACCACGGGGGGAGGGGTAACCCAAGCCAACGTGGTTTTACTATATCCCCTTTTGGATGATGACGTGGATAATGTCAAATCTATCACCTCAACCGAGCCGACCGATGCGCCGGTTGCTGATTCGTATGTCCCTGGGACTCAAACACTCACCATAACCGGATTGGCACCCAGTAAGACCCGGACATTGACCATCGTCTATGTTACACCAAGCACCCAGCATCTAGATATAATGAACGAACTCACTGGCATTTCAATCAGTAAAGTAGGTAGTTTTGGGGGTATTATTTCTATGGCGTTTGGCTTTTTAACCCATGGGCTGCCAAAATTGATGAGCTGGGACTATGCCTTCTTTACTGGCTCATTTTCAATAATCCGCTGGTGTATGATTCCCCTTTCCGTAGTGGTGGTCTGGGGGCTCATCCAGCTCTTCCTCCCGATGCTTCAGGGACTTATAACCAGATTTAGGGGCGGGTAAGACCGCAGCCAGCGCTACCCCCAAGGTGAAACCCCACAAGCTGTCAGGGATATTTAATTTCATGGCTTCGCACTCTTTACGAAGTGTTGGAGAAGTATCAGCCAGTTCCCGGTCCCAAATTTTAACTGGCAGGAAGCCCAAAAAGAAATGATGGCGGTATTCGTCCTGCCATATTACCACCTTACCCTCACGCGCCAGTTCAACCAACAGGCGTAAAAGCTCAATCCCCTTTGCTGGGAACTGGCAGCCGCAGAGCTCTAACGCCGTTGGATTTGTAATGTCGTCAGAAAACACAGCTACACCATGGCAGTATAGGCTTCGGTACAGCCGACACTTCAGGCTGACGCGGTTTTTGGTCGCCTTACTGGGGCTTTGGCTCCTCATCCTTTTTACCCCTGCGAAACGAGACATAAGTGCAGCCTATTAAAACCAAGGAACCTACAACAAAGCTGATGCTGGCCTCCGGTATATACTGAGGTATAAAGGGGAGGTTCACCCCGTGAACCCTGGCAAAGATACACGGAAAAACCGAAATAAAGTATGCCGCGGATGACCACAGCAAAACCCGGTATAGAATTTTCCTGCGAGGTAGTCTAATTTTCATGGCTATTGGCATAATTCTCTCCTAAACATTCTGATAGCAATATGTCATAAAAGACTTCTCTTGTGACTAACCGCCACCCCCTCTTTTACCCGCTGTCACAAAACCCTGCCCCATTTTCGCCCCATTTTTAGATTTGCTGGCGGGACCTTCAGTGATAACTTCCGGCGGTTGCCACCTACCTTCTATGACATCTTTGGGGTTGGTCCCGTACTCGCCCAACCGCTTGTAGATATAGGCCTTGCTGCAGTTTAGTTCCTGGGCCGCCGACACAATGTCAGAATGGCTTCTAAGCGCGTCACAAACATTTATGACGGGGATGTTCAAAGGTTTGCGACCGAAACTATTGCCCTGGGCCTTTACCCGGGTTATGCCAGCCTTTACCCGCTCACTAATCATGGACGACTCAAGTTCTGCCACCGCGGCTAAAACCTCCAGCATAAACCGGCCCTGGCCGGTGGTGGTGTCAATAACATCCTCTTTTAAACTCTTAAACGTTATCCCCCGCTCCTGCCAGTCCTCCAAGCAGTTAAGGCATTCCCGGACACTGCGAAAAGCCCGGTCAAGCCGGAACACCAACACCACTTTGAATTTTCGCCGCCGGGCATCCTTCTGGAGCTGCTGCCAGGCCTTGCGGTGGGCAAAGTCCCTGGCCCGGGCCCGGTCAACATACTCCTGATAGACCTCATAGTCGGCGTCCTGACAGAACTGGCGCAGGGCATAGAGCTGGGTCTCTGGGTCCTGAACCTTGTCGTCCGTTGACACCCTAGCGTATAGCGCTACTTTCATTCCTCAAGCCCCCCTTTAGTCATCAATTCCTTCTTCACAAAGAAGGGAACGTTTTCTTTTCCCAACCACTCTAAAAGAGGCGGCAACTGTTGTCGGTAATAGTCTCTATCCACCCCGGCGTAGTTGAAACTGCCCAAGATGTAATGGTCAACGAACTCTCGGGTCCGTTCGATGATGGCTCTCGGGTCCGTTACCTCGGGAATCCAGGGCTCAATAGAAACATATGTCTCAAGCCCAGCTTTCTTTATCTTTCCCAGAGCCAGCAGACGCAAAGACGGTGACTCAGCAAACGGCTCCCACTCACTCCACTTAAGGCTTGTAACGGTAACCCCGACTTTGGCCTTACAGTCAACGAGGTAATCCTGAAATCGGATTAGCCCACTAGCTGATTTGGTTAGCACCCATAATTGCGGACCATCTTTTAGCCATGAAAGACCGTGGAGGATGCTTTCAACGATGCTATAGTAGCCATAAAAGTCAAACTGAAATGGGTCGCAGGTAGCTGAGAGAAGGATAACTGCGCTCTCGGGCAGTCTGCCAGCTTCCCTGGCGACTGTTACACGTAAAGACACTCCCTGGAATTTAGAGTTAAGCCGGGGCCGCTGCCATTCTTCCCAGCTGGGGACCCGGCCCGAGCGCCTTGCCTGAAGATATGCCCAACAATGACCTTGATAGCAACCATAGCCGCAACCGACAAAGGGGTTGATGGCGTAACCCCTATTCTCGGGGAGCCATTCTATTCGGCAGGGAGTAATTAACTGCATTGGCTTAACTTTCTCCTTTCATCCCCTCGCCAGGCCCTCTTGGCAAGGGCGTACCGCCGATAAGTCCTGAATTGATAGCGTCTAGGGTATTTCATTTGACAAGCTCTTTCCCCTTCCATCTCTTCGCCTGCTACCATGCCGCCCAGTGTTAATGGCTATAGCAGCAACCCTAGCTCCCCTGTCCAGCAGAACACCGAAGTCTTTCTCTTCGCCGCATTTAATACAGACCCCCACGTTGTGCTCGTTTATCCGCCAGTGATGCACGCACTTCTCTACAGTCACACCCGGGGCTTTAAGGTTAGCTATGTGCCTTTTGCCTTCCATATTCAGTTTTGTCCTAGCCCGGTGGGCTGTCCCGTAAAGCTTCATGGTAACCTACCTTTTGTGACAAATATTAAAACGGAACTCTTTTTACCGACACTGTCACTTTTTTACCCTCACTTAGCCTCACAGACACTGTACAGACACTGTCACTTTTACCCTCACTTATACCTCACTTCTTACCGACACTGTACAGACACTGTACAGACACTGTACTAATTATGTAAACCAACAGTGTCGGTGAACAAGTCACAGTGTCCGTGCCTGCACCGACACTCACCGACACTGTGTTTAGCCTCGACTCACGCTCACAGTGTCTGTGTCGGTGAATTTCCCCTATATCTCGCATTTTCTATAGCGCCTCCCCAAAACCTAGGTTTTGTGACATTAGACCGCCTCCAGCATCCGGACATCCCCCCTGCGGCTCCGGCGGTAGTTATTTTTGATGATACCCATCTTAATTAAGGGCTCAATATAGGTGTCTAATTCCTTGGCTGATATATTGAGGTTCTTATAGATAAGTCTATAGTCAATCGGTTTCCTGAGATTCTTCAGGTATTCAAGGACTTTCATTTCCGCCAGCTTCCCGGCTGTCATGGTGAAGCCGCGGAAGACCTCAGCCACGCTTAGCTCCAAGTAGCTGGCGACGGCGATAGCCGGCTGAATATGGGCTGGTTTAATGACGTCGGACAGGTCCATGGCGGCATAAAGTAGTGCCAGCTTCCAGACATAATCTTGGAGCCTGACAATAAGCGTGGGAATCAGCCCCTCGGGCTTGCACCGCTGGTAGTATTGCTCGTAGTATCCGGCGAAAAGCGCCTCGGCTTCGCCTGAGATAGTGAGTTCGCCGTTAGGCGTATCATCAGCCCAGATGCGAACCGTGTTTATTGCTTCTATCAGGGCATCGCGCTTACCCGGGTTCATCCTCGGCGGGTTTGGTTTAGGGTCTTTGGGCGTCCCGAAGAAGTAGAGCCACCGGTTGGCAAAGCCGCCGTAGATTTCCCTCTCGGTCAGGGCCTTTTGTAACCAAGCTAGGGTGGTCCCGGCCATTATGGAGATAAACGGCTCTTGACAATCCACCGTCTTTTGATGGACCGGGGGGTTGACAAGGTCGGGGCAGTCATATAATTCGGTAAGCTGGGGTATTATGTTTGAGAGGGACTCCTGTTTTGACTTAGCCAGTAGCGACAGTAGCTCGCCCAGCAGTATCAGCCGGACTTTCTTCTCGCCGGCTAATTCATCCAGCAGTCCTTCGTAGCTGCGCATGCCCCTGACTATGCGGAACGGCGGGTTTTCCTCTTCGTCCCCTGCCGGCGTAATGTACTTTTCGTCTTTTGCATGCAGTCTGAGGAGTATGCCATTAGCCCTTGCCCAGCAGGTGTCCTTGCGGGTCAGGCCGCTCCTGCCGACCAGGCAGATGTAGAAGTTGGGGTAGAGCGTGGTGGCGTGGTACACATGTAATCGCCGGCCCAGCGTGCAGCCCAGGATTTGACAGAAGGTGGCGTAGTGAAAGGCATCGGCTGCCTCGGTGGTCCCGGACACCAAGTCTAGGTAGTCGGCAAAGAGCCCCTGCCAGGCGATGGGGGGTAGCTCCAAGACAGTGGGGATAAACTCCTCTACAGCTTCTTCTTGCCCTTCGCCGCGGCGCTGCTCGGCGTAGGAGTGGACAACCTGGGCATAATGCTGACACTCCGGTCCCGGGGCAATGCTTACAAGCTCCAGGAGATAGGTGCAGTCTCCCTTCTGCAATCTGTCCTGGGCGTTTAGCTGGTGGGCGACCGAGATTTGGTCGCTCTTGCCGGCGTCTACCATTGCTTGGAAGATACGGCTGTGCGAATCGTCATGGAAGCCGTGGTCCAGGAAGTCAGCCGGTTTGACAATCTTCTGGACTTCGGCTATAGGCGTTTCCTCGCCACTGGCGCCTGCCACCAGCAGGGCGCCTAACAGCGCCCGCTCTGCCTCACGGGCTGCCTGGAATGATTCATCAATCACTAGTCGCTACCCCTTAGCCAAACATGCTCTTTTTAACCATCTCAATAAACTGCCCAGGTGAAGACGTTAGCACCTTTAAAGCTATATCGTCTTTATGAGCCAATATAAACTGCTGGCACTTCGAGCAGTTAGCCATATGCTCATAGAACTTAGCGGTCTTAGGCATATAGTCGTCTTTAACCCACATCATGTATTCTTCAAACTCAGGGCAAAATTTCGTCTCGTTTTCTTGGTTTGTCACTACTAGCCTCCCTCTTAAACAATTTGCTGATTCGGGTTAATAATGTTGGTGCCTGCTGTTTAACCTTTTCTGCTTTCTTTATAGTCTTGTGACGGAATCCAGGAACGATTGATTTGGCCTCTGCTTTTTGCTTCCGCTTAGTTCGTTGCCCCTCACGGAGCGCGTTTCTCTGAATCCTATATTCTTTCTTTTTTAACTTCGCTCGGTCTCGACGCCTTGCTTGTTTTCTCGCTGATTTGCTCACTTCGCCAATTCCCCCAGCGTCTTATTGCCCTGTCTTTGGACAAAGAGGTCCCAGAGTTTCCAAACTTGCCTAGCTTTACCTGAAAGCCTAATTATCTGTTTCATTTTTATCCTCGTGTTTTTCCCCTCTAAGGTTGTCGAAGAGAAGCGTGAGAATCTTGTACATTAGAAAAACCCCACCGGCGAGCAGACTAATAAAGCAATATAGGGGCATTGCGTAGATAATACGCACTGCTATAGGGTCAAACTGTGGCTTCAACATTAAGGTGCGGCAATAGTCAATGATTGCTGGGAATATCACAAAGACAAATGCTATGAACCATACAGCCCATACTAACGCTAGAACTAGCCCAATCCGCCGAAATACAGTCTTAGTCATTCTCAGTTTCACCTCCACCTAAAACAGATTGACCGTTCTTGATGGCACAGTCAATAATTCCCTTTAGGGCTTCCAATGCTTCTTTAGTGCCAACAAGTTTTGCCTCAGTATGCCAAAATTCTTGACCATAAATATTTAAAATTTTCTCTCCCATATATCCTCCTTTTAATAAGCCTCAGCCATCTATATCCCCAGCGCTCCTTGCTTGTTTCTTTTAATGGCTAAACCCAGCGATTTCTCTCGCCGCTCTCCCACATCGCCTTGCAAACTGCGGCTATCTGTATAATTTCATTCCCTATTTTTTTATCAGGGTGCTTTTTGATACCTGACATACTAAATAGAGTTGCCGAAGCTAACTCGCCGACCTCCTCCATTAAAATAGACAACCATACTTGGGGATTGTGATTTTGTTCACCCCATTTGTCATCCTGCCTTGTTCTTTCTATCCGAACTAAACCTTCAAAATCTAGCATCATTTACCCCCTATATTCTTGATAATAACCCTCAGCCATCTATATCCCTATTTTTAATGGCTAAAATCTATTTACCCACCTTAAAGTTAATTTATTCATCAGTTCAAACATAAGCCTGTCACTATATCCGTAAGTTTTGTTAAGCCAATTAAGCATATCTTCGTAATCCTCAAAGCCGTCAAACTTTGCTTCTTCATCCGAAATAGTAGGTATGTTTCTAAGGGGGAATCCGGCATCAGGACTTCTAGGTTCTTTAGATATAATTTGCGCAATACCCTTATGCTTTTTGTTTTTACTTCGGGGCTTGATAATTATTTGGACTTGTTCACCGGGTGCCCAGTCCCTATCTCTTCTTTCAAAACGGAAGGTAGTGAAAGTGTTGCCTTCTAATTTTGCCCACTCTTTTTCAAAGCCTAAAATTCTCGTAGCTTTATCCTTTCGCCAGCTCCCCTAGCGTCTTATTGCCCTGTCTTTGGACAAATAAATCCCACAGCTTCCAGACCTGCCTAGCTTTACCTGATAAACATAGAACTAATATGCGTTTCATTAAATCACCCCCAGCTCTCTTAGTACCGCTTCATCGCTGCCATAGAGCAGGTACAGGGCGGTCAGCCTATACCTGCGGTACTTCAGGCATTTGAACATAACCATCGCCCCTTCTTTCTACTGATAAGCCAGCGTGAATGTCAGCTTTAGGTGAGTAAGCCCCGGGGTGATTGTGCTGTCAACGACAACCCCCTTGGGGACCTTGACCCCATCAGTAGAGAATGTGATTCTCCGGCACGTCTCGTCGCTCTTGGTTGACACTTCCATTTCCCAGATGTAGTAAGGCGAAGTGGCACTGTCCAGGTAGAGGTTATCCTCATTGACGATAACGTTGGCACCGGTTTTAGGTGTAAATGTTATCTCAACCTGCAAATCCTGAATTGCCGTTGTCGTGTTGTTGTTGATGTCAACGTATACGGTGTAGTCGTCTGCGTCCTGGATTTTGCTCGGGCTGGTTGAGTAGTCAATTTCAACCTCTGGGGTTACGCCATCGGGCAGCAGGTTCAGGTGGTTCAGGTTGTAGACCTCGCAGTACCACCGGCAGGTTGTTTCAGCTGTCGTGGCTGGTGTCTCAAGTGCCGTTATCCGGGCATTAAGGTCGGCAATGGCAGATTCCAGTCCGGTTATTTCGGCTCCCTCGCCTGTGGTTGCAGCTACAAAAGCATCAAAATCGCTGCGGAGCTTTGCCAGGTCAGCCTGGAGGGTGGTTACGCCGGTCGTGTCAGTAGTGTTGCTCTCCAGTTCGGTTAGGCGGGCATCCTGGGATATGACTGCATTTTGTACCTCAGAGATTGCCGCCAGGGTTGAGGGGGTTGTCCCCGGAGTTGTCTCCGGTTCGGGACTGGACCCGAACAACCCACATCCGGTTGAAAAGATGACGATGGGGATGATGGCTAAACTTGCTAAGATTTTTTTACGCATGTTTTACCTCCTATATTTTTAATTTATGTTATTTAGCCTCGGGAATTTCCAAATGAACTTGATATGGGGCATTACGGTCATCCCACTCTATCACTGAGTCGTCGTTGTAGTATTTGACCTGCGCCTTTGTTGATGTATCCAGGGCAACCATTATGTCTAATAGCCTCTTCAACGACACCGCCTGGCTATAAGTAAGGTCAAGTTTTATCATTCACCCTTCCTCCTTTCCTATTCCTTGGTCTCCCCTGGCAGTAACACATGCCCGATGTTTCCAGTAATCAACCGCCTTCGCTGCTCCTTCTTCAGGGCTTCAATGCCTAATTGCTCTGCTTCTTTGACATCCATAATATCAAGTGGGCTAGGGGCAACAATGTCTTTTTGAAGTATCCCTATGGCTTCATCTATAGTTTTGGTCATTTTGTCTCCTTCCCGGGGAGTGCCAAGTTCATTGTCACTGGCTCAGCACTCCCCGTTGATTATTTCGCCACAGCCTTTTTAATTCTCTAAGGTCGCCGGGTAGCATACCTCCCTTTGTTATTGAGGCTGGTAGCGAGCTTAATACCTTAGCCCTCGGTCTGCCACCTAACCGACCTGTTTCTTTCATGTGTTCTTTGCCATATCTAAGGCGGGTCTGTAACCCGCCCAGCCTGCTGATTGTTTTCCTGTCCATGTTTAATTACCTGAAATAGATTTAAGGTCGACTGGCGGCATGAGGCGAGGGGCTAATAACTCCCGGTCTAGCGCCTCCTTGATTTCTGTGGTGAGATAGTCCCAATGAATCAGGGCAGTTATTGTCCCATCATCGTCTGTGGTAAATGTAATGGCCTCCATAGTCTTGGTATCTTCCTGGATGCCTGACCACCAGTCGAGGATTGCCGATAGAAGCTCCTCGTAAGTTTCTGCACCCGAAAAGATATGACAACTCGTTCCGCCCTTTACCTCGTAGTCGTTCACATCAATCCTCTCTCGCTGGTTGAAACTTCAGCATGAGAATTAGCTTGACAAGATGGAGTTCTATCGACCACTCGTCCTGATTCCATGCGAGTCCGAAAAAGTACTCTCCTCTACTCCAAAACAGCACTTGTATCTTTGGCCGTCGAAGCTTCATTTCAACGCCCCCTCGGTGCTTAGAATTTGCGCTATGGTCTCCAGGCTTACCGGCTTATAGTCTGTAACCTCCACGCTGACGTTTATCCTTTTGAGCGTTTCGTCCACAAAGGGCCTGGTGTCATGGTCATGCCCGTGTATAATCCAGCCTCGCCAGTTGGGGGAAATGTCATCCGGGTTGTGTATCAATAGGACTGGCACCCCTCTTATCGTGATGCACTCAAAGGGCTTTGTTTTTACCCCCCTGTCGTGGTTGCCCTTTATGCAGAATTTGATGCCGGCCAGCCGGGTCAGCCACCAAATGGGGCTGCGGGAACCTCGCCCAAAGGCTATGTCCCCGAGGAGGTAAACCAGGTCGTCGGGTTTCACTAGGCTGTTCCAGTTGCCCACTATGGCGGCGTTCATTTCCGCCACATCCTTAAAGGGTCTGTGGCAATATCTGATTATGTTTCTGTGGTCCATGTGCAGGTCGCTGATGAAATAAACCATTTATTCTTTAACCCTAATTTCCCTTTCTCTGTCTTTTACGAGTCCTTCGGTTGTCATTAATTTGTCCCTGTCCTATACTATCGGTACCGTGAGAAGGTTTATCGTTGGGCTTAGCCTTGTCATTGGCACGCTTATCCGGTTCTGGTTTGTTTACTCGGATATTCCCAACCGAGGGGTCGGCATCCTTATTGTCCCCGCTGTCATTTTTATCATCGGGCAGTTTCTTGCCATCTGGGGCTGGAAGAACTGGGAGAGGTAAATACGATACCCCGAGTGCCGTTAATAGAACTATAATTATGCCTACAAAGACCGATGGCAAAGTGGCTAAGGGGGTGAGGGACGTTATCCCATATCTTGGGGCGAGTACACAAGCCAAAATCGCAAAGAACCCAGCGCTACCCGTACAATAGAGCATTACCAGTAGTATTTTTCTATAGGTTTTTTTGTCTATCATTTCTAATCTAACTCCTTTGTAACGGCGGGAGTAGCACCGGATGGCTTAGTGCTTACCCCCGCCTATTCTAAAAGGAGGAAATGAAAAAGCCTTCCCTTGCTCAAGGGGAAGGCTCAGGTTCTCCTCGTTGACTCCTTTATTTACATCCTCTAAGATTGCCTTGGCGTTT
>Ga0315296_10001026_pt1 | contig 24621 bp, 19 predicted proteins | sample YL17G14_18_MG_FD_203921 | JGI IMG/M metagenome (GOLD analysis project Ga0315296, IMG submission 203921) | Sediment microbial communities from Yellowstone Lake, YNP, Wyoming, USA - YL17G14_18 | ecosystem: Environmental > Aquatic > Freshwater > Lake > Sediment | place: USA: Wyoming | collected... | reverse complement strand
GTAATTCTCATTAGTTTTTTGGAAAAACCAGAGAATAACTCCGGTTTTTTTTCTGCTTTTTTGGGCGGATTTTTTCTGGATATTTTTTCTGAATCTTTTTTCGGTTTTAATATTTTGATTTTGACAGCGATAGTATTTTTCATTAAATTCATTTTCAAAAAATATGTTCGAATTCCACTTATTGAAAGGGCTTAAAAACAAAAAAGTTCACCTCAAATTTGCCGAAGACATTGAGCCTCAAGAAACTCTTTTGGATGATCTTGCCCAGAAAAAAGAAGAGGAACTTGGTGTATCGGAAAAAAAATTTGAGACTCCTCTTTCAAGAAATATATTCCAGAAATTTTTGATTTCTGTTTCCATTTTACTCTTTTTACTTTTTGTTAAAGCCTTTCAACTCCAGGTGATTGAAGGTAAAGAGTTTTTAGATTTGGCTCAGGAAAATAAATTTAAAATTTACCAGATCCGGGCCGAAAGAGGTGTGATTTATGACAGATACGGAAAACAGTTGGTTTGGAACAGACCCAGTTTTGATTTGATTTTGGACAAAAGAGATTTGCCAAAATCAGAAGATGAAAAATTAAAAATTTTAAAAGAGGTTTCCGGGATTTTAAAAAAAGACGTTAAGGAATTAGAAAAAAAATTTGATGAATCAGAATCGCCGGAGGTTTTAATTTCAGAAAATCTTGATAATCTGACCCTGATATTGCTTGAGACAAAAATCGGGGAGTTATCCGGTTTTCAAATTCAAAACAATACCAAAAGAGATTACAAAGATGGTCCGGATTTTTCTCATCTCATCGGTTATACAGGAAAGATAAGTTCCGAGGAATTAAAATCAGCCCCCGAGCAGTATTCTATTTTTGATTGGGTAGGGAGGGAAGGCATTGAAAAATCTTATGAAGAGATTTTAAGAAAAAATCCCGGAAAATTGAGAGTAGAAAGAGATGCCTTGGGTAATTTAATATCTCAACAAATAATTTCCCTGCCCGAGTCGGGAAAAAGTTTGGTTTTATGGTTAGATTCCGAATTGCAGAAAAAAATTAAAGAGGAGTTAGAAAAAATTCTGGAAAATCTTGGAGCAGAAAGCGGGGTGGCGGTGGCTCTTGACCCTAAAACCGGGGGAGTTTTAAGTTTAGTTTCTCTTCCTGATTTTGATAATAATTTGTTTCAAAAAGGTTCTGACCCCAAAGCGTTAAATGAACTTTTGGAAGACCCAAAGGAATCTCTTTTGAATCGGGCAATTTCCGGCAGATATCTGATCGGTTCAACTATTAAACCGTTAATCGCCTCGGCTGTTTTGGAAGAAGAAATAATTAAACCCGAGAAAAAAATTAATTGTCAGGGAGAAATTGAAATTCCCAATCCCTGGGATCCTTCTTTGCCGACTATTAAAAAAGACTGGACAACCCACGGTTGGACGGACATCAGAAAGGCAATTGCCGAATCTTGCAACGTTTATTTTTACACCGTGGGAGGCGGCTACGAAAGTCAAAAGGGTCTGGGACCGACTAAAATAAAAGAATATCTGGAAATTTATGGCTGGGGAAGCAAAACCGGGATTGATCTTCCCGGAGAGGCAGAGGGGTTTGTCCCGGATAAAGATTGGAAGAAAAAAACTTTTGGTCAGGGCTGGTGGGATGGTGATACTTATAATCTTTCCATTGGCCAAGGGTTTTTACAAATTACTCCTTTGGAGGTTGTCACTGCCTTTTCAACCATTGCTAACGGAGGTAAATTATTACAGCCCCAAACGGTGAAAAGCGTTGTCGACACTTCGGCAGGCTCAGTGCAAGTAGTCGAGGAACTTGAACCCAAAATTATTCGTGAAAACCTTATTGCCACCTCAACTCTTCAGATTGTTAGAGAAGGAATGAGACAGGCAGTGACCGGTCAAAATAGTCCCCAGGCCTCGGCTGTTTTGTTAAATTCTTTGCCGGTTCCGGTCGCCGCCAAAACCGGAACAGCCGAATTAGGAAAAGATTATTACCACAACTGGGTAACTGTTTTTGCGCCCTATGATGACCCCCAAATCGTTTTAACGGTGATGATTGAGAACGTAAAAGGAGTGCAGGCAGCCGCCCTGCCGGTAGCCAGAGCAGTTTTGGAATGGTATTTCTTAAATAATAAATAAATTCCTCAACTATTGACAAGAATTAAAAAAGGGGGTATAATTAAGCCATAAAAGGCTGATTTTTTTTCATCCCTAAGAATAAGGGTCTTGAAAAACTTTTACTTACCTCCTTAAGTAAAAGGGCTTTATGCCTAAAAGACCCTTATTCTCGGGGAGGAAAATTTAATAATGCTTCTCTTCCAGAGTTAATCATCTAAAATGGTTGGCTCTGTGAGGGAGAAATCCCGAAAATTGAAATCTACACGAGGAGGTAAAAATGGGAAAAACATTACTAGCTGGGGTTTTGCTCTGGATGGCTATAATTTTCTTGGTTATTTCTCTAACCACAAAAAATGCCGTATTCCTCTTAATTGCACTTCCAATAGGAATCATCGGTCTAGTTCTAACCATCTGGCGAGAAATAGAAAAAACCAAGAAAACCCGCAATTTCGGTCGTTGACCTTTCGAGACTTGACGCAGCCCGGTTCCGACAGGTCGGGATGGCAACAGAAGGTCTAACTCCTATTAAGAGTTTTCGACCATCCTGTAAAGGCAAGTCAACGCACTTGCCTCTCTTCCAGAGTTAATCATTTTATGGTTGGCTCTGTGAGGGAGAAATCCCTTTCTTTAAAAATTAAATAAAGGAGTAAAAGATGAAAGAAAAAATAGGAATTTTTCTTTTAATCGTGGCGTTTTTATTTCTCTTGGCTGACCACGAAAACCTTGTAGTCAGCCTAATCCTGGGGGGAATCGGATTAATCCTGTTCTTTTTTGGGAAAAAAATCTTTGAGGGAAGAAAAAAAAGAGAGGAAGAAGACGAAGAAGAAGATGATGAAGATGATGAAGAAGAAAATGACGAAGATAAGAAAATTCTGGTAGATTTTGAGGGTGATGGCGAAACATTGATTTCCCTAGAGGTAATCCGGCAGGGAGGGATAATACTTGTCGTCCCCCCAAAAACCTGAGGATAATTTCTCCCTCAGAATTTTCCCCAAGGGCCTTCCATTTTATTTCTTGAATTAAGAGATAAAATCGAAGGCTTTTTTCATGGTGAGCTTGTCGAACCATTTTGACTGAAAAATTAAAATGGGTTAGAATAAAAAATAACATGCCCCGTAGTGAAATTTCGACTGCTGCGGGGCCCCGTAGTGAAATTTCAACTTTCCCTGCGGGAAAAATAAAGAGCTCCGCTCTGTTAAAATTCTACTACGGAGCGGGGCAGCAAATAAATGATAATTTGTCGAAATTCTACTACGGGGTATGGCCACAATCGATGAATTAAGGAAAATCAGGTTAAAAAAACTGGAGGCAATTAGAAAAGCCGGTCTTTTGGTCTATCCTGAAAAGACAAAAAGAACCCATAAAATACCCGAGGCCTTAGAAGGTTTTTCGAATTTAACCCGATTAAAAAAAGAGGTGATTTTGGCCGGCAGAATAAAATCTCTGCGAAAACACGGCAAAGCCACCTTTTTGCACATTGAAGATGGTTCGACAAGCTCACCACAAGCTGGTTCGGCCCATTCGGCAGGGGCTTCGACTGAGCTCAGCCGAACGTCCTCAGGGCAAGCTAAAATTCAGGCACTTTTTAGAGAAGACAGGTTAGGGGAGAGGGGTTATAAATTTTTCCTGGCTAATTTTGATATCGGAGATTTTATTGAGGTCAGGGGAATCTTATTTAAAACCAAAACCGGAGAAAAAACAATTGAAGCCTCGGATTTTAAAATGCTGGCAAAATCACTTTTGCCTTTGCCGGAAAAGTGGCATGGCTTAAAAGACGTTGAGGAAAGATACCGGAAAAGATATCTGGATTTAATTTTTAATCCGGAGGTTAAACAGAAATTTGAATTGAGAGCGAAAATTATCAAAGAAATAAGAAATTTTTTGGAAAGCGAAGGTTTTTTGGAAGTGGAAACGCCGATTTTACAACCCATTTATGGAGGAGCAAAAGCCAAACCCTTTAAAACTCATCTAAACGCCTTGGATATTGATTTGTATTTAAGAATTGCCCCCGAACTTTATTTAAAAAGACTTTTGGTTGGCGGTTTTGAAAAGGTTTATGAAATTGGAAAATGTTTCAGAAACGAAGGAATAGACAAAGCCCACAATCCGGATTTTACCATGCTGGAATTTTATTGGGCTTATGCTGATTACAAAGAGATGATGAAATTTACGGAAAAGATGTTTTCGGCAATTTTGAAAAAACTATTTGGCAGATTGAAAATTAAATATCAGGGGAAAGATATAGATTTCAAACCTCCCTGGCCCCGGGTTGAATTCAGCCAGCTTTTGAAAAAATTCACAAAGATTAATTTAGATGAAATACATATTAATGCTCTTAAAAAAGAAGCAGAGAAATTAGGAATTGAATCCAAAGGTGAAAAAGCGGAAATTGCTGATAATATTTACAAAAAAGTCTGCCGTCCAAAAATCTGGCAGCCAACCTTTGTAATTCACCATCCTTTAGGAGCTTTTCCGTTAGCAAAACCACTTGAAACAAATCCCCAAAAAACCGCAAATTTTCAGCTGGTGGCAGCCGACACTGAGTTGATTAATGCCTTTTCTGAATTAAATGACCCCATAGAGCAAAAAAGAAGATTTGAAGAGCAGGAAAAGATTTATAAAGCCGGTTTCGAAGAAGCCCAGAGAATGGACGAAGATTTTATAGAGGCTTTGGAATACGGTCTTCCGCCAGCCGCCGGCTTCGGCATGGGGATTGATAGGCTGGTGGCATTATTAACCGATTCTCATAGTTTAAGAGAAGTGATATTATTCCCGACAATGCGACCGAGATAATAATTTTTCATGCTTGACATCAAATTTATTCGACAAAATCCTAAAATAGTCAAAGAAGCCTGTAAAAATAAACAGGTAAAAGTTGATATTGATAAACTCTTGGAGGTTGATAAAAAATACCGCGAAACATTGCAGGCCCTTGAAGAAATATCTGCTCAAAAGAACAGAGCTTCAAAAGAAATTACTAAAACAGAAACTGAAAAAGAAAAAAGAAAAATTATTTTAAAAATGAAAGAACTCGACAGAAATAGTGATAGATTAAATAAAAATTTGAAAGAATTAGAAAAAGAACTTTCTGATTTGATGTTAAAAATTCCCAATCTTCCCTTCGATGATGTTCCGGTTGGAAAAGATGAAAGAGAAAATAAGGTTTTAAAAGAAGTGGGAGAAAAAAGAAAATTTGACTTTAAACCCAAAGATTATTTAGAAATTGCTGAAAAACTGGACATAATCGATGTTAAAAGAGCGGCTAAAGTTTCTGGAACAAGATTTGGTTATCTAAAAAAGGAAGCTGTTTTATTAGAGTTTGCTTTAATAAATTTTGCTTATGATTTTTTAACAAAAGAAAATTTTACTCCCATTGTGCCGTCGGTGATGATAAAACCGGAAATGGCAAGGGGAATGGGGTATCCTGAACAATTTGATGGTAAAGAGGCCTATTTTGTAGAAAAAGACAATTTATTTTTAGTAGGAACCGCCGAACAATCAATTGGCTCAATGCACTCAGATGAAATTTTTGAAGAAAAAGATTTACCAAAAAGATATTTAGGTTTCTCAACCTGTTTTCGTCGGGAAGCTGGTTCCTACGGCAAAGACACCAAAGGAATTTTCCGCGTCCATCAATTTGACAAAATAGAAATGTTCAGTTTTTCTAAACCGGATGATTCAAAAAAAGAAAACCTTTTTTTCCTGGAGATGGAAGAAAAACTGATGCAATCTCTTAAAATACCTTATCGGGTGGTCCAAATATGTACCGGTGATTTAGGCTTTCCGACAGCAGCCAAATACGATATTGAAGCCTGGCTGCCTTCAGAAAATCTTTATCGGGAAACCCATTCCACCTCCAATTGTACTGATTTTCAGGCCAGAAGATTAAATATTCGCTATCGGGACAAGGCTGGTAAATTATATTTTGTTCATACTGTAAATGGCACTGCTTTTGCTATTGGGAGGACTTTAATTGCTATTTTAGAAAATTACCAAAAAAAGGATGGCAGTATAGAAGTGCCAGAAGTTTTAATAAAATATTTACCCCTACACCTAACAAGGATTGGTTAGGTATGGGGGCAAAAAAATGAAGACACTGGTTATTCTTTATGGCTGGCAAAGCGCAAAAGAAAGATGGCAAAAAATAAGAGAAGAAATTGAAGGGCAAGGAATTAAAGTAATTGTTCCTGATTTACCGGGTTTTAAAAAAGAAAATGAATTAAAGGAAATTTGGGACCTCAATGATTATTTAAATTGGACAAGAGAATTTGTTGAAAATATCAGCCAAGAGCCGATTTTTTTATTAGGTCACTCCTTTGGTGGAAGAATTGCCATAAAATTTGCCGCCAAACATCCGGAGAAATTAAGAGGATTGATTTTGGTTTCTACCGCTGGAATAAAAAGGGAAAAATCTTTTTGGCAACGGAAAATTGCGGCAATTGCCGCAATTTTCCGTTCTTTCCATTTTTTACCGGGATACGAATTTTTTAGGAAAATTTTTTACCATTTTATTGTTAGAAAAACAGATTATCTCAAAACAGAAGGACTTTTAAGAGAAACCTTTAAAAATATAATTGAGGAAGACCTGACTCCTTATTTAAGTCAAATTAAAACCAAAACCCTGATTATCTGGGGCGAAAAAGACAAAATTACTCCTTTAACCGATGCTTATTTAATTAAAAAAGAGATTCAAGATTCAACCCTTGAGATTATTTCCGGAGCAGGTCATCGGTTAAATCTTGAAGGTCCGGAAAAATTATCTGAAACAATTTTAAAATTTTTAGAAAATAATTAATATGTTTTTTTATTTTTTAGGTATTCCTTGGTTCATTCGCGAAATTAAAACAACCCTGTTTTGGATTTATCTCTGGCAGTTAAAGGAATATCATATCGGGCGATTTTTAGACCATTTCCGGACCTACAAAGGAAAGAAAATTTTTTTAAATTTTCTTTTTTTATTTAAAATTTTCTTACTTTTTTACGCCTTATTTTTTTATTTTTACCATAAATTGGTCGCCTGGCAGTTTTATGCTTTTTGGATAATAGTTTTAATGCTCTTTTATATTTTTGAGTCAGTTAAATTTTTCATAGATATTTTGCCGAAAAAAATAAACCCCGTTAAAAATCTTCGATTTCTAAACGGGGTAAAAAAGCCAGTTTTAACTCCAAAAACTGCCTCCCTTACTTTAGTCGGCTTAATTTTCGAAATTATCTTTCTCTATTTTTTATTTCAAAAAGCAAAATTTCTTTATTGGTTTTCTTTTGGACTTCTTTCTTTTGACCTATTAACTCCCTTTCTGGTTTCCGGAATTGTTCTTTTCTTCCAACCTTTTACGGTTTTATTAAGAAATCAAATTATCAAAAAAGCCAAAGAAAAAAGGGAAGAATTTAAAGATTTAATTGTGATTGGAATTACCGGTAGTTATGGCAAGACCTCAACCAAAGAATTTTTAGCCGAAATTTTATCTAAAAAATATAATGTTTTAAAAACAAAAGAACACCAGAATTCAGAAATCGGAATAGCCCAATGTATTTTAAATGAATTGAAACCGGAACACGAAATTTTTATCTCTGAAGTCGGAGCATATAATCGAGGAAAAATTAAAGAGGTCTGCCAGTTTTTGAAGCCAAAAATCGGCATTTTAACTGGAATTAATGAACAACACATGGCAACCTTCGGCTCGCAAGAAAATATTATTGAAGCAAAGTTTGAGTTAATAGAGAATTTACCGGAAGATGGAATAGCAATTTTTAATGGAGAGAATATTTATTGCCAAGAACTTTATCAAAAAACTCAACCCCCCAAAAAAATTATAGCCATAAAGCCGTATAGCAATATAGCCACAGAGATGAATATTTGGACAAAAGATATAAGAGTGGAGAAAGAATTTATTTATTTTAAAGTTTTTTCAAAAGACTACAATTCATCTGTACCTTCTCAGTCATTTATAGGCGGTTGGACTTTTGAAAATTCGGCTGATTTTAGAGTTAATTTATTAGGAGAAAAAAATATTGAAAATATTTTGATGGCAGCAGCTTGCGCAAAAGAAGTGGGAATGACCCTGGGTGAAATTTCAGAGGCTTGTCAAAAAATAAAACCCCTCCCACATCAAATGGAATTAAAAAAAGGAAAAAATGATTTAAACATCATAGACGCTACTTATTCGGCTAATCCCGATGGCGTGATTTCTCACCTCGAATATTTAAAAATCTGGTCCCAAAAGAAAATAATTGTTATGCCTTGCTTGATTGAATTAGGCAGGGCTTCAAAAGAAGTTCACAAAAAAATTGGCAAAAAAATCACCGAAGTCTGCGACTTGGCGATTATTACAACGAGAGACAGATTTAAAGAAATAGTTGAGGGAGCCCTCCTTCGTCTTGCCTTCGCTGAAGCTATAGCGGGCAAGCAAGGCTTCGGAGGGCGAGAAATAAAAAAAGATAATATTTTATTTCTCGAAAACCCAAAGGAAATTTTTGAAAAATTAAAAGATTTTTGTCAGCCCGGCGATGTAATCCTTTTAGAAAGTAGAGTACCAAACCAGTTAATTAATTTTCTAACCCAATAATTTAGATGGACTATTTTAAACCAATTTCTATTTCCTTATCACCGAATACGGAAAAAGACGATATTCGGCTGGCTTTTCGGTTGTTATTTCAATCCTGGCGATGGAAGACAATTAACAATAAACAATTAACAATTAACACATTAGAAGAAGAATTTAAGAGATATTTAGGAGTGAAATTTGCTGTTTCTTTTAATAGTGGCCGGTCGGCGTTTTTGGCAATTTTAAATTCTCTCAGTTTAAATAAAGGCGATGAAGTGTTGCTTCAGGCTTTTACCTGTAATGCCGTGCCAAACCCCATAATTTGGGCGGGATTAAAGCCTATTTATGTGGATTGCGATGAAAGAAATTTTAATATTGATATTGAAGATTTAAAGAGAACCCTTCGGCAGGCTCAGGGCAAGAAACCCAAAGTATTAATGGTTCAGCATACCTTTGGCTTGCCGGCTGATTTAGATGAGATTTTAGAAATTTGTCAGGAAAATAAATTGATTTTAATAGAAGATTGCGCCCATTCTTTAGGAGCCACCTATAAAGGAAAAAAAGTTGGAAATTTTGGGAAAGCCTCTTTTTTCAGTTTTGGTAGAGATAAAATAATTTCTTCAGTTTATGGAGGAATGGCAGTTACAAATGATGAAAATTTGGCAAAAAAAATTAAAAAATTTCAGGAAAAATGCGATTTACCATCAAATTTTTGGATTTTTCAGCAATTACTCCATCCCATTTTGGTAAATTTTTTAATTTTACCGCTTTATGGTTTTTTTGATATCGGAAGATTGATTTTACTCTTTTTCCAAAAAATTAAAATTTTATCCAAAGCCGTTTCAAAAAAAGAAAAAAAAGGAAAAAAACCTGTTTATTTTCCAAAACGTTTCCCTAATGCCTTGGCTGTTTTAGCCCTAAATCAACTAAAAAAACTTGAAAGATTTATTTTACATCAGAAAGAAATTGCCAGATTTTATGGTGAAAATCTAAAAAATACGAATTTTATTTTACCAAAAGAAAATCAAGAAAGGGTTTATATGAGATATTCTGTTTTGATAGGGGACTATGAAACAGATGAGATTTTAAAAAAATCAAGAAAATCAAAAATATTTTTAAATGATGGTTGGCGAAAAACTCCCATTACTCCTCCTGATACAAATCAAAAAGCAATGGAATATCTTTCTGGTTCCTGTTCTACTGCCGAAAAAATAGCCAAAACAATTTTAAATTTACCAACCCACATTAACATTTCCCAAAAAGATGCCCAAAAAATCATAGATTCTCTCAAAAATTCCATCAAACATCTATAACACAAATTCCACGGCCGTAGAAAATGTGTTATAATTATAATAAGCGGAGCCCGTTATAACACATTAAAAAGAAAAATGAGATTACCGCTTACAGATAAATTTATTTGGGATTTATATAATCTTCTTGAAGAGATTGATAAAACTCTTGATTTATTTGCTCCTCCTCGGTCAATAAAAGAAGCTTGGTTTCCCGACTTCTATAAATTGAAAAGGAATTACGATAGGAAAATTGAAAGAAAACAATTTAGCCGATTAATTTATTATTTAAAAAGAAAAGGCTATATAAAAATCAAAAACTTAGAAGAAAAACAAGGAATTCTTCTTACTAAAGAAGGTGAGAATAAAGTTTTAAAAATAAAATTTAAAATGAAAGAAAAAGAAAAAAGAAAGGATGAAAAATGGCAAATGGTAATTTTTGATATTCCCGAAAGGAAACGTTTTTTCAGAGATTTGCTTAGAGGAAATCTCCAAATTTTAGGATATAAAATGTTTCAACAAAGCGTTTGGGTTTGTCCATACGATGTTTTAAAAGAAACAGAAGGAATTATTCGAAAATATTCCCTTGATTCATATGTTAAATTATTTTTGATTGAAGAAGTAGAAATATAACACATTTTCTACGGCCGTAGAAAATGTAGTATAGAAAGAAACAAAAAGAAGTTTAAAGAATAGTAGACTTCTTAAAATTATATGGAGACTAAAGAAATAAAAAATAAAGAAATCTGGGAAGATTTTCTTTCAGGTTGCGAGGAGAAAACTTTTTTGCAATCCTGGAATTGGGGAGAATTCCAAAAAATGATGAGAAACAAAATCTGGAGATTGGGAATAGTCGAAGAGGATAAATCCTCTTCTTCACCCTTCGCTGCGGCTCGGGTATATAATAACGGAGAACTGAGGGGCCCGTCAAAAACGGGAGGATGTGGGGGGAGGGTTGTAGTCTCCGTTGCTTTAGTTATAAAAATGACTGCCAGGAGAGGAACATTTTTATTTGTGCCACACGCGCCCTCCGTAGTCTCGGTGAAGGAGGGTGGACCAGCCGTGAAGCACGAGATATTAAAAACATTGTTGGAAGAACTAAAAAAAATAGCTAAAAATGAGAAAGCAAGTTTTATTAGGATTGCTCCGATTTGGCAGAAAAATGAAGAAAATGTAAAGATTTTTAAAAAATTGGGTTTTAGAGAGGCGCCGATTCATATCCATCCTGAATTAACCTGGGAACTTGATATTACTCCCTCAGAAGAAGAACTTTTAATGAAAATGAGAAAAACCACCCGTTATTTAATTAGACAGGCCCAAAAAAACCGGGATATTGAAATTATTCAAAGCCAAAACGTAGAAGATGCCGAAAAATTTAATCAATTATATAAAGAAACCGTAAGTCGCCATAATTTTGTTCCTTTCTCTTTGGATTATTTAAAAAATGAGTTTTTGGCTTTTTTACCAGACAATCAACCCATTCGACCAGCTCAGGGTTGTCCTGAGTGTGCCGAAGGACAAATTTCTATTTTTTTGGGGAAATATAAAGAGGAATTAATTTCTTCTGGAATATTTATTTTCTGGCAAAATATCGGTTTTTATCATCAGGGAGCTTCTTCCCAGAAATATCCTCAAATTCCGGTTTCTTATTTAGTCTTATGGGAAGCAATAAAAGAAGCAAAAAGAAGAGGTTGTAAATTATTTAATTTTTGGGGTATAGCACCAATTAATTCAGAATTTAGAATTCAGAATTCAGAATTTAGGAGGCATGCCTGGTATGGACTCTCCCTTTTTAAGATGGGTTTCGGTGGTTATAAAAAGGAATATGTTAAAACCCAGGATTTTCCTCTTTCTAAAAAATATTGGTTAACTTATATTTTTGAGAAGTTAAGGAAAATAAAAAGAGGATTTTAGGAAGTATCAAATATCAAGTAGTATAAAGTATGAAGTACAGGAGACCTTATCGAATTAAAAGAAAAAAATCGATATTAAAGCGTCGGTTTTTTTGGCTGACCATAGTGGGTTTAATTATTATCGGTGGGCTTTTATATTTTTTTATTTTTTCTTCATTTTTTCAAATAAAAGAAACCAAAATTTCCGGTAATCAGGAAATTTTAACCCGAGATCTTGAAGATATAATTGAAAATCAAATCACCCACCGTTGGATAAATAATTTTTCGGTTTCAAGAAGTATTTTTTTAACCAATTTTAAAAAGATAACTAAAGAGATTCTAATAAAATTTCCTCTGGTAGCCAAAATAAATTTAGAGAGAAGTTTTCCTGATATTTTAATAGTTAAAGTTGAAGAAAGAAAACCGGTAGCAGTTTTTACCCAAAAGGGAAATTATTTTCTTGTTGATATAGAAGGAGTTATTTTTAAGAAAGTTGACCAGGTGTCACCCGAACTCTTAGAAATAGAAAATTTATCTTCAGAGAAAGAAATAAACTTGGGAGAAAAAATAATTGAGAAAGAAAAATTAATCCAGATTTTAGAGATTGAATCTAAAATTAGGGAAAATCTTAAAATTTCTATTCCCAAAATTTCAATTATTTCAGATAAAAGATTGAACCTTAAAACTTCTGAAAATTGGGAAATTTATTTTGATTCCAGTCAGGACTTAAACTGGCAAACGACAAAACTCAATCTGGTTTTAGAAAAAGAAATTCCTCTGGAAAAAAGAGGAAATTTAGAATACATTGATTTGAGATTCAGTCGGGTTTACTATAAGTACAAACAATAAAAATCTAATCAATGCGATAAATAAATATTGAATAACCAATTTTTTCTATTGGTTGATATTTGTCCAGCCAGTGATAATAACCAAATGGTTGGTCAAAACCAGTGACCGGTTTGCCTCGCCCACCCTGCAAAAAGGTAGCAGAAACGGCTAAATAATTTCCTTCGGGAAATTCTTTTTTATCTCTCGTACCCCACCAGGGGGCATATTTTTCTTTCAGATAATATTGAGCATCTCCGCCACCAAAATAATCAACATAGATTTTCTCAATTTTATTATCATCAACCCATTTTTTTAATCTTTTTAAATCCTGCCCCCAATCTAAATTGGAATTAACAGTATAAAGGTAGGCCTTGTCAGGACCGCCGGTTATTTCATTAAAATAAACCAGAAAATGGGGATAGATTTTGATTACTGAAATTAACTGCCAGAGAATTAAAATTCCCAAAATTAAATATTTTACCCCGTTTAGAAATTGTAAATTTCTAACGGGGTTTACTTTTAAAAAGGGAGATTTTAACCAATAAATTGTCATTTCGCTTACTAAAATAAAAACAAAAGGAAAGGTCGGCAAGAGGTGTCGGACGCCGATATTGAGATTGGATCTTAAACTGAAGAACCAGTAAATTCCAATAAAAATTAGCATTGAAAGTTCTGGAAAGTGAGATTTTACCCAATTTTTAATTCTTTGAAAAGGTTTTTTCCAGAATGGTTCTTTAATCAGCCAGGCAAGATTTAAAAGGGAAATTATGGTTAAAATATAAAAAGCCAAAGGTTCTTTGATTGAATAAACGACCGGGAAATAATTTTTCCAGCCGGCAGCTGAAACCTCGCCGAGAAAATAGGTGGTATGGCCGCCGGCTGCTCTTTGAAAAACCATCAATAATCCCAAACCATATTGGGCATAGGCTCTTAAAATGGGTTTTTGAGTCATCCAGATTACAATTTCAGCCGAACACCTTCCCAACCTCTTTTTTGAAAGACAGGCCTCTTTGATTGAGCTGGGTCCGCCGGCCTGGGAAGAAAGAAGAAATTTAGCGTCTTTCAACTGGCGTTCTTTCGGATAATTCCAGACATGGTATTGGTAGAATATCCCGATTACCAGAAATCCGATAATAAAAACAAAAATTAAAGTTTTTATCATTTCTTTGAATTTCCCTAATTTTACCAGCCACCAGATTAAAGCCAGAATGATAAAAAAGGGAATCAAAAGAATAACGGTAAATTTACAAAGTTCAGCCAAACCAAAGAAAATTCCTGCTAAAATAATATGTTTTATTGTCGGATTTTTTAAGGCCTTTAAAAAATAATAGGTGGCAATGAATATTCCGGCTGCTGCTCCCACATCGGTGGTAACCAATCTGCCGTGAGCCAGAAAGGTGGGAGAAAAAGAAAACAAAAATAAAGAAAGCAGGGCAACTTTATTTCCAAACAACTCTCTGGTCCAGCGAAAAATATAAAAACCAAGCAAAATTAAAATCAAAATTATTGGGATTCTTCCCCAAAAAATCATTTTGTCTGCCGGATTTCCCGAATGATAAAGGAAATTAGAACCAAAACCCCACTGTCCGTTGATATCTTCTTTCCAATCCTTTATTTCCGAAGGAAAATTTATACCTTTAATGAAAAGCAGAGGAAGGGCAGCCAAATCTTTAATTAAGGGTGGATGTTCGGGGTTTAATCTCATATCTTTTTGGGTCAGATAAGAGTAACCAGCCGGCAAATGGGCCACCTCATCCATGGTGGCAGAGTCATCTTTCATACTGAAAATTGCTGCAATAAAAATAAATAATAAAAGACAGACAGCGATAATGTTAGTTAAACGATTGGACATAAATTTATAAATTTAAAATTAAAAATTTATTTACTTTATATATCCAAATTTCATTTATTTTTTCTGTTTCTCCTTCAGGAAAAATTATCTTAATTCTATCTAATATATTTTTATCATATTTCATTAACACAATTATTGCTTGCCCCGTATAATCTCGAAGGGATTTATTCGGGGAATCTTTTTCTATTTTTACCTTATCTAAATCTTCCGGCACTAAATAGTTTGACTGGGTCTGACCGTATTTTGTCCTTTCAACAAACATTACGGTTTGAGCGGGCATAGGAATGCCTTTTGGCCAGGGAACAGGAATCCCGGATTCATTAACTATAACATATTTTTTTATTTCACTTGGTAGAGAATTTATATAATCTCCGATATCAACAAATTTTTTTGTAAAAGCACCCATTACATTGGGATTTTTCGCCCAAACCAAGAAATATTTATTAAATTCAAAAAAAGCCACAACCAAAAGAAACAAAAGGGCAGCAATAATTAGTAATTTTTTTCTGTTAACCCAATTATTTAAAAATTCATAAGTTTTCCAGGTTCCGAATCCAACAAAAATATAGACCGGTGGTATTACCCCAATCACCCTTAATGAATGGGGGATACCTTCAAAAGTTAAAATTCCCGGCAAAAACATAATGAAAAACCAGCTTATCAATGAACAGTGAACAGTAAACAAAGAATAATTTTTATTTTTTAAAGAAGATATCAATTCTTTAATTGAAAAGATAAGACCGATTAAAAATAAGATGCCTAAAGGCCAGGGTAGCATAGGAGAACCGGCAAAATTATGGCGCCAATTGGGGTCGCCGTAAAAATTAAACATTCCCAGATGTTTTCCTAAACTGATTAAAAAAGCCATAATCGGATTTTGCTGGGTAAAAATAGAAACACCGGTGGCTCGGGAGATAAAATCCTGAGGGTGCCAAAGAAAATAGATACCGATGGGAAGAGCGACTATAAAAATAGTTAGTAGAAAGTAGATAGTATTTAGTAAAAATTTTTTTGATAAACCTCGGTTTTTGTAAATTAAAAACCAGGAAATCAAAACTATTGGTAATAACAGGACTGCTATTCGAAATGAGGTATAGGTGTAAAACCCTAAACCGAAGAATATCCCGGCTAAAATAAAATTCCAAAATTTTTGAGCCTGTGGTGAATTTATTGAACCCATCCGGAATCCTCGAAAAAGAAAATAAAAAGAAAAAACTAAAATAAAAGGGAGTAAGATTGCCCTAAAACCAATCCGGGAAAAATTGGTGTGCCAGAAAGAAGTAGCCAAGAAAAAAGCAGTTAAAAGAGCGATAATCTCATTGTTTATTGTTAATTGTTGATTGTTAATTGTTTTGAATAACTCTTTTGTTAAGAGGTATAAACCTAAAACAGTTAAAATTCCGATGGTGGCAGCGACAATTTTTATCGACCAGATAGAAACCCCAAAAACTGAGAAAGAAAGGGCAATTAGCCACATCATCAGGCCTTCCCGGCCGCAATTTTCAGGATAAAAAACCTTAAATTTACCGGTTTTAAGAGAATCTAAGGCGTCGTTTCCGTTAATTGCCACATCGGGATAAAGGCCGGGCGGAATATCAGAAAGTTTCCATAACCTGAAAAAAGAGGCGATTGCTAGAATGACCAATAAAGATATAATAACTATTTTCGTTTTCATTAGAATATTTTAACAAAATAAAAGAGAAAAGGGTAGATTTTTCCACAGGTTTTAGATTATTGTTATCACTCTTGACAGGTGACTGCTGACTTCCTATTATTATCTTATATGGAAATTACCAAGCGCCAATCAAAGGTTTTAAATACCATAGTTCGGGAATATATTGAACTGGCTCAGCCGGTTTCTTCTCAATTTCTCGAAAAAAAATATAATTTTAAAATTTGTCCGGCCACCATCAGAATTGAAATGCAAAGATTAACTGACCGAGGTTTTCTTTATCAGCCCCATACCTCAGCCGGCAGAATACCAACCGATAAAGGTTATAGATTTTTTGTTAATGATTTATTAGAAAAGGGAACTTCGGAATTTAAAGATATATTTGAAATAAAAGAAATAATTAAAAGAGAAGATGATATTTTTGAATTAATTTCCCATCTTTCGAAATTTTTGGCAGAGATATCATCAAATTTAGCAGTTACTCATCTTCAGGGAAAAGATTTTTTCTGGAAGGAAGGTTGGGAAGAGATATTGAAAGAACCTGAATTTGAAGAAAAAGATTTTGTTTTTGAATTTACCGACTTTTTAAAGAATTTTGAAGAAAATATTGAAAACCTGAATATAAATTCGGGGATTAAGATTTTTATTGGCAGAGAAAATCCTTTTTCAAAAATAAAAGATTTTAGTATAATATCTTCTAAATGTTTTTTACCAAACAGAGAAGAAGCTATTTTGGCTCTATTGGGTCCTAAAAGAATGACTTATGAAAAAAATATCAGTTTGATTAATTATTTAACAAAACTAATGGAAAGATTATAAATCGAAATCCAAACTCCAAAGTTCAAATGACAAATCAAATCCAAAATCCAAATAACAAAAACAAAATAAATATTGAGGAATTACAGAAAAAAATTAATGAGTGTGAAAGGCTTAAGACCGAGTATTTAGCTGGCTGGCAGAGAGTCAGGGCTGAACTTTTGAATTATAAAAAAGAGGAGATGGAGAGGATTGGAGATATTTTAAAATACGCGGGAGAGGGTTTAATTTTGAAAATTCTGCCAATTTTGGATAATTTTGAGATAATTGAAAGAAAATTACCGGAAAATTTGAGAAAAGACGAGAGTGTAAAAGGATTATTACTGATTAAAAATCAGATTTTAGATTTTTTAAAAAGCCAAGGCATAGAAGAAGTTAAATCAGTAGGGGAGAGGTTTGACCCCAATTTCCACGAAGTCATTGAGGAAATTAAAGAAAAGGATAAAGAACCAGGTATTATAATAGAAGAGGTTCAAAAGGGGTATACAATTAACGGTCGTCTTTTACGACCTGCTAAAGTAAAGGTCACTAAATAAAATGTTTTTATAAAAATATGATATATGTAAAATTTTCTTCTTCGATAAATCCACAAACATCTCAAATTCTGACGAACTTTTTAACTGATCAAATTAATAGAGGCGAAAAAGAATTTTATTTTTTAATTTCTTCGCCTGGGGGAAGTGTTAATGACGGTATAGTGTTACATAATTTTATAAGAGCCCTTCCTGCTAAGATTATAATGCACAATATCGGCATTATTGATTCTATTGCAAATGTTGTTTTTCTTTCATCGGATGAAAGATATTGCAACCCTAATTCTTCTTTTCTTTTCCATGGTGTTGGATTTGATATTGTTCAATCGCAAAGGTTAGAAGAAAAAGAGTTAAGAGAAAAATTAGCAATAATTGAAAGAGATCAAAAAAGTATCGCAAATATAATTTCAGAAAGGACTAAATTAAAAAAAGAAGAAATTATTGAAATGTTTTTTAAGGCCAAGACAAAAAACGCAGAAGAAGCAAAAAAAGTTGGTATTATTCAAGATATAAAATCAGCAGATATTCCTGAAGGTAGTAGAGTAATCGCATTATAATTTTAAAAATCAAATTAAAAAGGTCGTAAAAAATAATTAATTTTTAATTAAATAAATTTATGTCTAAAATTTTAGGTATCGATTTAGGTACGTCTATTTCAAAAATGGCTTCCATTATACAAGGTGAGCCAAAATGTTTGGAAAGTCGAGAGGGTTCAATTCTCATTCCCTCGGTTGTGGCAATTTCAAAAAGCGGGGAAAGACTGGTGGGAATTTTAGCTGAAAGACAATCGGTGACCAACCCCAAAAATACAATCCATTCGGTCAAAAGATTTATTGGAAGAAGATATTCCGACCCGGAGGTTCAAAAAGAATTAAAACTTCTGGCTTATGAAACAAAAGAAAGAACGGACGGAGAAGTGGAAGTGAAAATGGACAACAAATGGCTAACTCCAATTGAGATTTCGGCTCAGATACTTCAAAAATTAAAATTGGATGCCGAAGAAAAATTGGGAGAAAAAGTTGATTCGGCGGTGATTACCTGTCCGGCCAACTTTGACGATTCCCAGAGAAAAGCCACCAAGGCAGCCGGTGAGATTGCCGGTTTCAAGGTTTTAAGAATAATTAACGAACCAACAGCTGCTGCTCTGACTTACGGATTTGGAAAGAAAAAGGCAGAAAGGGTTGTTGTTTATGATTTTGGCGGGGGAACCTTTGATGTAACCGTTTTAAATGTTGCTCCGGATACGGTTGAGGTTTTGGCGACGGGCGGAGAGGCTCATTTGGGCGGAAAAGATTTTGACCAGCGAATAATTAACTGGATAATAGAGCAGTTTAAAAAAGAACAGGGAATTGATTTGGGAAAAGACCCCCTGGCTTTACAAAGATTAAAAGAAGCGACAGAGCGGGCAAAGATTGAATTGTCTTCGGCCCTGGAGACAGAAATTAATCTTCCTTTTATAACTTCGGATTCCTTCGGTCCAAAACATCTTTTGTATAAATTAAATCGGGCCCAGTTTGAAAATTTGACCAGAGATTTGATTGAGAGGTCGATTGAGAGGGTAAATCAGACGTTGAAAGAATCAAAACTGACCAAAAAAGAAATTGACGAAATTATTCTGGTGGGAGGGACAACCTTAATTCCCTTAGTTCGGGAAGCGGTTAAAAACTTTTTTGACAAAGAACCGAATAAATCAATTAATCCCGAAGAGGTGGTGGCAATGGGAGCAGCCATTGAGGCTGAGATTTTAAAAGCAAAAGAAGAGGGGAGGGTGCCGGAAGGAGAAATAAAAAGCGTTTTACTTTTGGATGTTTTACCGCTTTCTCTGGGAATTGAAACTCTGGGTGGAATAAATACACCAATGATTTCCAAAAATACCACTATCCCGACCGCCAAAACTCAGATTTTTTCTACGGCGGCTGATAGCCAGACATCGGTGGAAGTTAATGTTTTACAGGGTGAAAGACCGATGGCTCAAGATAACCGGTCTCTGGGAAGATTTATTTTAGGTGGAATTCCACCGGCTCCCAGAGGACTTCCTCAGATTGAAGTAACCTTTGACATTGATGCTAATGGAATTTTAACCGTCACCGCCAAAGATAAAGCCACCGGTCGTTCCCAATCAATCAGAATTGAAGGGTCAATCGGTTTGTCAAAAGAGGAAATAGAAAAAATGAAGAGAGAGGCGGAATTGCATGCCGAAGAAGATAAAAAGAAAAGAGAATTGTCAGAGGCGAAAAATTTAGCCGATAATTTGATTTATACCACAGAAAAAACCATAAAGGAGGCGGGGGATAAGGTTTCAGCCGAGACAAAAAAAGAAATTGAAGAAAAAATTGAGGCTTTGAAAAAAGTAAAAGATAGTGATAATATAGAGGAAATAAAACAAAAAACTGCTGATTTATCCCAGACAATTCAGAAAATTGGAGCGGAAATGTATCGTCAAACTCCAGAAGAAAAGAAAAAACCTGAAGGCAAGGAAGGAAAATCCGCCGAAGAAGGGGAGTATCGACCTAAAAATGACTAATTCCTAATTGACCTAATTTCTAATCAATGTCTAATATCCAATGACCAAATGACCAAAATTTTAGACCCCGCACTAATCCTCGTTTTACTCGGATAATGCGGGGCAGGCATTAGACATTTCGGAATTGGGATTTGATTAGAAATTAGAAATTAGTTATTAGAAATTTTCATTATGAAGGATTATTATCAAATTTTGGGAGTTTCCCGGAATGCTTCTCCGGAAGAAATAAAAAAGGCCTATTATAAATTGGCTCACAAACATCATCCGGATAAAGGCGGAGATGAGAAAAAGTTTAAAGAGATAAATGAGGCCTATCAGATTCTCTCAGATAAAGAGAAGAAATCTCAATATGACAGATTTGGCCGGGTTTTTGAAGGAGGGGCTGAGCCGGGATTTGATTTTCAATGGGCCTGGGGAAGGCCGGATATGGATTTTGATTTTGACTTTGGAGATCTGGGAGATATGGTGGAAGAAATGTTTGGTTTCGGAACTCCGAGAAAAAAAGATTTAAGGAAAGGAAAGGATATTGAAATTGATTTTGAAATTTCTTTGGAAGATACTCTAAAAGGAAAAGAAAGAGAGGTTAATTTGTACAAATTTATTACCTGTTCCCGTTGTCAGGGAAAAGGAGCAGAACCCGGAACTCAAGCTAAAGAGTGTTTCTCCTGCCGGGGAACCGGTCAGGTTCAACAAATTAAAAAGACATTTTTCGGCTCTTTTACCAGATATACCGTTTGTCCGGAATGCGGCGGTGAGGGTTTCAGACCGGAAAAACCCTGCAATGTTTGTCGGGGTGAAGGAAGAATAAAAGATGAAGAAAAAATTAAAATCTGGATTCCGACCGGAGTTGATACAAATCAGGTAATAAAGGTTGAACAAAAAGGAGAAGTCGGGAGAAAGGGCGGAAAAGCCGGAGATTTATACGTTCACATTTTTGTCAAAAAACACCCGGTTTTCAAAAGAAAGGGAGACGATTTATATATTTCAGTTCCCATTCTTTTTTCCCAGGCAACTTTAGGAGAGGAAATTGAAGTGTCAATTCTTGGCGGAGGGAAGATTCTTTTAAAAGTTCCTGCCGGTACCGAATCGGGAAAAATTTTGAGAATTTCCGGTGAAGGAATTCCTCACTTTTCAGGATATGGTCGAGGAAATTTATATATTGAATTGGTTGTGAAAACTCCAAAGAAATTAACAAAGAAACAAAAAGAATTATTAGAGCAATTAAGAAAAGAAGGTTTGTAAGCGCCCCCATAGCTCAACGGAAGAGCAGTAGCCTTTTAAGCTATTGATGGAGGTTCGATTCCTCCTGGGGGCATAATTTTTATGTATAAAATAGATTCTGCCTTAATTGAAAAATGTAGAAACTTAAGAAGAGAAGGTTTTACTGTAAGAGAAATAAATAGAGCAATTAAACTTTCGGTTGGTACAGTTTACAATTATATTCGGGACATCCCTATTTCTCCGAAATTAAAAGAAAAAATAATATTAAAACAAATAAAAAATACCCAGAGACTGGTTGAATTTAATATAAAAATAAGAAAAGGAAAATGCATCCCGGGTAGATTAGTTCCCAAACCAAAGGGGTGGACAAAAAAATTAATATCTTTGGTAGCCCATTTTATGTTTGATGGCGAGATTCAAACTCATAGCTGTATTTATCATAACAGGAATAAGGCATTAATTAATCAAATTGATTCTTTAATGAAGAAAGTATTCAATCTGCGATCATATAATTGGTTAAATAGAGAAACCGGCGTTCATAGAATTTCTTATCATTATGTTGAACTTGCAGATTATGTCCGAAAAAGAGCTCAAGAGTTAAAGAAATATATTAAAACTGCTATTTTGACAGAAAAGAAAATATTTCTACAGGCATTTTTTGACGATGAGGGTAGCGTTCATTTCGATAAAAAACTAGTTAGAGGATTTCAATATAATTTGGAAACTTTACAACTTATTCAAAATCTATTAAAAGATTTTGATATCCAAAGTAAAATTGATGAAAAATATAAAGAAATTGTTATTTCAAGAAAACCAAATCTTATAAAATTTCATAACAAAATTAATTTTTCAAAAGGAATTTATATTAACCCTGCTCGGAAAAATAGTATCTGGAAAAAGAAATTAGAGAAAAGAGAGATATTGAATCGAGTTATTAATTCTTATATAAGATAATTTAAAGATTTAGGTTTGATTCTTTCTGGGGGCACCAGTGAAAAACCGCTTTTAAAAACGGTTTTTCAAAATTTAAAATTCAAAATGCAAAAATCAAAATTTATATGAACTAGATAATTTTCCGGAGATAATATGAACTTTCAGAGAACTGTTCTCTGTAAAATGTTTAATTTGAGATTTTGTAATAAAGAATAAAAGACGGAGAAAATTCCGTCTTTTTTGTTTGAAAGTGAACTTTCAGAGAACTGTTCTCTGAAAGTTCTTCTGTGGAAGAAATTTTTTTATCCCAGAAAAATTTTTCCTTTAGATTCCATTTTTCGCAAAAAAAATTCAATATTTTCTGGTTTGTAGATTCGATAATTATTAATTGGATGACGAAAAGCCCTTAGTTTGCCGGATTTATCCCAGTTGCGAAGGGTAAGAGGGCTAACGCCCAATAAATTAGCTACTTCGTTTACCTTAAGATACTTTTTGGTCTGAGGTAATTTTATTTTTTCAAGTCTGATTGGGACTTTTTTCATTTTATTAAGGTTTATTAAACTTTTTTAATTAAAACATTAATAAACCTTATTTAATTTTCGTATATCTAAAATTTATGTCAAGACTTCCTGTGGAAAACTAATAAAAAAAGGTTTAAAGATAGTCCATCTTCTTGTGTTATCTTTGGCAGATTTTTTAAATATCCGCCAAAAGTGTTTTTCCGGGTTATCCACATCTTGACAGGCCTCAAATATGTTAAAATGAATGAATCTCGAGGGTCGAGAAATTGGTTTCATTAATAAAATAAAGATTTTTGGGACAAGTCCGACCTCCTTCTCTTTATAAAATTTCTCGCCTTGGAAATAGTTCTTTTTAGCTCTTTTTGATAGTTCTTTCTTTATGCAACTTGAAAAAACAAAACAAAAATTAATATCTTTGAAAGAGGCAGAGAAAATTTCAGGTTTTGCTTCAGATTATATTGGTTTTTTGATTAGAAAAAGAAAAATTTTCGGGAAAAAACTATATTCAGGCGGAGAATGGAAGATCTCAAAAAAAGGTTTGTTAAATTATATCGATAGAAAAAAAATAAAAACTACTCTGCGGAAAAAATGGATATTAAGAGATAAATACCTTTCTTTAAAAGAGGCAGCCAGAATTTCCGGTTATGCTTCAGATTACATTGGTTATCTGGTTAGAAAAGGAAAGGTTCGGGGCAAAAAAAATTTTTCCGGGATTTCTTGGGTGACTACAGAAAAAGAGATTGAAAAATACCAATTATTAAAAAATAAAAAAAGTAGAAAAAGAAAATATTCTATACCCTTTATACCTTCTTTTGTTTTTGGAAGGTCTTTTTATTTTTCTCTAAGAATTCCCAGATATGTTTTTGTTTTTGCCATTTTAGGTTTGTTTATTTTCGGCGGGTTGATTACTTTTGCTTTCACATCAAAAAAGCCAATTCAGACAGTTGAAATTTATCCTCTACAGATTCAGGGCGACCCCGCACAACCCAGCCCTCAAACTGAGAGCGGGGTTAGCGGTGCAAGCTGGAAAAATCTTCAAAATGTTCAGGGACCTCCAGAAGTCGGACCTAATGGAGATTTTAATTCTTTTTCAGAATTAAACTCAGCAGTTTATCAAAATGGTTCCTTGAATTTAATTTCAACTGATTTTAAAGCGACCGAGGTTGATTTGGAAATAACAAAAATAAAAGAAGCAACTACCCCGACTACTACTGCAACCACCACTGAAGCAACCACAACCCAGGCAACCACCACCGCGACAACAACAGAAGAATTAATTTCCGAAGAAGCAAAGTCCACATTAGAAACTACTTCGACTCCAGCGACCACCACTGAATCAACCACCACTGAAACTACTACAACTGAGGCAACCACAACATCCCCGGAAACGACACCTGAAGCCACATCCACACCGGAATCAACATCAACTCCGGAAGAATTACCAGAAGAACCAGAAATTAATTTAGAGCCGGAAACCGCTCCGGCCGAAAATCCGGATACCCCAACCTCCTTTTTTGAAAAAATAAAGAACTTTTCTGCCCCGTTTAGAAATTCATTTCTAACGGGGTTTACAAAAAGAATTGTCAGAGCCCAGGAAATTCCCTCCTTTGAAGAATTAATAAACAATAACGAACTTCTCTCAGTAAAAATTAAATTTTCTTTTGCCATTGGCGAGAAAAAAAATGACCTTCAACTAAATCCGGAAATAAATCCCGAAGGAACGACCACTCCGGTTTTTGAACCAGCCAGTTTCTGGCAAAAATTCCGAAACTTCTTTAGTAATTTAGGGCAACAAATTGTTGAAATTTTCAACAATTTTGTAAAAAGAGAAAAAACGGTTCCAATAGCCGAGGCCTCCGACGACAATCTATCGAGATCCGATCTC
>Ga0315296_10001025_pt1 | contig 24644 bp, 35 predicted proteins | sample YL17G14_18_MG_FD_203921 | JGI IMG/M metagenome (GOLD analysis project Ga0315296, IMG submission 203921) | Sediment microbial communities from Yellowstone Lake, YNP, Wyoming, USA - YL17G14_18 | ecosystem: Environmental > Aquatic > Freshwater > Lake > Sediment | place: USA: Wyoming | collected... | reverse complement strand
ATTGTTAGGGAAGCTGACATTGGAGAATTTAGCCTCACACACTCTTGTAACATCATGGCTGGTTACCGCCAAGCCTATGTATATCGGCATAGACATCGTTACTGTTCTCAGCGTGAACTGCCTCCACTGGGCGCCGTCCGGTGAATGATACGCCCTGATAAGACCGCCTGCCGAGCGCTCTAATCTAAAAAAGCGAGGTGGAGCAATATTTGGGTCAGTATCGGCTGCATCTCTAATTGAGGTGCCATTGGCGGTACTGCGGTACTGGTAGCGGATGCCGTATGCATAGGTAGGAGTTAAAAATAGCAGAACGTTGGCCGAACCTGTGTCAAGTGAATCACGAATCATAATGCCGGCCTTTGCAAATTCATTTGTGTTATCAATGGACTCGACCTTTGCTATAATCGAGCAGGCACCGCTGGCAACTTCCTTATAGGCAAAGTGGAACTGGTCGGTGCTGCCCCAAATATCTGCACCGGTGGATTTCAGTGTGTAAGTGCCTGCCGGCTGATCCACGAAGCCACCGACATACGCTGGATAACCTCTGAACCATAACGATAAGGAATTAACGTCTTCTGCAGTCCAGTTCTGGGGAGATGTCCATTTTCGTTCGGCTTCAGAATACTTTAACGTTCCACTTTTCTGGTAAGTTGTCTCCTCGTTGACGGTACCATCATTATCGTAACGCAATGGCATGGATTGTTTGCCACTGTGATATAAACCTAAAGATTGCTCAACATACGGAGGACTGAAATAGCCCACAGTCATGCCTGTATTATTCACGGCATAATCCGACCATACGCTAAATATCGTATTATTGGCGTCGTAGATTTCGAAGTCATCCACAAGTAAAAAGTTACAGACTGTAAAGCTCCAGACATTGCCTTTGTGTATAGTATTACCATCTGCCTCGATCTCATCGATACGCCAGTAATAGGTCTGGTCCCATTCAAGAATGTCAAGATTGTAAGTCGCAGCGGTCTGGTTTTGACTGACCAGTACGTCACGCGGATCGTCGATAGTAGCTGCGTTGACATCCTCAAAGACTTTTCCGAAGTACACATTATGCTTGGCGGCTGTGTCTCCACCAAACCATTTAAGGTCCGTATCTCGAGGCACATCTACCGCCTGATGAGAAGGTTCAGGCAAAGAGGCAAGAAAACTTAGGGCTGGAGTGCCTGCTATAATTGCCTGGATTTCTTCTTGTGTTATCGCTCGGCCATAGATTTGTATTTCGTCGAGTAATCCGTTGTAACGGCGTCCGCCACCAGCCATCTGGCCAATAAACATGTTATTTAATGGATAACTTCTGGTGCCTCGAGCCATCTGATGTAATAATGTGCCATCAAGGAACAGTTTTGCATTACCGTCATCATTACCCCATGTGCAGGCGACATGATGCCAATTACTGTCAGTCATCAAAATCGGGCTAACAGGAGGATTTCCTGCGGGATCGCCCTTATTAGGGTCAGAATGGAGGTGAAAATTCGCTGGATCGCTCTGACCAGCGAAACAAAGCTCACCGCCTAACCAAATATTGCCTACGGTGGTTTCAATATGAATGTGCATTTCGTTTTCTGGACCAAAGCCGCTGCCAGTAGTATTGTCGCCGCCCCACCATATTGTATTTATACCTCCTGTTACGGCCGACATATTCATCCAAAATGCTATCGAGCCGGCATCGGAGCGGATCCCGAAATTTGCTGCCGGTATAACAATATAGTCATCGCCACTGAATTCCATCGCTCCGCCAACCTGACCGGCTACCCACGCCGGAGTACCGGTGATTGCACCGTTGTTGCCTTTGCCGCTCGAGTCAAAAGCGGTGTTGCCGGAAGTCTCATCGAGCTTATAGTGCACCATAAGCTGGGCTGAGGCGCTGCCTGCCAAGCTCAGTACCAGAACAAAACAGGTCAAATAAATCAACTTTTTACACATAATAAACCTCCTTCAATAAGTAAAATGATTGCCCATACTTTGTGCAATACAACAAACTTTAACACTCTCTACACTTTTTATATTCGCCCAGGATTTTTTTTACGACTTGGCTTAACATCCTTCCCTCGAAAGCCAATTTTTAGCTCACATAATAATTTTTTAAAGCCGGAATATAGACCTCTATTGGTTTAGAAAGCATTTTTTGATTCTGCGTCTATCGAAAACAATAAAAATTAGAGGAATTTCTCCTGACGTAAGCTGAAAAAACAACAGTTGCTCGCCAATACAGGCACAGAATCTATCAAAATTATTTATACCAAATTGCACACCGCTCTTGCAATGAAAAAGGCAGCATTTTCAAAGAAATTATAGGATTTTTGGCCTGGTTCAAAAAAGGCTGATTTTAGGTAACAGTAGTGAGAGAATGAGCACTATTGCTAAGGACTGGCAATAACTGCGGTGGCAAGGCTAATGAGAATCAGTTCTGCTGAAAGCGTCGGAAGCCGAGCAGTTCCAGCCAATGAGGATGTGGCTGGTCGTTCAGCAGTTCTGCTGGACTTTTACCGATGCGTTCAGGCCGATCACTACGCCCGAACCGGCGTTGATTGAGAAAGAAACGTAGCAGATGTAGATAATCGTCGCCGATATGCCGCCGCAGAAAAAAGTAATTCTGCACAGGCGACTATTGAGATTCTCGACAATGGAACTGGCACGAGGCGTCTCTAACAGCACCTCACGTATGGCTGTTTGGATGCGGTCGAATTTATCTGGCAGGTTCTTGCGCAACTGTGCCTGTTTTTGCCAATATCCCGGAAGGTTTTTATCCAAACTCTGCAGTTGGCACACAGCATGTATCAAAAACAGTGGGACATTGAATCTGGCGGCCAGGTCAGCGAACCTTTCATCCAGAACATCTACAAAGGAAAGAAGGTTATCGCGGTGATTTTCCAGCATGCGACAAACAGGACTGATGCGATGGGGGCATAGGGATTCACGGATACGTAGTTCGTTAGGATGCGTATATTTAAAGCTAATTGGGTGGTTTAGTTCTCAAGGAAAAAGGCAAGTTTTCCCAGGTCACGCTCGGCATGGAATACATAACCATAACATGGAACATCGTCCCAGACGGCCAGTTGTCCAGCCCGAAGATCCCGACCTGCGTCGGCAATGGTATAATCGGGCTGCAGGCCTTTTTCGGCCAGCTCCAGCAGGTGCACGCCCCAGGTGGTTTCGTCTCGCTGATCCTCTGCAGCCAGCAGGTAAAATAGAACTTCATCGTCGTCAGCCGAGGGCATAAAGACCTCATCGAGTGCATAAGAGGCCTTGGCGGCTTGCTGGTAGAGGAATTTTAGCTGACCTTATAGTTCTGGGCCAAATAGCTGATAGGTTCGGTCCGGGCGAGGGCATTGTACCGATAGTTTGCTCCAATATGCTCTGTTGCGTTCCAAAACGATCTTCCCGGAGACCTGCTGCCAATCGACCAGCCGAAAAGGGCCCGAACCGATCGGCGTTGTTAATGGATCTTCTGGTGTATCTCTGGGAACAATGCCAAAAAACGAAGCGGCTAACCGTTCAGGTAAGAAAGCGAATGGCTTTTGGAGTTTCAAAATAACTTCGTAACCTGATACAACTATTCCAGCCACGTGCTGCGTGTTACCGCCAATGAACTCATCGGTGCCAACGATCAAATCTGCGAGGAGCGTGCGTCCAAAACCTGGAACACGCAGCGCCCTCTCAAGCGAAGCGCGCACATCGGCGGGAGAAACGCGATGCGTTCGTGCCTGATCAGAAGAGGCGTGGAAGTAGACATCAGGTCGGATTTGGAATCGCCATTCCTTCAAATCGTTGCTGGATTGCCAGGAAGTAGCAAGCATCGGGGTGACGGTGCCGTCTGGAGCAACATCAACAAGACGGTCAAAAATTTGCCACACGATGGTGATCGGGGCTGCTGTACCAGCGCGTGCAGGGTCAAGCGTATTGATTTCACCCAGCCCTGCGAGACCAACACGTAGATGCTTGATTGCCTTGGGCGACTTCCCATTTTCGTCCGCAGGCTTTCCAGATTTATGTTTACAACCATGTCCAACTACCAGAGTGGACACAACGATGGCAGTGAAAAAAATGCTATGTAAGCTGCTCATGCGGATTCTCAAGTACACTGGCACTACACCATGGTCCAATAATACTATGCGGCCTGGATACTACAAGGTGACTTGGGGTAACTTGTCAGGTTATGTCGCACCTCCCCATGACATACAATACTTAGTGAGCAATGGCATTTCGTTTACCGGAACCTACACCCGGCAGACTGATTCCTTAAATGTGACTATAGAACCTGAAGAGGCCCGTAATGCTGGGGCTCAATGGCGAGTGGATGGTGGTTCCTGGCACAATAGTGATTATACAGAAAGCGGATTGTCTGTAGGCCAGCATACAATCGAATTCAAGTCTATTTCAGGCTGGAATACACCGAGCGATCAAAGTTACGTATAACGTTAAACGTTTGACGAAACGAGCAGCGCAACCGTTAAACGAAAGACGAAAAACAGACGGCGGCCACGAAATAGCTGAATACGCTTGTGGTGAGCCTGTCGAATCCAATGGCAATGGCAACCTCTTGCGCAAACTTGTGGTGAGCCTGTCGAATCCATACGTCTATGGCCCACGGGTTGACGAGCCGGTCTGTATGATCGAGGTGGCCGATAGTAACGCTGTCTCCTACTATCACTTTGATGGCCTGGGTTCTGCCGTAGCCTTAAGTAACTCATCTGGAACGACCATACAAACGTACGAATATACTGTTTACGGCGAGGTCGCAGCCGAAGACCCGAATCATCCAAATCCCTTTATGTTCACGGGAAGAAGATTTGATTTTGAGACCGGCCTTTACTACTACCGTGCCCGGTACTCTTCAGATCGAGAGCCAAATCTTATCTTCCTGGCGATAACCAGTGGACACAATTCTCGTTCAGCTATGTTGAAATATACAAAGTTATCTCCAGAGCTTAATAGCGGGGGCAGGATTCGAACCTGCGACCTCCGGGTTATGGGCCCGACGAGCTACCGGACTGCTCTACCCCGCGATCATTCAAATATATATACCACAGAAGATGAATTGTTCAAGAGCAAAAAGCAAATTATAAATCTTGACTGTCGTCAGACAAGTTTTCGCGAATTTGGGCGGCAATCGCCTCTATTTTGCCCTGCTGATATTTGTAAGAAGGCCAGCGGTCAAATAGACCGTCGCCGGCATTGCGAGGGATTATATGAAAATGCAGGTGTTCAATATGTTGCCCGGCTGCCCTGCCATTATTGCATAATACGTTATAGCCCTGCGAATTCATCCCTACAGCTACGGCCTTGGCAATTTTGCCAAGCCGTGAACCAACCTGGCCTAAAAGCTCAGAGGGACAATCGTGCAATCTTTCAAAGTGCCGCCTGGGAATTACCAACGTATGACCATCACTTATGGGGCCGATGTCCAAAAAACCCAGAACGACTTCGTCTTCATAAATTTTTGTAACCGGAATCTGCCCAGCTACCATCTTACAAAAGACACAATCATCCACATTCATTTCAAGGATTTCCTCTAAATAGTACGTTACTGCTATTGATTGGATTCGTCTGCTAAGCTGCTGTCTTTGGTTGTTTCTTTGGCTTGGACAGCTTCCTCAGCTTCGATGGTTTCTTTAGCTTCAGCAGTCTCTTTAGCCTTTTTACGAGCGCCGTTTTTAGCAGCGGTTTTGGCTTGTTTTTTGGGGCTCTCATCCGGGCCTATCAGTTGCAGTAAGACGAGCGGGCCATTATCACCTAACCTTCTCAATGATAGAGGGATGATTCTTGTATAACCACCTGGTCTGTCAAGGTATCGGGGCCCAAGCTCGCTAAATAATTTTCCAATTATCGTGCCTTTTTTGATTGCTTTGTTGCCCTCATAACCTATGATGTCACGGTCACCAAGCAGAGCAATGGCCCGTCGTCTACTCTGTAATGTTCCCTGCTTGGCCAGCGTGATCAACTTTTCAGCAAAGGCTTTTGTTTCTTTGGCCTTTGCGATAGTCGTCGAAATCGTTTCATGCTCGATGAGCGATGCGACTAAATTTCGTCGCAAAGCCAGGCGATGCTGGCTTGTTCGACTTAAATGACGCCCTGCTACTCTATGACGCATATGCTAAGTTCCTCACCCTTATATCTTCATTCCTAAAGACAAGCCTATATCAGCAAGCTTTCTTTTGACTTCCCGCAGCGAAGTTTTACCGAAGCTGCGAATCTTCAGCAAATCAGCATCTGCCATTTGGACCAACTGGCCAACTGTTTCGACTTTCACTGATTCAAGACAGTTACTTGCTCTAACTGACAGTTCCAATTCTTGAATGGGAGTACTTAATTTTTTGGCTAATTCATCATTAATTGCCTCTTGCTCTACTTCTTCAGCCACTGGACCAGCGACGGTTTCTTCTCCAATTTCAAAATATTGCACGAATGGATTGATGTGCTTTCGCAATATCTTGGCGGCCTCTACTAACGCCATTTCAGGGCTGATTGCTCCATTAGTCCAGATCTCCAAAATCAGCTTATCATAATTTGTTCGCTGGCCTACACGAGTGTTTTCGGTGGCATAGCGAACTCTGGTAACCGGTGAATATATCGCGTCAAGCAGTATTCTTCCAATTTCCTGCTCGAATCTATCAGTAGCAGCAATTCGTTCAGCGGCTGGCACATAACCTCTGCCGGTCTCTACCACCATTTCCATTTCAAATTTTACATTTTCGGTCAATGTGGCCAACACTATATCTTTGTTTATGATTTCTATGGCAGGATCAGCAACGATGGCAGCTGCTGTTACGACTCCGGCCTTGTTTGCCAAGACCTTCATTGTTTTTGGGCCTTGGTCTTGGAGCCGAATTACAAGGTTTTTAACATTCAAAACGATATCGGTGGTATCCTCCATCACCCCAGTTATGGAGGTGAACTCGTGGTCGACACCTACTATTTTGATGGACGTTATGGCACTACCTTCCAAAGAGGAAAGCAATACGCGTCTTAGGCTATTACCGATAGTGGTGCCGAAGCCCCGCTCGAATGGCTCAATAAAAAACCGACTATACTTATCGGTTGATACGGTCGGGTCCCGCTGGACATAAGTCGGCAACTCTAAACCACGCCATGTAACTCGCATATAGACCTCCATACTCGATACTGGATACTGGATACTCGATACTCGTCGAGAATCGAGAGAAGCTATCTCGAACAGAATTCTACCACCAACTGCTCTTCCACAGGAATCTGGACATCAGCTCGACTGGGCAATGCCACAATAGTAGCTTCGGGTTTTTCACGGTCCAATTGCAACCAACTCTGAATAGTAAAATTAGGGTTGCTTTCCAGCTGTTGCTTTACTTTTTTGACGCTCTTTTCGAAATCTTTCACTGTTATCTTGTCACCGATTTTTATAGAATAATCGCTGATGTCAACTTTATGACCGTTCACACAAATATGACCATGAGAAATAAGCTGTCTTGCTGCTTTGCGGGACGGGACAAAATTTAATTTATATACCACATTATCCAAGCGTCTTTCCAATAATTGCAGCAGAGTTTCGCCAGTATTACCTTTTAACCGCTCAGCCCGGTGGAAATATCTTATAAACTGTCGCTCCCAAACTCCGTAGTACCTCTTAACCTTTTGTTTTTCGCGCAGCCGAACGGCGTATTCACTTGCTCTTGATCTATGCCAACGGTGCATACCGGGCGGCAAATTACGTTCTCTCCTTTCTACTTGACATTTGGCCGTCTCACATTTTATACCTTTGAGGAACAGCTTCATCCCTTCACGACGGCATAGTTTACAAGATGACCCAAGATATCGTCCCATTTTTTTCTATTCATCTCCAAATAAATGCCGGTGGATTTTTTACACTCGTCTTCGCTTTGGCGCTCTACAGCCATTATGCGGAATAGGTGTGACATCCTCTATCGATGTGATACGTAATCCTGCCTGCTGCAGAGCTGAGATGGCCGATTCGCGACCCGAACCAGGCCCCTTAACCTTAATTTCGACTTCCCGCACGCCATTACGCTTAGCGACATTGGCGCAACTCAGCCCAGCTTGCTGAGCGGCAAAAGGCGTACTTTTGCGAGCGCCCTTAAAACCTACACATCCCGCAGAACTGAAGCAAATTGTGTTACCCTCTGAATCCGTAACAGTAATTAGCGTATTATTGAACGTCGCTTTTATGTGCACAATAGCTCGGGCAATATTTTTTCTAACTTTTCGTTTTGCAGTTTTGGCCATTATTCTTCCTGAACTGTGTATACCATGTTACGTATTTCAACCAAAATAATTGAGCTATGAACGTTTTTCCTTTACGCCCTTCTTACCTGCGACCGTCTTTCTGGGCCCTTTGCGAGTGCGGGCGTTGCTTTGAGTATGTTGGCCACGAACCGGCAGGCCCCTGCGGTGGCGAATACCTCGGTAACAATTTATGTCACGCAACCGAGCGATATTTTGAGCAACCTGCCTGCGAAGCTGACCCCCTACGATGTAATCGCGGTCGATAATCTGGGTCATCCGGCTAAGCTCGTCCTCACTAAGTTTGTCAGCCTTTGTGTTTTTGTCGATCCTGGCTTCTTTTAAAATTTGTTCCGAGGTATATCTACCTATACCAGCAACGTAGGTCAATGAAACCCATATGGCTTTATTATTGGGAATATCCACACCAACTATACGTGGCATATCATCTCCTATTTTGGTTCGTAATTTGCGGACTCATAACTGATTACTATAAACTCAACTAACCTTGGCGCTGTTTATGCCGCGGGTTTACACAAATCACCCGCACAACACCCTTGCGGCGAACAATCTTGCAATTCTCACATATACGCCTTACGGAACTTCTAACTTTCATTTTTCACACCTAAACTCCGCCCCTGCCGCAGGGGCGGGGCCGCGACTAATGTCGCAGAACTATTCGGCCTCTATTTAAGTCATACGGCGACATTTCAACCGTCACCGTATCACCAGGCAAAATTCGAATAAAATTCATACGCATTTTGCCTGAAACGTGAGCTAAAACCTTGTGCCCATTTTCCAACTCTACTCTAAACATAGCATTTGGCAAAGCTTCGGTCACCTTAGCTTGCAATCTTATTGTGTCCTTCTTTGCCATAGGCGTCTACTTTACAGTCAGCACCTCACAACCATTTTCCACGATCGCAATTGTATGTTCAAAATGAGCTGAGCATTTACCGTCTTTTGTCACTACTGTCCATCCATTCTTTAATGTTCGCACCACACTGGTGCCGGCATTAATCATCGGCTCAACTGCCAGAACCATTCCTTCGGTCAAGACAATATCATCAGCCAACAGCTCATCGCTAACGAAGTTGGGCACTTTGGGCTCTTCGTGCATCGCTCTACCGATTCCGTGCCCCACAAAATCCTTTACTATCGAAAAGCCGGCCGATTCTGCGTACTGTTGCATCTGTGCGGCGATTTGGCTCCACTTAACAGCCGGCTCAGCCTTTGCCATCGCTATCTCCAGAACGTGCCTTGTTACGTCTATCAGTCTGCATCTATCCTGCGAAATTTCACCTATGCCGATCGTAATAGCGGCATCTGCACAATAGCCAGCGAGTCTGACGCCAAAATCAATACTGAGGATATCGCCACACTTAAGTTTAGTATTGTCCGAAGGAATCCCGTGAACAACCTGTTCATTTATGGAGGTACAAATTGCGCCGGGAAACGGGATTCGAGCGTGCGGATTGCGCACACCCTTAAACAAGGCTTCGGCCCCAGCATCAGTAGTCATCTGTAAAGCAATGCTATCCAATCGGCCGGTCGTTGCTCCTGGCTCTGCAACCTCTTGTAATTTTGAAAGAACATCCGCTACAACGGTGCCTGCTCTACGCATTAAGTCAATTTCTCTTCGGCTGCGAAGCGTTATAGCCATCTAATTTTGTATCTCGTACTTTGTATATGGCCTCTCGCATCTCGCTTCACGCTCCGGCGAGAGCGTCCAACCTCTCAAATATCAAAGTGCTTACTTCGTAGGCGTTCTTATTAGCATCAATATCATAAATGGTTCTTTTATTTCTATAGTAATCCACGACCGGCTCTGTCTGCTGGTGGTAGGTCTTGAGGCGATTTGCTACCACATCAGAGCTGTCATCGGGCCGTTGAATTAATTTGGTGCCGTCTTTGTCACATACTTCGTCCACTTTCGGCTTCAAATTCTTAATGTGGTAAACTGCTCCACATTTCGGACAGCTTTTTCTGCCGGTCATCCGCTCAGCCACTACCTTATCATCTATTTGCAGGTTCAAAATAGCATCTATGTCCCCATCGCAATGAGCTAACGATTTATCAAGTTCGACGGCCTGATTGACGGTTCTGGGAAAACCATCCAATATAAAACCTGCTGTAGGGGCCTTTTTTATCGCGTCAATCATCATCTCAACTATAATTTGGTCCGGCACGAGTACACCTGAGTCCATAAAGCTGCTGGCTTTTTTGCCCAGCTCAGTACCTTCTTGTCTCTGTTGTCGTAAGATATCACCGCTGGATAGATGCTGCAGGCCATATCGGTCCACAATACGTTTACACTGGGTTCCTTTGCCTGAGCCGGGCGCACCCAGCAAAACTATTCTCATTGATTCCCGCCAAGCGGGGACCCTCATGCATACGCTCCTTTTATCCTGCCAACTGTACTGAAACCTTCGTAGCTGCGCATCAAGAGGTTGGCCTCGATTTTCTGCACCAGATCCAGCGAGACACTGACCACTATCAATAGACCCGTGCCACCCAAAAATGCTGCTACTGCGAAATCAATTCCTAATAATACCCAAACCAAGGTGGGTATAACGGCAATTATAGCTAAAAATGCGGCTCCAAAATAAGTAATTCTGGTCATTACCGTTTCCAGATATTCGGCGGTTCTGCGTCCCGGCCGAAGTCCGGGGACGAAGGCTCCTGAATCCCGCAAGTTTTTGGCCATCTCCTTGGGCTGAAACTGCACCGTGACCCAAAAATAAGCAAATAAAAATATCAGCAACATATACAAGACATTGTAAGTATAAGCACTATGACCGAAAGCCCCTCTGAGGGTCTGAAGAAATTCTGACTCAACGAACCTGCCGGCCAACTGTTCAATTATGATCGGAGGGAACATCATAAAACTGGATGCAAAAATTATCGGCATCACGCCCCCGTGATTGACAAGTAGCGGCAGATAATGTCTCTGGCCACCGTAAATCCTACGGCCCCGCATCTGCTTGGCCTGTTGAATCGGTATTCGGCGCTGGCCTTGAGTTATTAATATGGCACCTGCAACAACGAATACAAACGCTGCTGCCAGGAGCAATACACTTGCCGGGCCTATGTAGCCGGGCTCAGGAGCAACTGTTAGATCAACCTTCCTTAAGAACATTCCGATTGCCCAGGGCACTCTGGCAATGATGCCCGCCATAATTATCAAACTGATGCCGTTGCCTATTCCGTATTCATCTATTTGCTCACCGAGCCACATCAAAAAAATGGTACCGGCTGTCATGCCGACAATACCCATTATCATAGCCTGACGCTCCATGCCAGCATAGGTCAATGGTTGCTCCCCTCCTTGCATTAACCTCATAAACATTATCGATTGAATCACGCATATCAGCACGGTCAAATAGCGTGTGTACTCCTGTATTTTTTTATAACCGGTTCGGCCTTCCTGACGTAACTTTTTCAAAGCAGGAATGACCTCGCCCAGCAGCATAAGAATAATCGACGCGGTAATATAGGGCATAATTCCCAAGCCAAATAAAGTAGTATTGTCCAATCTTCCCCCGGTGAACATCTGCATGTATATGGCAGCTCTGCCCAACGGACTCTCAGTGCTTCTAGATCCAGTGATTGCAGCTATCTTTTCTTGGTCAAAGCCCGGAATGGGGATGTGAAAACCAACCCTGTATATTACCAATAGCGCCAAAGTAAAAAGAAGTTTATTACGCAAGTCCGGGATTCTGAATATGTTAAATACGGTCCTAATCATCTCTACATTCTCCAGTAGAAAATTAAATATCAAAACTTGTCTGACGACAATCAAGAATCAAAATGTAATCCGCCTGGCGGACCACAATCCTTCGACTTCGCTCAGAGCCTGTCCTGAGCTTGCCGAAGGGACAGGTTTTGATTTTTGAATTTTGATTTTTGATTTCGTTGCCTTGGATTTTCTGTTATTATTTTTGCTGTGCCGCCACAACTCATAATCTTCTGCTCCGCGGTTTTGCTGAATTTATGAGCTGTTACCTGCAACTTCTTTGTCAGTTCACCATCGCCAAGGATTTTGACTTTACTTTTACAATTAGGAATCAGTCCGGAACTTGATAACTGCTCAACACCAACGTCAGCACCATCGTCGAATCTTTCCAATTGTGATACATTGACGATTTCGAAGTATGTTGCAAACTTGTAATTACTAAAGCCGCGTTTGGGCAGTCGGCGAAATAAAGGCATTTGTCCGCCTTCATAGAGCGAGAAAGAAGTTGCCCCCGACCTGCTACAACTGCCTTTATGGCCTCGGCCACAGGTTTTGCCATGGCCGCTGCCAGTGCCTCTACCAACACGCTTGCGGGCCTTATGTTTACCTACAACAGAAGTTATTTCGTAATCCAACATTAAATCACCTGATTGTCAATTAGCCCTTGCCGATGGTTACTGTTACGCCACGAAGGGATTCAACCATTTCCTTACTACGTAATTTTAATAATCCCTCCATCGTTGCTTTGACCACATTTTTAGCGGAGGTGCTTCCATAAACTTTTGTAAGAACATCCTGCACCCCGGCATATTCGAGCACTGCTCGGGCGCTGGAGCCAGCGATAACCCCAGTACCAGGACTGGCTGGGACCATTACTATCTTTGTAGCCCTATATTTGCTGATAACCCGATGTGGAATCGTTCGCCCAACCAAGGCTATCTTGTGCAGAGATTTTTTGGCCTCTTTTATCCCTTTTTCAACCGCCGATGGGACTTCTTTAGCCTTACCATAACCGATACCTACCGTGCCGCTGCGGTCTCCCACCACGACCAATGCTGCGAAGCTAAACCGGCGTCCGCCCTTGACCACTTTGGCGCACCGGAATATCTTTACCACCGTATCTTCTAACGGTCTTTCTTCTTGCTCGGCTAACTTAACCGCTTCGGCCTTCAAATTTTTTTCTCCACACTTTTGTCAATTTTTTCAAAAAATCAGGCCTGCTTTTCTTGCCTCTTCGGCAAGAGCTTTGACCCTGCCATGATACTTATAGCGGTTTCTATCAAAACAAACGCACTTGATACCGACACCGAGAGCCTGTTTTGCAACTGCTTGACCTACAATCTCAGCGGCTTTTTTGTTGGAGGTATTGGACAATTGGTCCCGCAGTCCCCTGGCCCTGGTGCTGGCAGAAACAAGAGTTGCTCCTGTCAGGTCATCTATAATCTGGGCGTAAATATGCCTGTTCGATCGAAATACCGACAATCGTGGTCTATCAGGCGTTCCAAAGACCTTTTTTCGCACATGATATTTACGCCGAAGTCGCGCTGTTTTTATCTTATCAGTTTTAATAGAAACCATATCCCGACTATGTTGCTCCCGAAGTAAAGGCTTTGCCCACCTTGCGTCGTACATGTTCGCCGGCGTAACGGATACCTTTGCCCCTATAGGGTTCCGGCGGCCTGATTTTGCGTATGTCGGCAGTAAATTGTCCCAACAGACATTTGTCGATTGCTGAGAGCTTGAACGTGGCAGGAACATCATCACCTCGCGTTGTACCGACATCAATGCTCACCTTTATGCCCTTTGGGATTACCCGTTCCACAGGGCGGGAAAAGCCAACCTGAAAAATCAGCTTTCCGCCCTGTTCTTTGACACTATAGCCGGTGCCGTATATCGCCATTTTCTTTTCAAAACCGGAACTTACACCGGCAACCATATTGGCAATCAAGGCCCACATGGTGCCATGCAATTGCTTATTCAGCCGATTTTGGGGGCTTTCATTTTTAACCAATATTTTCCGTTGTTGATTATCAATTTCCACCTTTATCTGTGGGTGACAGTCCATCTGCAAGCTGCCGAGCGGTCCTGATACTGCAATAGAGAGGCCCTGTTGCTCGGCCATAACTTTCTCAGGCAAAATAATAGGTTTTTTTCCGATACGACTCATTAACTGACCGTACAAAGTATCTCGCCGCCGACATTGGCATCTCGGCAGTCTCTGTCACTCATTACACCTTTACTTGTCGAAACAATTGCTATACCCATACCAGCTAAAACTCGTGGTAATTTGTCAACAGGTAAATAGACTCTGCAGCCGGGTTTGCTGGTTCTTGTTATTTCGTCAATAACAGACCAACCCTCCTGGTCGTACTTGAGAGTGATCCGCAGTATTCCCTGCTTGCCGTCATCAATTCTATCGAAATCCTTGATATAACCTTCCTTCTTTAACACAGACGCTATTCCTTCGCAAATATTCGACGCTTTAACATTAACCTGTTCTTTATTTATCCGCGCAGCGTTGCGGATTCTGGTCAACATATCAGCTATTGGGTCGCTCCAAGTCATAATTTCGTGCCCTGTGATTTACTTTTTACCAACTGGCTTTTCTTACTCCTGGTATCTTTCCTTCATTAGCTAAGGTTCTAAAGCAGATCCGGCAAACTTTGAACTTGCGATAAACAGCCCTGGCTCTTCCACAAAGCTGGCATCGCGTATATTGCCTTACGCGAAATTTTTGCTTCTTTCTTGCTTTGTTTTCCAGTGCTTTAGTCGACATCCAAGCACTCCATCGACATTTTACTTTTCAGACTTTGTCGCTGCTAAGCTTTTGAACGGCATTCCAAAAAGCAATAGCATCTGCCTTGCTTCTTTATCAGTTTTGGCTGTCGTTATAAAAGTTATGTTCATACCCTGCTGAAACTCCATCTGAGCGGGGTTGATTTCAGGAAAAACACTCTGTTCAGCCAGCCCCATGGAGTAATTACCTCTGCCGTCAAAACTGTTTGTGTTAAGACCTCGGAAGTCTCTGACCCGCGGGATGACAAGATTAATGAGTCTATCCATAAATTCATACATCCTCACGCCGCGGATAGTAACCTTCAAGCCGTTTTCCATGCCCTCGCGAAGCTTGAAGCTGGAGACGCTTTTTTTAGCTTTGCAAACAACCGGCATTTGGCCGGTAATCATCATCAGGTCCTTTTTAGCCGCTTCGAGAAACTTCTTATCCTGCACCGCTTTTCCCACACCCATAGAGACAACGATCTTTTCCATCCGCGGCACAGCCATAGGATTCTTGTAGCCAAATTCTTTGGTCAATTCCAGAACTATCTTGGACTTATATAAATCTTTTAAACGTGTCATAATTCTTGCAACTCGATCCTCGATGCTCGATTCTCGACGAGTATCGAGTATCCAGTATCGAGATTATCCATTATTCACTTTTTGCCCTTTTAACAACGCCAATTTCAGTACCGTCAACGGCAATTCGTTTTTTACTGCCATCATCGTTTAGCTGATAATGCACTCTACTGCCTCTGGAGCTTTTCGGATTTAGTGGCAAAACATTACTTATATCTATAGGCTGCTCAATATTGATTCGGCCTCCCTGAGGATTCTTGCGTGAAAGCCGAACGTGCTTTTTTGCTATATTGTGACCTTGAACCACTACCTTATTCTTCTGAGATATAACACGCAACACTCTACCAGTGGCACCTTTATCGTCACCAGTTATAATCTGAACCATATCACCTTTTTTTATGTGTAGAGCCATTTGCCATTTACTATTTTCTATTTACTATTTTCTATTCACTCCAAACCCTGGCTTTTTTCAATAGTCAATAATCAATAATAAATAGTCAATTATCATACTACCTCGCTTGCCAGAGAGATAATCTTCATATAGTTTTTTTCGCGCAGCTCGCGAGCAACGGCGCCGAAAATTCTCGTGCCTATGGGATTACCTTCGTTATCGATCATCACCGCAGCATTGCTGTCAAACCTTACATAGCTACCATCAGGCCGCTTCACAGGACTCTTTGTACGAATAATAACACATTTATGCACTTTTTTGTCGTCCAGTTGACAAGTGGGCAACGATTTTTTTATGGCGACACATACCACGTCCCCCACGGTAGCAACCGATCGCGTAAATTTACCACGGGCTCCGCTTTTGCCCACAACTCTAATACATAAGGCCGACTTAACACCTGAATTGTCGGCTATATCCAACATTGTTTCCTGCTGAATCATTATCCGGTATCTCGATTCGGACCCCACACCCATTGGACCCGTGTCAGGGCTATAAACCTACAGGATGACGCGTCTATCGTCCTGGAGCAATTGGTGCGGGGCTTTTTCAACAACCTTGACAAGACGCCAGCTCTTGGTTTTGCTGTAAGGTCGGCACTGCGCAACTTCAACCAGGTCGCCAACACCAGCTTGATTGTGTTGGTCATGCACACCGAGTTTGGTCCTACCCTTTATATATTTGCCGTACTTAGGATGCTTGACCCTAAAGTCAATGGCCACTTTAATACTTTTATTACCACTGCTGCTTATTACCACACCAGTTAGAGTTTTCTTTTTTTCTTCCTGCATCAGTGTCACTTACCTTCACGCATTACCGTCTTAATCCTGGCAATATCGCGCTTAACGTTAGCCACGGCTTTGGAATTTTCCAGTTTCTCTGTCACCGCCTGCGAGCGCAAATCAAACAGATGCCTCTGGAGCTCTTGTAGAGTGCTGCCAAGCTCCTGCTGGCTCATCTCGCGGTAATGCTGCGCCTTCATCTTGTAGCTCCCTACAACGAATGTCTTCGTTTAACGAACCTACATCTAATCGGCATTTTATAAGCGACTCTGAGCAATGCCTGCTTTGCCACCTCCTCAGTTACTCCACCGATCTCAAAGCAGACCTGCCCAGGCCTGACCCGAGCGACCCAAAACGCAGGTTCACCTTTGCCTTTACCCATTCGCGTCTCCAACGGCTTTGCACTTACCGGCTTATGCGGAAATATCCTAAGATAGACTTTCCCTTCACGATGCAGAAAATGAGTCGCTGCAACCCGGCCTGCCTCAATGACTTTCGCGCTTATCCAACTGGTTTCCAAGGCCTGCAAGCCGTATTCACCAAACGCGACAAAATTGCTTCTGGTGGCATTGCCCTTCATCCTGTCACGTTGGCTTTTACGATATTTAACTCTTTTGGGCATCAATGCCATTCTTTTCGACCCTTACAGATAATTAAGTAGTCACATTAGTTTCTGTAGGTGCTGAAGGGGTTCCCAGCCGCCGTTCTTCGCGGCTGGGGTCCCCAGCATGTCTGGGCAGGCGGGTCCGACGACGTGGGCTTGGCGCAGCCTCTTCGCCAAATTTGCCTTTGTAGATCCAAGCTTTGATGCCAATCGTTCCATAAGTTGTATGCGCCGTTGCCGCAGCGTAATCTACATTAGCATCCAAGGTATGCAGCGGGATACTACCGAGCATCTGCGTTTCTTTGCGGGCCATTTCTGAGCCTGCCAATCGCCCGGCGCAGGTGATCTTAACTCCTTTAGCACCGGCATTCATTGCCAATTCACAATATTGCTTCATCGTACGCCTAAATGAGGCTCGCTTAGATAGCTGCTCAGCAATTGCTTCAGCTACCAAAAACGCATTGAGATCTGGCTCTTTTATCTCAATAACATTGACAATTACCTTTCGGTCTGTCATCTCTTGGAGCTCTTCTCGCAACTTATCGACTTCTCCGCCTCTGGGACCGATCACAATGCCAGGCCGGGCACTATGTAGCGTCACATTCAATTCGTTGCGTGTCCTGATTATTTCGATCTTTGCCACTGCCCCTTTGGGCATTTGACGGTTGAATTTCTGGTCCACATACTTACGGATTTTCTGGTCCTCGACGAGAAAATCGCCGTAATTGGCCTTCGGAGCGAACCAAGTGCTCTGCCATCCGAGCGTTATTCCTGTTCTAAAACCTATTGGCGATACTTTTTGACCCATAATTTTTTATTGCGATTCCACCTTTTCGGATGGTTTAAGTTTGCGTTACAGTTATATGTATGTGGCAGGCCCTCTTACGAATAGGATGAGTTCTGCCTCTGTCTTTCGCTATCCATCTTTTTGTGCCGATACGTACGCCCGCCTCTTCAACACGAGCACAGCTAACGTAGAGACTATCCATGTCAGCCTGCTGCTCATCGGCATCTGCAATGGCACTTTTTAAGACCTTGTTAACCATCGTTGCAGCACGTTTTCTGGTGAACTTCAAGATATCCATCGCGTCTTGGACACTTCGTCCAACTATCAATTGTGTAACCAATCTAACCTTGCGAGCTGAAAGCGGGGCGAAGCGATACGATGAGCGCCAGTCAACCAAATCATTTACCTGAACCGATAAAACAGCCGCCAAGCGGCGAATATCTTCGCTACGCGGTATAGGCTTAAAAAGACCTTTTTGCCAGTTTCTAATTGCCACTGCTGCCTTTTTTCTGTCGATGCCTCCTCTGACAAGCTGGCTGGCTAACTGTTCAATATCGGCCTGCCGCTGCTGACAAAGCTCTGTTAACTTATTAGCACTTAACATATCTCGTATCTCGTCCCTCGTCTTTCATCCTGCGATGGACGAGTCATGGGTCACTATTTTATTTTCTTGCTTGAATGACCTCTAAATGTCTTGGTAAGCGAAAATTCACCCAGTTTATGTCCCACCATATCTTCGGTAATAAAAACCTTATTAAACACTTTGCCATTATGGACCATAAAGGTAAAACCAACGAACTCAGGGATAATAGTACATCTTCTGGCCCAGGTTTTTATCGGTTCATGAGAGCCGGAACTACTTTGTTTGCTGACCTTGGTAAACAGCTTCTCATCAACAAACGGTCCTTTTTTAAGCGATCTTCCCATTCGAATTTACTCAACCTTCAAACTTCAATAATTACGCGACCAGCTCATTTCACCTTCTACACGCTACTTACGCCACGAATTGGAAACGTCCGCCTTTTCGTCTTCGGATAATCCTTTTGTTACTTATTTTTCTGGGGTTTCTGGTTTTCCCCCCTTTTGCCAGTACGCCTGTGGGCGAACAAGGGTGCCTGCCGCCGTTCGCCCTGCCTTCGCCACCACCCATTGGGTGAGAAACTGGATTCTGCGCCTTGCCTCTTACGTGGGGCCTTCGGCCCAGGTAGCGTGTTCGGCCGGCCTTACCCAGGCTTACGTTCTGGTGGTCTGGGTTACTTAGCTGACCGATTGTTGCCCGGCATTCCTTACGAAGCATATGCATTTCGCCACTGGGCAAAACGATAGTCACCCAGTCACCCTCTTTGGCCATAATTCTGGCAGCACCGCCGGCACCTCTAACCAGCTTACCACCCTGGCCAGCGGTCATTTCAATATTATGAATCTCTAAGCCAGCAGGAATCGCCGCCAGGGACATCGCATTGCCAATCTTAGGTTCACAAGACAAGCCACTTTCTATTTGGTCTCCGACCTTTATACCCATTGGTGACAATATATATCGCTTTTCGCCATCGGCGTAGTGCAGCAGGGATATAAAACAATCCCTATTAGGGTCGTATTCAATCGTAGCCACTTTTGCCGGGACCCCGTCTTTATCTCGCTTAAAGTCGATAATACGGTAGATTTTCCTTGCCCCGCCGCCTAAAAAGCGAGTAGTAGTAACACCATGATTGTTTCTACCGCCGTTTTTCTTTATCCGTCTGCAAAGTGACTTCTCGGGCGAAGTCTCGGTCAACTCAGCATAATCGATGACCGAGCTGTTCCGACGCCCGGGACTTGTTGGTTTATAAACTCGAATACCCATAATTCATACCTCGCTTTAGAACAAATCTATATGATGATCCGGTTCCAAAAACACAACGGCTTTTTTCCAACTTTCTGTTTGTCCAACTATTCTGCCTCTACGGCGGGCTTTGCCTTTTCGATTAGCAGTTCTAACTTTGCGCACCTTAACGCTATAGATTTTTTCCACAGCATTTTTTATTTGTGTTTTGTTCGCTTTCTTGTTTACCTGAAAAGGGTACGCACCTTTTGTATTGGCTAAGTGCACCCCTTGCTCTGTAATCAAAGGCCGAATTATTACATTATGGACATCCATAGAAACATAACCATAAACAGAAGTCAGGTGCTAGAATTCTGTATTCTGTCTTCTTTATTCAAAACAGACAAAAACGCCTCATAGGTTATCAGCATTTTGCGGTGGCTGCAGATGTCACCGGCATTTAATTGTGTAACAGGCATAATAGCTACTTTCGGAGCATTTTTAGCTGATTTATAAAGATTGTCATCATAGTTGCTTGTCGCTACCAGACAACTGCGTTCAATTTTTAAGTTATTCAGAACATTTACAAAATCTTTAGTTTTGGGCTTTTCAAAATTTAGCTTGTCAACTACTACAACATTGTTACTCAAAAGCTTTGCCAATATTGCCGAATCTCTGGCCAATCTTCTCTGCTTTTTAGGCATACGTTTACTGAAATCTCTGGCAACTTTCGCGAAGGTAACTCCTCCGCCGACACGTTTGCCGGTCCTGCGGGTTCCAGCCCGGGCGAACCCAGTACCTTTTTGTCTATAGATCTTTCTGGTGGAGCCAGCCACCATGCTTCTATTCTTGGTTGCGGCTGTTCCCACACGCTTATTAGCGTGATACATAACGATAGCCTGCTTAAGTAACGGGTATCTAACCACACCACCGAAAGCAGACTCATCAACCTTTAAGCTGTCAACCTCGTTACCATCTGTGTTATAAACAGGCAACTCAATCATTTTTTCCCTTAATTCCGCTTGCCACTTACTTAGCCTTTTTGGCGCTATGGACGATACAATAACCTCCGGCCGGACCCGGTATGGAACCTTTGACCACTAACAGATTTTTCTTTTCGTCTATCGCCACCAGACTATGGTTTTTCGCGGTAACTCGGCAGTTTCCCATATGTCCTGCCATTTTCTTACCTTTCTTAGGCCCGCTGCCTCGGCCTCGTTCGCTGCCAAAGCTCGCTATTGAACCTGGTGCTCGGTGTTTTCGTTCGGTGCCGTGAGAAGCTGGAAAACCACCAAAGCCGTGCCGCTTCATTACACCAGCGAAGCCTTTGCCTTTACTGGTCCCAGCAACATCAACAAATTCGTTTTCAGCAAAAACCGAGACCGTGATAGAATCGCCGACCTTGTATTCCGGTTCGACGCTGTTCGGCAGCCGCATCTCTCTGACGAATCTCTTGGGCGTCGTATTGGCCTTTTTAGAATGTCCAATCTGCGGCTTGTTCCTGCGCGAGGGCTTGACATCGTCATAGCCTAACTGAACGGCATTGTAGCCTTCTGTCTCGATGGTTTTGACCTGCATAACGGTACAAGGACCAGCCTGTATGACCGTAACGGGTACTAACCTGCCCGATTTGTCATAGAAGCCTGTCATTCCAACTTTTTTACCTAATAACATAGCCATTGTTCTGTCGCTATTGCCCATCACCCAGGCCGCTTCCGCGAGTTACGCTTTTATCTTTACAAAGACACCGGCCGGTACTACCAAACGGTTCAAAACTTCAACTGTTCGCGCATTGGCATCGTGAATATCAATCAGGCGTTTATGAGTCCTCAATTCAAACTGCTCACGCGATTTTTTGTCGATGTGGGGACTTCGCAAGACGGTATATCTTTCAATCCTTGTAGGCAAAGGCACTGGGCCACTGACCCGGGCATTGGTCCTTCGAGCGTGCTCTACTATCTCCTTAGCAGAGGCATCAAGCGTCCTATGGTCATAGGCCTCCATTCTAATTCTTATTCTTTCGCTTTCAGCAGCCATAACTTACCTCAATTTTTCCGCCCATAAACCAAAAATAAAATAAAAAATCACCTCTTAGCGTATAGTTTTTCTGTTATCCGCCAAATATATCTTGCTTGATTTTGGGCAGGAAAGGCCTCTAAATTGATTATTGATTACTGATTACTGTTTGCATTCTCGTTGATTTTCAATAATCAATCATCTTCGCCTTCCTTAAGAGTCTGGGTTAGGGTTACTTTGCAACCCCATCAAAGCCGCCATCTACTTTGGTGCACCCCTAAGTCTAATAGAGTACTTATTAATTCATCCTTGACGGCAAAATACAGATGTGCCACAGCTCAACTTGTTACGCAAAGCCATCCTTGGCGATGCTCGCTACAGCCGAAAACCTGTAAACTATCACATAAATTATCCTTTGTCAACAAAATCGGCAAAAATCTTCACTTAAATGTAAAAAATAGCATTATTTTTTAAAAGATAATCAGTTTGGCAATCTGCTCCGGGATCTTCTCATGGCTCAACGGCTCCATAGTGAAGGTTCCCCGGCCGGCTGTGAGGCTTCTAATCTCGCTGGAATATCCAAACATCTCTGCCAGGGGCACCTTAGCATCAATGACCCGCATATTTCCGTGTAGCCGACAATCCGTAATCAAGCCCCTTTTTCCCAGTAAATTGCTCTGAATCGCCCCAAAAGCAGCCTCTGGGACCTCAACCTGAAGCCGCATAACCGGCTCAAGCAGAACGGGTCCTGCCTCTTTGAGGGCCTTTCCTACCGCAATCGCCGCCGCCTGTTCGAAAGCCAGGTCTGAAGAATCCACCGAATGGAATGAGCCACCAATTAGCGTAACTTTAACTCCTACAACAGGATAGCCTGCCAATACACCGCTGCCCAGAGCTTGCTTTGCCCCCCTTTGTACAGCGGCGATATACTCTCTGGGCACTACATTGGAAGCCACTTTGGCCTCAAATTCTATGCCACGGTTCCAATGGCCGTCCTCCGTCAATAACGGTTCGATTACCAAAACAACATGGCCGTATTGGCCATGACCGCCTGTTTGACGTATAAATTTGCCCTCCGCCTGGACCGATTCTGTAATAGCTTCCTTGTAAGCCACCCTGGGCTTACCCACCCTGACGTTGACCTTTCTTTCTTTAACCAATTTGTGCTGGAGTATTTCCAGATGCAACTGTCCCATTCCACTGATAATGGTTTGGCCTGTTTCGCTATCTGTCTTGCACTCGAAAGTAGGGTCTTCACGCCGTAAAGCTTCAAGTGCATCCGCCAATTTGGTCTTCTCGGCTGCTGTTCTGGGCTCTATAGACATATTAATCACCGTCTGAGGAAATGTAATGCTGGCAAGACAGACAGGTTTTTTAGGCTCGCAAACTGTATCACCGGTGAGAGTGTGCTTTAGCCCCACCACTGCAACGATGTCGCCGGCACTGGCTGAGTCCAGAATTTTCCGCTCATTAGCGTGCATCTCAAATATTCTGATAATGTTCTCGCGTTTGTTGCGATTAGTGTTTAAGACTCGACTGCCCGTCTTCAATGTACCTTGATAAATCCGCAAGTAACTCAAATCGCCGTGCACATCGCTGGTAATCTTAAATGCAAGAGCAACCAAGCTACCATTGGGGTCACATTTAACCAATACCTGCCCCGGTCCCGAGGCACGGGGTCCGTGTCCCGTGGTAGGCTTGTGGCCGAGAATATCAGGTTTTTCCAGTGGAGAAGGCAGATACGCCACCACGCCGTCAAGCAGCCTTTGCACGCCGATATATTTTAAGGCAGAACCAACAAATACCGGATAAAGTTTGTTGGCTAAGGTTGCGGACCTTATCGCTCTGTGAATCATTTCGGCACTGATCGGCTTATCGTGAACGAAACAATCCATCAATTGGTCGTCATGTTCGGCTGCAAGCTCAATCATCTGGTGTCGAAGCTTTTGGGCGAGGGGCGTTAACTGCTCAGGGATTTCGGTCTCCTGGAAGGTCGCCCCGAGCTTTTCAGCCTGGTAGTAAACCGCCTGCATTTTAACCAGGTCTATTATCCCGACAAAAGAGTCCTCGGCACCGATAGGGATATGCAACAGAACAGGTTTTGCTCGCAGTTTGTCGCGGATACTATCAACGCTCATTTGGAAATCTGCGCCGGTTTTGTCCATCTTGTTTATAAAGCAAAGACAAGGCAAGCCGTATTTTTGTCCCTGTCTCCAGACGGTCTCACTCTGTGCCTGCACCCCTTCGCTGCCGTCAAATACAGCTACAGCACCATCGAGAACCCGCAATGACCTTTCAACCTCAGCAGTAAAATCAATGTGCCCTGGCGTATCGATAAGATTGATTTCGTAGCCCTTCCAGGGACATTTTGTCGCGGCTGAGGTAATAGTGATGCCTCTTCTTTGCTCCTCCTCCATAAAATCCATTACGGCGGTACCCTCATGGACTTCCCCCATTTTGTAGGTTTTGCCTGTATAATACAGTATGCGCTCAGTTACAGTCGTTTTGCCGGCATCAATATGGGCTATGATTCCAATATTACGCAACTTTTCTAATCTGTTCATTGTTTTTTGTTCATAGTTGATAGTTCATCGACAAACAACGAACAATAAACTATGAACTCATAAAAAAATAGCGGATAGAAAAAATAATACACTATCCGCTAATCACTATCGATAATAAATTACCAGGCGAAGTGGGCAAATGCTTTGTTTGCCTCAGCCATTCTATGGATATTCTCGCGGGTGGTCATGGCACCGCCGTGTCCATTATAAGCATCTATCAATTCATCCGCCAAGGCGGAGCACATAGGCTTTCCTTTTTTGCTTCTGGCCGACTGTATTATCCACCGAAAGGCAAGTGATTGCTGGCGTTTGGAACTGAC
>Ga0315296_10001024_pt1 | contig 24694 bp, 23 predicted proteins | sample YL17G14_18_MG_FD_203921 | JGI IMG/M metagenome (GOLD analysis project Ga0315296, IMG submission 203921) | Sediment microbial communities from Yellowstone Lake, YNP, Wyoming, USA - YL17G14_18 | ecosystem: Environmental > Aquatic > Freshwater > Lake > Sediment | place: USA: Wyoming | collected... | reverse complement strand
CGCACGACCTGCAGTTCTCGCCCGGCGAGTCATTGCCGGTGTGGCCGACGCCCTGGGGGCCGGTGGGCATCATGATCTGCGCGGACCGCCGCTGGCCGGAGACTGCGCGAACGCTGAGGTTGAAAGGCGCGAAACTGATACTCAACCCGAGTTACGGAATGCACCACGAGGCAAACGAGTGGTGGATGCGAACGCGCGGCTACGAGAACCAGTGCTTCATTGCGTTCGTCCACCCGAAGGTTGCACTTGTGGTCAACCCAGAAGGCAAGATCGAGGCCAAACGCGATGACGAGCAGCCCGGCGTGCTGATCTGCGATCTCGACCTCGCCCGCGCCAAGGACGACAACCACATCCGCGACCGCCGCCCCGAACTCTACCAGATCATCGCCATCCCCAAGAAGCCGCAGTAACTCTAGTCGAGCAGGGCGCGGCGGGCGCGGTCAACGACGGCGCGCACGCGGCGCAGCATGTCGGAGTCCACATCGGGCTTGCAGTAGCGCGTCAGAACTTCGCGGAATTCCTTGCCGGCCTTTTCGATCAGCCGCCGGTCTGCCTGCGATTCGACGGCCTCTCCCTGCCACACGGAGCGGTCGAGAAACCGGGGGAACCACAGCGCCTGGCGAAAATGGCGGAGGGTGTGCTCGCTCGCCATGTGGGTCTGCCCGATGCCTGAAGCCACCGATTCGATCGCATCGAGGGCAATCGTGTCGGCATTCACCTCCACGCCAGTCTCCATCGCCCAGAGAAACAAGCCCAGTTCCTTGTCGAGTATCAACTGCACGGGCGAAAACGTCTTTCCGGATTCGAGCATCCCGCTGCCCATGCGCATCGGTTTGCCCGTGTACATCGCGATGCCCATCGCCTCGACGGTCTTCTCGAACGCAGCCTGAAGGCCCGGGTACTTTGCGCTCGTGTAGTCGGACGCGCCTGCCACGTTGACGCCCCCTCGATACCGCCTCCGGAACAACTCGACACACCCCAGGTCCTGAAGCATCGTCTCCGGGGAGCAGAAGGTTACGTTCCCCGTCGCCATGTCGAGCGCGCCGGAGCAGATGCACCCCCCGAGTGGAGCCTGTGGGTCCAGCACGTGATTGGCGCACCACCCCGCAAGGATCTCGGCTGCTCCCTGAGCGATCACGCCCGCCGCACTCACCGGGGCGCTCGCGCCCGCAACCGGCTGGGTCCCCACGCCGCACGAAAGCCCTCGCTCCAGGCGCGCGACTATGAAGTCCGCGGCGCGCCTGTCCATGCGAAGCGGGGACACCATGAAGATTCCACCCACCAGGAACCGCTTCGGGTCGCCTGCGACGATCTCGCCGATCTCCTCCAGATACGGAAACTGCTCCGCGAAGTGCGCATACGTATTGCCCGGCCTCCTCGTGTGTTCGAGCAGCACAGCAACCGCCTCCAGCGGCTCGACCATCGAGGGCTCGTCGCTCAGCAGCAGAACGTGGTCAACTGGCAGCGATTCATCCCACACGTCGCCGAAATGGATCATGGTAATTAGGTCATCCCGGCCGGCGCGCCGCCGCTGCTCTTTCTCGTGGTCATAGTAGAACTGGGCGACCTGCAGGCCGACGCCCACGCGGTAAGGAGTGCGCACCGGCCCGGCAGCATCGCCGTCCCCCATCCGCGGCGCGTGGGCGATGACTGCCTCAACCAGAGTCGGTGGGAACATCGCGTGCTGCCTCGCTCTGTCCACAAAGGCCCCCTGCTTTTCCAGCACCGACAGGATGCGGTCGCTCTGGATCAACACGCCCACGCGAGTCAAAATGCGGCGCACGGCCTCGTCAAGCCGGTCGAGGTCGTCGTCGGTGAACAGATTCCTTGGCTGTCTCGGCATCACTCGCTCACATGCTGCGCACCAGCCAACACGGTTTCTGCGATCTGCGGGTCGGTTCCTGCGCCCGGATGCGACAGGAGGCGCAGCCCTGCGAGTTGAAAACCACGCTGACCCGTCGCGACTTCACATGGGCTCTCTCCCTTCTGCCCGCAAGGCTGCGGAAAATTGGCGAACGAGCAGACGCTCGCATCGTTCAGGCATCACCTGGCGCTCGCTCCTCATATCCACTCTCATCATCCCCCTCAATGCCTACTGGGTCATCCAGATGGAGATCGTGCGCTATTCCGCGCACCCGACGACGGTATCGCTGCTGTTCAACGCCGTGTTCATTCTGCTGGTGCTGACGCTGCTGAACTTCGGCCTCCGGCGGCTGTTTCCAGGCCGCCAACTCTCGCAGGCCGAGTTGCTCGCAGTCTATGCCATGGTTTGCCTCGGATCGTCGCTCGCAGGGCACGACTTCATACAGGTCCTCGCCCCGTCGCTGGCGTGGCCCTACTGGGAGGCCACCCCCGAGAACCGGTGGGCCGCTCTGTTCGGCGGGCGCATCAGCCCCTGGCTGTCGGTTCAGGACAAGGCAGCGATGGCCGGCTACTTCGACGGCAATTCGACCATCTACACGCGCCCGCACCTGCTCGCCTGGGCTACGCCGGTGTTGATGTGGACACTGTTCATCGGCGCTCTGCTGCTGGTGATGCTCTCGATCAACACGCTCGTGCGCCGCCAGTGGGACGAACGCGAGGCACTCACCTATCCGCTCACTCAACTTCCCCTCGAGATCAGCCACCCCACCGGGCGGCTTTTTCGCCAGAAACTATTGTGGCTCGGCTTCGGCATCGCCGCGACCATTGATATCCTGAACAGTTTCGCTCACTTCTATCCCAGCCTCCCCCACATCCGCATCGAGTGGTATGACCTCCGCCAGTTCTTCACGCCGCCGTGGGATGCGGCGGGATGGACGCCCGTTTCCTTCTACCCCTTTCTCATCGGCCTGGGCGCTTTGATGCCGGTGGACTTTCTTTTCTCATGCTGGTTCTTCTACGTCTTCTGGAAGTTGGAGCGTATCGCCACCGCTGCGCTCGGCTTCACCGCCACCCGGCCCAACTTCCCCTACATTGACCAGCAGGTATTTGGCGCCTACATGGTCTTCTTTCTCTTCGCCGTCTGGCACAGCCGCCGCCACCTGGCCGCAGTGTGGAAAAAGGTTCTCGGCAGGCCCGGCGGGGCCGACGACTCGGGCGAGCCTGCCTCATACCGCGCAGCGGTGACCGGCCTGGTGCTCGGAATCGCGCTGCTCCTGACCTTCGCAACCGCAATGGGCATGTCGCCCCTGCTTGCGGTCGTCTTCTTCGCGATTTACTTCGCCCTCGCCGTATCGGTTACGAGGATGCGCGCCCAGTTTGGATCGCCTGTTCACGACCTGCACTTCACCGGCCCCGACACGACCCTTCCGCTGCTTATCGGCACGTCGCGCATGGCTCCGCAGGACCTGACCGTCATGGCTCAGTTCTACTGGTTCAACCGGGCATACCGGTCCCATCCCATGCCGCACCAACTGGAGGGAATCCGGCTGATGAGGTCCAGCGGAGGAATGGACCGGCGGCTGTTTCCAGCGATGGTTGCGGTGGGGGTGTTTGCGACCCTGGCGGCTTTCTGGGGGATGCTGCACCTGAACTATGACTACGGAGCCCTGGCAAGGTCGGCGGGCAGTTTCGGCGGAGAAGCGTTCAACAAGTTGGAGAGCCGGTTGACCAACCCGGAGGGGCCCAGTTTCGCCGCAGGCGTTGCGATTGCAGTTGGCTTCGTCCTGGCCTACGCGATGGAGATGCTCCGCCTGCACGTGCCTGCATGGCCTTTCCATCCGCTGGGCTTCGCGGTATCGAGCAGTTGGGAAATGAACCTGGTCTGGGTGCCGCTGATGATCGCCTGGCTCGCCAAACTGCTCATCCTGCGCTATGGCGGGCTGGAACTATTCCGCCGCGCCGTGCCGTTCTTCTACGGCCTGATCCTCGGCCAGTTCGTCGTCGGCAGCATACTCAACATCTACAGCATCGCGCGCGGCATCCCCTCCTACATGTTCTGGCAGTAGAAGCACGGAATGCCTTGCCCCTGAGGGAATTGCCTCTGGACACAGCCGAGGGCGGCTGTGCCACATGTCGAAACCGGTCATTGCAGCAAACGGCGTATCAGCCTGCCAACCGTTGGATCCACTCCCACTTGCGGTCCATGTAGTAGCGGAAGTTGTCAAGCGAGATGTCCGGCGGCAGCGAATGGTCAATCGTCGGAACGTATCCCCCCTGCTCGATCAGCGACATCGTGCGCCCCAGTTCCGCGTCAATCGCATCGCGACCGCGAGCAAGCGCTCGCTTGTCTATCCCTCCGCTCATGCCCAGCACAGGGTATTGTTTGCGAAGCGCAACCACGTCCATCCCCGCCGCCACCTCGAACGGATAGATTACGTCAACGCCGCCCTCGATCCACAGCGGGATCAGTTCGCCGATGTTCCCGTCGCTGTCCATCATCGTGATCGGCACGCCCTTGCCGTGCACGAAGTCGGATACGCGCTGATACGGCTCGACCATGAACTCGCGGAACATCTTCGGCGAGATCAGCGATGCGGTCTTGAACGCCATGTCCTCCCAGAAGACGAAGTAGTCGGCCTCGACCTCATCCAGGCACTTGCGCAGCACCTCGATCGTGAAATCCGCAAGGAAGTTCATCATCTCGTGCATCAGGTCCGGGTCGTCGTAGAAGCACGTCATCGCGCCCTCGGCCCCCATCCAGCCGCGCACCGGCCCGAAGAACCCCGTGTCGCGCCCGCCGTAGATCTGCAGCGGATAGTCGCGCTCGGCCCATTTCTTATTGCGCTCCTCCCAGTCCGCGGGATAGCGCCGCGAATCGTGCGGATCGTAGCGCTTCTTCATCTCCTCCCATGACTTGCGGTCTTTCACCGGGAATTCAAGCCAGTGAGGCATCGAGGTCTCGGTGCGTTGGACCAGTTCGCGGCAGGTTACCCCGCGCTCGTCAACCAGCAGGCGCACGTGGCCATCGTCCTGCAGGATGCGCCGCTCGAAGCGCGGCAGCATCGCGAAATCAAGCCCGACATCCGCCCGCGCGTCATGGCGGTAAGTCTGTGCGAAATTCTCCGCGCCGTCCCAACCCTCGCTTTTCCACCGTTCCAGCGTGGTCGCCCACGGCCCCATCTCCCACATCGGGCACCGGTCGAATTCCTCGAACTTGAAAACCGCCAGAAATCTCTCCCGCGCAGTCATGCTTTCTCCTGACCAGCCTGGGTTCGACCTGAGCCACGCGAACCCTTTCGGCCGGTCCCTGTAGGGAGTCTCTCGAACTGGAGTAATTCCGCCGCTGTGGCAGAGCCGCTCTGATGGCTACGAAGCCTTGGCGAAGCAGCCTCGGCTGTGCCTTGGAGTGCGGCGATTCATCGCCGCTTTCCAAAGCCCCGACTAGTCGGGGCACTGCATAGGTAACTGCTGACGGGGCACAGAGGGTGGGAAGCTGGAGAGGGTGAGACAGACATTCTCCCACGGCCCGCGAAGGGGTTGACAACGAGTGGGCGCGGGTATATAATCCGCAAAGAATCGCGGATTTGCGAGGTTTTCCTATGGCGACCCGAGACGAGACCATTTACCTGCTCCATGCCGACTTCTGCAGGGCCCTGGGGCACCCCGTGCGCATGAAGGTGCTCGATCTTCTGCGCTCCGGCGAGGAGTGCGTCTGCCGCCTGGCTCCCGCCGTCGGGGTTACAGAATCGAACCTCTCGCAACTGCTCGCCGTGCTGCGCAGGGCCGGCATCGTGGAAACGCGGCGGGAGGGCCACTCGATCTACTACCGCGTGCGCGACCGCCGCATATTCAAGATCCTGGACGAAATGCAGGCTATACTTGCCGACCAACTCGTTCGGGCCAGCGCCGTGGCCGTCACCCTGAGAGCGTAGCCAGTGAACACCGGGACCACCGAGCCGCAATCCTACTCTGCAGCCGCCAGCGCGCCTGTCGAGGCGCGCGCAGCCCCCGCACGCAAACCGGCGGCGAGATACGTCGCTGTGGGCGCAGCCGCCCTCGTGATCTGGTGGCTTATCTACCGCAACCTCCTGCCGTTCGCCGCCTGGTTCACCTACCGGCTGCTGCGCCTGCCGCGCGGCGCTCATCTGAGCAGCGCTCTGGAGTTCTTCGTCTTCGAAGTGCCCAAGGTCCTGATGCTTCTCGTGGTAGTGGTCTTCGGGGTGGGCGTGATCCGATCGTTCTTCACCCCCGAACGGACGCGAAAGATACTGGCAGGCAAGCGGGAGTCCCTGGGAAACGTTCTCGCGGCCCTGCTGGGGGTGCCCACGCCCTTCTGTTCTTGCTCGGCAGTCCCCCTGTTTATCGGGTTCGTGGCCGCCGGAATCCCTCTGGGCGTGACGTTCTCATTCCTGACCTCGTCGCCGATGGTCAACGAGGTTGCGCTGGTCATGCTTTACGGCCTGTTCGGGTGGAAGGTGGCGGCGATATACGCAACCACCGGGTTGTTCATCGCCATCGTCGCGGGGTGGATGATCGGCCGCCTGCACATGGAGAAGAGCCTTGAGGACTGGGTGCGCCAGGCGCAGGTGGGCGAAGCTGCACCCACTGCGGAGCGCATGGACTGGACAGCGCGCCTCCGCTGCGGACTCGATGCGGTGAGGGATATCGTGGGGCGAGTTTGGTTGTTCGTGATCCTGGGGATCGGCGTCGGCGCGGGAATCCACGGGTATGTCCCCGAAGACTTCCTGGCTTCGTTCATGGGCAAGGCAGCCTGGTGGTCGGTGCCGCTGGCCGTTCTCATCGGCCTGCCGATGTATTCCAACGCGGCAGGCATCATCCCCGTGGTCAAGGCCCTGCTGGAGAAAGGCGCCGCGCTTGGAAGCGCGCTGGCATTCATGATGGCCGTGATCGCAATATCCCCTCCGGAGATGATCATCCTGCGCAAGGTCCTCAAGCCGCGCCTGATAGCGACCTTTATCGGGATCGTGTCGCTTGGGATTCTGATCGTCGGTTATCTGTTCAACCTGCTGATCTGAGAGAAGGAGGCAATCGTGAAGAAGATCACAGTTTACGGCCCTGGCTGCGCCAAGTGCAAGCAGGCCGAAGAACTGGTGCGCCGCGTCGCGGCCGAGACCAGGGCGGATGTCGAGGTCGAGAAGGTTGACGATATCCAGGCGCTGGTAAAGGCGGGCATACTGGCCACTCCAGCCGTCGCTGTTGACGGAGTCGTCAAGGTATCCGGCCGCGTGCCGAGAGAACATGAGGTGAAAGCCTGGCTTGTGCAGTGACACGCTGGCGGTGCAAAGGCGGCCTGTGCTGTTGAGAGACTACAAGTTCCAACTGTTCGCGCCGAAGTGCAACCCGTCGGCGGAGTATGTCAACTGCCTGGCCGCGCTCCGCGATGACATCCGGGAGGTGTTCCCGTATCTCAACGCGACGCTCAAAGCCTGTCAGTACAACCCCGATGCGCCGTTTCTGCGCTTCCGGCACCAGGGGCACATTATTGCCTTGCGCCCGCGCCAGGCGGCGGTGAGCAAACTGGCGGACGACGAGGAGGCGCGCGGCATCCTAGACTGGGTCAAAGACCTGATCAACGAGACCTGGGAGCGCCGCAACGAGATCACGCCCAGTTACCGCCGGGCGGCCAACCTGACCGCGCTGCAACTCTACCGGCTGCTCCCGGGCGGCAACTGTGGGAAGTGCGGTGAGCCAACCTGCCTTGCCTTTGCCGTCAAACTCGCAGAAGAAGACGTGTCGCTGGAACGGTGCGCACCTCTGCTTGAGCCGCAACACGGAGAGAAGCGGGCCGCGTTGCTTAGCGCCCTGCTGGACGCAGGATACGATGTCCCTGAGGACTGGCTCTGAAAGGATGGGTAAGACGTGAACAGATCGGTGCTACTCGCTGTCGCGCTGATGACTGCCGTCAGCACAACGTGTGCAGCCCCGGCAGGCTCAGGCAAGTCTTCGCACGGAAGCAAACCCGCTGCCCAAAAGAAACAGGACGGTCCCTTGCCCGGCTCGCAGTTGGAGAAATGCCTCAAGAGCGGGCGGCCGACAATGGCGGATTTTGGCAGAGGCTGGTGCAAGCCGTGCAAGGCAATGGTGCCGATCTTGAAGCGGGCAGCTCAGGACTACCGGGGCAAGGCCAACATCGTTTTCGTGGAACTGGGCGATTACATGCACTTGGCCCGCAAGTATCGGATCGCGGTGATGCCGGAGCAGATCTTCTTCGACGCCAAGGGCAAAGAGGTAGCACGCCATCTGGGCTACATTGACAACCAGGGCATTGACTCGCAATTTGCCAAGATGAAAGTCAAGAAGTGACCGAATTCGTTACCGAGACGCTTCCCAGGTTGATCGGCGAACTCTCCGCGCTTGCCTACCTGCTCGTTTTCCTCGGCGGGGTGCTGACCAGCATCGGGCCCTGCAATCTTTCAATGGTGCCCGTGATCATCGGCTACGTGGGCGGCCAGCAGAGCCTCACTCGCGCGAGGGCCTTCTGGCTATCGAGTTTCTTCACCCTCGGCAGTTCGGCCACTTTCATGCTCCTGGGAGTCGTCGCAGCCACAGTAGGCGGCCTTTTCGGGACCGAGAGCAAGATACTCCACTGGTTCGTCGCCCTCGTTTGCTTTGCCATCGGGCTGAATCTACTCGGCGCCCTCCGGGTCAACCTCGACTTCATGGCGCGACTCCAGCCAAAGCGCGTCGCCATGACCGGCCTGATCGGTGCCCTCGTGCTCGGTCTGGTAGTCGGGCTCGCAGGCTCTCAGTGCGCGACGCCGGTGCTCGTCGCCATTCTCGGCATCGTGATGGCAAAGGGCAAACTGGCCTATGGAGCCTCCCTCCTTTTCGCCTACGGCCTGGGCCGCGGCGTCCCCGTAGTTCTGGCGGGCACTTTCACCGGAATGCTCAAGGCGCTGCCTGCGATGGAGCGCTGGTCGCGCTGGATGGAGAGGGCAGCGGGGGTCGTGCTGATCGCGGTGGGAGTGTATTTCGTATGGATTTCGTGACGCCAAGCGTGAGCGACTCTGCGGCGCTCCACCAGGACGCGGCGCCGGCGGAGCCCGCGCTGATGGTGGGCGAGATTGTAATCACCCACGTTCTTCCGTGCATTGCCGACCCGGCGAAGATACGGTTCCATGCAGAACCCCCGGCGGACCTACGGGACGTTCTGCCCTACCTGAACGCTGTCATTCCCGGCGCTATCTACAACCACGATCAGCCCGCTCTCACCTTCACGGTGGAGCAGCGCATCATCTCGATCTTCCCCCGCCGGATCACAGGTGCCAAGGCCAACGATATCGAGGACGCGCGCAAAGTGCTTGCGTGGCTCAAGGATTTGATCAACGACACCTGGGCGCGCCGCGGAGAGATCCGGCCTTCATACGAGCGCCGCGAGCGCCTTTCTCCCCTGATGCTCTACAAACTGCTGCCCGGCACGAACTGCCGCCGCTGCGGGGTTCCGACATGCCTCGCCTTCGCAGTCCGGCTGGCAGGGCAGGAAACAACTGTCGAGCAATGCCTGCCTCTGGCCGAGGGCCAGCACCCCGAAAAGCGGGCCCTATTGGCTGAACTCCTCTCCGCTGCAGGCTACGCGGTGCCGAGCGGGTGGTTATGAGGGATCCCACTCATGGCCGCTTGACCGCTGCAATCGGTCTCACAGCCCCTTGACAACCACCGTATGCCCCAAGAACGCTGACGACATACAGTATGCTTGACAGCCAGAGGTCGGGGGTATATAATTCGTTAGTTGGCGATATTGCGAGGTGACGAGCCATGCTGCGGGACTACGAGGTGGTGCTGAAGGCAGCCGCCGACCCCAATCGGGCACGGGTGCTGAAGATGCTCGAAGGCGGTGAGCTATGCGTCTGCCAGATCGTGGCCGTGCTCGGCCTTTCCGAGTCAACCGTATCAAAACACCTCTCCTTGCTGCGAGCCGCCGGGCTGGTTGAGGAACGCAAAAGGGGAAGATGGGCACATTGTCGTCTGGCAGACAGCAGGGCAAACGAGTACGCCAAGCCGGTGCTATCCTTGGTGCGCAGATGGCTGAGGGATGATCCGGTAGTTCGGGCGGACGCGGAGCGGGTGGCCCGCATTCGTCAGATACCGGTGGAGGAATTGTGTTCGCTCAGTCCCAGCGCCCTCGGGCGCAAACTGGCGACTGCGACAGCAAAGGGGGCCTCACGTGGCTAGGGCAGCAGTTCGCTTGTCATTTCTGGACAGGTACCTGACTCTGTGGATTTTCCTGGGCATGGCCCTTGGCGTCGGCCTTGGCTACCTTGTGCCGAGTGTGGTGAAGCTGATCACGCGGTTTCAGGTCGGCACGACCTCGATCCCGATCGCCATCGGCCTGATACTGATGATGTATCCGCCCCTGGCAAAAGTCCGCTACGAGGAACTAGGCGAGGCCTTCCGCAACACGCGGGTTCTCGCGCTGTCTCTCGTGCAGAACTGGATCATCGGCCCGCTGCTGATGTTTGCCCTGGCCGTCCTGTTCTTGCGCGGCTATCCGGAATACATGGTCGGCCTCATCATGATCGGCCTGGCACGCTGCATCGCGATGGTGATCGTCTGGAACGACTTGGCGGACGGCGACCGGGAATACGCCGCAGGCCTGGTTGCCTTCAACTCGATCTTTCAGGTGCTCTTCTACGCTGTCTACGCCTATGTCTTTATCAAGGTCCTGCCGCCGCTGATCGGGGTGAATTTCGGTGACGTTGACCTCTCGAAAATCACCATGGGCAGCATCGCCCAGAGCGTGTTCATCTACCTGGGCATCCCGTTCCTGGGCGGCTTGTTCACGCGCATCGTCTTGCTGCGCGCGAAGGGCCGCCAGTGGTACGAGACCCGTTTCATCCCGAAGATCAGCCCGATCACCCTCATCGCGCTGCTCTTCACCATCCTCGTGATGTTCTCGCTCAAAGGCGAGTATATCGTGCATCTCCCGTTGGATGTCCTGCGGATCGCCGTGCCGCTGCTGGTCTATTTCGTTGTCATGTTCCTGGTCTCGTTCTGGATGGGCGGTCGCATCGGCGCAGGATATGCTAAGACGACCTCCCTGGCCTTCACCGCCGCGAGCAACAACTTCGAGCTGGCGATAGCGGTGACGGTGGCGGTGTTCGGCATCAAGTCGGGGGCGGCGTTCGCAGCAGTCATCGGGCCGCTGGTCGAGGTGCCGGTTCTCATCAGCCTGGTCAACGTGGCCTTCGCTTTTCGGAAGCGCTACTTCACTGAACCGGGAGAAGCGCTGGAGGGAGCGAATCCGTGAGCGCGCCCGACGAAATCATCGAACGTCCGTGTTACCGGGTCTGCGCCGGCCTCGGGCTGGAGATGAAGCGATGGTGCCGATATCGAAAGTCGGACCTGGCGCGCCGAAGAATAGAGAATGTGGAGGTGAGATGATGGCAGAGCCGAGAATGCGCAGAGAGAACGTCCGGTGGTTCGTATGGGGCGCGCTCGCCCTGGCGGCACTGAGCTTGGTGTGGGCCGGCGGCTGGGGGAAGAGACCTCCCAGCGCAAAGGCATCAAGCAGAGCCGGGGCGACGGAGCCCAGCCGCGCGGCCTCCCCCAACACACTGGCCACCCCGACCGAGAGGGCGATCGCACGCGCAGGCAGAGATGGGAAGTACTCGTTCGTCCTCTTCTACCGACCCAGAGAGCAGGCTTCTGAGGCGATGAGGGACACCTTTGATCGGGCGAAGGGCAAGATCGGGTCGCAGGCCGTCTTTCTTGCTGTGGACATCAATGCCCGAGGGGAGGCCGGCCTGGTTGAGAAGTACCGGGTGCGACAGGCTCCGCTGCCCCTGACTCTGGTAATGGCTCCCAACGGCGCGGTTGTTCGAGCTTTCACTAAGGCTGTGGATGAGAAGGCGTTAGGAGAATCCTTCGCGTCGGCGAAGGTCGCGGAGGTTCTAGGTGCCCTTCAGGCCAGGAAACTTGTCGCCGTCTGCCTGCAGGGCGCTGGCACCAGGCATAATGCGGAATCGAAGCACGCGGCGCAGCATTTCATCGCCGACGCCAAGTTGGGAGGGCAGGCGGTGCTCGTCATGGCAGACCCGCGCAAGGAAGCGGACTTGCTGAAGCGATGCGGCATTAGTAGCCCACCACGGGAGTCCACGGTAGTAATGATCGTACCGCCTGGCCGACTGGTGGCCACAGTCTCAGGAGCGACCACGAAAGACGTGCTCGTGGCGAGGCTGGTAGCAGGCCTTTCTTCCTGCGGCCCCGGATGCGCGACATCCGGCTGCGGCCGGTAGGGGAGTGACGTGACAACATTCACTTTGGTGCTTCGCGAGCTTCGCGAGCGCAAGAGCCAGCTCTTGACGAGTTTTGTGGCGATCGCGCTGGGGATCACCGTGATCGTGGCGGTGCGCACCATGTCGCACTTCTCAGAGAAGGCCGTTGCCCAGGAACTCGATAACCTGGGTGCCAACGTGCTCATCCTGCCGAAAGGTGCGACCGTCAGCAACTACTACAGCGCCGACTTCGGCGAGTACGTCATGCCAGAGAGCTACGTAGATGACGTCACCACCTCCCGACTCAAGGGCGTCGACAATCTCTCCCCCAAGCTGACCGAGGCGATCTCGCTCAACGGGCAGCGGGTGTACCTTACCGGCATCCTGCCCAAGAACGAGTTAAAGTCGAAGCCCGCCTGGCAGGCGACAGATGGCATCTTCGCCCGGCCGGAGGGATGTGGTACCGTCGTCCCAGGGGCCCTGGCGAAGGCCCTGGGGGGCAGTGCTCAGGGCGGCAACAGCGCGACCGGGTCGAGGCAGGCGGTGGTAGAAGAGCTTGGTGGCACAGAGGTGATGGCCGGCAGTGATGTCGCGAATCGCTTCGCACTGAAGGTCGGCTCGGCCCTGCCGATCAAGGGTGAGAGATTCACCGTGAAGTCGGTACTGCCGAGCACCGGGACGGTGGACGACACCCGAGTCTTCGCCCACCTCCACACTGTGCAGCGGCTCTTCCATCGGGGTCGAGTTGTGAACGCCATCGAGATGATCGGTTGCTGCAAGGAGATATCGAAAGGCCTCATAGACGGGTTAAACCGGCTGCTGCCGGAGGCCAAGGTCGTGACGATAAAGCAGATCGCGCAGACCCAGCTCAATACCAACACCATGATGGAGCGCTTCTCGTTGATCTTCCTGGTGATTATCCTGCTGGTGGGCGCAGTCAGCATCGCCAACTACATGCTCGCCAACGTCTACGAGCGCCGCAGGGAGATCGGGACTCTGCTTGCCCTCGGGGCGACCCGGCGATGTGTGTCGCGTATCTTTTTCCTCAAGGCGACGCTCCTCGGAGTCGCGGGCGGCCTGGCTGGATATGGAGTTGGGACCGTCCTTGCCGTTGCCCTCGGGCCGCGCATTGCTGGGGTGCCGGTGCTGCCCTTGCCCTCTCTCGCGGGGTGGGCGGCGCTGTTGGCGCTTGCGGTGTCGGTTCTCGCGAGCGCGCTGCCTGTCGCGAAGGCGGCTCGGCTCGATCCGGCCGAGATTCTACGGGAAGGATAGGCCGGTGGTACGAGCGGAGAACGTCACGAAGAGATACCAGCGTCGCGAGGGGCCAGTGCTCGCCCTGGACGACGTGAGCTTGGAGGTGGCCAAGGGCGAGTTCGTCAGCATCATGGGACCCAGCGGCTGCGGCAAGAGCACGCTGCTGCTGACTTTGGGGTGTCTGATCCGCCCCTCCGAGGGGAAGGTCTGGCTGGACGGGCGGTCGGTCTACGACCTCAACCATGAGGAGGCGGCCGCGCTCCGGCTGAACACCATCGGTTTCGTGTTCCAGACCTTCAACCTGGTGCCCTATCTGACTGCCCTCGAGAACGTGCAGATACCGCTCTACCTCAGCGGCCTGTCTCCCACCCAGCAGCGAGAGAGGGCCGTGCACCTGCTCGACAAGGTGGGCCTGGGAGACCGGCTCTCTCACAAGCCCTCCGAGCTGAGCGTCGGCCAGCAGCAGCGAGTTGCGCTGGCTCGCACACTGGCCAATCGGCCGCGTCTGATCCTCGCCGACGAGCCGACCGGCAACCTCGATCCGGCGCTGGCCGAGGAAATGCTCGACCATCTCGAGGAGCTGCACGAGGAGGGAGTGACGGTGGTGATGGCGACGCACGACCCGCGCCTGGCTGCGCACGCACAAAGGCAGCTGCGACTCGTTGGCGGACGCGTGAACGTGCCTTCTGCGAGTGCCTGACAAGGGGCGCGCCCGGTGTCTGGAGCACAGGTTCCTGTGCAGAGGGCTCAGTACAATATCGGCTAACGGCAACATGAGAAGGGAGGCGAAAGCGGAATGTCCCAGCTAAAGGAGTGGGTCAAGAAGCGCTACGGCGCGATCGCGGCGGGACGTAAGAAAGGCTGCTGCGACAAGTCGGCGTGCTGCAGCGATGGCGCTGCAACCGTCGCCGAGAAGATCGGATACAGCACGCACGACCTGGACGCCGTGCCTGGGGGCGCAAACCTGGGCCTGGGGTGCGGTAATCCCGTTGCATTGGCGACCATACGGCCGGGGGAGACAGTGCTCGACCTGGGCTCCGGCGCCGGCTTTGACGCTTTCCTGGCAGCCCCGCGGGTGGGCAAGAAAGGGCGCGTGATTGGCGTGGACATGACGCCGGAGATGGTTAGGAAAGCGCGTGCGAATGCGAAGCGCGCAGGCTACGCCAACGTGGAATTCCGCCTCGGCGATATCGAGGCCCTTCCCGTCGAGGACGTTTCGGTGGACCTGGTCATCAGCAACTGCGTTCTGAACCTGGTGCCAGACAAACAGAGGGCTTTCCGCGAGATCGCGCGCGTGCTCAAGCCCGGCGGGCGCGCTGCCATCGCCGACATCGTGCTCGACAAGCCCCTGCCCAAGGCGCTAAAGGGAAGCGCCGATGCCTACACCTCCTGCGTCTCGGGCGCAATCAGCCGCGCCAAGTATCTTCGCGGCCTGCAGCAGGCGGGCCTTGCCGATGCGCGCGTGGTCTCGGAGGCGGACGCAGCAACTCTGATCACCGGCGACTGCTGCGACGCGGGAGTTCCAGACCTCAAGGGCGTCGTTACCAGCATCCACATCACCGCGCGCAAGCCTGCTCGCTGACGCGCGATTTCACCTGCCGCCTCGCCTGCGCCCGCAGCCGCGCCCAGCCATGCTGCAATCGGGAGAAGGGGGCTCTCGATGCAAACGTTCGCTCTAGTGTCTCTGCTCCATAACCTTTCGCTTCACCTTTTACAATATATGCATGTTTGACCGCCAAAGCCTTGACAAATCGCAGCGGAGATATTATAATTGTTGCATGAGCAAGCGCGTTGATGCCTGCCCAAGTTGCGGCCACCGGCTAGAGGTCCGCGAACTGCGGTGCCCCGCCTGCGAGATCTCCGTCAGTGGGGCCTTCGAGCGCTGCGAGTTCTGCGCCCTCCCAGATGACCAGTTGAATTTCCTGCGGCTTTTCGTATCCAGGCGCGGCAACCTGCGCGAACTTGAGCGCGAACTCGGCATCTCCTACCCCACCGTCAGGGCACGGCTGGATGACCTTCTCGGCGCGCTCGGCTATGCGGTGAGCCCGACTTCCGTTCTCGACCGCCAGGAACGGCGGCGGCAGATACTCGATGCGCTCAAGGCCGGCGAGATGTCCGCGGATGACGCGATCCGCGCACTCAAAGAATAGGGACGAGTAAGGGAGGCTGCCGTGAACGAAGAGATCCTCGAAGTCCTGAAGATGGTCAAGGAAGGCACCGTCACGCCCGAGCAGGGAGTCGAATTGATCGAGGCGCTGATTCCTTCCGCGCCGCGCGAACCTGCTGCGGCGAGCGCCAGGCCCGCGTTCCGGAACCTCGGCAGCATGATCCTCACCGCCGAGTTTCTGCGCTCGCTGGATAATGGCACTTCCTACTTGAACATGGGCCGGACAGTGATTGCGAGCGATGTGCAGCCGGACTTGCTCGCGCGAAAGATCGGCAAGTACCGCAACATGGGGCAGACAGTCGCCCCGGCACGCCTGCTGGCGGTGCTGGTGTCGCGCTGCCACGGCGACAACCTAGGCACATTCACTGAGACGCCCGAGTCCGAAGGCGGGCAAGCCGCTGCGCAGGAGTCATCTTAGCGACCAAGGCCCTGCGCTGCCAGATGTGTGGGAAAGGAGAATCTGATGAACGAAGAGGCGCTGGAAATCCTGAGGATGGTCAAGGAAGGAAAGGTCTCGCCGGAGCAAGGGGCTGAGTTGCTCCAGGCGCTAAAGACCGCGCCCCCGTCTGTGGCAGCAGCCGGAGGTGAGCGGCCCCATTTCTTGCGCGTGCGCGTGAACATCAACGATGAAAAGGGTGAGAAAGTGGTCGTCAACTGTAACCTGCCCACCGCGCTCGCCGACTTGCTCCTGAAAATTGGCCAATCAGCGGAGATCAAGCAGGACGGAAAGACAATCCGCCTGGGCGAGTATCTCAAGGAGATGGGCGGCGTGGACATCTCCTCGATCTTGCAGATGGTCAAGGACGGGGCCGAGGGAAAGTTGGTGGATGTTGACGTGCAGGGCGACAAGGGAGAAAAGGTCAAGGTCGAGGTCATCGTTGATTAGCCGCCCTAGCGTTTTCCTGGTTGTAAGCGTTCACCACCCCGCCATCCCCGGCGGCGCAATCCTGCTTGGAATTCCATCGTTTCCGCTCTATGCCGTGGCCCGGCTCGGGAGCGCGTTCATCTCATTGATCCCCGAAAGCACTTTCAGGAAACACATCCCACCCCACTGCCCGGTCAACCCCAGGAAGGTATGTCGGGAACTGGCGAAGTGCGCTGCGGCTATGCTGTGCTGCGGGAGTTACACCCTCCTTGATATTCAGGTGCCTTCCGAGCGCCTCAGGCTGCGCGTGCGGTTCATCTGAAGGAATGGGTATTGTCAGATGAGCGTTGGCGGAGTTTTTTGCGCTGGCGGGAACAATTTCATCTTCGCGCGCAACTATCTATCGGTGCCGATTGGGCCTGGATCGCGCCGGTACAGCAGCGTCAGGCGCCCGCCTCCGCGGACAACCGCGCATAGAAAAGGAGCAGCGAAGATATGAGACGTGGCAGCGAATGGGCGAAGCGTTTTTCCATGATAGCGGTGTCAATCTCTTTAGCGGCAGCGATCTCAGCGGCCTGCGGGTGGTGTGACGAGGCGGCGCAGCAGTTCACGGAGGATGCGAACGATACGGGTAAGGACAAGGTAGTTGCGGGGCGCACGGAGACGCCGCCCAAGATTGACGGCCTGCTCGATGACGAGTGCTGGCAAGATGCCGCGCGCCTGACGACTTTTCGCGTCGGGAATCAGCCGGGCCAGGGATTGCTCGCCGAACAGCAGACTGAAATGCTCGTTACATCCGACAAGCAGGCGCTCTATTTCGCCTTCGTGTGCCGCGAGAGCGATGTCGGGAAGATCGCCGCCCACCAGACGCAGTATGATGGCAGTTTCGACCTCGACGACTGGGTTGACATCGGGCTCGACACCTTCTGCGACAAGACGCGCTCCTATGTGTTCGTGGTGAACCCCTTGGGCACGCGGCGCGATAGGCGGTGGGGCGACGACCGCTGGAATGCCTCCTGGCAGAGCGCGGCGAAGGTCACAAAGGATGCGTGGACGGTCGAGATTGCGATCCCGTTCTCGATTCTCACAATGCCGAAGGGAGCGAAGAAATTCGGGTTCAACTGCGGCCGGTTCTTGCAGCGCAAGAGCGAGTTTAGCACGTGGAAATACACGAAGAACTATTCGGACGGGGAGTTCGCCTGGGCCCAGTTGACGGGCTTCCACATCGGCAACGCCAGGCGGCCCGACCGCTACCTCGGTTACGTTGTGGGTTCGCGCCGCTTTGAGGAGCCAGAATCAACAAGGGGCCACGTCGGCGGCGATTGGGAGCACCCGCTGTCGAGCACCTCTACCGCGATGCTCACCCTCAACCCAGACTGGAGCCAGATCGAGGCCGCCTACTCGGGGATTGATTTCACATATATCGAGCGCCTACTGCCGGAGGTCCGCCCGTTTTTCGTCGAGAGCATCCCGTACTTGCCCACGAACATCATCTTCTACCCGCAAGGACGCATCTACAGGTTCGACGAGGGCCTCAAATTGACGGGCACGGAGGGCCGCTTCAGATTTGGCGTTCTCGGGATGCTCGGCGTTCAGCGGTTCGCAGATGTGCCGCGCGAGGACGACCTGGCGGCGCGCCTGTGGTATGACTTCAGCCACGAAACCTATCTCAATGTGTCCGACGTGCGCTCAGGGACCGACGACTGCTCGCACGTGGAGTTCGTTCACGAGCACAAGGGAAAGGTCAATACGCGCACGGTGGCGGCCTACTACCATCAGTCCTCGGACCTGCCCGACCTGGGGGGAAGCGAGGCCTATCTCCGGACCTATGCCCAAACGGAGGACTGGTTCGCGGAGGTATCGTGGGAGAATACGGGCGACAACCTGAGACCGGCGCTCGGGCGCCTGCCCAGGCCGGGCATTCACCGCGTCGGATGCCAAGTCTCGCGTTACTTCAATCCCAAGCCAGGCACTGCGTGGTTCGAGAAAGGCGAACTGAGCGGCTGGTACACCCGTAGAGTTGACCACCAGGGGAATCTCGATTCCGAGGAATCGGGCGCCTGGCTTTGGGTCCAGCAGGGCCCCAAACTGTCTTTCGGTCTCGGCCCCTCTCTTTACCGCCACCCGGGGCCGACCGGCACACCCTTCGACGATCTGACGTGGCAGTTCTACGCATCACTCTTCCCGCGCAAGCCGCCCAGCGCCTGGCTGAGCGCGACGGTCGGCACGATCGAGGAATCGGGCTACCGGAATGTCAGCGTCGGAGGTGAAGCGCGCACGCGCGGGGACCGGCTGGCCGCAGACGCCAGTCTGGAATGGGCCAGATGGTCGCGGCGCAACGCCCTTTCGCTTCACGGAAGCGAGGAGAACGCGCACCAGTTCAGGGTCGGGCTGACCCGCCGCTTGGGAAAGCGGACCACCTTTGCAGTCAGCCAGCGCTGGCTGAAACAGGCTGCCCAGAGTCGCAGCATATTCAGCGCCGTTTTCCGCAAGCAGTTCGGCGTTGACCACGACCTCTATGTCATCTACGGCGACCCGCAGAACCCCAACGAGACGGTCAACCAGATAATGGTCAAGTACGTCATGCCCTTCGGCAAGTGGGGCGAACGCTGACGGCCTGAGGCGCGCAGATTTGTAGCCGCAGCCTTCAGGCTGCGCAAATCGCGAGGTCGCACTTCGGCGCAGGCTAAAGTCGCTAGGCCCGAAGGGCCGCGACCCCGGCTTCGCACAGGGGCCTGCGGCTACGCTTCGCGGATGGGCCTACCGGTAGCGCAGCAGGCGGGAGGAGTTCAGGAAGACCAGGACATCGGGCAGCGACTGGGCCGCGGCTGCCAATACCGGCGTCAATATTCCCACCGACGCCAGCCCGACGCCGAACACGTTGAACAGGACCCCGAAAGCGAGGTTCTGCTTGATGGTGCGAAAACTGCGCCTGGCCAGTCGAACGACCTGCGGAACCTGAAGCCAGTCGTCTCGCATCAGCGCGATGTCCGCCGCCTCAAGCGCAGCCTCGCTCCCTGCCGCGCCCATCGCGATCCCCACGTCGGCCTGCGCAAGCGCGGGAGCGTCATTGATCCCATCGCCTACCATCGCAACCTTGCGCCCCGCGATCTGAAGGCGGCGGATTCGCTCGATCTTCTCCTCCGGCAGCATATTCGCGTGCCATTCCTCTATCTCCAGCCTGTCCGCGAGCGCCGAGGCTGCACGCTCATTGTCCCCGGTCAGCAGTATCAGCCGACTGAGGCCCATGCCCCGCAGTTGCTCGAACGCCGCAGGAACTTCATCGCGCAGAGTGTCCGCAACGCCCACCAGCCCGATGACGCGCGAGTCGGCGGCGATGTAGAATACCGTCTCGCCCTCCTGTTCCGCCTGTTCGCCTGCAAGGGCGAGTTGCTCCGGAATCGCACGGCCATCGTCGGACATGGCGCGCGCGCTGCCCACCAGAACGCGTTTCCCGTCAATCGTTCCCGATAGCCCGCGGCCGGGCAACGCCTCGAAGTTCTCGGCCTCGACCAAGGACATCCCCCGCGCTCGCGCCTCTGCAACGATAGTATCTGCCAGCGGATGCTCCGAAAGGCGCTCGAGCGACGCCGCCAGGCGCAGCGGCTCACTATCATCGCCATCAACGCCGAGCACTCGAACCACCCTGAGCCTGCCGAAAGTGATCGTGCCCGTCTTGTCCATCACCAGCGTGTCAACCATGGCAAGGCTTTCCAGGTGCAGGCCGCCCTTTATCATCAGGCCGCGCCCCGCAGCATTTCCGATCCCCGCGACCACCGCAAGGGGAGTTGCCACGGCAACAGCGCACGGACAGGCCACGATCAGCACCGCGATGCTCGGTATCGGTTGGCGCGTTATCAGATAAGTCAAGGCCGAGGCGGCAAGGACGATTGGCAGAAAGTAGGTGCTGTAACGGTCTGCGAATTTCTGCACCGGTGCCTTCGCGGCCTCGGCTTCCTGAACAAGTGCGATGATGCGCCCCAACGTGCTGTCGGGGCCAACCTTCGTCGCGCGCACCTGCAGCGCTCCCAACTGGTTCATCGTCCCCGCGAACACGCCGTCGCCCGGCAACTTCTCGACAGGCAGCGATTCGCCCGTGATCGGCGCCTGGTTCACCACGCTGCGCCCATGGATCACCTCGCCGTCAACCGGTATCCGTTCGCCGGGCCTCACGATGACAGTATCTCCCGCGCGCAGTTGCTCGATAGGCACCTCCGCCTCGCTATCCTCCCGCAGAACGCGCGCGGTGCTGGGCGCAAGCGCGACAACGGACTCGATTGCGCGGCGCGAGCGCCGAACTGTGAATTGCTCGAGGGAGTGCGCGATCAGCATGAAGAACACCACCATCGCGGCGGCCATGAACTCGCGAATCACGAGCGCGGCGAAGATGGCGACAGACATCAGCAGGTCCGAGTTGATCTGCCGCGCGCGCAGACCGAGAATGGCCCGACGAAAGATAGGATAGCCGCCGACGAGCACCGCAGCGAGCGCCGCCCACCACGGAACGCGGCTCATCGCAATGTGGGCAACGCCCAGGCGCTCCAGCACGACCTCGGTGAGGGCAAACAGCGCGATCACCGCGACGAACGCAAACCGGATCAGGTCGCCGATGCGGCTGGTATGCCAGCGCGTGCCGCCGGTTACTTCAGCCGGGCTCGCCTTGTAGCCCAATTCCCTGATCGCGCGAATGACATCGTCTGCTCTGCACTGCTGCGGGTCGTGCGATACGGCGGCCTTCGCCGCCCCGAAATAGACCGTCGCGCTTGCGACCCCCGGCAGCCGCGCGAGCCGCTCCTCGATCTTGGCCGCGCACGATGCGCAATCCATCCCCTCCACGCGCAATGTCAGCAGCGTGCGCTCCGACGCTTCTTGTCTTGCTTCGCCAGCCACTTCAGTGCCCATTATACGCTCTGCCCTGTTCCTTCAACCAACCAGGCGGCGCTTTGGTTCCGTCGCGCTCCCCTCACCTGCACCCGATTGCCAACACGCGGTGAGTGCTCTGGGGGCGGCTTCTCCTGAAGCCGCCCTCGCGCCCTACGCGCGCGGGGTCGGGAGACCCCGCGCCCGGTTAGCGCTTGCCGCTCTGCGCGCAACTTGACACTGGCACCAGCGAGTGCTATCGTGGCGCTCCCGGAGGCGCGATCGGCATGAAAATCGTTCGCTTTGTTTACGAGGGGGGCGAAGGGGCGCGCGTCGGCGTGCTGACCAAGGATGATCAGCAGCCTCAGGCGGTGCTCGACTTCTCGGCCGCCCTTCAGGTCTTCCGCATGATTGAGGAGGGCGTGCAGGAGCCGCTGTGTCCCAGCCTGATGCCGCTGCTGGACCAGGGGCTTCTGACCAGAGAGCACTTCGCCCGCGTCCTTCAGTTCGTCGAGGATCACCGCCTCGCCGACCACCTGCGCGTCGAGCGCCCAAGGCTCCTGGCTCCCATCGAGCGACCTCCCAAGATAATGGCCCTCGGTCGCAACTACCTTGCACATGCGCGCGAGAGCGGCCACAAGGCGCCCCCCGAGCCGATCGTTTTCGAGAAGGCCAGCAGTTCCATCATCGGCCCGGGCGAGCCGGTGGTCATCAAGCCCTGGCTTGGGCGCGTTGACCACGAGATCGAACTCGCAGTCATCATCGGGCAGCGCGGCAGCGACATCCATGTCAGCGAGGCAACGGAGTATGTCGCCGGTTACACGATCCTCAACGACGTAACCGCGCGCGACATCCAGGCCAAAGACATCGGCGACTCCAATCCCTGGTGGCGCTCGAAGAGCGTTGACACGTTCTGCCCGCTCGGGCCCTGGGTCGTCCTTGCCGAAGACATCGGCGCGCCGGTCGAACTGGACATGGAACTGCGCGTCAACGGAGAAGTGCGCCAGAAAGCGAACACGCGCGACATGGTCTTCAATATCCCGGCCCTGATCGCTTTCATCTCGCAGTTCGTTACCCTCGAACCCGGCGACATAATCTCAACAGGCACCCCCTCTGGCATTTCGCCGATTAAGCCGGGCGATGAGATGGAAGCCCAAATCGAGAAGATAGGCGTCCTGAAAAATCCCGTCGTCGCCGGTTAGAGGCTAGCCCAAAATGCTTGACTGTCATGCTGAGCCCTTCGCGGCCTGTCATTCTGAGCGCTTCCTGGCCTGTCATTCTGAGCGAAGCGAAGAATCTCATTATGCTCAGGCTAAACTCCGCGAAGCATCTCATCCTTACCATGCTCATGGCAGTGGGATTCTTCATCCGTCCGCCGACTGGCAGACGGAATTCAGAATGACAGTTTCGCGGGACTCTGATTCCTAGCATACGCTCCTATTCATACATGGCCCGGCCGCTCTCGATAGATCGCGCCTTCTTGCTCGACACCGCCGTTACTCTCGTCAACATCGAGAGCGTCGCGCCCGGCGAGCAGGCTATTATTGACAGGCTTGAATCGCTCGCCAAGGGCCTCGGCATGAAGACGCGCCGCATCCCACTTGAGCCGGGGCGCGAGAACTTGCTCGCCAGCGTGGGCGAAGGCTCTCCGGTCGTTTGCCTCGATGCGCACGTTGACACAGTGCCCGCCAGCGGCCGTTCCGTTCCAAAGGCAACTATCGAAAGCGGCCGCCTTCTCGGCCTGGGCGCTTGCGATGACAAGGGACCGCTGGCCGCGATGCTTGCCGCAGTCAAGGCCTTGATCGAAAGCGGCTGGAACGGGCCAGGCCGCATTGACCTCTTGATGACCCTGGAAGAAGAAACCGTGGGCCGCGGTATCCGCGCGGTTGCCGACTCCGGGTATCAGTGCGACTACGCCATTTGCGCCGAGCCTACCAACCTTCGCATCGCCGTCTCCCACCCCGGCCTTGTCTTCCTCGAAGTCCATGCCGAAGGCCGCGCAGCCCACGGGGCCATGCCGGAAAAGGGCGTGAATGCTCTCGATCTGGCCTACTCTTTCGTGCAGGACATGCGCCGCACCATTGCATCCTGGCCGAAGCATCCGCTCGCAGGCTGTTCGTCCGTCAACCTGGGCGCGCTTCACGGCGGCGACCGGCCCAACCGCGTGCCCGACCAGGCGACCGCCCTGATTGATGTTCGCGTTGCGCCGCCGATGACCGTCGAAAACGCTGCTTGCCTTGCAGCCAACCTGGCTGAAAAGCGCGGAAAGATCAACACCAGGGTCGTCATGACGGGAGAAGCGCTCGACACCAATCCCAAAGGACCGCTGGTCGCGGCGCTTCGCAAGGCCGCGCTCGCGGTTACCGGCAAGCGGGCGAGAACCGTCGGCTGGAGAGCATGGAGCGAAGCCGGTGTGCTCCAGAATGCAACTCGATCCCAGGTCGTGGTATTCGGCCCGGGCCAACTCGAGCAGGCTCACTCGTCCGACGAGTTCATTGACATTGAGCAATTGTGCGCCAGCGCCGAGATTTGCGCGCGCGCCGTCGCGCTCCTGTTGGAGGGTAAGAAGTGAAACCTCTCATCCTCGCGCTCGACATCGGCGGCACGAAACTCGCCTGCGGCGTCGCCCACATCGAAGGCCGCCTGAAATCAAGGGCCGCCGAGCCAACCGACCAGAACGCATCCCCGCGCGAGATATTTGAGAGGCTCGTCGCTCTTTCGCAGACCGCAATCAACGACAGCGGCTCCGGCCCGAAGGACATAGTCGCCGTCGGCATCAGTTACGGCGGGCCGGTCGCTTACGATGCCGGCACGACTATCACCTGCCATCACCTCTCCGGCTGGGAGAATATCCCCCTGAAACAGTGGGCGCGCGAGCGCTTCGGATTGCCTGTCGAGATGGACAACGACGCCAACGTTGCAGCCCTGGGCGAAGCAGTCTATGGCGCAGGAAAAGGGCACCGTTTCCTTCTCTATCTCACAGTCTCCAGCGGCATCGGCGGCGGCGTGATTCTCGGCGGGAAGATTCACCGCGGGGTTTCCAGCCTCGCAGGTGAAATCGGGCACACTGTCCTTGAGCCGAACGGCCCGGTCTGCACCTGCGGCAAGCGCGGCTGCCTGGAGGCCCTCGCCTCGGGCTGGTCAATCGCCCGCCGCGCAAAGGAAGCCCTGCAGTCCCTGGCCGAGCAGGCCCTGTCCGGTCAGACCAGCAAGCGCTCGCTCCTCTCCAATCTTCCGCCGGACGATGTAACCGCCCAGGCTGTCGCCCAAGCAGCAGAAGCCGGCGATGCGCTCGCCCTTTCCGTCATCAGCGAGACGGCGGGCTACCTGGGCAGAGGCATCGCCGCCGGGATCAACATCCTCAACCCGTCAATCGTCGTCATCGGCGGGGGCGTCTCGAAGGCGGGCGACGTTCTTTTCACGCCCCTGCGCGTTGCAGTTGACAACTAC
>Ga0315296_10001023_pt1 | contig 24726 bp, 23 predicted proteins | sample YL17G14_18_MG_FD_203921 | JGI IMG/M metagenome (GOLD analysis project Ga0315296, IMG submission 203921) | Sediment microbial communities from Yellowstone Lake, YNP, Wyoming, USA - YL17G14_18 | ecosystem: Environmental > Aquatic > Freshwater > Lake > Sediment | place: USA: Wyoming | collected... | reverse complement strand
CCTCAATGTTTATTTTTCGAAAACTAATTAATTGGCTGGTTATTGCGTCTTTATCTTTAATTCCGGCAAATTGAATGCTTCTTTTCTCAGTTTTTAAAAAAGAAGCCATTTCTTCAATAGCTTCAATTGTCGACAAACCACATTTTACCAATGTTGCATAGCAGGTGGGATCAGTTTTTGAAAACTCTCTTTTTTTACTAAAAAAAGACTCAGGCGAAATATCTTGAATCTCTCCTTCTCTTGAAATTTCCTCAACAATAAAATCTTGTGGCCAGAGTTTTAAATATCCCAAGGGAAGTTCTTCCTTTCTCGGAATTAAAATTCCAAATTTTTCTAAAAATTTGGAATCATCAATAAAAGTTTCTCTTTTGAAAAGCTGAGGGTGCTTTTTATATTCTCTTGCTAAAAATTTTAATTCTTTTTCTTTTGTTTCCTCTCTTTTCATTTTTCTTTGACTACGCGAGCCTTAGCGAAGGGTGAAGATGATCGCAGAAACAAGTTTCTTCTCCCGTCTCACCTTCGGCTCGACGAACGAAGTTCATCGCCTACTTTAAGGCTCATTCGGTGTTCTTTTGGGTCAATTGATAAAATTTGAAAATCGTATTTTTTGCCGATTTCTAAAGCTCCCTCCATTTTAGATTTTGTTCCGAATTCAGAAATATGACAGAGCCCCTGAATTTTTGGTGTAAGCTGGATAAAAGCGCCAAAAGGATTGAATTTAGTTACTTTTCCTTTCACAATATCACCTTTTTTATATTTCTTTTCAATATTTTCCCAAGGATCTTTTTTAAGAGCTTTCAAAGATAGAGAAACTTTATTGTCTGAGATTTCAATTATTTTAGCTTTAACGATTTCTCCAACTTTAACAACTTTGGAAGGATCTTCAATCAACTGCCAATCTAATTCTGAAATATGGATTAAACCTTCGAGTCCCTCAGAACCAAATTTTATAAAGGCGCCAAAATCAACTAGGCCCGTAATTTCTCCCTTAACCACATCGCCTGGCTTGTAATTTTTTAAAATCTTCTTTATTTTCTCAGTCTTAGTTGCTTTTTCAGATAAAATCAATTTTTCTGTTTTAGGATCTAAATCAAAAATCTGGATTTCCATTTCCTTTCCAATAAACCTTTGAAGTTCTCTTAAAATTTTTACTGAATCTCCTCCTTCTACTCTCGGATAGTTAGCCGGAGATAATTGAGAAACTGGTAAAAATCCGGAGATTCCGGAAATTTCTGTTATTAGTCCTCCTTTATTTGCTCCTAAAATTTTAACTGAAACTACTTCTTCTCTTTCTTTTTTTTGTTTAAGGGTCTCCCAGGCAAGTTCCATTCCAGCCTGGCTTACGGATAATTCAACATAACCCTCTTCATTTTCTAACTCGATTATTTTGGCAAAGATTTTGTCTCCAATCTTTAAATCTTTTAAGATATTTTTTGCTTCCCGAAATTCTTTTCCATAAATTATTCCTGTTCCTGACTTTCCCAAATCCAAAAAGACAGAAGATCTTCCTTTGTTTATAATTTTTCCCTCAACAATTTCACCAACTTTTGGCGGCTTCAATAAGTCATTTTTTTCCAATAATTCTTTCATACCCTTTAATTTATAATAATTCTTGAATTTTGGCAATGGTTAGACTACGACCCACCCTCCACCCTTTACCCACCAACCCACCCTAAATATGAAAAAATACTTGTTAATTTTTTAATTTTGAGTTATAATAATTTTATGAATATTATTTGGTACGGACAAGCCTGTTTTCAAATCACGGCTTTATCCTCAAAAAATAGCCAGGTTTTGATAGTAATTGACCCTTTTGATGAGACAGTCGGCCTTAGGGTTCCTAAATTGGAAGCCGATATTTTACTAACTAGCCATGACCATCCCGATCATAATAATGTTAAAGTAATTTCTGGTAGTCCTTTTTTAATTTCTGGTCCCGGAGAATATGAAATAAAAGGAGTTTATATTCAGGGGATTCCGGCCTGTAAAGATGATAAAGGAGGTAAAAAGCTAAGCCAAAATATCATTTATACCATTGAAGCCGAAGAAATGAGACTATGTCACCTGGGAGATTTAGGCCAAAAAGAATTAACTCCAGAGCAACTGGAGAAAATTGGCGAGGTTGATATTTTAATGATTCCGGTAGGAGGAGTTTATACAATTTCGGCAAAAGATGCTCTCAGGATAATGTCTCAGATTGAACCTAAAATTATAATTCCAATGCATTATCAAATTCCGAAACTGAAATTTAAATTAGATGGTTTAGATAAATTTTTAAAGATATTGAACATAAAATCAATTGAGCCTTTGCTAAAACTGTCGATTAAAAAGAAGGATCTTTCAGAAGAAGAAGCAAAGATAATAGTTTTAAAACCCTAACTTTCGGTTATCTTGACTCCGAAAGTTGAACTATGGATCTTTTAAAAAAAATTCGAAATCAACCAGAAAATATTAGAAAAATTATCCTTTGGGTGATAATAATTATTGTAGGTTTAGGATTAGCAATTTTTTGGGTTAAAAATTTTCAAAAAAGATTAAAAAGTTTCCAAAAAGAAGAATTAAAAGAGAAACTTCAGTTGCCTTCTCTTCAAGAAAAACTAAGAGGTATACCAAAAATAGAAATACCAGAAGTATATGAAAAATAATCCTCAAAAATTAAATACTGAGCCCCCCGATAGGGGGGCGAAGGGGAAGATGAGAGCGAAGTTCTCATCGCCCACTGAGATAGGTTATGTAAAGCCTCGAGAGATCACTGAGGAAATGAAAGAATCCTACATAGATTATGCAATGTCGGTCATTGTCTCTCGAGCTTTGCCCGATGTTAGAGATGGATTAAAACCGGTTCACCGAAGGATTTTATACACAATGTATGAAGATGGATTAACTCACGCAGCGAAATTTAGAAAATCAGCCACTGTTGTTGGTAGTTGTCTTGGCCACTACCACCCTCACGGAGATCAGGCAGTTTATGACGCGGCAATCAGAATGGCCCAAGATTTTTCTTTGAGATATCCCTTGATTCAGGGTCAAGGCAATGTGGGATCAATCGACGATCCAAGTGAATTTGCGGCTATGCGATATACCGAAATGCGAATGTCGAGAATCGGGGAAGAAACACTCAAAGATATTGAGAAAAATACGGTTGATTTTATGGATAATTATGATGGGACCAGAAAAGAACCTACTGTTTTACCCTCACCCTTTCCCCAACTTCTTTTAAATGGTTCTCTGGGAATTGCCGTGGGCATGGCTACTAACATTCCTCCCCACAATCTTTCTGAAGTTTGTGATGCTACAATTTATCTACTTTCGCATCTAAAAGCCACTACTGAAGATCTTTTTAAATTTATCAAAGGGCCGGATTTTCCAACCGGTGGTCAAATTTTTAATCAAAAAGAGATAATTCCGGCCTATTCTCAGGGAAAGGGACCAATTGTCACCAGAGGAAAAGCGGAAATCATTGAACCCCCCACCACTTCTTCGAAAAGTGGTGGGGGGCAAATTATAATCAGTGAAATTCCCTTTCAGGTTCAAAAATCCAGCTTAATTGAACAATTCGCTAATCTTGTTCAGGGAAAAAAGATCGAGGGAATAAAAGATATTAGAGATGAATCAGATAAAGAAGGGATGAGAATTGTTATTGACCTCCAAAAAGAGGCTTATCCTCAAAAGATTTTGAATAGACTTTACAAATTCACTGATTTACAGAAAACTTTTCATTTAAATATGTTATCTCTAACCGAGGGGATTCAACCTCGGGTGTTGAATTTAGTTGAAGTTTTAAATTACTTTATTTTACATCGAAAGGAAGTAGTTTTTCGGCGGACAAAATATGATTATGAGCGAGCCAAAGAAAGAGCTCATATTTTGGAAGGATTAAATAAATGCCTAAATCAAATTGATGCGGTTATCAAAACTATCAAAACTTCAGATAGCAGAGAAGAGGCCCAGAAAAATTTAATAAAAAGATTTAAATTAAGCCTGATTCAGGCTAACGCCATTTTAGAGACAAAGTTATCGGCCTTGGCTAAACTTGAGCGGGAAAAAATTGGAGAAGAGTTAACTCAAAAAAAGAAAGAAATTAAGGAATTTACTGCTATTTTAAAAAGTCCTCAAAAAATAAAAGAGGTTATTGAAAAAGAATTGAAGGAGTTAAAAGAAAATTTTGGAGATGAAAGGAGAACTAAGGTCTTTTTCCAAAAAATAGGTGAAATTGCCGAGGAAGATTTAATCCCTTCTGAAGAAACAATCATCACCCTAACTCAAGGAGGTTATATTAAGAGAATAAATCCTACCATTTACAAACTCCAGAAAAGGGGAGGAAAGGGAATTATGGGAATGAAAACTATCGGAGAAGATATTGTCGCCCATTTTCTGACCGCTAATACCCACGATAACCTTTTATTCTTTACTGATTCAGGAAAAGTTTTCAAAAGTCCAGCCTATGAAATTCCCGAAGGCGCCAGAGTGGCGAAAGGTCGGGGATTATTGAATTTTCTGGAAATATCAGGCGAAGAAAAAGTTTTATCCTTGTTTCCGGTCGGTAAACGAGATCAAGACTTGGGGATAAAGTATCTCCTGATGATTACTAAAAATGGTATAATAAAGAAGACTGCTTTAGAGGAATTTGAGAATGTCAGAAGATCGGGATTAATTGCCATCTCTCTTAAAAAAGATGATCTTTTGAGAAAAGTTTCCAAAACGACCGGGGAGGATGAGGTAATTTTGGCTACCAAAAAAGGTCAGGCCATCCGTTTTAAAGAGAGAGAAATAAGGCCAATGGGAAGACAAACTTCGGGAGTGAAAGGAATTAGGTTAAAAAAAGGAGATGAGGTAATAGGAATGGACGTTATAAATGCAAAATGCAAAATGCAAAATGCAAAATTATTGGTGGTAACGGAAAATGGATATGGAAAAAGGACTGACCTTAAAGAATATCGCTTGCAAGGAAGAGGAGGAACAGGAATAAAAACTGTTAGAGTTATTCCAAAAACCGGAGAATTAGTAACTTCAAAAGTTTTGGTCGCTGAGGCTTCGCCTCATCTCCCGCCTCGCTCGGCAACTGACGAAGAAGATTTAATTGTTATTTCTCAAAAGGCCCAGGTAATCAGAACAAAAATTTCTTCTATTCCAAAATTAGGGAGAGCAACTCAGGGAGTGAGAATAATGAGATTAGAGGAAGGCGATAAAGTTGTTTCGGCCACTTGTATCTAAACCCTATGGAAGGTTTTCTAAATCCAAATGAAATTTTTTTAAGTCATTTGGAGCTACAAAAAGATATGGTAGCTTGCGATTTTGGTTGTGGTTCAGGGGGTTGGGCCTTGCCTCTGGCCAAAATTTTAGAAGATGGTAAGGTTTATGCTATCGATATATTGGAAGAGCCCCTTTCAGCTTTAAGAAGTAAAACTCAGTTAGAAAAAATTTCCAATATCGAGACAATTCATTCTAATGTAGAAAGTAAAAATGGCTCAACTCTTCCAGAAGCCTCCTGTGATTTAGTTTTAATGACCAATCTTTTATTTCAAGCTGAAAATAAAAAACCAGTTTTGGAAGAAGGAAAAAGAGTTTTAAAAAAAGGAGCTAAGCTCCTTATAGTTGATTGGAAAAAAGATGTGCCTTTGGGTCCAAAAGAAGGAAGGGTTTCAGCTGAGGAAGTTAAAAAAATAGCCGAAGAACTTAGTTTAAAATTAAACAAAGAATTTAAAGCCGGTCTTCACCACTGGGGCTTGATTTTTGAAAAAAGATAGATATAATAAATTAATATGAAGACTTTTTTATTCAAACTATTGATTTTTCTCTTGTTAAGTTCGTTTTTAATTCCCTTAGTTGTTAGCGCTATCCAAATTGAAAATCCTTTGAAGGCCAAGACCTTTGCTAAACTTATTGATAATATTATTAGTTTTATTTTTACTTTAGCTCTGTTTATTGCTCCTGTTATGATTATTACTGCCGGTCTTTTGTTTGTTACTTCAGCTGGCAGTCCGGGCCAAATCGAGACGGCTAAAAACATAATCTTGTATACTTTAATCGGATTTGTTATTATTTTAATCAGCAAAGGCTTGATTAAACTTTTTACCGAAGTCTTAGGAAAACCCTAAAAAAGGTCGAAACTCTAAAATTAAAATTTAATTTAAAATGAAAAAATTTTTATCAACTCTGGTTTTAATCAGTTTAGCCCTGTCAGTAGGGGGATTAGCATCAGCTCTAATTTCAACTGGTTCCACGGTTGAACAACCTCCAGAGGTAGATGTTTTTGTAACAATTCAGAGAATTGGTAACCTGCTTTTTACCTTTTTAATAGTTGTCGCGGCTGTTATGCTTGTTATAGCTGGCGTGCTTTTTGTCACGGCTGCTGGTTCAGAAACACAAGTTACGAGAGCTCGAAACATGCTTTTATATGCTTTGCTTGGGATAGTTTTGGCTGTTTTAGCCAGAGGACTTGTCACTCTACTAAGGACGTATTTAGGAGGCTCTTCCATTCTTTAAGATTTGACGGGAAGATTTTGAGTACCCTAAATTGATGTAATCAATCGGGTACCCGACAGTTCGATTACTGTCTAGGGTAGCTAGAAAGAGGTTAAAATTTGGCTTTTTAAGAAAACTGTTTTAAGATTGCGCCACCTAACCCAAATTAAAGTTAAGGCTGGTGATTTACCATCAGCCTTTTCGTTGCCTGCCGAGGTGGCGAAATTGGCAACCGCGATAGGTTTAGGACCTATTGCCGAAAGGCTTGTGGGTTCGAATCCCACCCTCGGCACAAAAAATCCCGCTTTCAGCGGGATTTTTTGTTAAATCTCTTAAAATCTAAATTTTTTATCCTTTTACCACTATTTTCCGTTTCTTTTTTCTCTCAATTTTGGGAATTCTGATAGTTAAAATCCCCTCTTTTATTATCGCTTCGGCCCGAGAGGGATCGGTTTCTTCTGGTAAAATTATCTGTCGGGAAAATGGCCCCCAGTAACATTCTTGGTAAAAATAATTTCTTTCACCTTCCTCGTCAGGTTTCTCTCGACTTCCCTTGATTAAAATCTGGTCCCCTTCAATAGATATATCTAAATTTTCTGGTTTAACTCCAGCGATAGCCGACTGAATAACCAACTCTTCCTCGGTTTGATAAACATCAATGGCTAATTGTCCTTCTGGCTCAAACCACTTTTCTTTTTCTAATTCTCTTTCGACTTTTGGTTCTTCAGTTTTTCCAACTGCTGGCTTAACTGATTTTGTATTTATTGTCATTTCTTTTGACTGTCTTTTTCGCCTGGCAGGTCTTACCTCTTCTCCCTTTAATTTTTCTTCTGCCGGGATCTCAATCCCCATTCCCTTTTTAAGTTTTTCAAAAAAAGACCCCATATTATTGAATTTTACAAACACTTTTTAATTTTTTCAACCTTTTGAAACCTAAAGAGACAAAAATAGCCAAACTAACCAAAATAATTATTGGAACTAAAAATCTTAAATCCCCTTCCACTTTCATTATAGAAAAATTATAAAGTCCATGCAATATGATTGAGACTGTCAGTCCAGTTGCTATCAATTTAAACCTTTTTTGGATTTCAAAAAAAGATCTAGCCAGATAATAACCAACCAAACCCGAACAGAGGGCATGTAAAAAAGTAGCGCTGAGGAAGCGGATAACTGAAAGTAAAAAAGTTTCATAATTTTTCTCAAATACTTCACTAAAAAAAATTAAGATATTTTCCAAGGCGGCAAAACCCAAAGCAGAAATTATCATATAGAGCATGGCATCTACTGGTTCATCGAATTCCGGATCAGAAAGGACTTTCTCTTTAACCACCAGGTATTTGAAGATTTCTTCTACTAAAGCCACTCCGATGAAAACACTTAAAATTGAAAACCAGATTTTAGGGAGAGTTAAATCTAAAAGAACCTGGGAAAACCCCTCTTCAATTAAAAAAACTGGCAGGGTAACCAGCATTCCATAAAAGAAAATTTTTATTATCTGCCGATTCGATTCAGGATGGACATCTTTTCTAAGAAAAAAACAGAGCCAGATAAGACTGGGTAAAAGAGCAAAAATGAGTAAGATAAGATAACTCATGTTACTTGGGCCACTCTTCAATCATCAAGCATTTCTTTTTATTTTTCAGGGGTAGTTTTTGATAAATCTCTTCAGTGATAAAGGGAATAAAGGGATGGAAAAGTTTAAGCGAAGTTATCAAAACATAAAGTAAAATTTTTTTTGTTTTTAAATCGGCTTGTTTTTTTGACTCCTCAATGTATTTGTCGCAAAAATCATGCCAGAAAAAATCATATAGAATATGAGCAGCTGGTCCAAACCGAAAGTTTTCTAACTCTTTATTAACCGATTTTATGGTTTTATTTAAAGCCTTTAATATTTTCTTATCAGCCAAAGTCAATTTTCGGAGATCTTGGCTTGATAAGGAGATCCAATCTTGATTGCGGCTTCCAGTTTGAATTAAAACAAATCTGGCGGCATTCCATAATTTGTTACAAAACTTTTTTCCCATCACAATATTATCTTCGACAAAACGAATATCTTGGCTGCCCATAATCTGATAGGTAATTCCAAATCTGGTGGCGTCGGCCCCATATTTTTTAATTAAATTTATTGGGTTAATTCCTGTACCAAGGGATTTTGACATTCTTTTTCCTTCTTTAGTCAAAACCGTGGCATGGATTAAAACTCTCTTAAAGGGAATTTTTTTCATAAAATATATTCCAGAAAAAATCATTCTGGCAACCCAAAGATTTATAATTCCCCGATCAGTTGATAAAACATCGGTGGGATAAAAATTCTTTAGATCTTTTGTTTTCCTTGGCCAGCCAAGGGTAGCAAATGGCCATAAAGCAGAAGAAAACCAGGTATCTAAAACATCAGTATTTAACATAAGATCAGTTGATTCACAATTTGAGCATTTTTTTGGCTCTTCCTTTGAAATAATAACCCTTCCACATCCGCCATCATTAGCAGTTATTTTTCTAAAAGTATATGTATAGGCAAAAACCGGTGTATTTTCATTTACTTCATAATCTGGGTTATGACGTTTGAATGCTTTTATAAGCTCTTTTCTATTTTTATAGGTTTTGTAGTGACTTTTATCTTTTAAATCGATTTTGCCAACAGTTGTTTTTACGACTTTTGTAATTGTTCCGTAACCGAATATTTCTCCAGTTTGACTATTTTCAAATGCAATGACATCACCAAGTTTAAAATTATGATCGCGAAGACGCCAGGTACTTATTTTTCCATTAAAGATTTGAGGAACAACACTTTCGTGGAAACCCATTTTTTTATCAGGCGGCATTTCTATACGACACTGCCAAGTGGGGATTTTGTGACCCCACCAAATTTGCCTGGAAATACACCAGTCTTTAATATTTTTTAACCAATCAAAATAACCCCTTTCAAAATTTTTTGGATGAAATTTAATTTCTCCTTTTTTTACCGGGGTCTCAGCCATTTTGGCTAAATCTTTCATTTTTAAAAACCATTGTTGAGAAGGAATCAATTCAATTTTACTTTCACATCGATAGCAATGAGGGATTTGATATGAATAATCTTCAGTTTTTTCTAAAAGACCGAGTTTTTCTAAATCTTCAACAACTTTTTTCCGAGCTTCAAAGATGCTTAATCCTTGATAAAAAATAGGGACGTGCACCATTTTTCCATTTTCATCGATAACTTGAATCATGGGTAACTTATGTTTTAAAGAAATTTCGAAATCCTGTAAATCGTGAGCCGGGGTTACTTTCACTGCTCCGGTTCCAAATTTTGGGTCAACCAACCTATCTGAAATTATTGGAATTTCTCTTTCAGCTAAAGGTAAAATTATTTTTTTACCAACTAAATTTTTGTACCTAATATCCTTAGGATTTATTGCCACCGCCGTGTCACCCAACATTGTCTCTGGTCTTGTCGTTGCCACCACAATGGAGGCTTTAGGTTGAAGAGGATATCGAATATAATAAAGTTTCCCTTTTTCTTCTTTGTATTCTATCTCTAAATCTGATAAACTGGTTTGGCATCTCTGGCACCAATTTATTACTTTTTTTCCCCGATAAATCCAACCCTTTTTATAATAATTCAAAAAAGCAGTTTTTACTGCTTTTTTGTATTCTTTATCTAAAGTGAAACGAGTCCTTGACCAATCTAAAGAACATCCCAATTTTTTAAATTGCTCCAAAATAATATCTCCGTATTTTTCAACCCATTTCCAAGCCCTTTCAATAAATTTTTCTCTTCCTAAATCAAACCTGGTTTTCCCTTCTTTTTTTAATTCTTTTTCAACCACAACCTGAGTAGCAATTCCGGCATGGTCAGTTCCCGGGAGCCACAAGGTTTTAAAACCCTGTAGCCTTTTCCAGCGAATTAAAATATCTTGGCAGGCAGCATTTAGGGCGTGACCCATGTGGAGTTCTCCAGTAATGTTTGGAGGGGGAATGACAATACAATATGGCTTTTTGTGGCGTCTGGGCAATTTATCAGGATTAAAAAAACCGGTTCTTAGCCAGAGATTATAAATTTTGTTTTCTACTTTTTCTGGGTCGTAAACTTTAGCTAATTTCATACATATATTATTATATCCTTAAATTAGCCTTTGCTTCAATTTTTTGCCAAACAGTGGCATCTTTTAGCCAGTGAAAATAAGCAGCTATTGCTACCATTGCCGCATTATCAGTACAAAATTTGGAATCTGGAATTAGGAATAAGGAATTAGGAATTTCTTTTTTGATTTTTGACTTAAATTGCTTTCTCAATTCGTCATTGGCTACCACCCCACCCCCAAGAATTATTGATTTTACATTATATTCTTTCGCTGCTTTTAGAGTTTTATGAATTAAAACATCAATCACTACCTGTTGAGCTTCAGCACACATTTCTCGAATATATTTTTTAGATTTTCTTATCTTTGGTGATTGATTTCTAAAATTATATAAAACAGCCGTTTTAAGCCCCGAGAAACTAAAATCATAATTTTTTTGATGAATCATCGGGCGGGGCAAATTGATGGAGATCCGATCTCGAACAAATTCGAATTTTATCGAGGTTGAACCTCGATAATTGATTTTTTTGGCTAGTTTTGAAATAATTGGGCCGCCGGGATAACCCAAACCTAAAATTCTTGCTACTTTGTCAAAACATTCGCCAGCTGCATCATCTCTGGTTTCACCTAAAATTTTGTAATTGCCAAAATCTCGCATCAAAATCAATTGGGTATGACCCCCCGAAACAACTAAACAAATAGCCGGGAATAAATTACGCGACCCGGCCGCGTAATTTAGGAAATTGGCATAAATATGGGCTTCAATATGGTTTACCGGAACGATTTTTAAATTTGATTTTTTAGCTAAGTCTTTAGCAAAATTTATCCCCACCCACAAACAAGGTTCTAACCCTGGCCCCACAGTTACAGCAATTAAATCAACTTTCTCTAAAAGGAGCTTAGCTCCTTTTAGGGCTTTTCTTAATACCATGGGCAAATTTTTCTGGTGTTCTCTTTTTGCTAAAAAAGGATAGACTCCCCCCCATTTTTTGTGAATTTTAACTTGAGAAGAAACAATATTTGATAAAATTTTAAAACAAGGCCTGGTTTTACCAGAGGCCTTAATTAAGGCAATACAAGTGTCATCGCAAGAAGTTTCAATAGCAAGAATTTTCATGTTTCATGTTATATGTTACATGAAGTGTTGCTTTTTTTCAATTTTTAAGGTAGAATAATACTAATTTGGCCCCATCGTCTAGCGGTTAGGACATCGGGTTTTCATCCCGAAAACCGGGATTCGACTTCCCGTGGGGCCACTTGACAAATTTAGAGAGAGGGTATATAATAGGGGTATAGTACACTGAAGAAAGGGAGTAATTCTCTCCATAAAGGAGAAAGGGGGTAATTCCCATGAAGCGAATTTTGACAATTTCGGTAGTTTTGGGGGTAATGGTTTTCTTCGGCGCGAGCAACGCCCAGGCCCAGTGGGGTGGCGGCTGGTCCAGCGGCTATGGCTATGGCTGCTGCAACGATGCGGCCCAGATCATTTCGGCCGCCGGCCAGGCTTCGGCTCAGATTGGAAGCGTGATCGTGGCCAACCGTCAAATTGGCCAAGTCCGAGAAATCTCCAACCAGCAAATCGCTACCCTGGAGGCCGAACTCCAACGCCTGAGAGCGGAGAACGCCGCCCTCAAGGAGCAAAGTCGTCTGCTCGAAGAACAGAATCGTCTGCTCGCAGAGCAGAACAGGCTCCTCAAGAAGGAAATTAAGCGGCTAGACCCTTAATTTCCTAAAACCCAGCTCCCCAAGGGCGGTCCTCGTGACCGCCCCTTTTTTTTATCAATTTGACTAATAATCTTTTCTAAAAAGTGCTAAAATTAAAAAGCCATGTCTGAATCTTATCTTAAAATTGGCAGAGCCTCCGATTTAAAAAATCCTAAAGAGAGAATCTTATTTAGATTTTTGGAAATTTTCCCCGGAGCATTATCTTGGGGAACCTTATTTTTAGTTATTTTTTTTTCCTGGAAAGTACCCCTTTTTATTGCTATTTTTATTATTTTTTTCGTTCTTTATTGGTTATTTAGAACAGTTTATCTTTTCTTTCATTTACGAGCAGGGTATCAGAGGATGAAACAGAATGAAGATATTGACTGGATAGAGAAACTCGATCAACTAAAAAATAAAAACTGGAAAAATATTTATCATTTAGTAATTTTTCCTGTGTACCGTGAACCCTTAGAAATTATTCGAGAGAGTTTCAGGGCTTTAGAAAATAGCGATTGGCCAAAAAATAATTTGATTGTAGTTTTAGCTGCTGAAGAGAAAGTAAGAATTGGAGTTCAGAAAGTAGCCAGAGCTATTGAAAAAGAATTTGGGAATAATTTTTTTAAATTTTTAGTTACCTGGCACCCCGCTAATTTACCCGGAGAAATTGCTGGCAAGGGCTCAAATGAAACCTGGGCGGCAAAAAAGGCAAAAGAAATTATTATTGATCCTTTAAAAATTCCCTATCAAAATATAATTTACTCATCTTTAGATGCCGATACCTCTGTTTTCTCAAAATATTTTAGTTGTCTCACCTATCATTATTTAATTGCTAAAAACCCGACCAGAATCTCTTTCCAACCTGTCCCTCTTTTTATTAATAACATCTGGCAGGCCCCGGTTATTTCTCGACTTTTCTCCTTTTCTTCGACCTTCTGGCATACCATGAACCAAGAAAGGCCGGAGAAATTAATTACTTTCTCTTCTCATTCAATGAGCTTTCGGGCCCTGGTTGATGTTGATTTCAAACAGACTGACGTTGTTTCTGATGATTCCAGAATTTTTTGGCAATGTTTTTTGAAATATAACGGAGATTACAAAGTTCTGCCAATTTTTTACCCAATTTCAATGGATGCTAATTGCGCAAAAAGTTTCTGGCGAACAATGATTAACATTTACAAACAACAAAGAAGATGGGCCTACGGAGTGGGGGATATTCCTTATTTTCTTTTTGGTTTTTTGAAAAATAAAAAAATCCCAATAAAGAAAAAATTATCACTGGGATTTGAGTTAATTGAAGGCCATTGGTCTTGGGCTACGGCATCTATTTTGATTTTTCTTTTGGGATGGCTTCCTTTAGTTTTAGGGGGACCTGAATTTTCTCAAACTCTAATTTCTTATAATTTGCCAAAAATAGTTAGTCGAATTTTGACCATAGCTATGGTCGGATTAGTCAGTTCTTGCTATTTTAGTTTTCTTTTGCTTCCCCCAAGACCCCCAGAATATGGCAAATATAAATATTTAATTTTTGCTTTCAGTTGGTTGCTACTGCCAATAACGATGATTTTTTTCACTTCTTTACCGGCTTTAGATGCTCAAACCAGATGGATGTTGGGGAAATATATGGGTTTTTGGCCAACCGAAAAAATTAGAAAGTAATTTTACTCAAGGTGAATTCTTTCTCGGAACTTTTCTAATTTTTCCATTAATCGGGGATATTTTTTTAATTCTGGATCAGCTTGTAAAATTTCTCTGGCAGCCGTACGGGCTTTTTCAACTAAAAAAATATCTTTTAAAGAAGTCATGGCCAAGTCAGGAATTCCCCACTGTCTAGTTCCATTAATCGCACCCGGGCCTCTAATTTCTAAATCCTTTTCTGCTAGTTCAAAGCCGTTTTCACAACTTAATAATGCTTTTAACCTCTGGTGAGTTTTTTTGGCCGGTGAATCGGTAAATAAAAAGCAAAAAGATTGATATTTGCTTCTCCCCACTCTTCCTCGAAATTGATGCAATTGAGATAGGCCGAATCTTTCTGTTCCTTCAATCATCATCAGAGTGGCGTTAGGGACATCAATCCCGACTTCAACCACCGAAGTCGAAACTAAAATATCTGTTTTTTTATTTTTAAAATCTTTCATTATTCTTTCCTTTTCCTCAGTTTTCATCCTTCCGTGTAAATAAGCTACTTTTAAATCAGGAAAAATTTCTTTAGATAATTTGTTATATTCTTCTTTTACTGCCTTCACCTCTGCCCAACTTAGTATTTGTTTGTTCTTCGTTCTCTCTTCACTGTTAGTTGCTTCAATTCTTGGGCAAATGACAAAAACCTGTCTACTTAATTTCACCTGCGATCGGATAAAATCATAAGCTTTCTGGCGATTTTTCGGGGGAATCACTTCGGTAATTATTTTTTTTCTGCCCTTTGGTAATTCAGTAATTAAAGACAAATCTAAGTCGCCGTAAATAGTTAAAGCCAAGGTCCGGGGGATAGGAGTAGCCGTCATTGAAAGAAGATGAGGGATAAATCCTTTTTGCTGGCATAATTTGGCACGTTGTTCTACCCCAAATCGGTGCTGTTCATCAACTATTACTAAGGCTAATTTTTTAAATTTTACTTTGTTTTGAATCAAAGCATGGGTGCCGATTAAAATGTCGGCCTCTTTTTTAACTTTTTCCTTGCCAGTTAAAAGTCCAATCTTTACATTAAGATTTTTTAAGAGTTTAGAAACTGTCTTAAAATGTTGTTTGGCTAAAATTTCAGTCGGAGCCATAAAAGCGACTTGACAACCTTGCTTAGCTACGTTCAGGGCAGCCATAGTAGCTACCACCGTTTTCCCCGAACCGACATCCCCTTCCAAAAGCCTATTCATCGGTCTTTTTTTTTCTAAATCTTTTAAAATTTGCCAGGCCGATTTTTTTTGAGAAGCAGTTAATTTAAAGGGTAGGGATTTAGTAAAATCTTGCAAAAGAGAAACATTTAAAGGAATGGGTACTGCTTTTTCTCTCTCTAATTTCTGTCTTTCTCTCAGAACTAAAAGGGAAATAAAAAAAAGTTCTTCAAATGAGAACCTCTCTTTAGATTTTTTAGCTATTTCCATTGAATCTGGAAAATGAATCTGCCAGATAGCCCTTCCCAAAGGTAAGAGTTTATGGGTTTTTATTATTTTTTCTGGCAGGGCTTCCGGGATTTTTGTTCGAAATTCAATTAAAAGTGGCTTTAAAATAAATCTTAGCCACCTTGAAGACAGCCCCTCAGTTTCGGGATAAACAGGAACAATTCTGCCGGTATGAGTTAAATCGGCAGATATTTTTTCATAAGCTGGATTAGAGAGATATAAACCAGCTTTTCCCGTTGTTACTTTCCCGGCTAAACAAACTCTATCTCCTTTTTTTAAGACATTAATTAAATAAGGTTGATTGAACCAGACCACTTTTATTGCGCCACTTTTATCATCAATAATTGCCTGAGTTAAAAACATTCTTTTTTTCCAGGTTCTGATGTTTTTTATTTCCAAAATTTTTCCCTGAATACAGCAGATTTCATTGTTTTTAACTTCCGAAATCGGAATGATATTTGAAAAATTCTCATAGCGATGAGGAAAATGAAATAAAAGATCTTGGACTGTTTTAATTCCTAATTTTTTTAATCGTTTTTGATATTGGGGACCAACCCGAGGAATTTTCTCAATAGGAGTAGATAAAGTCATGTGCCCTCGAGAGGACTCGAACCTCTACTCTTGAGGACCGCAACCTCACGTTTTATCCATTAAACTACGAGGGCTCTATACCCGTACGGGTCGAGCCCGACAAAAACTTTATGAGAAAGTTTTTGTATAGGGCTTTTTTCAAATTAGCATAAAATTAACTATTTTTCAAGTTGACTTAATTTATTTTAATGAGTAAAATAAAAATACTTGGAGGAGTCGCATAATGGTATTGCAATAGGTTGCTAACCTATCGCGGTGTAAAAAGCCGCTTGTGGGTTCGAGTCCCACCTCCTCCGCCAAAGGTGGGATGGCAGAATGGCAATGCACCGGTCTTGAAAACCGGAGCCCCGTAAGGGGCGTGGGGGTTCGAGTCCCTCTCCCACCGCCAAAGAAACCTGAAAACAAATCGTATTTACGTCTTAAAAGAACGCTATTCCGGTCATTAGATAATGGAGCTTAAAAGTTATTTCGAAAATTTATCTTAAACTGAAGATGTAATCTCAATCAAATTGGAATTGTAATAAAAAAAGAAGCCTCGTAGAGATCTATCTACGAAGCTTTTAAGGCGCGCTGATACGGAGGAGGGGAAAGGGAAAGATCCAGCCCCGGAAATATTTTTTGCATTCCCGACAATAGTAGCGGCGGATCATCCCTTTACCGCTCCAGCGATCTATCTGCCGTGAGTTACAGAAGGGACACCGCCTGCTTCTTCCAATAACAAAAGTTCCGATGCGCATTTTTCCTCCTTTCCAAAGTACCTCTTTTTTATATTAAAGAATGCGGGAAAAAATGTCAAGTCTATTTTTCTTTTCTTAACCTCGGGCGATTACTACTCCCCAGACTTCTTTTGCCCCTCCTTCATTTAAAACTTTAGCCGCTTCTTCCATAGTTGAGCCAGTGGTAAAAACATCGTCCACTAAGAGAATTTTTTTATTTTTTATTATAGGGGCCCGTCCGAAGGACGGGAGGGTGGTGGGTGGGTTGTAGTCTTCATTTTTTATTGAAAAAGCTCCTAAAACATTCTCTTCCCTTTCTTCTTGGGATAATTCTACCTGAGGAAGAGTTTCTTTAATTTTAATTAAAACATTGTTTAAAATTTCTAGGCCTAAAGATTTTGAAAGTTCTTTTGCTATTTCTTCGGCCTGGTTAAATCCCCGTTGTTTTAATTTTCTTTTTTCTAAAGGAACCGGGACTAAAAAGAAGCCTGAGAAATCAGGCTTATTGTTGACCAATTGAAAATGAGTTATTATTAAAGAAGTTAAGGGTTTGGCTAGTTCTTTGATAAAAGGTTCATATTTGAATTGCCGAATCAATTTTTGGATTAAATTGTTTTGATAAGAAACGGCAAAATAAAGCCCTCTGAGTTTCTTTGAACGGCATCTTTGACATTTCCCTGCCCGAGGTAATCTTAAAGGTTTTTGGCAAAGACAGAAATTGTTTTCGGAAATTTCCAAGGTAGCCTGACAATCCTGACAGAGATAATTTCCTTCCCTCTGGCAGCTAAAACAAAATTTCGGAAAGAAAATATTGAGAATGAAATTTTGGATTCTGGTAATCATGATATAATATGTGATAATAGAAGGAATCTGCCTTTAGCGATTGTGGGTGGTGGGTGGGTCGGATTCCACATCGCCTTTTCGATTATATAATGGTATAATAAAAAGAGAAAATGATCTGGTCACCTTTTAAAATGGTTTCCAAAAGAGCTTTGGGAATAGATATTGGGACTTCCTCTATCAAAATTATCGAGCTTTCCCGTTTGGGAGGAGGAGAGAGAATAAAATTAGAAAACTATGGTGAGGCGTCTCTTTTCACTCTTTATGAAAAACCATTCCGAACTTCTGAAAAAGGACTTCTTTCGCTTTCGAGCCAAGAGATTTCCCGGGCAATAAAAGCAATTTTAGAAGAGGCCCGAATTTCCGCCACCCAGGCAGTAATTTCCATTCCCGATTTCTCCACTTTCTTTACCAATTTTGAACTACCTCCTCTGACTAAAAAAGAGTTACCAGAAGCCGTCAAGTTTGAAGCCCGCCATCAAATCCCCCTCCCCTTGACTGAAGTAACTCTGGATTGGTCATTAATTGAAGGTGAGGCTGGTGAACGACCAGAAGAAAAACTCCAGATACTATTAATAGCTGTTCCCAACGAGGTTGTTAATCAATATCGAGAAATTGCTGAATTATCTCAACTCCAGCTTCTCTCTCTGGAAGCCGAAGTCTTTAGCTTAGTAAGGTCTCTGATTAAAAAAGAAAAAGACAAAAGAATTCAGGCCTTGGTAGACATTGGGGCCCAGAGCACCACAGTCAGCATCATTGATCAGGGTGTGTTAAAGAGGACTTATAGTTTTGATGTTTCAGGAAACGGACTAACCCAGGTTTTGGCCAAAGCCCTGAGTATTGATTATAAAGAAGCCGAAAGTTTCAAAAAAAAATACGGTTTGGTTTCACCAGAAAAAGCGATTGCTGAAGTCCTCTATCCTTTGATTGATTTAATTCTAAGAGAGATAGAAAAAATTTCTCAGGATTTTTATCAAAGTGAGGGGAAAAAGATTGACCAGGTTATCTTGGCCGGGGGATCGGCCTTACTGCCTGGCCTAAGAGATTATTTTTTTAGCCGGCTCAAAAAAGAGGTGATAATTGCCAATCCCTTTTCTGATATTTTTTATCCTCCAATTCTTGATAAAACCTTAAAAGAAATGGGCCCAGCTTATGCTATTTCGGTGGGAACAGCCTTAAGAGGACTTGAGTAAAAATTATGGTTGAAATTATCCCCAAACCAACAGTTAAAATATCCCGATGGCAAAAATTCTTGCCTTACTTTTCAATAACCCTAATAATAGTGGCAATTTTAGGCTATTTTGTCTTGAATAATATTTTAGAAAAAACTCTCCAGACTTTTAAAGAAAAAGTCGATACTTTGGCAAAACTTAACCCCCCGGAAGAGCAAATTTTGGAAAAAGAAATCCTTAATTATCAGAAAAAAATTAAAGATTTTTCAATCTTAGTTGATCAACATTTAGCTACCTCAAATTTTTTTAACCTTTTAGAGAGTCTTACCCATCCTAAAATCTGGTTTTCCCACATTGAATTACAACCAAAAGAGGCCAAGGTTTCTCTTTCCGGCCAAGCAGAGGACTTTTCAGTTTTGGGTCAACAACTTCTGATTTTCAAAAAAGAAAAAAGAATTAATGATATAAAAATATCTAAAGTTTCCCTGGTAGAAGAAGGGGGAATTAAATTTGATTTAGAGCTTTTCCTCTCGCCAGAAATTTTCAAATTTTAACATGTCTCGACCCATTACCATCTTTCTTTCTCTTTTAATCACCATTTTGATGGCAGTCTTTTTACTTTTCCCGAGATATAAAGAAATAAAATTTCATCAGTTTGAAATTGAGCAAAAAAAAGCCGAGATTCAATATCAGGAAGAGAAAATCACCCATTTAAATGACCTTTCCCAAAAATTAGGAGAATTTCAGCCCGAGCTTCAAAAAATTAACCTTGCCCTTTCTCACGACCCCTCCTTACCTTCTTTATTTAATTTTCTCCAAAAAAAGGCTTCCGAAAGTGGCTTAATTTTGCAAGACCTTTCTCCTTTTTTAATTACCCCCCTCATAGAAACAGAGACCACTCTTTCAGGAATTAACCAAATCTTTCTTGAATTCAGGGTCTCCGGTTCTTATCAGTCCTTCAAAAATTTTCTTTCTGCTTTTGAAAAAAGTGCCAGAATTATTGAAATTGAAAAAGCCTCTTTTTCTGCTCCGACAAAAGAAAAGGCCTTACCTGTCTATGAACTAAAAATAAAAACCTATTCTTATTAAAATTATGGCTATTACCTTTTCTCTCCAAAGAAAAAAACACAAATACTTGATTTTAGTTTTGATATTGGCGGTTTTAGTAATTTTGATTGTTCTTCTAAGAGGTTTTTTGTTAAAACCAAAGATTGAAAAACCGGAAGAAATTATAACGAAGAAACCTCCTTTAATTGAGATAGATTTTGAGATACTTGAAAGCCCTATTTTAAAAGAGCTCCAGCCATTTGAAGAAATTTCACCGCTAGAAGAAGGAAAAGAATTTGGCCGAGAAAATCCCTTTGTACCCTATTAAGCATGACCTTAGTTCAAACTTTATTCAAAAAAGGAATTATTAATAAAGATCAGGCCACTTCTTTAGAATTTGAAATTAAAAGTTCGGGGAAAAAAGAAGAAGAAGTGATTTTAGAGAAAGGGATAGTTACTGAAAATTTTTTATTTGATTTAAAAAGCGAAAATTTGAAAATTCCTAAAAAAGAGGTCATTCCTGAAGAAATTCCTCTGGAGGTTTTGGAAATGATTCCCGAAGATGCTGCCACCTATTACAAAATGATTCCTTTGGCAAAAAGAGAAAATGTTTTAGAAGTAGGGGTGGTCTATCCGGAAGATGTTCGAGTTCAAGAAGCCTTAAAATTTTTAGCCCGAAAAGGGGGATTTACTACCGAGGTTGTTTTAATTACTTTGACAAATTTTAATAACCTTTTGAAACAATACCGAACTTTAAAAAGAGAAGTCAAAAAGGCCCTGGGCGAGCTAGAATCTGAATTAGCGGCAGAAAAAATTGAGGCTAGACCCAGAGAAATGGCTGAATTCGAAAGATTGGTCGAAGAGGCTCCAATAACCAAGGTAGTGGCAGTCCTTTTGAGACATGCCGTTGAAGGAGATGCCTCAGATATCCATATTGAGCCCACCCGAGAAAAATCAAGGATTAGGTTTCGGATTGATGGAGTTTTATATTCCAGTATATTTTTACCTAAAAAAGTTCACCCGGCAGTAGTGGCCAGAATTAAAATTCTTTCTAATCTAAAAATTGACGAGACCAGAATCCCTCAGGATGGTAGATTTTCGACAAAAATTGACGAGAAAGACATTGATTTTCGGGTTTCAACTTTTCCGACAACTTTGGGAGAAAAAGTGGCAATTAGAGTTTTAGATCCAAAAGAAGGATTAAAGGATTTTGATAAATTGGGATTAGAAAGAAGAAATTTTGAAGTAATGAAAAAGGCAGTCGAAAAACCCTATGGATTAATTTTAGCCACCGGCCCCACTGGTTGTGGAAAAACTACTACCTTGTATGCCATTTTAAATCTTTTAAACAAAGAGGGGGTGAATATTGTTACTGTCGAAGATCCGGTAGAATATTTCGTTGAAGGAATCAATCAGTCTCAGATAAAACCAGAAATTGGCTATGATTTTGCTCCGGCTCTTCGTTGGATTTTAAGACAAGACCCAGACATCATGATGGTAGGGGAGATTAGAGACGAAGAAACAGCGACTTTGGTTACCCATGCTACTTTAACTGGCCACATTGTTTTGTCTACTTTGCATACTAATAATGCCATTGGAGCAATTCCTCGATTAATTGACTTGGGGGTTCAATCATTTTTAATTTCTCCCACTGTTTCTGTTGTCCTAGCTCAGAGACTAGTTAGGCGACTTTGCCCCCATTGCAAGAAAGAGAAAAAGCCCTCAGCCAAAGTTCAAGAACTCATTTTGAAAGAAATAGAGACCTTGCCCCCCTTAGTTAAAAAAGATATCAAAATTCCAAAAACCTTCTCAATTTACGAATCTCCGGGTTGTAAAAAATGTAATTTCAAAGGTTTTCTTGGCCGGATTGCTGTTTTTGAGGTTTTAGAGATGACCGATGAATTAGCTGAGATAATTCTCAAAGAACCCAGTGAAATAAAAATTAGAGAAGAGGCTTTTCGCCAGGGAATGGTAACGATGAAACAAGATGGCATCCTTAAAGTTTTGGATGGAGTTACCTCAATTGAGGAAGTTTTAAGGGTGTCTGAAGAAAAGTAAACCGAAGCACATAATACACTATGTGCTCGGTAAAACTTCTTTCATTTCATGAACTACGATGTTCAACTTAAAGAACTATTGGAATTAACTCTCAAAGAGCAGGCTTCCGACCTCCATATTTCGGTTGGTCACCCTCCTACCTTAAGAATGACTGGTCGCCTAATTCCCCTAGTTAGAATGAAAAAAATAGCATCAGTAGATAGCGAAGGTTTGGCTCAGGTGTTATTGACTCCTGAACAATACCAAAGATTATTAAAGGAAAAAGAGATTGATTTTTCCTTTAATTTTCAAGATCAGGCTAGATTTAGGGCAAATGCCTTTTTTCAAAAAGGAGTAATAAGCATTGCTCTTCGTTTAATACCGGCCAAAATTAAAACCATCGAAGAGTTAAATCTTCCTCCGGTTTTGCATCAATTTACCCAGCCCAGTCAAGGTTTTATTTTAGTTACTGGTCCCTCCAGTCAGGGGAAATCGACAACTTTGGCTGCCTTGATTGATGAAATAAATCACACCAGGTCTGAGCATATAATTACCATTGAAGACCCTATAGAATATGTTTTTGAAGATGATAGATCGATTATTGATCAAAGAGAGGTTTATCAAGATACTTTGAGTTTTGCCCAATCCCTCCGGGCTACTTTTCGCCAAGACCCGAATGTAATTATGCTTGGGGAAATGAGGGACCTGGAAACCATTACTACCGCTCTGATAGCGGCTGAAACTGGTCACTTAATATTTGCCACTCTCCATACTAACTCGGCTGCTCAAACTATTCATCGAATAGTGACGGTTTTTCCTCCCGAGCAACAAGATCAAATTAGGACCCAGTTATCCGGATCTCTTCTGGGTGTAATTTCTCAAAGGCTGATACCCAGAATTGAAGGAGGGCTGATTCCAGCCTGCGAAATAATGATTAACACTCCGGCAGTAGCTAACATAATTCGGGAAAACAAAATTCACGAATTGGATTTTGTTATTGAGACTTCGGCTGAAATAGGAATGATTTCACTCAATCGGTCTTTGGCTAACCAGGTTAAGGCTGGAGAAATCTCCTTGGAAAATGCTTTGACTTATTCCTTGGATCTGCCGGAATTAAGAAAACTGGTCAGAAGATAAAATATGAAGTTTAACTATCAAGCTCGAACCAAAACTGGCGAGATTCAATCTGGAATTGTTGAGGCTTCAACCAAAGAAGCAGCTTTGATTCTTTTACAAAGATATGGATTGTATATCACTTCACTTGAATTGGCCAGGGAGGCCCGGTTTTTTAAAAAAATAAGGATTTTTGGAAGAATCAGCCGAAAAGATTTAGTCTTATTTTCTCGCCAGCTCGCCATTATGCTTCAATCTAATGTTCCGCCAGTTGATACCCTGCAAACTTTGGCTGACCAGACTAAAAATCCAGCCTTCAAGGAAAAAATTTCAAAGATATCTGAAGAAGTAGAAGGAGGAGTCCCTCTTTCTCAGGCCTTTGCTTTATATCCTAGCCTTTTTTCACCTTTTTATATCAGCATGGTAAAATCTGGCGAGGCGGTTGGCAAACTTCCAGAAACTCTTAGCTATTTAGCTGACCATTTAGAAAAGGAATATCATTTCCGCTCCAGAGTGATTGGTGCGATGATTTATCCCTTCCTGGTTTTATTCGTCTTTCTGACTGTCTTTGCTACAATGATTTTTTTTATTATGCCTCAGCTAATCGAGGTTTTAGAAGCAACCGGTCAAGAATTACCTTTAATTACAAGAACAGCCATTACTATTACCAATTTTTTAAGAGAATGGGCTTTTTTAATAATTTTAATCCTTTTTTTCTCAATAATTTTTATTTTCTGGTATTATAGAACAAAAGCAGGAAAAAATTTTTTTGACCAATTTTTTTTAAAACCTCCTATTTTAGGCGAATTTCTAAAAAAAATTTATCTTTCCCGCCTTGCCGAAAATCTGAGTACCCTAATTTCAGGAGGTCTGCCAATAGCCCAGGCTTTGGAAATTACTGGAGAAGTAATTGGCAATAATGTCTACAAAAAAATTGTTTTTGAAACCCGAGACCGGGTAAGGAGAGGAGAAGTAATAAGTTCGGTTCTTAAAAGATATCCAGAGGCTGTTTCCCCTCTTTTTATCCAGCTGACGGTAGTTGGGGAAAAAACCGGAAGAATTGAAAGTACCTTAATGAATGTTGTCGACTTTTATCAAAAAGAAATTGATCGAGGCTTAGATAGAATTCTCAGTCTTCTTGAGCCACTGATGATTATCTTTTTAGGACTGCTGGTCGGCGGACTGATAGCTTCGATTTTAATACCTCTTTACCAGATTGGAATATAATGTAAATTTCAAAGTTATCCACAGTTGCTTATTTTTGGATATGCTATAATAGGAAAAGGTCGAATAAATTAACTATTAGTAATTAAATTAATATGACTCAATTTTTTACTAAGAAAAAAAGAGGTTTCACCTTGATTGAGTTATTGGTAGTGATCGCTATTATTGGAATTCTGGCCTCAATTGTTCTGGTTTCTTTGAGTGGGGCAAGGTCAAAAGCCAGAGATGCCAAAAGGGCGTCAGATATCAGACAGATTTCTACTGCCCAGGAAATGTATTATTCAGATAAAGAAGGGTATGCGGTAATTACCGTTGGGGCCGATGGGAGATTAACAACTACCGCCATTGGAACTTATATGACTCTTCTTCCAACAGATCCCGGGGGAGGAACTGTTACCAATTGTAATAATACTAAAAATGCTGCCTATAGAGGATTTGCCAGTGCTGAACTTGCTGCCGAATATTGTATTTATTCTTGCTTAGAAGATGGTACGTACTTTGCAGCTTCAGAAAAAGGAGCGGTCATCCGTACTAGTGCTCCGACTGCTGTCGCCTGTTGGTAGATAAATGGAAAAAGTATCGGATCTGTTTTTCCTATCATTGGCTATCGCTTATTTAGCTTAGATTATAAGCTAAGTCT
>Ga0315296_10001022_pt1 | contig 24733 bp, 23 predicted proteins | sample YL17G14_18_MG_FD_203921 | JGI IMG/M metagenome (GOLD analysis project Ga0315296, IMG submission 203921) | Sediment microbial communities from Yellowstone Lake, YNP, Wyoming, USA - YL17G14_18 | ecosystem: Environmental > Aquatic > Freshwater > Lake > Sediment | place: USA: Wyoming | collected... | reverse complement strand
CGATGTCCCCGCGGCGCTTTGGAAAACCTATCCGTAGAAGTGACTCCAACGAGGGTAGCACCCCTTTCTTTGACAAAAGCTCTGACTTTCTCCGTCAGGTTAGCCAAGCTTTCACCATGATGAGTTTGATCGTTATTGGTTATGAAACTTGCGGAGCTATCGCTTTTCTTTTTCCTCCCAGAATTCCCGTGTACGCAAATATTGGATCTTTGCTTTCAGAAGGTCCATGTAGAACTCGTCTTCTTTCACGTGCATTTTTCCAAGGATTCTTGAGGCCGTTTCCGGACCTACTCCTTTGACTTCCATGGCTACAATTGCTTTCTTCCCGTAGCTGAGTGTCAAGTCTGCTTCCCGTCTCGCATGAGTCAGCTCCTTGAGTTCTTCTTCCGTGACCTCTTTTCTCTCATGTCTTTTGTTCCATATGTCACGTAGCCGATTCAGATCTTCGCTTGGGTAGAGAATTGCAAGAAGTCTTGCTCCACATTTTTGGCACTCGGGTTGTTCAGTCAGATTTCTGACTTTCTCTTCTGAGGACCAGTTGCCGCACGACATGCAGAACATCTTCACAGTTCGGGCTTCTATTGTTCTTTTCATTCTCTCGATGTTGCTCAGCAATACCCTCTCGGGTGCCATCAGCTCCGACAGGTCAGAAAACTTGCACAATATGTGATACGCCAAGGGTGTGGGTTTATCCACGCTGAAAACCGTACTGATCTTTATGTCGCCGCTTCTGATGTCACGCATTATTTCTTTGACTCTCTTCAAGTCGACTTTCTCAACCATTGCCTCTCTCAGAGTCTCGTCATAAATCGGCGTTCTGTCGAATCTTTTTGGAAGCTGTGCCAACCTTTCGTAGCTCATCGTTTTTCCGCGTGTCAAAGCTCCAAATCTTTCAGCCACGAACTTCATTTTATAGGAGAACGGGAACTTGGCTTCCAAGTAGTCTTCAAAAGATTTGTCGACTTCTTCATCCGTCAAACAAAACAGTTTTGAAGAGAGTTTTGCGGTTTCAGCCCGTGTCATCTTTCTTGGCGTTTCAATCAGTATGCGGTAGCCATCGTTCCACCAGCCGACGATCAATTCTTGATCTGATAACACGGCATCGAAGATGCAGCCCAGCGTGCGATTGACTAGCTCGCCGAATGAGGCATGGACTATCACGTACTTTTCAAAGGATTCTACGAGGATGTGATCATTCGTTGGTAACGGGGCTCCAGTTTTCAGGTGTTCTTCGATCTCCCTGACGGCATCGAGGAGTGTAGTCTTGTCTGTCGTGAGTCCCGGAGCAAGTGTTTCTGCTGTCTCCTCAACGTCCAAAGTTATCCTAAGGTGCTCTGCGATTTGCTGGCGTATTTTTCCAGTTCGCTGGGCGAGCTCAAATGGAACGGGGATCATTTCCCCGTCCCATCCCGGGATCGCGGCCAACGGGTCTTCGGAAGGAACTACAAAAACCGTGCCCGTTTCCTCTTCTATTTGCACTATTCTCCAGACTCTGCCTCTGACAATAATGTTCAACCCTACCCGGGCTTTCAGAGCCATAAACTCGTCGCCCAAGGTTCCGATTTTTCGGTCAGAAATCACGTTGATAACAGGATAGCGCACTTCATCCGGTATCATAGATAAATTCTCGTAGTAGTAGCCTCTTGTTTTCCGGCTCTTTGTCAAGACTCTGCCTTCTTCTTCAACCCTTATGTTGCCCAAACGGTCTAAAAAGTCTACCATCTCCACGAAGTTTTCATTTGAAAGATCTCGGTAAGGATAGGCCCGTCTCACCATAGTAAGAAGTTCTTCAGATTTCACTACATCTCTGTCCATGACTGCGCCTGCGACCTGATGAGCCAGTACGTCCATCGCATTTTCATGAATCAAGACTGGTTCGAGTTTGTTTTCCTTCGCGCTTTTCACAGCTGCGATCGATTCTACCGTGTCATCAGGGAAAGCCGTTACTATTGTCCCTTCTGAGAGTGTGTCTGAACGGTGTCCGCTTCGCCCCACTCTCTGAATGAGGCTGTTGATTTGTCTCGGAGACAGATACTGGATTACGAGGTCAATTCTCCCGATGTCTATCCCGAGTTCCAGTGTGCTTGTGCACACTATTGCTTTCAAATTGCCTGTCTTAAATTCGTCTTCAACTTGTGCGCGTTCATCTTTTGATAGTGAACCATGATGGACAGCGATGTCGTTGCGTCCCAGTTGGTGAAATCTATAGCCCAACATTTCCGCGATGGTTCTAGCGTTCACGAATATCAGAGTTGAATGGTGGCTGTCAACGAGCTCAAGTATGCGTCTTATTCTTGCAGCTGCTTCGGGTGAGGTGTCAAGTTTGGCAGCGAGATCGAAGTCTGAAGCCATTGGTTCAGGGTTTTCGACGTGATACTTGTATCCCTTGAGAAAGGAAGCTTCCACAACTTTGATACTTCTGTTGGTGCCTGCGATGAACTTTGCGACTTCTTGAGGATTGCCGACTGTGGCAGATAACCCTACTCTTTGGAACTCTTTTCCAATCAGATCACGTAGTCTTTCCAAGGCTACGGTTAGTTGGACACCTCGTTTGCTTGATGCAAGCTCGTGAACCTCGTCTATCACTACATATCTGGCATTAGCCAAGTGCTGCCTCATTCGTGTACCTGGCAAAATAGCCTGAAGTGTTTCAGGCGTGGTCACGAGCACATCAGGCGGAAAGAGTGCTTGTTTTCTTCGCATCTTCAGTTCGGTGTCGCCATGTCTCACTTCTACAGATATGTCCAGTTTTGAGGACCAGAAAGACAGACGTTTCAGGAGGTCACGGTTCAGAGCCCTTAAAGGCGTGACATAAACTACACTGATTCCTTTCCTATTTTCCTGTTGAACCAGTTTCGAAAAGATTGGAAGAAGCACTGCCTCGGTCTTGCCACTTCCAGTAGGTGCAATTAGAAGTATGTTTTCTCCCACAAGTATAGGGGAAATTGCCATTTTCTGGGGAAGCGTGGGCTCTGCGAACCCGAGTTCGGACAGAGAACGCCGTATCGGTTTAGCCAGGAGATCGAAGGAATCGTGAACGGAGTCTCCTTTATTCATTGTCGTAAGCCGAAAAGTATGGGTTATTGAAGGTTTTATCCTTTATCTCAACGCAAGCGGAAAAGAGAGAACGAGTCCAATGTTCTCGTGGTATTGTATCTCGACTTTCTCTCTAAATCTGCCCTTCTTAATTATTTCGCCGAACTCTTCTATTACAGGAGTCTTCCTTGTACAGAAGATGACTTCGCCTTCGTCGTTTTTCCAGACAGTTAGTCCTCTCGTCTTCTTCTTGTGGATCAAATGAAGAAAAGAATCCTCTTCGCCCAACTGGAGAATGGCTATAGCATTTGACCCCTGCAAGCTGCAGAAATAGCCGTAGAGCGTTTCTGCGATATCTTGCGTTTCGCTGACCATTTCTTCGAAGTAGTGGGGAATCACTTCTGAATCGATGAGCTCAAACTTCTCCGACTCAAACACGTGATCGGAACCTAGCTTCGATCTGATGTCTTTGTAGTTTTCCATTTTTCCGTTGTGAACCGAAACGACTGTCAGATCCGGGTTTCTGGCCACGACGTAGGGTTGTGCCGTTTCAATGTAGCGGGCCGTCTTCATGAATTCTGGACTCGGCATTCTCACATGAGCAAGTAGAACCGATGCGTCCTTGACATCGACAATCTCGGGTAGACGCTCAGCAGGCGAGCCGTCGATCTCACCGAGTTTCTTTACCAAAACATTGCCGTCTTCAAGAAGAACCGCCACGCCAGCCCCATAACCTCCTACGGGCAACGGTTCCTGCGGGAGCTGACTAGTCTCCAATTTCTGAAGAACTCTGAAAACTCTGCTTGTTTGAACTGGTTTATTGAATGAAAAACCGAATATTCCACACATTAATGCCGATCCTCACTATGATTTCAAACTTTAGGAATCTACCGTTCTGAGAAGTGCTTGTTGCGGTTTAAATCTCTTTGTTTCTCGTTGCAGGCGGCGCACGCTGTTGACCTCTAGGTGGCGAAATCTCCCGCAAACCCCTTTTTCTACCTCCTGCAAGCTTAACCGTGAAAAGTCTTAAGACCTACATAGGTAATATCACTGATTGTAAGTATTGCTTAGTGGGGGTTAGTGTATGCCTTCCTTGGAAAAAAAGAATAAGCAAAAGAAGAAAAAACACGCGGACAAAGTTGGGAAGTAACGCGAATTTCACGGTCCGCGTTCATCCCCGTTTTAATCGAGTAATTGCCGCGCCGTTAACTAGGTTGACCTGTTCAGAAAACGCAAGTAATAAGGCATCAGAATAGGGCCTAGCGCACTATGTCAAGACCTGTTTTTCACCTGTCAGGATATGCTTGGCTATAGCAGACATGCTCAACGTCCTCATCAGGTTTGGATCTTTAAGGTCTACCAGAAAGCTCTCAAACGAGTGTACGTCTGAGTAAGGAACTTCTCTTGCAAGTCTCTGAGTTTCCCAGTAGTCCGCAAAGTCTTTGAAGAAGGTGACGAACGCAAAGTCTTTGTTCAAACCTATCCCTCGGACGGCAATCAGTTCGGCGTGAGGATGTTCTTTCGCGAATCTGCTAAGAAACTCTTTGATTTCTTTCTGCTCTTCACTGCTCAGGCTCTCCTTCATTTTCACAAAAGTGAAACCCATGAGCTCGTATCCCAGTTTGCTGAAATCAGGTATCGCCGTGTATTCTTTGATGTATCCTTCTTTTTCAAGTCGGTGAAGAGTCCTAGTAACCGTGGGTTGAGAGACGCCAAGCGATTTTGCCAGCTCCCTGTCACTTCTCTTACAGTTCTTCATCAATTCAGAAATCAGACGTAGCTCTAGATCCTTCATAAGAATGCCACTCCGTTTCAACATCGTGTAATACTCTGTACAACTTCATTCTTAACTCTTTTCAACTCCAGCGACCTTCCGCAGAAAGTGCAGGCGCGTAGCGCGCGCTAATACCTGGAATCTTGGGTCGCTTTGCAACCAAAAGACTGAAATCTTTCAACTGGGCTTCCTTTGAATTGGACTATGACGAAATCGAGGTACAATGAAACCAAGATGATTTCTTTTTCCGCTGCGGAGTCCACAACAACGCGACTGTCTTTCTCATGAACCAGACGACAAAAACAGAGACGCGAACAGTTCTTCGATAAAGAAAAGGGAGGGGAGAAGGCTATCGGTTTTGTGTTCCGGTGATGTAGGCCCAGACGCTTACTAAGCCGAGCGTTAGACAGGCTCCTGCGAATCCTGAGAGCAGGTACCTAGCGTTGAGGAAAGCGGGCAGGATTTGCATGAGAGCTGGAATTGCATATGTAGAGGCCAAGTCTGCGATGACGCCAGCGAAGAAGCCTAAGATCGCGACGAAGATGAAAATCTTTAACCTTTCGCCCATTTGATTCACCTTTTGGTTAGCAATTGGATTCAGCCGCTTTTTAGTCTAACTTACACTTTTTTGTCTATTCTCGGAAAAGCGGACACATTGGCTTTTAGTTGGAAAATTAAAGCCCAAAGCCGCCTTGACTTGGACGTATAGTCCTGCATATATCTGAGCATATTCTAGTCATGTTAACAATGTATAAGATCGTTTCACGCGATCTCTGTTTCTTAGGAGGTAATTAATTTGTCAGAAAGGTTTAGCAAGAAATGGGAATCGAGAAGAGAAGAGACACCTTTCACCAACCGCGTCAAAGAAGCAGTGAGACCACCAGGCCCTCTGAAACCACGACTGGACTTTGCCGTACGACGTATTGAACTACAGGTACAGAAACTTGACCAAGCAACAGAGAGATTTACACAGAGAGACAAGACAATCTTTGCGAGAATTGTCGATGCATACACCAAGCATGACACGGCACGAGCAAACGTTTTCGCAAACGAACTGGCTGAAGTCCGCAAGATGGAAAGACTGATCATAAATGCAGGGCTTGCGCTTGAACAAATCGTGTTAAGATTACGCACTGTATCAGAACTTGGAGACGTAGTATCTACACTAGGACCAGCAGTCAGCGTCTTGAGATCCGTTAAGAGCGGTCTCGTCAGCGTATTCCCCGAAGCTGAAAGCGAACTTGGCGAAATTGGCAACATGCTCAGCGGAATAATGATCGAAGCAGGACAAGGCTCAGGAATGACACTAAGTTTCGACAGCGTAAACGAAGATGCTGCCAAAATTCTCGGAGAAGCTTCAACAGTTGCAGAACAAAGAATCAAAGCGAAGTTCCCAGACCTGCCACCAGGCATCCCAGGACTTCCAACAGCCCCAGTAGGCGAGAAATCCGGCACAGAGTCTTCCTAAACTTGGAGTTGAAAGACTATGTCACAAAACTCCAACCTTTTTCTTTCCGTCGGAAAACAAGTGAAAGATGAGTATGGATGTTCAATAGGGAAGATTGCATCTTTTGCCGTTACCCCAAGCGGAAAATTCGAATCGGTCTTTGTTGAACTAGGCGATGGACGATTTTCGAAATACTCCACTGAGCACCTGAAGATCGATGGTGTCGACATAACCTTAGTTTCTAACATCAAGGCTCAGGCGGCCATTCTCTGCGATCAATTGCCTCTGATCTGGCGCAAGGATCAGGCTCTAAGAGAACTGTCAGACAAGAAGAAAATCTCGAAGGAAATGTACTCCGAGTTGCACACGAGTTTCGAGGGACTGTTAACGCAACTCAAGACAGAAACGCAAGCATTGATGGAAGATATAGACGATCAGACCGCAAGATGCTCCGACGAAATAAAAGGCTTGACCTACGCACTGGTCAACCTTGAAATCGAGCACGAAATCGGAAAGATTGACAACCAAACTTACGAAACAGCTTTTGCGATGATTCAGGCGAACCTGAAAAGAATCCACATGCAGAAAACTGATTGGGAACTCACCAGGAGCAAACTCTCAAACATCATTTTGGGAGAACCGTCAAAGATCAAAATGGCCGACATGTCCAAAGTTACAAACACTTCCCCATCGTTTCGGGAGCTGCCTGAACCACCAGTAGTTGTATACGTAAAAGAAATCGGAAAGACCGGAATATAGAACTGAAAGTAAGAGAGTGACGAGCGGAGGGAAATTTCATCAAAGGTTTTATTCATCCGCGCCCTCCGCCATTTCGAGAGACTGTGAACAAGTCTATTCAGACTCTGAAACTCCAACAGGGCAAACTTGGCCTAGCAACGCACAGACTCAAAGAAAGGGACAGAGTCCTCTTCCAAACATGTGTCAGTGCGCTGAGGAACAAGAGCAAAGAAAAAGCCTCTATATGTGCGAACGAACTCTCAGAAGTGCGGAAACTGATACAATTCCTCTGCAATGTGGAACTAGCCATAGAGCGCGTTGTTCTCAGGCTCGAGACAATCAGAGAACTCAGTGAAATAGTCGTCGACCTCAAGCCGGCTCTAAGGCTTCTGCAAGGCGTGTCCCAAGAACTTATGTCAGTGTTGCCTGACGTTTCATCAGAACTGAACCAAGTCAAAGACACAATAAGTGAGACTCTGTATTCGACGAAGCTGACAGCCGATGAATCTGCAATTCCTATAGAGATGAAAACAGTCGGTGGACAAGAGATACTCAAAGAAGTCTCATTCTATCTTGAACAGAAAATCTCTGAAAACCTGCCCGAACCCCCAGCTGCTACCAAGATCCCCGAACCCGAGCACAGCACAATAAGAGAAATGGTAGCACTCGCCTCAAACATCTCCGAGACCAGTGGAAAGAAATCCGTCGAATCTTCTCAAAAAGAGTCTTCCCAAACCCTCTTTTCTTATAAGAAGGCTGAAATTAAAGAAATCTCCTTAACGGTGGAGAACCGAAATATTGAGGACATCCTCCTCGATTATGTTAAGAAAAGTAATGGGCAAATCGACTTGACACGATGCTCAGTCGACTTGTCAACCTCAAACGAGGAAATAGAAAAGGCCCTCCAAAGCTTAGGGTCGAAAGGTAGGATAAAGATCGAAATGAACACGGGAGAATGAAGAACATGAGTGCTTCATCAGAACTCGAGAAATCCGCGACTAACTACGCTCTTGAAGCAGTGCGTCTTGATAAACAGGGCTCAAAAGGCATGGCGATAACCATGTACCAGAAGGCCATTGAAAGCCTTCTTCAACTTGTCCAACTCTATCCAGAATACAGTCTCAACAAGGTCTATGTTCAAAGAGCCATAGCATATCAGGAACGAATAAAAGCCATTCAAGGCGCCGTCGGTCCACGCGAAATGCCTCATCTAGAGACGAAAAACGGTGATGCTGACGGAGGACCCAAGAACAACGGTGACGGCGGCAACGGCAAGTCGAGTTATGAGGAATTGATAGTCACAGAGAAACCAAACGTAAAATGGGACGAAGTTGTTGGTCTTGACCCAGCGAAAAAAGCTGTGAAGGAAGCAATAATCTATCCTGTTCAAAGACCAGATCTGTTTCCACTTGGCTGGCCGCGGGGAATACTGCTGTTCGGGCCACCTGGATGCGGAAAAACGCTACTGGCAGCAGCTGTTGCCACCGAGATCGACGCCACTTTCGTTTCCATTGACGCAGCTTCAGTCATGTCGAAATGGCTGGGTGAGGCAGAACAAAACGTTGCCCGACTCTTTGGTCAGGTTAGGAAATCCGCTCAGGATGGACGGCCAGCAATAGTCTTCGTCGATGAACTGGATTCGTTGATGGGCAAACACTCAAACGAAGTCGGCGGCGAGATACGTGTCCGCAACCAATTCTTGAAGGAAATGGACGGAATCGTTGACAAAGGCAAGAACCTCTACGTCTACGTGATAGGCGCAACCAACAAACCGTGGGATTTGGACTGGGCGTTCATCAGAAGATTCCAGAAGAGAATCCTGGTTCCGCTCCCGGACCATCACACTCGATTGATGGTGTTCAAGCTGTACACCACCAATCTTCAGTTAGCCCCAGATGTCGACTTGCATGAGTTAGCAAGACTCTCAGAAGGCTTCTCGGGAAGTGACATCAGAGACGTCAACCAGTCTGGGCAACTAAAACTGATAGGCGAATTCTTCGAATCTGGACAGGCCAGTGACAAAATGGCGAAGCCGCGCCCACTAACTATGGATGATTTCAGACAGATACTGGAAGACAGGAAGCCAAGCGTGTCACTTGACATGCTCGCTTTGTACAACAGATGGTCTGAAGCCTTCAAAGCTCTCTAAAAGGAGATGACGCAACAAGAGTTTGTGTTGAAGTGCGGGGTGGAAAGGTTTGGCGAGTTGCAATACATTTTTACCTATCTCCTTTCTCCCATCTCCCCCCTCAGATTTGCTCTCCAAACCCCACAACTCAGCGCCAACACGACTCAAGTTGCCACTCTTTTTGAAACAAGCTTTTCCACGAGATCCACGAGTTCTTGAGGGCTTCTCAAAATGTCCACGTAAGGAGGCTGCTTTTTAGTGGTTTTCAGATGGTAAGGACCTGTAAAAGCCAAAATCGGTTCAAAGACTTTCAGGTCTTCTGCAGCTTGCTCCTCAGAGCTCAATACAACTATTTTGTAGATCTTTCTGTTCTTGGCTACCAGATCCCTGAACCCTTCCATAAAAACTAGGTCGCAGTCCCTGCACTTTCGCAGGATTTCAGTCAGGGGCTTCCCTCTGAAATCTGTCCTTTCGATTGTGGCAATTTCTCTGGCTGACACGCCTATTATTACCGTGGCTCCTGACTGTGCGTAAGTCCACGTGTCTTTCCCTTTTTGATCGATCGTGAAGTTCGGTTCTGGAATGTGTTTCACCGCTCCGATCTTGTATCCTTCTTTCGCTAGATGTCTGATCAGTGTTTCTATCGTCGTAGTCTTTCCGGATTTCTTGCCTCCAACAACTGCTATGACTATCGGTTTCATGTATCAACCCTCCACTTACTTCATCTCTTCTTCGAAAGTTCTCACCAGTTTGGCTTTGTCGACGTGCAGTTTATCTGACAAGTTCTTCACCCATCGGACATACGTTCTGAACAGATCCTGCAAAATTCCGGCCTTTTCGTCTTCCGTGAGATCCTTTTCTTGAGCAAGGAGCAAGGCGAACCATCTTCCAGAATCGGTGAGCCTGTAGGTTTTTACCCAGATGATTCTTCTGTTCTCTTCTGCTTTTTCCATGTTCTCGTCCAAAACCCTGAGCTTGGTCAAAGATTTTAGGTTCTCAATTATGGTCTTGTTTGAGAACGTCAGTTTTTTCATGAGATCCTTCTGATAGATCTTGTTCGATATGCCTTGCTTCAATGAGAACTTCAGGATATCGACGGCTGCCCTCGAGCCGAAGATGGCGCTTAATATCTTGGTTTTGTGCTCAGCTGGAAGGAATACTACATAAGGATGTGAATTCTCATCCAATTTCATTCACTTCATTCTGCTCTAATATCTGCACGTTTTAAGCGTTGCGTGTTTCTACAATAGGTTTTTTAGTGTTTTGTTCTCATTCTAACGAGGTGCTTTGGACGGACTTGACAAACTGGGTTCCTGAGGACGGGGACACTTTTGTAACCACAGAAGGTTTTATTTTCAATGTTTTCGGATATGAACATCCACAGAATCGGGTTCTTGCCTTTCTGAAGTATATACCCGCAAGATTCAAGCCTTTATTCAGTATAGACTATCTTGAAAACACGTGGAACTATGAAAGGCAGAAAGTCTTTCGAGCCGAGCGACTCTACACCGCCCAGAACTATCAGAACTTTCTAGGAGTCTTCAGAACCAATTTTCCAGATTATGTCTATTTCTGTCCTCTAAGAGGAAAAGAAATCATTAGTTCACCGATGCTTTCCATAAAGGATCTCTACGTTCCGAAAGAATGTCTAAAACGTTTGGCCACGCTGCCGAAAAAAGATGATCTTCAAGAATCTGCACTGAACTTGGTCGAATTGTTGTCCAAGGAATCGCACGTAGGAATCGAAGATTTCGGGCTTCACGGCTCGATTGCATTGAACATGTACACATCAAAGTCAGACATCGATCTAGTCGTTTATGGCGCCCACAATTTTCGAAAGCTCGAAGCGACGATAGATAATCTCGCCAAGAGTGAAAAGCTCAGTTATACATCCAAGAATCGAATAGAAGCGGCTAGGCGATTCAAGGGGAAATATCAAGGCAGAGTTTTCATGTACAACGCTGTCCGAAAACCATGTGAGATCAACTCAAAATACGGTTCTTTCAAATACTTGCCAATTTCCCAAGTCACGTTTGAGTGCGTAGTGGAAGACGACTCTGAGACCATGTTCCGCCCAGCGCTCTACGGAATCGAGAGCTGCAAATCCATCTCTGCATCTTTCGGGCTCATTGAAGACAAGACTCCAGAGACAGTAGTTTCGATGATAGGCTGCTACCGAAACGTTGCACGTCAAGGTTGCAGAATTCGCGTCTCGGGTATGCTTGAACAAGTGGAAAACCTTGAAACGGGAGAAATCCATCATCAAGTCGTTGTCGGCACAGGCGCGAGCGAGGAGGAACATATTTGGCCACTCTGAGACTGCGTGACCGCGACGCGATAGCCACCAAAGAGGGTTTGATTTTTCGTGTTCTCGGCTACTCGCATCCTGCAGGATCCTACATCTGCGACGTTGAATATGCATCCGAGCGCATTTTCAGATCGAACAATCCGAAAGCACTCAGAAATGGTGTCGAATGCCAATGGTACAAGTTCTTTGAAAATGAAGGATAGAAACTCATCAAGCAGAAATTTCCACAATACCTGATTTTCAACGATATGCTTCAGAAACAAGTTGTTAGTGTTGAGAGAAAAGACATTTTTGAAGTAAGGAAACCTGAAGAAAAACTACAAGCCTTGCTGGCAGCGCAAGCCAAGGACGATTTGCTCAAAGCTACCGAAGATGTAATTGACGGCGTCACAAGACACGCAGGACTCAATGTTGAGAGCCTCGGCGTTTTCGGTTCTATGTTGCACGACTTCTATCATCCGAAATATTCGGACATTGACTTGATGATCTATGGACAACACAATGCTCTCAAGCTTTGCGAAACCCTCAAAGAACTCTACGAGTCCTCGAGTTCAGCATTATCCAACGAATTTGCCACCGTGGAATCAGTCAAAGGGAAACCTTGGCACTTTCAGAACTTCAACCTCAAAGAGTACTGGTGGCATCAACGCAGAAAACTGGTCTATGCCATTTTTGCCGACAAGAAATACGGAAGGAGAATAAAGACCGAGTTTGAACCCGCAAAAGAATGGAAAGAGGTCAGCAATGACTACGACTTGAAGACGAAAATTCGACAGATAGACTGGGTCAAAGTCTTAGCCGAAGTGAAAGAAGACAACCAAGCTTCTTTTGTTCCATCGATCTATGGGATCGAACCAAGAGAAGTCATCGAAGGCCCCAGAGAAACATTAGAGACCATACGAATCATCTCTTATGTTGAAGAGTTCAGGAAACAAGCAACCGTCCACGAAGTTGTGTACGCGGAAGGCAATCTGGAAGAGGTGACGACTGCTGCAGGTAGTTTCTACCAGATAGCCTTGACTTATTGCCCCAGATACTATGAGCAAACGTTAAAGGTTGTGGATCAAGCCTAGATGAGTATCATGTGGTCCGAAGGACTGTTGCCAATTAACAGTCTGAAATGCGTGCGGTTTGTTCTTCGATCAGTGACCTTTTCGATTTTGCCTTGAGCCACTACGGTTTCACCTGTTTTCGCCTGTTCACAGAATCTTCCCCGGAATGAATCAATCTCTGTTATGGTGACGGACTTCAACCCATCGATGACTATTGTGTTCTTGAGCCTGTAATTGCACGGAGTGAAAATTGATTCCGAATCCTCGGAGATGATACCTTTGATTCTTGCCTGCCCAAGGTTCTTGTACTGAATGTCGCCGTACTTCTCGTCAATTTCATTCCAGTCTTTCACGAAACGAATGAAGTAGTCGGTGTTCATGAACTTTCCCTGAAAAGATTTTCTCGATTCAGTTCGAACAAAGTCTTCAAAACTCACGGCGGTGTCTTTCGAACGAAAATCGAACAATCTCTTTAAATCCTGCGCATTGTAAGATCTGAAAACGGAATCCGAATCTCTCAGCATTTCTTTTAGAGCAAGATTGACCTTTCCGCAATGCATAGAGCCATAAATGATCACGTCAATGTCCGAATCGACTTTGTGAAGACCCACTAAGACAGAACCTGAAATCCCAATGGCGCTCCAAGGTATTTTCGATTTTTCTTTAAGAAGAACGGCGAAATTACGTGCTTTGCTTTCAAGTGGATCTGGTCTTTCACTGTTTCTCAACTGTCTGAGTTTCATGATGGGGTCATACTGCTTTTTCAAACGGTCAGTAGGTACTTCGCACATTCTTTCATCAAATATCGGATCGTGAAGTAGATATTGTGGGTAATCTTCTTCCAACAGTGCGAAACGATCTGAAAAGGAATAGACCTTGCCGTATGTTGACTCTCCTCGACTTCTGTTGCCTTTTTCATCAGGGAAATAGCGTATGAATGCCACTATCCGATTGGGAGGGTGAACCGAACCCTTCACGTCAAAAAACAGTCCTTCTACTGTCTCGACGAAATCTCCTTCGCGAGCCTTCAACTCCGGCATCAGTCACACTTCGAATCGATAATGGTAAAAACGGGCTTATTTGAGCAGCTCGGCAAACCCTGCTCGTCTCAAGCTATAGTAAACAGGCACAGCGACAATCGTCGTCAACACGAAGGCAACTATTCTCTCAATCGGGTAAACAAATAAGACTGCATAGAGCATCGGTGCTGTCAGCGCTGGCGAGAAATACCAGATGGCTGTTGCCGTTCCAGCAATGTGATCAGCCAGCACACCAATAAACGCTGCAGTCGTGATTCCGAAGGCCAGTTTTCGTCCGTCAGCGGAACCGAAAGATGATCCTGCCCAATAGGCTAGAGGTGAGAATGCCAATGCCATCGCAGCAAAATGCATCCAAGGATAGATGTAAGCCTCGCGACCCGCAGGATGAGCATAAAAAACCAGCAGGAAACTGAGGATTACTGCCCCACCTATGTATCCCTTTTTGATCTTCACGCATCCGGCCGTAAGAGCGGCCATTGTTGGTGGAATCACTGTCAAAGGACCAAACAAAGCTCCACTGGGATTCAGAAACACTCCGACAAAAGAGCCTATGAGAACGGACAACCCTCCGTAGATCGGTCCCAGCAAGATTCCAATCAAGGGCCCGCCGATTACGCCAAGCGTTATCATGCCTGTCATCCCTATCGTCATCGTGAAAGGAAAAATGCTGAGAAGTGCTTGCACCGCTGCGAAAATTGCCACTAACGCTACTCTGGTTGCAGAGAGTCTCACCAGGACACCTTGTGTAACTTGTTAGCTACGTGTGTAAGTTTCTACATAACGTTAATAAACTTACGGTAGAAGTCTCAAACTGATGTGGATGTTGATGAACCCATCTGACGATGCAAAGAACGTTGCAAAATGTCTCGAACTTGCCATTCTGCTTGAAGCAAGCGCCCACAAGCCGGGCAACGTAAACATAGTGACCGATTTTGAAAGAACTCGCTATGAACACTTTCTTGCATCTGCCGTCGCAGCGTCTTCCTCCTTCGAGTCTGCCGCGATGCGGGGATTGAATTCTTCCGAAAATAAACGAAGTTTTGAACTGGGACGTTCAATAAAAAAATGCGTCAAGGATATTGCAACATGGCAACATGGCGGCAACACGTTGCTCGGTACCGTTATCTTGCTGTCACCGATGGCAATTGCCGCTGGTATGACCTTGGCAGAAAAAAGCTTTGAAGTCACTTCTTTCAGGAGAAACTTGAAGGTCGTTGTCGAATCGACAACACCAGAAGATGCTGTCAACCTCTACTCTGCCATAGAGATAGCTAATCCTGGGGGGCTCGGTAAAGCACCTGATCTAGATGTCACGGATCCTGCCTCTAAGCAAAAGATACTTGACCAAAAAATCTCACTCTATGAGGTCTTCAAGATAGCTGAAAAATACGACACGATATGTTCAGAATGGACTAGCAACTATCAAGTAACATTCGATATTGCTTATCCCTTTCTGGCACAACAACTGAAAAAAGATACGGCCCCGAGCAAAGCAGTGGTTCAGTCTTTTTTGGAAGTACTCGCTCGGGTTCCAGACACGTTCATAGCCAGGAAAGCAGGCATTGAGAAAGCCAGAGAAGTGTCGTTGGAAGCAAGAGAGATCGTCGAGCTTGGTGGAGCTGAAACTCCCGCAGGCAGAAAGAAGTTGAGGGAGTTTGATCATGAACTCAGACGGTCAGGCAACCTGTTGAACCCTGGTACAACCGCAGACCTCATCGCAGCCGCACTTGCAGTGTGCGTTCTAGATGGCTACAGGCCCTAGTCGAAGCGTGTTTCTACGTCCGCAAGATGGTTTGGGCCTCGCGCAAGTCTTATATTCAAAACGTAAAGATTCTAACTGTTTTTGGTTGGAGACTGAATGGGGAAAGCTGTTGTAGAAGTAGACTCCTTAGTAAAGCAATACGGGAAGCTGAAGGCATCTACGTGAATCTTGCAATAGTAGGAGTTCTTGCTGTCGGTTTCATAGTGCTTGGTTCGTTGGTAACCAGATGGAAAGAAAAGTGACGGACCGCACGAAACAGCAAACTTCCTCTGATGATTGGACGTCTACCGCAAGGGATTGTTTCAGTTAACTTAAAAAGGCCCATGAGTTCCAGAATAACCTCTCATACGGCCCGTCATACTGACTAGTGATCATTAAATGGCAAAAATCTCCAAGCTACGCGTCATCCTCGTCACAGGTCGAACCATAGACCAAGGCGTAAGTAAAGAGCATGGCAAATCCTCTAACGAGTATATGGAGAATGTGTCTGTGTGTTTCGTAGATTCGGATGACCTTAAGCGACTCGGCATCAAATACAACACCAATGTCTGCGTCTCCACCGAATGTGGTTCAGTGGTTCTCAAAGCCCTAAAATCCTCTAGAGGCTCGAATCCCGGCGTGATTTTCATCCCCTACGGGCCATGGGCAAACACACTCATTGGCCCTGCGACCGACGATATCGGAATGCCTTCCTACAAAGGAATTCCAGCTGAGATTGAACCTGCTCCAGAAAGACCCGTGCTCAGCCTACATGAACTTCTGACGCAGCAGTTCAGGAAAGGGTGAAATGCCAGTCATCAAATCAGTTCCTTGCCCGGTCTGCGGCTGCCTCTGCGACGACATAGAACTGACGGTTAAAGATCAAAAGATAGTCAAAGTAAAAAACGGATGTTCTTTGTCTGAATCGAAATTCCTCAACTACACAGGACACAGAGTGACCCACCCTCTTGTTAGGAAAAACGGCAAAATGGTTGAAGTCTCTCTCGAAGAGGCTGTTACAACAGCGGCTCAGATCCTGGCCAATGCTCAGTATCCACTGCTCTACGGCTGGAGTTCCACAAGTTGCGAAGCCATGAGCGTAGGCGTTGAACTTGCTGAGGAAGTCGGAGGAGTACTCGACAACACGTCAACTGTCTGCCATGGCCCGTCTGCTTTAGCCATTCAGGATGTCGGATTACCGACCTGTACGCTTGGGCAGATCAGACACCGAGCAGACCTAGTAATCTACTGGGCGAGCGACCCATGGAGTTCACATCCCAGACACATAGAAAGATACACAAATTTCTCCGAAGGAAAATTCGAGAGAAGTGAATGGCGAGAGTACATCACCAGAACGAGAGCAGCTACGGGCAAGAAAAAAATCGAGCGCGCAATGAAGATGGCGCAATCGCACCAAGACGTATTTGCTCCTTCCCTTGGTGGACAGGCGCCTTGCCCCGCCATTTTGAAGGGAGGCAGAAAACTCATCGTCGTAGATGTCAGAAAAACCAGAACCGCTGCGGTTGCTGACTACTTCATTCAGGTAGAACCGAACAAGGACTATGAGCTTCTCCAAGCCTTGAGAGCATTGATTCGAGACCAGGAGCTCGAAGTTGAAAAGGTTGCAGGTGTTCCGGTCGAGTACTTGGAAGAAGTGGCAGATGCGATGATCGGCTGCAGTTTCGGAGTGATCTTCTTTGGTTTGGGGCTGACGATGAGCAAAGGAAAGATGAGGAACGTCGACGCTGCCATCTGTCTGACCAGAGATCTCAACACGCGGACGAAATTCGTCATTATGCCCATGCGTGGCCACTTCAACGTTACGGGAGCAGACACGGTTTTCACGTGGCAAACAGGATATCCTTACGCAATTGATTTTTCGATGGGATACCCGCGATATAACCCTGGAGAAACAACGGCCGTAGACGTTCTCATGCGAGAAGAGACGGACGCGGCTTTGGTAATTGCTTCAGATCCAGTCTCGAACTTTCCGAAATCTGCGGCTGAACACTTGTTGAAGAACCCGTTGATCGTCGTAGATCCCCACATGAATTTGACCGGACAAATGGCTGACGTGGTTTTTCCATCAGCCTTCGTCGGTATAGAAACCAACGGAACCGCATATCGCATGGATCACGTTCCGATCACTCTCAAGAAGATCGTTGACCCGCCAGAGGGAGTAGTCACTGACAAGGAGATTCTTCAGCGAATCCTCTGTGAAGTTAGGAGGATCAAAGTGAAGGAAGGGGAGGAGGTGGGTTAGACGGATCTTCTGATTAGCAACGGTTTCGTCTACGACCCTCTTAACCGAACGAACGGAGAAAAGAAGGACATCGCCGTCAGGAACGGAAGAATAGTTGAGAAGATTGATGAAAGCAAAGCAAGGAAAATCGACGCTTCAGGAATGATAGTTTTCCCCGGCGGCATCGACATCCACACTCACATCGCAGGAGCAGAAGTCAACACCGGGAGAATGTTGAGACCTGAGGATCACTTCAGGGATTTTGAACGAAAAACATCGACAACTAGGTCTGGCGTTGGACATTCAATACCCTCCACCTTCACTACGGGCTACCGTTATGCGCGAATGGGTTACACGACGATAATGAACCCTTCAATGCCGCCCTTGGAAGCCAGACACACTCACGAAGAACTGAACGACACACCTATGGTCGACAAGGCAACTTACCCGCTTCTGGGTGACTGGTGGTTTGTGCTCGAATACTTGGCGAAAGGGGACATTGACGGATGCGCACGGCACGTTGCATGGATTATGAATTCGACCAAAGGCTACGCGATAAAAGTGGTCAACCCAGGTGGATTAGAAGCGTGGGGGTTCGGACACAACATCAAGGGACTCGATGATCAAGTTCCCCACTTTTGCACCACCCCACGAGAGATCATTCGCGGATTATGCAAGATCAACAGTCTACTTCATCTTCCTCACACAATTCACGTTCACACGAACAATCTTGGAAAACCGGGGAACTATTTTACTGCCTTGGAAACGATGAAATCCGTCGAAGACTTGGCAGTTGAAGACAAACCCGCGATACACATGACTCACTGCCAGTTCTCCGCCTACAAGGGCGACGACTGGAGCACCCTGCAATCAGGCGCAGAAGACATAGCAAAATACGTCAACAACCATTCTCATGTCACAATGGACATGGGCCAGATCATCTTCGGCGACACCACAACGATGACAGCTGATGGTCCATTCCAATATGACCTGTACCGGCTCACTGGAAACAAGTGGGCTAATCATGATGTTGAAACCGAAACCAGCGCGGGGATCGTTCCCTTCCACTACCATCGCAAAAACTACGTACATGCGACCCAATGGTCAATAGGTTTGGAGCTGGCTTTGCTCATCAAAGATCCTTGGAAAATATTCCTGACAACTGATCATCCGAACGCTGGACCCTTCACCTCGTATCCGCGAATCATCGCTTGGCTCATGAGTCGAAACGCGCGAGAAGCAACCATGAAAAGAATTAACGCACGTGCCAGAGGCAGAAGCCTGCTTCCTTCGATAGATCGTGAGCTAACCTTCTACGAGATTGCAGTCATGACAAGAGCCGGACAGAGCAAAGCTCTGGGACTAAAGAACAAAGGACATCTAGGTCTAGGAGCCGACGCAGACATAGCGATCTACGATGTGAACCCTGATGAAACCAACCCGTCCAAGAAATACAAAACCGTCAGAAAAGCGTTCAGAAGAGCTGCCTACACAATCAAAGGCGGAGAAATCGTCGCAAAAGCGGGTGAAATAGTCAAGCACGTCAACGGCGCTACGATGTGGATTGACCTGCAAACGTCTGAACCTGCCGAAATAACGAGTGAAATGAAGAAACGGTTCAGAGATTACTGGACGGTGGAGTACGACAACTATCCGGTGACCGAACAGTACCTGAAGGTCCCGAATCCAATCGCCATAAAGGCAAGTGTCTAAATGATAACCCTGCGTCCCGCGAAGACATTCAGATTTCCGGTAATCGCAGAGTGCATAAATCCCAACGTTCTGGAAGGAAAAACCCTGAGCGAAATAGAGCAACTGAAGCTGTGGGAAGGAAACAAACAAAGGAGCCTGTGTGAGCTTTTCAAAGTTGAACAGACAAGACACGAGTCAGAACCTGAAAACATCAAAGTGACAATTGAGGGTGACGTCAGCAAGGTTCGGAGAATCGGCGCCTGCATGAAAAACGGAGAGATCACAATCAACGGTGATGCTGGCATGCATCTGGGCGGGGAGATGAAGGGGGGCAAGATCACCGTTCACGGCAACGCTGGAGCTTGGGCTGGTACGATGATGAAAGACGGAATCATCGAAATCCACGGAAATGCAGGAAACTACCTAGGTGCTCCTTATCGTGGAAGCACAGCAGGCATGCATGGCGGGAAAATAATAGTCTTCGGAAACGTGGGACATGAGACTGGAGCCTGTATGAAGAAAGGAACGATCAAAATCTGCGGAAGCTCGGGGCAGTTCACGGGTCTTCGCATGCGCAACGGTACAATCTACGTTCAAGGCAACTGTGATGAAAGGGCTGGTGCATGCATGCTTGAAGGCAAAATCGTCGTGGGAGGGACTCTCCAGTCCGTTCTTCCAAGTTTCTCGATAGACAACATCAAACCAAGAGTTAAGATCGAGGAAAATGAGACAGTTCAAGGCCCGTTCTATGTTTTTCTCGGCGACCTGACCACCTGCGGGACGGGAAAGCTCTATGCTTTAAAACAAGAAAACACGCATCTCAGGTTCTACGAAAAGCTTCTCTGACGGAGGAACACCATCTGAAAAACCATTTGAGCGTAAACAAGTTGGCATGGTGTCTCCTAGAAAAACTGGTTGAGAAATCTGCTCTCTATAAGGTAAAAGTGGAGATGACGTCTCAAGGAACAACCATAGTGGACGCTGGGATCGAAGCTGAGGGAGGCTTTCAGGCCGGTAGGCTCATAACTGAGATCTGTCTGGGTGGTCTGGGAAAGACCCGAGTATCCTTCAGAAAATACGACGATCTGTCTCTTCAATCGATCTTCGTGCGTACGAACCATCCCGCTGTCGCTGCCTTAGGCTCTCAATTTGCGGGTTGGCGGTTGAGCGATGAAGGATATTCTGCAATAGGCTCGGGTCCGGCAAGAGCTTTGGCGTTGAAGCCAAAGGAACTCTACGAAGAAATCAGGTACAAAGATGAGAGTGACAAAGCTGTCGTCGTGCTAGAAACTGAGAAGCCGCCGCCGTTAAGATTAATTGATCACATAGCTGAAGATTGTAACATCCAAGCTGCAAAGTTGGCAGTGATTCTGACTCCAACAACCAGTTCGGCGGGATCGACACAAATTGCAGGACGAATCGTAGAAACTGGACTCCACAAGCTAAGGCGACTCGGGCTAGATCCTAAGAAGGTGCAGTCCGCTTGGGGGTATGCACCAATCGCCCCGGTTCATCCAAAATTCGCAAGAGCAATGGGAAGAACGAACGATGCGATTCTCTACGGCGGAACATCAAGTTACACGGTTGATTATGGCGATGAGGAAAAACTGAAGGAGATCGTTGAGAAAGCTCCTTCATCTGCCTCAAGCGCATATGGAAAAACCTTCTATGACATATTCAAAGATGCTGGCTACGACTTCTACAAGATAGATCCAGACCTCTTCGCACCTGCGACGATCGTCATCAACAACGTCAGAACTGGCAGGAGATTCAAAAACGGCAAAGTCAACGTTCAGATGCTGAAGAAGTCTTTCGACCTGACCTTAAAATAATTCGCTGTCTCTGACGCGCGAATTTATTTTTTGCTTTTCTGCAGGTAGAAGAGTCTGTTGACGGCTTCTATGAACCCCTTGTTCCCAGCAAGCGCGCTCATCAAAATGCTCATGACAGCGATTTCCAACCATCCTTTTGGAATAACCAGCGATATCATGAAGAACATTGACGGTATGTTAACCAAAGTCACTACGTAAAGAAAATAGAATACAGTATAGAGAGACTCAGGAACGTATGCCAGAAGCGTGGCAGGGATAGCATAGATCGAGCGCCCAGATCCACTGCCTAGCTTGAATCTCTTGTACAGAAACCCTGCCACCAAGCCAGTCATTGCCTTCCCAATGGGAATTCCTATGAGTGAAAGAAATCCGAGGCCGCTGGTTGAACCAAACCCAAAATAGTAACCTGCATATATGCCTCCCAAGAAACCAACGATCCCGCCCATGAAAGGTCCACCGAAAATAGCCGCCACAAACGTAGCGACGTGCGAAAGATCGAGTGCCACATTCGGCACTATGGGCACAACGCCAAGGGAGATCGCGGAAAGAACGGTACCTAAAGCACTCAACACGGCAACGAAGGCGATCTGCTTAGCATCCATGTTTTTCATCTCAGAGCAACGGGAGATGTTGCTTGGATTTGTTATTTAAGAGTAGCTACTCACAGAAGAGTACCAATAACATTGCTTGAAACATAAATATCCCAGCTGTATATCTTCATACTGGGAAGTACCATTGTCTGAAGTGTCCAAGTTTTCAACTGCGGACCTGAAAGTCTGGCTTGAACGCGAGACAGGATCGATTTTTGTCCCAGTCCACATGAAAGCTCAAAGACTCTTGGACGAAATGCGCAGGGTTCTTGAAAGTCTTCTAGACGCTTCTAAAATGCTCTTGGAGAACAGTGGAAAAGAGATTGACAAAAGAAACATGAAGACCTATGGAAGAGCGCGGGCTTTGAACAAACTTGCCAAACTATTTGTTGAAAGATATCGCCAGCTCAAAGCTCCTGAGAAAGTCACTCACGAGAACATGGATGTCTTCGTAAAAGAGATACAGAAGGCGTTCGCCGTAACAGAGATTGATATCAGAAACTGGTTTCCCAGAATCTCACCCTTTTTCATTCTGGACCGGAGAAAGTTCCAGACAGTTTTCGAGAGAGCGAAGATAGCGCTCAAGGAACTAGATGGCTTCGTTTCAAAGGAATATGTCAAGACAAAGACGCTGGAAGACACGTTTCAACTCAGAGACAAGCTGACCGCGTTAGAGAGACAACTCAAAGAACTTGAAGAGAAAAAAGTGAACGTTGAGGCCAACGAAGCAGCAATTGAAAAACAGATGATGGAACTGCAGCGCAGAATGGATGAGCTAAAGACGACAGGTGGAGTAGGTCAACTCGGCCATACAGGCGATGAAATCGTGGTCCTGTGTGTAGAAGTAAAGCACAATTTGCAGCATCTACAAAAACCTTTCATCAAACTTCAATCCTTGGCGACACATGGCTCAGGAAGCGGTTTGACACCAGAAGAGCTGAAGAAACTCGTCCAGTACCTTGAAGATCCTTTTGAAGCACTCTCAGCCGAAGAAGCAGGATACCCACTTCTGAGACGAATCCTCGAGAAGCTCGGCAGGTTCATTTCAGAAGACAAACTAAAGCTGAAACCTGAAAAGGCCCGGAAGGCTGAACAGGCCATAAACAACATCAACAACAACTCACTCGCTGACCTGCATCAGAAGTGCAAGGATGCCATGACGAGGAAAACGAAGCTTTCCATGTCTGAAGAAGTGGTTGCAGCACAAAAAGACCTTACAAAACTCAATGAACACCTGGAACTCTTGAAAAGGAACAAAGGAGTTCTCGAAGCAGAGGAATTCACAATCAACAGAAACCATGCAGAAACGATGGAGAAAATACGAAACCACAAGAACGAAATAGAAAAGAATGTTCTGAGCTTCACATCCAAGAAAATCGTCGTCGCCTAATCCGAGGCGCATCGTTTGAAGGCTAGTCTCTCCGGGATAGTAAAAGAGGCAATGGAAGTCCATCTGGCTGCTTATGACCGGATTGTGAAAGACGCGGTTCAGTTGCTTCGAAACGAGAAGAGCAAAGTTGGAAGCCTCAAGGTCATAGGGCGACTCATCGAAATGAAACCACTGGGCGATGCCCTCATAATTGGTGATTTGCATGGAGACCTTGAGAGTTTAGTCCACATTCTTCAAGAAAGCAACATACTCCAAAGAATGGAAAGGTCCGAATCCACTCACCTGATATTTCTGGGAGACTATGGCGACCGAGGAAGTCTTTCCCCAGAAGTAATATACACCGTTCTGAAACTGAAGCTTCACTTTCCAGCCCAAGTCGTTTTGATAAGAGGAAACCATGAAGGCCCAAAAGATCTTCTCGCCTATCCCCACGACCTACCTGTACAGCTCCAGAACAAGTTCGGTCGCAAGTGGACGGAAGCGTATGACAAAGTCTTTGAAATGTTCCAACATCTTTACACTTCGGTACTCGTGGAAGATCGATGTCTAATGGTTCATGGCGGCTCATCAGAGCAAGCGCTTACAATTGACGACCTAGCTTACGCCCACAAGAACCATCCTAGAACTGAGGTTCTTCAAGATATTCTATGGAGCGACCCTTCCGACTCCATTGAAGGAACGTGCCCGTCATCCAGAGGCGCGGGCAAACTTTTCGGCAAAGATGTCACTTTAAAGGTCTTAAACGCGTTCAAAGTTCACGCCCTCATTAGAAGCCACGAATCCTGTAGCGAGGGCTTCAAGATTGACCACGATGGCAAAGTACTGACGCTGTTTTCGAGAAAGGGCCCTCCGTATTTCAATACGCATGGCGCTTACTTGGACCTAAAACTGTCTGAAAGAATCCGGAACGCAGAACAACTAGTTCCGCACATCCACAAATTCTGAGTCTCAGGAAAGTGCAGAAGCTTTAAGAACGCGGCGAAATGCATTTTCAACAGATTCAAAACACAGGAGACTCACTTTTTTGAGAATCGGCATCGTCACGCGCAATGAAGAGTCCTACAGTTCCTCTCAACTGCGAGAAGCTCTGAGGAAACGCAAGCTGGGACATGTCTGTTTGACTTTCCCCAAACTGGTCGCTCACGTCGGGTACAAACCCGTGGCTAGAGTTGCTGGACTCGACCTCAAAGAATTGAACGCGCTAATCATCCGACCGATTGGCCGTGGTTCGCTTGAGGAACTGGTTTTCAGAATGGACGTCTTGTACACTCTTCAACGAGCAGGACTGTACATCGTCAATCCGCCCGAGGCGATTGAACACTGTGTCGATAAATACGATATCCTCGCCATCCTGGAGGAAAATGACATACCAGTGCCACGCACCGCAACGACAGAAAACCTGAGTGAAGCATTGGAAGCGTTCAAAGAACTGGGAAACGACGTGGTAATCAAGCCTCTTTTTGGTTCAAGAGGAATTGGGGCCACAAGAGTCAACGATGTAGAGGTGGCTTCGACAGTTTTCAGGTCGATATTGTTCTATCATGGTGTTGTTTACATTCAGGAGTTCGTGGAGCACGGTCTCTCGGACATTCGGGTTTTCATAGTTGGCGATCGTGTCGTTGCATCGATGAGGCGTGTGGCTCGCAATTGGAAGACCAACTACAGTCAAGGAGCCAAACCATCCCGCATAATGATTGACAAGACCCTTGAGGATCTAGCGATC
>Ga0315296_10001021_pt1 | contig 24746 bp, 23 predicted proteins | sample YL17G14_18_MG_FD_203921 | JGI IMG/M metagenome (GOLD analysis project Ga0315296, IMG submission 203921) | Sediment microbial communities from Yellowstone Lake, YNP, Wyoming, USA - YL17G14_18 | ecosystem: Environmental > Aquatic > Freshwater > Lake > Sediment | place: USA: Wyoming | collected... | reverse complement strand
AGAACTTGAGGTCCTTGTCGACGCAGGTCTGGAGGCAGAACGGACCTATGATCCCTGGAGGGTAGTGCTCCTGTGTCGCCTTCACATACTTCTCCGCAAGGTCGAACGCGCCCTCGATCAACGACTCCCGCATCGTCGCAGAGTTGTGCCCGCAGACCGTGTATTCGGGAGTAGCCTGGGCGCCCATGAGCGTCATCTGCTGGGGAGCTGGGAGCCGCACATGGCCGTCGAGGGATGTCTCGAACCTCCAATCGACCCCCAGGAGCTCGATTCGCTCCATCTTGCTCTCAAGGGGCGAGTAGAAGAAATCGAGGTTGAAGACAGGACCGATCACATATTCCTCAATCCTCGCCTTCTTGAGATCCTGTTCTGTAATAACGTTGTTGTATATGAGCGCCCGAGACTTCTCGCGGTATTCCTTAGAGGAAGCCGCTGTGAAGAATCCCCGCTCGAGCTTCTTGACCTTGTGGTGGAGCTTGACTATCACGAGACCGTCGATCTCGCCCGGATTGTCTATCTTCTTCGGGAACGGCAGCCCAGCCCTCTCGAGAAGCCAATAGTAGTCCTTCTCCTCGCCCCTCTCCTCGCTCCTTAGCAAGGACCTTGAGCCGACCAAAGGGACTGCGAAGTTGTCCTCGATCTCCTTCAAATCGACATATGAAGTGAACGACCGGTTGGGCACGAAGAGCACGTTCTCCTTTCTCAGACGCTCCTGGAACTTCGGCTCCATCATCTCATTGAACTTCTTCAAGGTCCAGCAATCGTCCATGACGCCTCGGACGACCTTGCCTTTGTCGTCTCTTTGGCACTTGAAGTACCTGGCGTATGTCTTCTCCCTGCCGTCCTGGCACACGCCGATGGTCCTGAAACCCTCCTCGACAGCACCGTCGCAGACATCTAGTGCCGAGTGCGAGGCCACCAAGCCGATCTTAGCCCTCTTCAGGTCGTACCCGTCGACGATCTCGAAAACCCTATCCCTGTCCATCAAATGAGCCTTCCCCCGGTCCATGAAGACAATCGCAGGCCGATATATCTATCTTGAGGGGGGCGGGGCGAAGGCGACCTCGTCCAGCCGTATGGACAGCTGGGAATAGGTAGTCTTGAACCCGAACTTCTCGTAGAGAGACTTCGCCCTCGGGTAGCTCGTGTGGAGGTATACCGATGAGACCCTCCCCGTAAGAGATGTCAGCGCCGCGCGCATCAACTCTCCCCCGAGGCCTTCCCCCTGGTGAGATGGAGTGACGTAGATGTCGTATATGAGCCCGGTCTCGTTCTCGAATCGGACGATCACGAACCCGCCCTCGACCACCTGGATGGAGTAATTCTTGTCCGCAACGAACGCGCGAAGCCTCATCCTGGAATTGAGAGAGGGCTCGTCGTAGTACTCGGAGAAGAGCTTCACGAGCGCGCGCCTGTCAGATGCGCTGTACGGCCTGGCCTTGTGCTCATATGGCCTGGGCTGTTCGAGGACCATGCGCCACATGACCATCGGGTCGTATTGGCGAATAAACCTCCCGAGGTCCATGGAGAATACAGCCCAGGACTTGCGAGCGGTCGCCAGGTATCGGACGAGACATTCGGCAGCCTCGAACATGTCGTTCGTGTCCGATGCGATCAACAATCCTTGCTTCCGCTCTCCATCGGAGACAACCCTCGCTGCATCCCCATCGTCGGTATAGAACGCCCAGGCCTGCCGCCCGCCAAGCTCAATCCGAATTCCAGACATGTTGGACGTCCCGGCCAGATCCGCCTTCGATCCCTTCTCGTCCACCAACTTCTCATCAAGCGGGACGTCATATGGCGCGACCGCCCGGCATGGTCTAGCGATATTGGAGTCGACTGCGTTGGCAGCTGTCCAACCCTGATCGACGAGCAGCCTCCGGAGAACTCTCTTGCGACTGTCCTGGGCTAGAAGTCTGGAGAAGCCCCTGGACCTTAGCTCCTCGCTGAGAGCATTGGCTGCGCTCCATGACAGTTTTGGGACCCTCGGAGACATCCTGAGAAAGCCCCTGGCAACGCCCTCCCTTAGGGGCATCAGCTCGACAGATACCGCGGACTCGCCGTCCCTGACTACAGCTACGTCCCCTCTTGAGGGCTCAGCGGTCCCGACAGATCCAGCCAATTTACATCGCCGCATCGGTCAGAAGAAGTAGAACCCGACGTTGTACTCCTTCGCGCACTTGGCCATCGCCTCGAGCCTGTTGAGCGTACCCTCGATTCTCCTGACTGTCAGCTTGCCCTCTGCTGGCGATTTCTCTCTGATAACCTTGACCTCCTTGAGGAGTTCGTCCGCATCCTTTGGCGCGAGTACCGTTTTCTTCTCCGCGAGCTCGTTGACCTTCGCGAGCATGGACAGGCCGTACTTCTTCGCCAGTTCCGGAACAGGAGATCCTGCAGGGCCGAAGTTGCCCACGCAGCCCTTCTTGTTGTCCCATGACAGGCCGCACTTCGCGCATGTGGCGTACATGTCATCGAACTCGACGAGGTCCCACTCGGTCACCGAATCGTCCTTCCTCGCAGCGGTCACAATGTCCCTCCTCTTTGCCTCCGGGACCTTCTCCATCAGAATCCACCCAGTCTTGATCTCCTTCACGAATGGCATTAGTGTCTTCTGGTCTGCGGGGTCTTTGATCTTTTCCAGCGAGAGTTCGTCGACCTCAGACCTGATCTTCGACCGCTTGAGTATCTCGTCGAGCTTCGCCCGGCCTAGCTTCTCTGCGGCCTTCTTCAGCTCCACCTTCTTCTCGATCTCCACGAGCGGCTCCCATTGCCCCGGGTTCGGAAGGTAGACCTTGGCGACTGTCATCTTCTTCGTCTTGCACAGAGCCTTGTCCGAGTCCAGCTCTGTTATTGCCATGTTCAAGCCCATCTCTCGTCACCTCTCTGACGGGGTGAGGGAGAGTGTATTGAGAATAATACTTTTCGGATACGTGATTGGACACGCGATTCGGTGGAGACCTCATGGCATGCTCTCGAATAGATACTGTTATATGCCTGCTGCCAAAAGATCCCCACAGCGTTAATCTAGTAAATCCTCTTTCTCCGTCTGGACTACAGGACGCGTGCGCGTACGGGCACGTAGGAGGCGTGGTGGGATGACTCGGGCCAGCATGAGCGTGCTATCGAAGGACGATATTCAGCAGGTGCATGATACCTCATTGAGAATCCTGGCGGAAGTCGGTGTGAAGATCGACAGCCCGAAGGTTCTAGAGATGGCAAAATCAAATGGTGTCAGGGTTGACTCCGGGAAGAGGCTCGCTTTTGTTGATGAGAGCACCATCAAGAGCGCGCTGAAGACCGCCCCCAAGAAGATCAGGATATGCTCAAGGGGCGGGAAGGATTACACAATCCCGCAGGATGGCGTACAGCTGTTGTCGACGGATGGACAGCCACCCGCTGTCTACGATGCCGCCACCAAGAAGAAGAGACCCTCGAAGCTGAAGGATGTCATCGATATCTGTATTCTCGCAGATGCGCTACCTGATGTCGACTACGTGTGGCCATCGGTTATTGCGACCGACATGCCCCCAGACAGATCCTCAATGTTCGAGTTCTTGGCGGCAATCGCCTACACCTCCAAGCACATACAGCACGGAGCTGCCTCCGAGGAAGAGGCGAATTTCCAGGTAGAGATTGCATCTGCCATCCTCGGCTCGATGGAGGAACTGAGGAGGCGCCCGATAATATCTGATGTCTGCACCCCGATATCTCCCCTGAGATATGACCAGGGGGAGTCGGAGGCGTTGGTGATCCTTTCTAGAGCTGGAGTGCCAATGGTCCACCTGTCGATGGGAATCGCCGGCTCCGTGACGCCAGTGTCCATTGCAGGCACTCTGGCCGTCATAAACGCTGAGAACCTTTTCGGGCTTACCCTGACGCAGATTGCCAACCCCGGTGCGCCGTCCATATACTCATCTTTCTCAGGCGCAATGGACATGAAATCCGGAGTGTTCCTATGCGGGACACCCGAGGGAATCCTCATAGACTCAGCAGCGACGCAGATGTCCATGAACTACGGCCTGCCGTCGTGCGCAGGTGGACCAGCGAACGCGTCCAAGACCATCTCGGCCGAGGCGGGATACCAAAGCGCGATGACCGCGATGGGCGCTGTCCTGACCGGAGCCGACCTCATGGTGGGTCTCGGCAACCTCGACAGAGCTGGCATGATTGGCCCTGAAAAGCTCGTAATGGATTGCGAAGCCTGGAGATGGCTGAAGAGGTTGAGAGCCGGGATCTCCGTGGACAGGGACCTTTTGGCTTTCGAAGCGATAAAAAGACAGGGTCCTGGAGGAACATTCCTTTCGGATCCGCACACGCTCAGGTACATGCGCAAGGACCTGATGATGCCGCAGGTCACTGCATATCACCCTGGAGGGGAGCCTGACTTCGGCCGGGATGACATGCTTGAGTACGCGAAGAAGAAGGTCAAGGAGATCCTGTCGACTTACAAGCCTCCTCTGCTCAGCAAAGAGATCGCTGACAAAGTCGGAGCTGTAGCCAAGAAGTACGGAATCGTCAAGCCTGACGGGTCGCAGATCTTCGAGCACGCCTGATGGCGACTCAGACTCTTCTCTTGAAGAGCTTCTCAAGGTCAACTGGCGATAGGACAATCATTGTCGGCCTTCCATGCTCGCACGTGAAAGGACTCTCAGTCCTCACCAGGTCAGCAACCAGCTGCCTCATTTGTGGTCCTGAAAGCGACTCGCCCGCCCTTATTGCCGTGTGGCACGCAACTCTCCATATGACTTCGAGCCCGAGCTTCTTTGCGGGGGCCATATGGGCCAGGTCGTCAAGCAGGTTCCTGAACGCCAGCTCTCCCTGCGCCACACCTAGCACCGTCGGGAGCGACCTTATCGCGTATGTCCCTTTTCCGAAAGGCTCTGCAGAGAAGCCGGCGCTCACCAGGGTCTCTCGGTTCTCCTCGAGCACGCGCGCCTCAGTCGCGGTGAGGGTGATGACGAGCGGCGTGAGAAGCCTTTGCGATATGTCCTTTCCGGTCCTGAGCGACCCGAGGATTCTCTCATATACGATTCGCTCTGAGGCTGCGTGCTGGTCGATCAGGAGCAGGTTCCCCCGGGACTCAGCCAGGATGTAAGTGTTCATTATCTGGGATAGGGGAACGATCACGGCTGGAGGCTCGGCCTCAGTTCCAGGCTCTTCGAGGTTCAGAGTGGCTTGATTCCCGGCGAGCGAAGCGCCTGCGGGGATCACAGGGGCAGGAGAGAAGGACTCCGCGAACTTGGTGAGGTCGTATCTGAACGACAAGTCAGGGCCTTGAAGTGCATTCCCAACACACTTCTCCAGCACAGCCAACACTCGCGCCTCGTCATTGAATCTCACCTCTCTTTTGGCGGGATGCACGTTGACATCGACATCAGATTCGTCAACGAATAGGCGCACGACCCCGATCGGATACCTGTCTTTCATTAGCCTCGAGCCGAACGCCTTGACGACAGCGGAGATCATCCTCGGGCTCTTGACTGGCCTGTCGTTCACGAAGAGCCTTATCTCGCTCGGGGATGCGCGAGTGTGCTCGAGTCTCGCCATGAAGGCCTCGGCCCTCACGCCCTGGTCCTCGGTTTGGCCCCGAAGCATGTTCCCTGCAACCTTGGAGCCAAAAGCTGTTACCAAAGACCCGTTCATCCCCTCAGCGGGAACGTGGACCATCTCAACTGAATCATCGGACCTGAAGGAGAACGACAGCCCAGGCCTGCAGAGCAGATAATCGATCATGACCTCTCGACAATGTCCAAGCTCGACATTTCTCGACTTCAGCGACTTCCTTCTGGCGGGGATGTTCTGGAAGAGTTCCTCCACCGTCACCTCTGTGCCATCGGGAGCGCCGACCGCAGACACAGATTGCATCCTTCCACCCGCGATTCTGACCTCTGCGCCCTCCTGGGCTCCATGCTCTCTGGTCCTCAGGGTCACATTCGAGACCGACGCCACAGACGCGAGCGCCTCCCCCCGGAAGCCATAGGAGCCGAGCCTAAGCAGATCGTCGATGCTGGTTATCTTGCTAGTCGCGTGTCTAGTGAAAGCCGCCTGGGCGTCATCTCGGGACATCCCGCAGCCGTCGTCCCTGACATGGATCAGCTTCTTCCCACCGTCCTCCACGGATACAGTTATCGAGGTCGCGCCCGCATCCAAGGAGTTCTCGACGAGCTCCTTGACGACAGAGGCGGGCCTCTCGATGACCTCGCCTGCAGCGATCTTGTTGATCGTCGCGTCATCGAGGACTCTGATCCTCCCCACTTCACTCACCAAGCCTCTTCTTGAGTTCGCTCAGCTTGAGGTAGGCCTCCATCGGCGTCAGCTTTGAGAGGTTCAACTTCCTGAGCTCGTCCTCCAGACTGGAGCTGCCCAAACCGCTTTCGGGAGACACCAGCAGAGACTGTTTCATACCCTTCTTCCCAGCTTTCACCTCGAGTATGTTCTCTTTCTCGATCCTGCTCAGAACCTGCTCCGCCCTCGAGATGACCTCGTGCGGGACACCAGCGAGCTTCGCCACTTGTATCCCGTAGCTCTTGTTCGCCTTGCCTGGAACAACCTTCCTCAAGAACACGACCTCGGAGCCTTGCTCTTTCACGGCCATCGAGTAGTTCTTGACCCCTTCTAATGAATCCGAGAGCTCTGTCAGCTGGTGATAGTGTGTTGCGAACAACGTTTTCGCGCCGACCTTCGAATGGTCGTAGAGGTGCTCGGAGACCGCCCACGCGATAGACAGCCCATCGAATGTGCTCGTCCCCCTCCCGACCTCGTCCAAGAGGATCAGGCTCCTCTTGGTCGCGCTGTTGAGTATGTTCGCCAGCTCGGTCATCTCGACCATGAAGGTCGATTGCCCCCTCGCTAGATCGTCGAACGCGCCCACCCTGGTGAATATCCTATCCACGATGCCTATCATCGCCTCTGTTGCAGGAACGAACGAGCCTGCCTGGGCCATCAGCACTATGTCAGCGATCTGGCGAAGATACGTGGATTTGCCAGCCATGTTGGGCCCTGTGAGGATGATAAGCCTGTTCAGGTTCGTGTCCAAGTACGCATCGTTCGGGACGAAACCATGTCTAAGGACCCTCTCGACGACAGGGTGCCTGCCATCCTTGATCGATATGGTGTCTGTCTCATTCACAACTGGCCGGACATAACTGAACTTCACTGCGGCTTCTGCGAATGATCTGAGGGCGTCGATCTCGGCCATCGCATGAGATGTCTTGCGTATCTCCTCACCGTGTTTCGCGATCTCGTCTCTAACCCTCAAGAAGGCCTCGTATTCGAGAGCGAACGAGCGCTCCTGAGCGGCGAGGATTGCCCTCTCCTTCTCCTTGAGCTCGGGCGTGACATATCTCTCTCCGCCTGCGATGGTCTGCCTGCGCTCGTAGTCAGGGGGCACGTTCTTCACGTTCGATTTGGAGACTTCTATGTAGTACCCGAAAACGCTGTTGAAGCCCAACCTGAGGTTCTTAATCCCCGTACGTCTCCTCTCTGACTCCTCGAGACCTGCGACCCATTCCTTTCCCTCTTTCGAGGACTTTCGCAGCTCATCGAGGGCAGGATCGAACCCGTCCCTGATGAGTCCCCCCTCCTTGAGAGAGATGGGAGGATCAGAGGCGATAGCCCTACGTATGAGAGATGCGACGTCTGCGGATTCGGCCATCCCAGCCGCGAGGTCCCTGAGCAATGCTGATTTCATTGTCCCCGCTTCCTTCTTGAGGTCGGGGACCACCTCCAAACAGGAACTGACCGCCAACAGGTCTCTGCCGTTAGCGTTCCCATACATCACCTTCGCTATCAGGCGCTCGAGATCCCTAACTCGGTCGAACGCCTCTGCGATGTAGGTCCTCACAGCGGTCTTGGACACTAGCTCCTCTACAGCATCCAGGCGCCGGTTGACGGAATTGACATCCTTGAGCGGCTCTGCAAGCCACTTCTTCAGAAGCCTCGAGCCCATGGGCGTGAGCGTGTGGTCAAGGACAACCAAAAGGGTATTCTCCTGACTTCCGTCTCGCACATTTCTGAGAACCTCTAGATTCCTGAGAGTTGTCTGATCCAGGACCAACTTGTCTGAGGATGAGAAGTACTTCGGAGGGGACAGGACATCGAGCTCGCGCTTCTGAGTGGACTCGAGGTACCTCAGGATGGCGCCAGCGCTCGAGATTGCCAGCGGCTTGTCCGCGATTCCCAGGCCCTCGAGCGACTGAACCTTGAAGTGCCTCTTGAGGAGGGAAGCGGAGGCTTCAGTCAAGAATGCCATGTCGTCCAGCTTCGTCAGCGTGGCTCCCGACATGGCGAATTCGTCCGCTAGCTTGTCAAAACCGAGGCTCTCGGGGTGGAGCACCTCTTTGGGCGTCCTTTGGGAGAACTCCGCAAGGACCTTGCCCTCAGCATCCTCGCCGCCGACTTCGGTAGTTGTGAACTCGCCTGTGGAGATGTCCGCGAACGAGAGACCGTAGTTGTCCCCGGACCTCGCGATGGCCATGAGATAGCTGTTCGAACGGCTGTCCAGGGCCGAGCTCTCGAGGACTGTGCCTGGAGTGACTATTCTGACGACATCCCTGTGCACTAGTCCCTTCGCCAGCTTCGGGTCCTCGAGCTGCTCGCATATCGCGACCTTGTAGCCCTTGTTCAGCAGCTTTGGGAGATAAGAGTCCAGGGCGTGCCACGGGACGCCACAAAGCGGGATCTTCTCCTTCTTCCCCTTGTCCCTCGTGGTGAGAGCGATGCCCAGTTCCCGCGAGCCTATGAGAGCGTCCTCGCCGAACATCTCATAGAAATCACCGAGCCTGAAGAGCAGAAGGCAATCCCTATGGCTATCCTTTATTCGGAAATACTGTTCCATAAGCGGAGTGGTTGCCCTTGCCACTGCCTTGCTCCCCCGAAGCGAAGAACGCCAGGCGGGATATTTCAAATTATGGGCCACATAGCGAAATGTCCTCGCAACACTTATGGCGATTCAACACATGCCTATCGTGGAGAAGAGGAAAGTGCCCCCGACTGATTGCGTGCTTGTGTACACGGACGGCGCGTCTAGAGGAAACAGAGGACCTGCCGCGATTGGGTATTCGATCTTCGACGAAAGGGGAACGCTCCTCTCGAGGAAAGCGAAGTACATCGGAAAGACGACAAACAATGTGGCGGAGTACAAGGCGCTAATATGGGCGATGGACGAGGCGACGAGCTTCTGCAGGAGCCGCGCCAAGTTCCATTCTGACAGCGAGCTCGTCGTCAATCAGGTCAACGGCAGCTACGCCGTCACAAAAGACCATCTCAGAGAATGCCTCCGTGAGATCGAGGTCAGGAGGAAATCGTACAAGTCTTTTGAGCTTGTCTATGTCCCGCGAGAGAATGAGCGCATTTCCATGGTCGATGCGCTGGTCAATGAGGAATTGGACAAGCAGGGGTTCTGACTTCTGCTGAGTTGAAGAGAAGTAGCCCCGGGAGGATTCGAACCTCCGTCGCAAGATCTCTCCTTGCGAGAAGCAATCCAGAGTCTCGCATGATTGACCGCTACACTACGGGGCTTCGACGGCGGATGTCGCTATTCGAGTCCGTATATTTAAGAGATTACGATTCGGAGACGAGCGGCGAATAACCTCACGTCTTCAGCTTGTCGATAGCCCGAACCATCTGGTCGAACACACCATCGATCCCTACCGAACCGTCGATGTCCACCAGAATCCCATTGTTCTTGAAGTGCTCGATCAACGGAGCGGTTTGCTCGGTGTAGACCTTCAGCCTCTTCCTGACCGTCTCCTCCTTGTCGTCGTCCCTCTGGATGAGCTCCGAGCCGCACTTGTCGCACACGCCCTGCTTCTTTGGCGGGTTGAACTTCACGTGGTACACGGCTGCGCAGTTCTTGCAGATCCTCCGCCCAACGGAGCGTTCCACTAGCAGCTCGAGATCGACCGCGATGTTCAGCACCAGGTCGATCCTGGTCATCTTGTCAAGCTCGTTCGCCTGGCCAATGGTCCTCGGGAACCCGTCGAGCAGGTATCCATTCTTGCAATCAGGCTGCGATACCCGGTCCTTGATAAGCTGGACGATCAGGTCGTCAGGTCCGAGTCTTCCAGTGTCGAGGTAGGACTTGATCTTAAGACCGAGGGGGGTCTTCTTCGCAACTGCCTCTCTGAGAAGGTCGCCCGTTGAGATCTGCGGGATACCGTACTTCTTCGACAGCTTCTGGGCCTGCGTGCCCTTGCCCGCACTCGGCGGACCGAAGATGATAAGCTTCATCATGCCAAGACCGGGCGAACGATACTACAGGACGTACTTATTGCTTGCTGACCTTCCAGTTGCCAGACATCGAGCCTATGAGACGATATGGCCGAGGTTCAGCTTGAGCCGCAGCTCAACATAGTAGTGATCAGGAAGACCGAATGTCATTGGCGATATGTTCCCACGGATCTCGTCCGAAGGCGCATACCCGCCCCAGGATGCGATGTAGTATCCGTCGAATTCGTGATTCCAGATCATGTCACTATCGACTCTTATCATGCTGATGTTCGTGGAAGAATCCTTCAGCCAGACGGTGTCCTGAAGGTGATCGTACCCCAATCGGAACAGATATTCATGCTTCTCCAGGGGGTCGCCTAGACCTATGCGGAGCTTAAGGGAAAGGACAATCTCATCCCCCGCGAGGATAGATCCACTAGAAACGCCGGAGATGTTGGCCCAGTAGGTTGCTGTGAACTCGAAGCCGCCATGGGAAGACCCTGCATCACTTATGAACATGCTCCCATCGATGAAATCCACGCTCCAGGCGTCAATAACCGTCGATGAGCTCTGAAGCACGACCGAGAGAATCAGGGCCACAGCGACTACTACGGTCACTCCTATGAGGAGGCCTAGCCTACCTTTCTGCATCCACCATCTCATTGTTCGATCGAAATGATAAGACTAGCGCATGCAGGGCGTATGATGACGTAAGTGAAAATGATTTTATGGGGCGTGGTTGTTAGCGTCTACTGGTTTCTATGAGGAAGGGAGTCGTCGAAGAGCTGGAGAAGATAGTCGGCAAGGAGCGATTGTCAACGAGAATCGCGGACCTCTACGTCTATGGCTTCGATGCCTCCATACATCACAAGACCCCAGACGTGGTCGTTCGGCCTCTGAACACACAGGAGGTCTCGGAGATCGTGAAGCTGGCCAACAGGACCAAGACCCCGATCGTCCCGAGGGGTGCAGGCACTGCGATGTGCGGCCACACGGTGCCCCTCAAGGGCGGGATCATCATCGATCTGACCGGTATGAACAAGATCAAGGAGATACGAGTCGAGGACCTGTTCTGCGTCGTAGAGCCCGGAGTCGTCTACGACCAGCTGAACGTGGAGCTGGCCAAGAAGGGCTTTTGGTTTCCCACGACTCCCGGCAGTGGCGAGGCGTGCACGATCGGCGGCATGGTCGTCACAAACGCCTCAGGCATGCGGGCCATAAAGTACGGCGCCACACGGGACTATGTCCTAGGGCTCGAGGTTGTGCTGCCTACGGGGGACATCATCCACACGGGCACCAGAACCCTGAAGAACTCCTCCGGATACCAGATCGACAGGCTGATGGTTGGGAGCGAGGGCACCCTGGGGATCGTCACTGAGGTCACGCTGAAACTGGCGTTCAAGCCCAAGGCCTCTGCCATGACTCTCGCGGCCTTCAACTCGCTCGAGGACGCTGGCAGGTGCGTGTCGAACATAATCGCGAGGCCACTGATGCCCTCTGCAATAGAGCTCATGGACTCTGTGTGCATCAAGGCCGTCAACAAGTGCATGAACATCGGCCTTCCGGACTGCGAGGCCATATGCATGATCGAGGTGGACGGGCACCCCGTGGCAGTTGATGACGAGCTGAAGATCGTCGAGGAGATCTGCAAGCAGAGCGGAGCTGTCTCGACCGAGGCGTCGAAGGACAAGAAGAGGATAGACTACTGGACCAATGCCAGGAAGGCCATCATGCCGGCACTTAGCAGGTACGGTGAGAAGTTCGTATCGGTCGCCCTTGCGGATGACATGTCGGTGCCCATATCCAAAGTCCCGGAGGCCGTGGTGGCGTTCCAGAGGATAGCGGCCAACAACGGCGTGATAGTGGGGACATACGGCCACGCGGCAGACGGGAACCTCCACACGAAGATGCTCGTCGAACCGACATCGGAGGACAGCTGGAGGCGGGGCGAGAAGGCCGTCGGGGAGATCTACGACAAGGTCCTGGAGCTGGGAGGGACCGTGACTGGCGAGCATGGGGTGTCGATCACGAAGGCCCCTTACATGAAGAAGGAGAGGGCGGACTCGCTCAGCACGATGAAGGCCATCAAGAAGGCCCTCGACCCGAACAACATCATGAACCCAGGGAAGATGTTCGACTGGGAGGGCAGCATCATAGCGCACCTCAGGTACCCAGCATTCTCCGAGCCCGCGCGTGGCGAGCCTCCGAGGTGCAAGAAGGGCAGCTGAGGAACGGATCGGCTACTCCTTGCCTGAGATGAACATGCAGTACCCGTAGCTTATGGGGCCTTGTTTCGTCGTCTCGCACGGGAACTGCGGGCATTCAAAACACAGGCGGACGCCCCTCTTGAAGGCGCAGGTCGAGATCTGGCAGAACTTGTTCTCTTTGGGAACGCAGCCCTGCTCTCCATTGGGGCATTTCCCAGAGACCATTCGGGGACACTTCGCGCAGGCGATACCACAGACGCCTATTCGCAGACCGATCCACTCCTATCCATTATCGGAATGGGTATCTTCCAGGGCCTCTTTTGTATTTCAACCCTACCAGCAGTTCAGAGGGACAACTTATTTAGAGCATCTCCGCATAGCATCGGCTCGTGCATTCCAGGCATGACTACAGCTCGCGCACGCAGCTGTTCTGGTGTGACCGCTGCAACGTGCCACTGATAGGCAGGAACTGCGGAAGATGCAGCCAAGACGGAAGAGAGGTCGAGCTGTCGCCCCCAGGGGATGTCCGCTTGGCGCTGGAGGGCACCAAGCGAAGGCTGAGGTTCCTGTTCCTGAGGCAGTTCGGAGTTCAGCAGCTGATACCAGATGTCGCGGTCCTTAACAAGACCTCCGGAGAGGACAGGGCAGACGAGATCATCGTAGATGGCAGGAGGATCGCGCTGCTGAGCTACGACATCGAGAAGAACGATTACGAACTAACTCTTAGGATCGACGGCGCGAGGATGCTAGCCGGGATGAGCCCCAAGAAGCTGGTGACGCTGAAGAAGGCTACGGGGCACATGAAGGGCAAGTACCTCCCGAGAGATGCGATAGAATCATTCGATCGTGGCATCAAGTCGGGGGACGAGGTCGTTATCCAGATGGGAAAATTCGTCGGATGTGGGTCAGCGAAGGTCGACGCCAGCGAGCTGAGGAACTCCGACAAGGGAGTGAAAGTCCGAGATTTCTCCCAGGCTGGGCTGCTTGCGCACGGCAGGCGTGCCTGGACCAAGAATCTGATCAAAGCGAACGCGGAGCAACTGATGGCGAAGAAGGCCAAGGCAGAGCACGAGATCAGGGAGTCGATGGAATCCCACCCACTTCCACTGAGTGTATCATTCAGTGGAGGGAAGGACAGCCTTGTCGTGCTCGACCTCGTTTCCTCGATAGCGCGAGACTTTGCGGTAGTATTCATAGATACAGGGCTGGAGCACCCCCGGACAAAGGACTACGTAACGACTCTTGCCCGAGAGAGGGGTCTCAGGCTCATAACAGCCGAGGCTGGGGACGCCTTTGACGACAATTTCCCTGCGTTTGGACCGCCTGCAAAGGATTTCAGGTGGTGCTGCAAGGTCTGCAAGCTAGCGCCGGCATCCAAGATCATCGAAGAGCAGTTCCCTTCGGGAACCCTGACCGTGGAGGGCAACAGGCGGCTGGAGTCGTTCTCAAGGGCCTACACCGAACTGGTCCAGCAGAACCCCTTCGTGCCAGGGCAGACGATAGTCAACCCGATTCGCGATTGGACCGCGCTGGACGTGTGGCTCTACATCATCTGGCGCGGGCTGAAGTACAATCCTCTGTATGATGAGGACATCGAGCGGGTAGGTTGCTGGATGTGCCCCTCATCGCTGGCAAGTGAGTGCGCGGAAATTGCCCGAATGAGCCCTGAACTCGCCAGGACCTGGGACGCGAAGCTCAGAGAGTGGGCCTCGGAGAACTCCCTGCCTGAAGAGTTTATCAGGTACGGGTTCTGGCGCTGGAAGCAGCTCCCGCCCAAGATGCAGGTCCTTGCCCAGAAGCTCGGGATTCAAGCGAAGCCGAGGCGAGCGGACATGCTCTCTCTCAGGACTGTCAAGGGGGTCAGTCCGTGCGCTGCTGGAGGCTATTCAGTTGAGGCGGTTCTCGAGATGCCTGAGGCCAGAGGACTGAGGAGCGTCGCAGAGATCCTGAAGACAGTTGGTCAGGTCCGGCTAGTTGAGGACTTCGGAGTCGCGATGGTCGATTCCGGCCGAGCCAACGCAAAGGTCTTCGCAGGCGGCCAGATCGCTGCGATCGGAGACAACCCAAATGAGGCATCGGACATGTTCGAGAGGGTGTCGAGAGCTGCGCTGCGAGGGAACATGTGCACTCGATGCGGGATATGTGTCAGAGCGTGTCCGAAGGGCGCCTTGAGATTGGAGGACATGGTGATCGTCGATGAGCAGAGATGCGATATGTGCGGCAAGTGCACTGATAGCTGCGTTGTTGCCCACTACTTCGACAAGCTGGCTGGCGATGTCAGAGGCTAAGGCAATATCCGAGGAAGAAGGACCGGGAACTAGACTGTCACTTCTCTTTCAGGTCCTTGGCTACCTCGAGGGTCTTCTTCTTGGCCTTCGAAAGCCCTCTCTTGCCAAGATCGAACGCGCCCTTGACTAGGGGCTTGGTCTCCCTCACAACCGTCTCGGTAACCTTGACTCCCTTCTCAAGCACGGTCCCAGTGGCAGCACCCACGCCCTTGACACTCTTGTCGAGCATGCTCTGGCTTGGCCCTGAGCCGCAGTACGGGCACGAGGCCTCCGCGCCTATGTCCCTTCCACACCTGGAGCATTGCGTCATTGTATTCTCCTGGGAGTCAGAAAGGGGATTCGCAGCTCTATAAAACTATCACCACAGAGGTTATCAAGGTATCATTGTTTAGGGCGCAATGATATGGTCGATCTGATAGGGATCGCAAGTGGGATTGCGGGGTTTGGACCCGCATTGGCCCTTCTGTTCTACACCCTCAGACAGTACACGTTCCCGAAGGTCGAGAAGCCGTACTTCGACGACCGCAAGATATTCGCCTTCTTCGCCCTGGGGATAGTCCTCGGTATGCTGATGTTCACATTCGAGGCCTGGGGCCAGACGATCTCCTCTTCCTATACTCTTCTTTTCCTGGTGGCTGGGTTCGCCGTCATGGAAGAGCTGCTGAAGCTAATCATCCTGAACTTCCCAAGATTTCAAAGGAAGGTGGACACGGCTTTCAGTGGCGTCTCCTTCGGTCTCGGGATATCCTCCACGTTCACCTTCGCAACGATATACTCGACCGCTCTGGCGGCCACGAATCCACGGGCCTTCGACTTCGTCGTGTTTGGCCTTTTGGGGCTCCAGCTCGTGCTCCTTCACGGCTCGACGACCGCGTACATCGGAATCGGCGTCGCGCGCGGCGAGGTCAGAGTGTATTTCTCGGATGCTTTGCTTACACATCTTGCCTACGGATTGCTCATGATCCCGGGGCTCGCCACGAATATGATCAATCCGACCGCGGACTCTGTGATCAACATCCTCGGGCTGGTCGCGGCATCAGCAGTGGTCTTGTATTCGTACGCGAGGCTATACCGCCAGTCCTTGCCAGCGCTAGTAAAGGATGCGAAGAGGCTCGTGAAGGCGAAGTAGTAACGCTCACACGGCCCTGTACTTCCCGTCCGAGCTCTCGTAGACGACGTTGTGCTCCTGAAGCCTTGCGAGAATGTCCTGCGCGGAGCTCTTGCCCAGGAGCATCACGACTCTCCTCAGATCATCCTCAGTGAACTCGTCCTTCATTTCGGTCAGCTCAGATGCCACCAGCCTCATCCTCTCGAGAGGGTCCTTGATCCGCCTCGCCTTCTCCGATATCAGGGTGTAAGGATCCTTCTTCCTGGACCTCTTCTCCTTCTGAAGCTTCTCACCGCCAGCAAGAAGGGCGTTCGCCTGGGCTACAGCCTCCGCAAGCTCGTGGGGAGAATCGGTCTCGTACTGGAACTTCATTCGAGCTAGCTTTATCTCCCGTCCGCACGGGCAAGTCGTGGTCTTCTTCTCGGTCTCGACGCCTTTTGCCTTGCCGCATCCAGGACAGACGATGACTCCGTACTTCATGTGAGATCCCGTGCCAATCCGGACTAGAACGAGCGAAGCTCCTTCTCCAGCATCTTCAGCTCTGGTTCGTGGAGCGTGAGCGGACTGATGGGGACGAGCATCGACGAATCAGTGACCGCGATCTTGTCGTTCAGGTGCTGGAGCAGTTTCAAGACCTTGGCGAAGCCGTTCTGAGAGATCAGGTACTCTATCCCGGACAGCAGCACCATGCAGCCCCGGTTCTCCGTGACGAAGGTCTTGAGATCGGAATAGAGCAGTGCGAGGTTCGACGGGTCCCTTGAATATGTCTTCTCCTGGTCCATCGAGAGCCACAGGAACGGCGTGCCTTTGAGGTCCCAGCGTTCCTTGACCTTCTCGGGATACTCCCGGGTGACACACAAGCTCGGGACGCCATGTTTCGCCGCGTCGACGAATATGTCGAACGCCTGGTCTGGTATCTCCTCCTTGATCAGGTAGGAATAGCCGATCTCCAGGTTGTACTTCCGTGCCGTGTCGAGGTCCGCATGCTTTGCCGGGTGGAGAGTATCAACTACCTCGTAGACCTGCATTACGCATGCCAAGTATCCTGTGCTCAGGCATTCCACCTCATCGACCTCGAACCGCTTCGAGGTCAGCTCGGATACTATGCCCGAGAGGTAGCCTCTTGCGAACTCGCAGGACTTGCCTTCCTTCGCCTCGACGGAGTCCTCGAGGTTCACTATCATCTCGCTCTCCTCTGAGGACTCGATCCTGATCCGGCTGAGCCCCGCCTCCATCCATATAGGCTCGATGACCGCCTTGACCTCAGGAACGGACGAACAGGACAGCCCGAAGTTCTCCACAAGCGCCCGGCCACACCTCTGGCCATACCTGTAGAGCATCAGCCTCGCGCGCTGGTCCCCCTCGACGATCTCCAGCTCCTCCCTGAGATGGGACAGCGCCACACCTGGCATCACAAAGAACGGGAGCGTCTTCAAGGGATCGCCTCGGTCATCTTGTGCGTGATGAGGTCGAAAGCGGCCTCGACGTTCTCACCCGTTTTCGCGCTGGTCTCAAGAGAATCAGAGCCGAGCTTCGCCCCGAAAGACTTCAACTCAGAATGCGAGACCATCCTCGGGAGATCGCTCTTGTTTCCCAGGATTATGACCGGCATCGGCCCCGCAGTAGATTGAAAACCCTCGATCCAGGACGTGAGGGATTCCATCGTCTCAGGACGAGTGAGATCGCAGACGCACAAGGCCCCTGCAGCCCCCCTATAGTAGGCAGCGTGAAGAGATCTGTGAGCCCTCTGACCTAGGATGTCCCAGATCATGAGGTCGACATTGGACTCTCCCACGACCACAGTCTTCTTGGACACCTTGGTCCCGAAAGATGTGATGTACTTGTCATCGAAGACGTCAAAAACGAACCTCCTGACCAGGCTTGTCTTGCCCACCGCGCCGTCGCCGAGGAGGCAGAGCTTGAGTATGTACTTTCGAGTAGGCATCCAGAACACCCTGCAAATGACTGCATGGATATATAACGGTTCAGACTTGGCTGCATTTCCCTCCCGAGTCCCTGGTCAGTAGGCCCAACGAGCCCTTAGGAATCAACCATGGGGCCCCATATCGTTATCCTTAGGTGTGCGCAAGTGCTTACTTGCATTGATGAGGGCGAGGGCGAAGTCACGTACTGCGGGTTCGCGATCCGCCAGGGAGAGGACGATGAACGCAGCCCTGCAGGTGTTCGGAGAGAAGGGATTCACAGGCTCCACAACGAAGGAGATTGCGAGACGAGCACGCGTGAACGAGGTCACCATCTTCAGGCTGTTCAAGTCGAAGAGGGCGCTCTACGCGGCAGTCATCACGGAGAGATCTCCCATCATCGAGGCCTCCAAGAAGGTTGAGTTCGAGGGCGCCATGACCACAGACGATATGATGGTTCAGAACGTCAAGACTGTCCTCTCGCTGCTGAGGGCCAACAAACACCTGTTCATGGTGATGCTCGGAGATGTCTGGCGGCAATCGAAGGCCAAGGCGATGATTAGGGAGCTGGCAATCCAAAGAGGGATCGACTTCGTGACGGGGTTCGTGGACGCGCAGATAAGGGCTGGCAGGCTGAGGAAGGTCGATCCGAAGATCGCAGCGAGAGCGATCATGGGCATGGTGCAGTTATATTTCTTGACGAACGACCTGCTCGGAGATGGCGGGATTGACGAGGCAGAGGAGGACAGGATGATCAGGGGGTTTGTCTCGATTTTTCTGGACGGGCTGCGAGCGGAGCAGAAGGAGGACATGGCATGAACACCAGTGATGTCAGGCAAAAGCTGACGAAGACTGATAGAATGGCCGGGAGGTCAGACGCAGCAATAGCCACCAAGAAGCTGCGGAAGCTGTTCGACGACCTAGTGGCAGTGGCCGGCCTCGATCTCAGGATAACGAAGGGCACGCTCTACGGCATGATAGGGCCGAACGGATCCGGCAAGACAACGACTATCAAGATGCTCGTGGGGCTGCTGAGGCCCACGGGGGGATCGGCGTTCATCCTTGGGGAGAAGGTACCCATAAAGACCAACCTCCCGAAGATAGGCTACATGCCCCAGGAAATGGCGATCTACACCGACCTCACAATTCACGAGAACCTCGAGCTCTTCTCCAGGGCATATTCCATGCCGTGGGAAGAATTCGAGAGAAGGGAGATGGAGCTGCTGAAGATGGTCGACCTCGAGGCCAGGAGGGACAGCCTTGCAGGGCAGCTCAGCGGAGGCATGAAGCATAGGGTGTCACTGGCGTGCGCGCTGATACACGACCCGCAGATAGTCTTCCTCGACGAGCCCACGGTCGGCGTCGATCCCGAGCTGAGAGTCGGCTTCTGGAACTACTTCAACAAGCTCAAGGCGACCGGGAAGACGATCATCATGACTACTCACTATATGGATGAGGCGAGCAGGTGCGATGTCGTCGGGATGATGAGGCTGGGTGAGCTGATTGCTGAAGGCGCTCCAAACCAGCTCATGGAGTCTGCCTCCGCAGGGAACCTCGAGGACGCGTTCCTGAAGTTCGCGAGGAGAGTGAGCGCATGAACCTGAGGAGGACGCTCGCGATATCTCAGAAGGCTCTTAGGGCTTTGAAGCACGACAGGAGGACCCTTGGCTTTCTCGTCCTGATGCCTCTGTTCATGATCACCATCTTTGGATACACCTTTGGTGGGAACATCAAGGGAGTAAGCGTCTACATCGTAGACCTAGACCAGGGCTCGCCGAACGGCTCAGTGTCACAGGCGATCATCGACGACCTGACTTCAAGGGATGTGCTCGATGCCAAGGCGATCTACGGGCCTGAGGACGTCGGCGTGAACCCAATCGGGATTGCTCTGGACAAGGTGAAGAAGGCGGACATCTGGGCGGCGATAATCTTCGACACCAATTTCTCCAGGGATGTGATGGAGGCGCTAGACAACCTGCGATTGGGCATTCCCGCGATGCCTGTTAGCATCGCCGTGCACCTGGACGCCAGCAACCCGAACATAGCGCAGGCCGTCCTGACCGAGGTCCAGAAATCCTTACAGACGGTCCTGGTGAGAGACTACCATCTCCTGCCCCCAGCGGTTGTTCAGGAGCACAGGATCTACGGCGAGGGAGCGAGGTTCATCGACTTCTTCGCGCCTGGCGTCATGGGCCTCGCCGCGATGATGGTCACGTTCATGATATCCATAATATCGTTCGTTCACGAGCGATCGACCCACACGCTCGACAGGCTCCTGACGACCCCTGTCACCGAGGGCGAGATCGTCGGAGGCTACGCCTTGGCATTCGGGCTCGTGGCATTCATGCAGTCCACGGTGATCTTAGTTGGAGCTATCCTGCTGTTCCAAATCCAGATCGAAGGTAGCGCGCTTCTGGCGCTGTCGATTATCTTCCTGCTTGGTGTCGGCAGCCAGGGCCTCGGGTTCCTCCTTTCATCGAACGCCAGAACCGAGTTCCAGGCGGTCCAGTTCCTGCCCTTGATCCTGTTCCCATCGATACTCCTGGCCGGAGTGTTCTGGCCTCTCGAGGCCGTGCCTGCGCTCCTCAGGCCAGTGTCGTACTTCATCCCGCTCACATACGCTGTGGATGGGTGCAGGTCAGTCATGATCAGGGGCTGGGGCATAGAGCAGGTGTGGCCCCAGATGGCTGTGCTAGCAGTCTTCGCAGGGATAATGCTCCTCCTCAGCGCTTACAGCCTCAAGAAGAGAAGGTGAGCGAAGCTTGGACCTCAAGCCGAAGGTAGTGCTGGTCAGGGACGGTCACGAGATCACCATCAGGCAGCTCGAGGCGCTCGCCGCCCTGAACGAAAAGGGGAGTTTCAAGAGAGCGGCCGAACACCTCGGAATCGCAACCCCTGTATTATACAAATATGTCAAGGAGGTGGAGGAGAAGGCGGACTCGACCCTCCTCAGATCCACGAGCCGAGGGACGAAGCTGACAGAAGACGGGCTTGAGCTTCTGCGGCTGCTCAGATCTCGGGAGCTGAGGCTCGAGGACGATGCTATACTGCATGTCGCGGGCACGCTCGTGTCGGAAAGGTGCGTGCTCACTGCGGCATCCGCGGTCTCGGAGAAGGGCGCGCAGTGCAAGGTCACTATCTCGACGGACGAGGAGAACCTGCGGCTCATGGACGAGAGGAGAGTGGACTGCATCGTCCTGGACGACGCGATGTACGCCATGGATAGGTCACCGGAGTGCGACGGGACCGAGGTGGCCTCAGATGTGTTGCTGTACAAGGACAACGGCAAGAGGTTCGTGAGGCTGGCATTTGGAGCCCAACGCCTAGCCTTCAGATACCTCGAGCAGAAGCAGGTTCCGCACGAAATCGTACGCACTGTCTTCGAGCCAGCTCTGCTCGACCAGATTGAATACAGCTACTTCGTGAACAGAAGCCTTGTGCGCCGCGGCATTGTTCGCGCCTCAGGAGCGAAGGAGCAGAAGTGGTCCTCGCATTCCATCATGGCGGTCCCTTGCTCTGAGCACGGTGACCTCGAGGTCTTTTTGAGCGAGGTCAGGAGGGTTGGGCTTTACCCTAAAGGATAATGCTTAACCTTTTTCAGCAAAACCCTCAAATAGGACGCCCTCAGTGGGATGACTGGTGAGTCTTTTGGCGGAAGCTAAGGAACCCAACCCGGAATTCACAAGAAAGGTCATCGAGGCAGGAGGCAAGACAGTCAACCTCTGCTTCCAGTGTGGTACCTGCACGGGCAGCTGCCCATCGGGCAGACAGACTGCGTTCAGGGTCAGAAAGGTCGTGAGGAGGGCCCAGCTGGGCTTCGAGGAGGACGTGCTGCCCTCGGATGACCTGTGGCTGTGCACAACCTGTTTCACGTGCTACGAGCGGTGCCCGAGAGGCGTCGAGATCGTGGACATCATCATGGCGCTCAGGAACATGGCCGTCAGGAAGGGCTACATGGCGGAGCCGCACAGGAAGGTCGCTGAGCTCATCTCGAAGACGGGTCACCTCGTGTCGCTGAGGGACGAGGACAAGAACCTCAGGGAAAAGCTGGGACTCCAGGCCACTCCGCCAACGGTATTCTCGCACCCGAAGGCGCTCGAAGAGGTCAAGAAGATCGCGGCGCTGTGCGGGTTCGACAAGCTCGTCGCTACAGGGGGGAAGACGTAGATGGCGAAATACGGATTCTTCCTGGGATGCATCATGCCGCTCAGGTACCCAGGGATCGAGAGCGCTTCGAGAGAGGTCTTCGAGTCGCTGGGCGTGGAGCTTGTAGACATGCAGGGAGCTAGCTGCTGCCCGGCTCCAGGGGTCATGAGGTCTTTCGACCAGACGTATTGGATGGCCGTCGCGGCGAGGAACCTCGCGATCGCGGAGAAGATGGGCGTGGACATCGTGACCATCTGCAACGGCTGCTTCGACACGCTGTTCGAAGTCGCCTACAAGCTCAACCACGACCCCGACCAGCGGAAGAAGATCAACAGGATACTCAAGGACGCCACGGGGATGGAGTACAACGGGACCGTGAATGTCCGGCACTTCGTTGAGCTGCTCTACAGGGACGTTGGGGTCGAAGCCATAAGGGCTAAGGTGAAGGGAGGAAAGAACCTCAAGGCCGCGGTCCACTACGGCTGCCACTTCCTGAAGCCTAGCAACATCAAGAAGATAGACGACTCCGAGAGACCGCACGTGTTCGACGACATCGTCGAGGCTGCAGGCATGACGAGCGTCCCGTACAAGGACAAGGGCATGTGCTGCGGCGCTGGCGGAGGGGTCAGGGCGCGGACTCCAGATGTGGCGCTCAAGATGACAGAGGAGAACCTGGCCAACATGAAGAATGCTGGGGTCGATGTCATAGTCGACTGCTGCCCATTCTGCCACCTGCAATACGACGCAGGCCAAGTCGCACTCAAGGGCGAGTACTCGATACCCGTTCTGCACCTATCCCAGTTGCTCGGCTTGGCTTTCGGCCTACCGAAGGAGAAGCTGGGCCTCGAAGTGCACCAGGTCAAGGTAAACCTCTAGTCTATGTGAGAATTGAGGGACCCGGAGATGCACGCTGCGAAGCTAGTATCGATCACAGAGGCAAAGGACGTGCCTCCGGAGGTCCGGCCTTTTGTCGAGTTCAAGGCTGCTGTTGAGGGGCGAGAACTGGAGACTGCAGAGAAGGTGGCGGTCCTAGTGATAGGATCCACAACCTGCTATGTTCCCGTATTCCTCAAGAACCCGCCATCTATGCGTGAGCTGGAGAAATCTCTTGCCGCCCAGGATGCCGCGCTAACGGATGATTCGAGGGCTGCGCTTGATAGGCATCTGAAACGCTAGACAAAGTTCATTATGACAGGTGTAGTTGCGGACCTATATCAGAACCGCTGGGATGGCATCACCCAGGAGCGATAGGACATGGCCGACAAGTTCTACAAGTGTTTCGTGTGTGGCAAATCCTACAGGGACGAGGAGAGCGCTCGTGCCTGCCACAACGCACCGATCCAAGTCTACACGAAGAACGAGAAGGCCGGAAAACCGAGATTCTTGGGAAACGGGTAGACGCGCAGACCGATCCTGTCATTCCTTGGGCTGGCAGAGGCGATTGAGTTGACGATAGAGGAGCTGCACAGAGAGATCGACAAACGATGGAGCAACCACCTGAACGAGACCAGAAAGCTGCTCAGGCTGCCGAGCGTGTCGATGACGGGCGAGGGGATCGAGGAGAGCGCCGAGGCAGTCTCGGAGATGGTCGCGAGGCTTGGGGCGAAACCCAAGCTTTTCAGGGCGAACAAGGACAGCCACCCCCTTGTTGGAGGCTATCTGGATGTGGGCGCGAAGCACACTGGCCTTCTGTACGGGATGTACGATGTTCAACCGGTTGGGGATCTCGAAGAGTGGGAATATCCTCCCTTCGGCGCCACGATCGTGAACAAGAAACCCTACGGGGAGATACTTGTCAACAGAGGTGTCTACAACTCCAAGGGCGCGCTCGCGGGGATGCTCCTGGCAATCCAAACAATGGTCGACAGGGGCGAGATGCCGATCAACATTCATTTTCTGCTAGAGGGCGAGGAGGAGAAGGGCGGCCTGAGCCTGCCCAAGTACGTAGAGAAGAACAGATCGGTCTTCTCGAAGGCGGATTCCGCGTGGGGGTTCGATTACGGAGAGAATGCGAAAGGCGTCCCGCAAATAGCGCTCGGCATGAAAGGGTGCGTGTACTTCGAGCTCGAGGCAAAGGGCGGTCCAGAGGGAGGGCCGGTGGAGGGGGAGATCCACAGCAGCGAAGCCGTTTGGGTGCACTCGCCCGTGTGGACTCTGCTGCATGCCATTTCAACCCTCGTCGATGAGGGACAGAGGCCGGCAATCGATGGCATATGGGATGACGTCCAGCGTCCCACCAAGGAAGACTTGAAACTGACCAAGGAGCTGGCGGAGAAGTTCGACGTGAAGGAGTATGCTAAGGACATCGGGATCAAGAAGTTCAAGGCCGAGGGGAACAAAGAGGATATGCTGAAGAAGTACCTCTTTGAACCGTCCGTGAACATCGATGGGATCGTCGCTGGGTACATCGAGGAGGGCTCGAAGACTGTCCTGCCTCCGTCTGCGATGGTCAAGATAGACATCCGGACGGTCCCGAACATGACGATAGAGGGTACCAGGAAGAAGGTCATGGAGCACCTGCGAAGAAGAGGCTTCACGAGCATCAAGATGAGGAACTTCGAAGACTACCCATGGACGAAGGTTGCGGTCAGCGATACGACGTCCCAGGCGACGATCGAGGGGATGAGATATCACGGCAAGGAGCCCGAAGTTTGGCCACTCGTGGCTGGCTCCGCTCCATACTACCTGTTCGACCAGTACCTCAAGATCCCCTGGGGAGGAGTTGGGCTCGGATTTGGAAGCAAGGCGCACGCGCCCAACGAGTTCGCCGTTGTCAAGGGCATGAAGGACTTCGAGAAGAGCGTGATCACGGTCCTCTGGAAGTACGCGGAGCTCTCCTCGAAGAAGAGGTAGGAGCAAGGGCGCT
>Ga0315296_10001019_pt1 | contig 24765 bp, 24 predicted proteins | sample YL17G14_18_MG_FD_203921 | JGI IMG/M metagenome (GOLD analysis project Ga0315296, IMG submission 203921) | Sediment microbial communities from Yellowstone Lake, YNP, Wyoming, USA - YL17G14_18 | ecosystem: Environmental > Aquatic > Freshwater > Lake > Sediment | place: USA: Wyoming | collected... | reverse complement strand
TTTCTTTAGGTCCTTTAGCACGTCTGCTTCTGAGCCTATTTCTGTATTTACTAGCACGAATGCTGTGGGCATTTTAAGTCTCCTCACTTATTGTTTGTTGTTGTGCATTAAAATATTTTGCTGTGATGTGCGGTTTGTGTGCGTGCGTGCAACGGTGCTAGACCCCTCTATTTGGAGCCAAATAGAAGCTGGTTGGTTTTGTTCTTGAGGGTTGTGGTGGTGTTTGAGTTTGGGTGCTCAGGGGTTGTTGTGAGGTGGAAGTGACCAGATGTGTTGTTTGATTGGTTGCATTGCCAGCAAAGTTGCCTTTAATGTGTTGGATGAGTATGAGAGGGGAGGGGTGGAGGGGATGTTTGTAATTCAATATTGTTAAATCTTCCGGAGATTTTTAACCAACTGGATAAAGGCTATATAAACGTGATGTGTATTGCTTCACTAAGGTAATCAACGGGATTGTTATGTACGAGTTTGATACAATAATAATTGAAGATGAGAGCGGTGGATACGTGGCTTTCGTGCCAGCATTACCGGGCTGTCACACGCAAGGGGATACGTTGCAGGAGCTTATGGAGAACGTGAAAGAAGCTGTTGAGCTTTACTTGGAAACTTTGACTGAAGAGGAGAAGAAAGAGCTTCTGCGGCAGAGGGTTGTTGGGATACAGAAAGTGAAGGCGCTTGCCTAAGATTAAACCGTTACTTCTCAAGGGATCATTAAAGTCCTCGAGAAAACTGGTTTCAGAATCGTTCGTCAAAAAGGCTCCCACGTCATTATGATGAATGAAAAGGGAGTACGTGTAGTAATTCCAGTCCATCCGGGGAAAGATGTCAAGCCAGGTTTGGTCAGGGCGATAATAAAGGAGGCAGGGCTGAGGAGAGAAGACTTTTTTAAGCTTCTAAAAGGGACATAATTTTCTCTGCACTTTAATCATTTCCAACCATTTTTATTTCAAAAAGAGGATTTGCAATGTCGGGACAGCATTATCTCAAAAAAGTTCCAACATTAGTTAAGCAAAGAAGCGTGCACGCACACACACGCACACAAACTGCTCCATAGTAATAGAAGTTTCTTGCGCAAGTTTTATTTTTGAACCGAAATTTATAAGATTAGGAGAAAGATGGAACTGTTAAGGAAAACTGTTTCTGCAATAATGCTGACACTATTGTTAACAAGCATGTTAACGTTGGCGTTTAGCTTTCAGCCAATATTTAATTCTAAAGCACATGCGAATTCTGCAGCAACAAGAGTAGAGAAGGCTGTCGATTTTCATGTTTTAAGCCAGTTTGATTCACATTTGAATCTTTGTCGTGAAGCACCAGAGGTTGCACCAAATCAATATTGGCTTGTCTCCGATAATTTGTGGGCTTTTAGAGCCTTGAAAATGGCGAATGAATTAGGCTTATCAAATGCTGTGGAAGCTGGAAGAGTTGCCAATTTAATCGAGGCAAAGCTTAAGGAAAAGGCGAATATTCATAATTTGCCAACAGATCCCAATGGATTTCCAATAAGTTTTATGCATGAAGCTGTAATAGGCGACAGTATACCGACACCAAATCGTACATGCAATCAAATACCATTACAAAGCAATAATTACACTGTTGGAACTGAGATTTGTAATGGAACAATTATGTCTGATTGGCAGGAATATGCTGATAGACTATTATACATGGCTCTTTCATTTCATTGGCAGGCAAATGATACAGCTGCAGACTACTACTTCGAGCTTGCTAAGGCAATGTGGGATGGAATAGGCATAAATGACACAGCGACAAAAGAGGATGGCTTCTTTACCACGTTTAAACTTGCGCTACTTCTTTTCACGTCAAAAATTCTTGGAGAAAAGTTGCCATTCGAGCTCGAACTTGTTAGTAGAATATGGAGTCTGCAAAGAGAAACAGATGGTGGAGTAATAACTAATTACTTTTCAAATGGGACGTCTTATGGAGACGCGAACACAGAAACGACGTCACTTGTGATTATCGCCATTCTTGCAACCCAAAGGTCAAGGTTAGGAACCTTTGCGTTTTATTATCCATGGTATGGGACACCCTACGTGTCTGGAGATTGGCGTCACTGGGATCACATAACGGACCATCCGCTCTTGGGTTTTTACGACTCTAACAATGAAACTTTGATTAAAGAACATATCAGCATGGCTAAGGAAGCGGGTATTGACGGTTTCATAGTTTCATGGTGGGGCATAGGCTCCTTTGAAGATAACGCCTCATTGCACATCAAAAATGTCTGTGAAGAAAACAATTTCAAATTCACATTCTACTACGAGAACACGTCAAGTGTAAACCAGACGATAAATGACCTTGTGTATATCTTGAACAAATATGCTAATAGTAGCGATTGGTACAAAATAGACGACAGACCAGTAGTTTACATATATGGCAAAGCACGTAACGGCCTAATACCACAAGCATGGAAGCTATACGGCGAATACATAAACCAAAGTAAAAGCATCCAGGAATATTGGATGTTGTCTGAAGATGTTAGAAAACCGCCGAGATACGGAATTTTCCCAATACACCCAAAAAATGAAACTGGAATAGGATACATTGAAAGCGCGAATCCCATTTTCCTCCAACCAAATAAAACATACAGTCTAAAGGCGGGCATATCAGACATAAGAAATGATTGCCCTAACTATTCCGATGTCGGTTTCAGGATAAAAATCAGAAATGAAACTGAGGATTGGAAGACATTAAACGAGTCAATAGTTAATTTTGATGATGGTTGGCTTGACTTAAGTTTTAATGTATCGAATTACGCAGGACAAAATGTGTCAATAATGGTTGAGTCTTACAAGGGAGGTGTAAAAAGTTGGTGCAGTGAATGGGCGGCCATCGACTACTTCTACATTGAAGATTCTAAAAAAGGTGAAATCGTTAGCCCAGAGCCCTTTTTCGACAACGGCTGGAAAAACGTGATTGATGAGTTAAGGAAAAGAGATTTTAACCCCTATTTTATCGTGGATTTTACAGGCTATCAAGACAAAATTCAAGACTTCGCGGAGTATTTTCTAAATTTTACCGATGGCATACATTATTACAGTCCCGTGGACATCTCAAAGCATCTTTCAGCAGTCTTTCATGTCTACAATCAAGCTTCCGAAATAGCACATTCAAAAAACAAGACGTTTGTGGCCACTGTGATGCCTGGATACAACGATACCAACAAACCAGAATCTGTTGTGGATAGGCAGAACGGTACTTACTACACTTTGTTTTGGTCAATAGCGAAGGCATGTTTCCCAGACGGTTATGCGATTACCTCGTTTAATGAATGGCATGAAGGAACAGAAATAGAACCAAGCTTAGAGTATGGGTATCAGTATATCAACCTAACAAGGACTACGCCAACCATATGGACTGTAGACGATGATGAGCCAGCAGACTTCCGCATAATACAAGAAGCCATAAACACCGCAAGTCTAGGAGACATCGTGTACGTACGCAACGGAACATATTACGAAAACATAATTGCAAATAAGACGATTCTGCTCATCGGGGAAAGCAGAGATGCAACAGTTGTCGATGGAGAAGGATCTGGCCCTGTAATTGTTGTCAGCTCAAATAACACGATTATAAAAAGATTTACCATACGCAATAGTGGTGATAACCGAGATAGCGAATGGCCCTGCGGCATATGGCTTAACAACACCAGTGAATGTGGCTTACTAAGCAACCGCATAACGAATAACACGTTGGGCGTCTGGTTAGAAAAGTCTGCTAATAACACCATAACTCGAAACTATATCAGCGCAAACCACATGCGCGGGATTGCTCTTGTTGATTGTGCCGATAACACAATATTTGAAAATAACGTAGCAAACAACAGCGAGGGCACTTTTCTCTACTGTTCATCTAACAATAGCCTCAGAAACAATGTCATGTTGCGAAACACATACAACTTTGGGGTTTTTGGCGAAACTCTTGATCATTTTGTTCAGGACATAGATACTTCCAACACCGTTGATGGCAAACCCGTCTATTATTGGATCAACTACTCTGATAAGCGAGTCCCACTAAATGCGGGATACGTCGCAATTGTAAACTCGATAAACATAACGGTTGAGGAGCTTACCCTAACACATAACCTTCAAGGAGTCCTAATCGCTTACTCAACAAATTCAAAAATAGGTAATAACAAACTCGCAAACAATGTATATGGCGTCAGTCTCGTTGACTCGGCTACTAACGTAATAGTTGAAAACAAAATGGCAAACAACGAATATGGCGCTGGTCTCCGATATTCCCGTAACAACATTCTTTCTGAAAACAGCATAACAAACAATGGACGTGGCGTCATTCTCATTTACTCAGCTAATAATAATACAATAACTAAAAATGATATAGTAGCAAACTATCATTGTGGCATCGACTTAACTGACTCGCGTTACAACGTCATTATGCGAAACAACATTACGGCGAACTCTAATGGCGTCTGGCTCGATTCATCGTGTGACAATGGAATTTATCACAACAACTTTGTCGACAATCTCCAGCAAGTGAATATGGGTGATAAATCTACGAATAATTGGGATGATGACTATCCTTCGGGCGGAAACTACTGGAGCGACTATGTTGGTAATGACAAATATAGTGGGCAACATCAAAATGAGACTGACAGTGACGGGATAGGCGATGCGCCTCGTGTTCTAGCCGCAAATAATACGGATAAGTACCCTCTAATGGCATCTACTACGACGTTCGCCGTCATTTTTTGGGATGGATACAAGTATGAAATTGAAATTGTGAGCAATTCAACAGTCACAAACTTTCAATTTAACATGTCCCTGATACCTGAGTACCCATCGACCATAAGTTTTAGTGTAATCGGACCTAAACATGCAGGAGCCTTCTGCAGAATAATCATCCCAAACATAATTGTCCAAGGTTTTTGGAATGACAAGTGTATGGTGCTCTTAAACGGTGAGCCCTGGCCTTTCAAAAACTGGACAGACCCAACAAACACGTACATATACATCAACTACACCCACTCAGACCACGAAATAACAATAATCCCAGAATTCCCATCAACCATAATTCTACCAGTGCTCATGCTAACCACTTTAATCGCAACCGTTCTCTTGAAGAAAAAGAGAAAAACAAAACCCCAACTTCCCTAAATTTTCCCGTGTGCTCTTTCTGTTATGAGGCTTATGCTTTTTGCGTATTCCATAAATGCTTGGCGCAGAACCTCGCTTTCTCCTATGCCCAAGCTTTCAGCAATTCTCTTGAGCAGAACGTTCAGCTCAGCTTCAAGCGAAAGTAAGCAATTTGTGTGTGTGTGGGGGTAAAGTTTTATCCAACAGTAAAATCATAAAAAGCCAACTGTGTTGAGTTCACTCGGTGATATATATATGGAGCTAAGTATTGAGGTTGAGGGGTATATACAAGATTTAGTGCCAAAAATATTCTCTTGGGATAAGATAAAGGCTTTTGGAAAAAGAATCGGTGTACAAACAGCTGATATAGAAAATCTAAATACTAAGAGAACAGCAGTTGAAACAATATTAAATAAGGCTCCAAGAGACACAGCTGAAAATATAATTTTTACCTTAATTGACATGGCCAAAAAAGCGAATTGGGATACAGATAAATCAGAGCAGATTCTCTCTGAGATAAATCCAATTTTGGAAAGGACTATGAACTGCAGGGTGGACGAGAAAGGTATTGTTAATTTGATATTTCCTTTGATAAAGGAAGAACAGAGTTTGATTGTGAGTGAACTAAACAAGATAGGTTTTGCCAGAACAGGTAGTTTCTACGAGCAAGCTACTATTACTTACAAAAGTAGTCCCAAAGGTTCACTTAGTCTTCTAAGGTCTGCAGTTGAAGCACTTGTCGAGGAAATTCTTTTGTCAAAGTCTATTAGGTTATTGACTAATTTCAAAGATAGATTATCTCAGATTTCAGACCTGAATCTTTTGAGAATACTATCTACAACGGAATGTACACAATGTCATTACAGAAAATTCGACCATGAACTTAACCATGCCTACAATCTATTTGGATTGTTATCTCACTACGGGAGTCACATGGAATTGGTTGATGATGCTTTGGCCAATTTCCTATATACTTCCACTTCTGCATTCTTATGGTTCTTAACGAATAGATACAAGAGTTTATTCGGAACGTGAAATTCACTCTTTCTATTCTGAAGATGCCAACAACGTGGTTTGTTGTTGTTGGATAAAACTTTACCCCCAAACCCAAACCTATAAGCACGCTAAATCTTAAAGGAAGCATTCTCTATAGCATATCTTGTAACCCATGCCAAACAAGACAACACACCTATCCCTCTTTCTATACAATCTCATACTAGTGCTCTTCTTCTTTGAACTGCACCAGTTGAAAGTCGAAGGAATTCATTCAGCATTCTTCTTGTTCTCATCAAATAGTCTAAGAAAACATAGTCTGCTTCTGTTCTTACTCTCCAAGTTACATATACTGGGCTTACAAGTCCAACATCTAAGTCCTTCAGGAAAAAAACTGCCCCTTCCCAGATTACATAAGGGTTGTAGACTAACCACCCTTTCTTGAGCACTTTGTAGTTGCTCAAGTCATCAATTGCCACTTTTTTGTGAAACCTGCTCTTCTGAGGAATCAAACCATGGTTTTTTGTTAGGGAGAGCACAAGTGGCTTCTCATGGGGTTCAGTCTGTCCAGCTCTCAGTTCTGTTTCTTCAAAGATGTCTTTGAATCTGACTACTTGCCAGTCACTTGGTATCTTGCCAAGTTGTGTTTCTTTCAAGTCACTCTCCTTGTAAAAACCCATCTACTCACCAGACATCTGGGTTATTTCATGGAGATACTTCTCTAACTTGTCAGCAACCACTTGTCTTTCTTTCTCTAGCTGCTTCAGCTCAGCATATTCTTTAGCAATGTCAATTTGCTCTCCCTTCTCTACTGGCATAACAAACAATGTGACATTCAGATTGTAGTCATTATCTACAATCTCCTTGGTGTCTACAGCCTTGGAGAAACCTTCTGCAAGGGAGAATTTCTGGTATGCTTCTTTAATCTTTGCTATGTTTTCTTTTGAAAGTGAATTCAGTCTTCTAACTGAAGGATGAGGGATGAACTCATTGGAAGCATTGATGAAGAGTATCTTGCCTTTCCTATCCTCTGGCTTGTTCTCATTGAAAATGATTATGGCTCCTTGAGCTATAGTGTTGTAGAACAGCTTTTCTGGCAATAGAATGACACTTTCAACCAAGTCCTTGTCAACCACTTTGCTTCTGACTGCCTTTTCTGCTCCACCTCTGAACAAGCAGCCATTGTCCACAATCAATGCAACTCTTCCATTCTGCTTGGCTGAAGCCAACATGTGCTGAACCCAAGCCCAATCAGCACTGCTCTGAGTGGCAAAGCCATAACTGAACCTCTCCCTAAGGTCAGACTTCTTGAGCCTCTCTTCCCCATACCCATCTTGGTTCCAAGGAACATTAGCAATCACAACATCAAACTGCTTCAGATTCCCATTCTCTCTGAACCTTGGATAATCCAAAGTGTCTCCATTAGCCAAGTTAGCATTCTTTATCTCATGCAAGAGCAGATTCATCTGGCCAACAGCATAAATCTCTGGACTCCTCTCTTGCCCAAACAGAAACAGCCTTCTGGTCTCTTCCACTCCATACTTCTCAGCAACATGCAAATAGGAAACAATGAGCATTCCACCAGAGCCACAGCAAGGGTCATACACACTCTCACTGGGCTTAGGGTCTAAAACCTCAACCATCAACTTGATGACTTCTCTGGGAGTGTAAATCTCTCCTTCCTTAGCCTTGTCTGGAGCAAACTTCATCAGAATATGCTCATAGGCATCTCCAAGAACATCTGGAGAAACCTCTTCCCCACCAAGATTATACTTGTCAAAAAGCTCAACAAGCTGCCTCAACAATTCCCTGTTCTCTTGGTTTCTGGCAAACTCCAAAAAGTCAACTCTGTTAATCACTCCCTGCAGCTGGCTGTTCAGCTTTGCAGTCTCACCAATACCAGTAGCAAGGTTCTGAGGCAGACTGTTCACATCCTTGGTTACTTCATCCCAGAGAAACTGCTTGGGAATGTCCACACTGTGGTAGTCTTTTCTCTCTGCTTCCTTGTCAGCTTCTTCCTCTGCCCATCCACTTTCCTTCACAAGCCTATTCTTGACTTCAGCCTTCTCCACTTTCCAAAGGTCATTTAGCCTCTTCAGAAAAAGCAATACAAGAATGAACTTGTAGTCCACTGCAGTCCTAATCAAATCTGCAGCTCTGTCAACAAGACTGTTCAGTTCATCCCTCGTCACTTTCTTTGGAGATAATGAACTCTGAACCATTGAAACCACTCTGCCACTCAAGTTGTCTGGCTACATATTTATCACTTGTACGAGTTTTCGATATTTTGTGGTGGTCATGCCTAGATTGCTCTAATGATAGTCAAACGAAGAAAACGTGAGATTCGCATGCCTGTAGAATCAACAAACATGGCTGTGGTGTTGTGGGATTCTCCCTACTTTGATAACTACTTCAAGTATGACCGTAGTTTTGAAACGATACAGGATGCTTTGAAATATAGCGAAACAGAATTTGATTGGTGGAAGAGTTGATAGCACGCGCTAGGAAAGCGCGGTTTTGAGGAAATCAGCCAAATCCATAGTCTCGATTTCTGAACCGCAATGCTCACAGACTTTCAATTTGTCTATGCTCGCAGTTTTATCAATCTTCAATTTTCCACCACAATGTGGACAACGATAAACCGCTACAACTCCGCCGTCCTTCAGCTGACGGAGTAAGCTGTTCAAATCAACAGATACCTCGGTCCTTTTGATTCTAATCTCTTTGCCTCTGCCTCTCGTTTTGCCAGCCTCTTCGTACATACCGCATTTTTCATAGATTTCGGCTGCCTTCTCAAAGTTTCCTGACGTTATCAGATTCGGGACTACCATAAGTCTGACATGTTTCTGAAGCTTTTCCCAGAGCAGATTTCCTGCTGGACTTCCGTCTAACTCCCCTATCGGAGCAAAATTGACTTGGAATTGCCCTTTACCTGCACTGAAACCTTGATCCAGCAAAGCTCGCCTTACCAAGAATGGCATCTTACTTGGTGCCAGAGCTTCCGAAATGCCCACGTCCTTAGGCGATACCTGCTTTTCGAGTTGATTTGCGAAATCTTCCAGGCACTGCTTGGAACAAACGTACCACCTATCAAGTATTACTTCATCAGGGCTCCAAATTTTGAAGAGGTAGATCGCGCATTTGTCGCAAATCTCTTTGTGGCAATTCCTGCAACGCATTGCGTTGAGCATGATGGCTCTATGTCCACAATTCGGGCATTTACCCATAAACGCTCCCCAAGTCCTTCACTGTTTGAACTAGAGCGCAGAATCATTTAAAGCATTTTACATTAGACGACTATTGTTAAGATTCAATGGAGAGATTACGAAAACCAACTCCTTGGAAAGACTTAATCGGTTCGACAACATCATAGAAAAAGGGCAAACTGAAATGAAAGTTGAAGAGTCAACTAGAAGGCTAGCTTTCATAAAGTATCTGTACAATATGGCAGTTGAGCAATCTATGAAATCGGAGCCCACTTGTGTTTCCTCGGTTCTGACGTTCCACGACTCGATTGAGCTTTTCTTAGAACTCGCCTCTGAGCATTTGGACATAGGCAAAAGTGGAGTAGATTTCATGGAGTATTGGAAACTATTGAAACAAAAACTGAAGGGCGATGGACTCACTCAGAAGGAGTCCATTCGGCAATTGAACACTGCAAGAGTTGGTCTAAAGCATTCAGGAATTTTTCCCTCCAAACTAGCAATTGAAGGCTTTAGGGCAAGTGTAACAAACTTCTTTGAAGAGAATACTCCAACGGTGTTTGATGTCAAATTCGCTGATATATCTTTGATCGAACTTGTTAGATGCCAAGCCGCGAAAGACAGCCTTAAAGAAGCCGAAGAAAATCTGAAAGGTAAAAGAATAGAAGATTCCCTCGACAATGCTGCTTTAGCATTTGCCCAACTTGTTGACGACTATGAAAGCAGAAAGACGGATGAATTTGGGCGTTCTCCATTTTTCTTTGGTGAGAGCATGTTTCCTTTAGATGGTTCCTTTATTGCGGGAGACTTTGGAGGTTTCATTGAGAAGGTAAAGGAATCGTTAACAGTTCTTAGGGACGCCGTTAAGATTCTCAGCCTAGGTTTGGACTATCGGAGATATGCCAGATTTCGATTGCTTACACCTATCGTTCTAAGAGTAATTGGTGGGAAATACGTAATCCAGAGGATTCAACGCGGTTCAAGGGGCAATCCAACCACAGAAGATGTCCGCTTTTGCGTGGACTTTGTTATCGAGAGTGCTATTATCCTTCAAGAATTCGATTTTGAAGTAGAACACGGTAAGCACCCAACTCTAGGCGGATTGAAGTAAACTCATTCTACGATATTCCTCTATTGCAAATGATGTCTCTTTTACCGCTCAAACTAGTTAACAAGCTGTCAATGGTGTGCTATCCATTCTAACTAGTGGAATGCATTTTCTCTCCGAGTCGCTCTTGTTTTCTCTCATAAAAACGCTTCTTACTTGCTGTTTTGACTGCATCTTCCAAGTCTTGAAAGACTTCTTCATCTACAAGCTTGCCTTGAATTGGAATTATGCGATCATCGAATTGAGAAAGAGCTAAAGTACCAAGATTTTGAATGACTTCTTTTGGATTCGGATTAACTACGATCAGAATACTACGATCAACTTTTTCAAGATTTGCCAGAATTGCATTGTTTACAGGATCATCCCTAAATGAATACCCAACTGCAACCAACTTGATCCATTTTTGTCCTCTAAAAACCTCATAAAAATCATAATAAGGATATTTTAGAATTGGTTTTTCTTTAGTAGGGTAAATCACCATTTTTTCTTGAATTCTTACGGGTATGTCGGACTTTTCGGGATCCTCGATCGTTTTGAATATGTTATTCTCATATTTATATTCATAAATCGAACCATGAAGCTTTATCAACCATCTTTCGTTTTCCTTCAAATAAGTCGTCAAATCCATCTCTTTTATAGTAGGATCCCCCTTTACCATACGAAATCCGTCAGCATAGTTTCGCCTTTTGATTCGGTGATATGATTCGACAATCATGTCATAATTAGTTGTGACTATCGTATCGCCTATACCCACCTGATATGCTAATTTCCTTCCTGCTTCTCGATTCTCTTCTAATACACGTTCCTCTTGCTGTTTGTTCAGTATGTTCAGGAGTCTATCATACACCGATTCAATTTCAGTAATAGATTCTCGCTTCATTTTGCACTCATTATATATAAAATCATTAAAAAGTAGCAACATCCCTTCTAAATCAGCACGCACGGAATCATGGAGAGGCTGAATTTCCAACAAGTCCTTACAAACAAAAGCAGTAAATGCACCACTTTCTTGGATTGCTTTGGGAAGATTTGTCAACCCTTCTACAATTGTGTAAATAGCCTCGAAATCAGGAGTCATGTGGAATCTATTTAAAGCAGAAATAATTCGTTCGACTGTATCAGCATACCCTTTTGCCTGCATCATTTGGATTAGATCGCTGCTCATCTCTTGAAGGGTTTTTATTCCGAAAGTCTTGGATGCCCCTGCACCAAGGAAAAGCATCACAAACACCTATAAAATAATAACAAGTTGTAGCCTTTAAATCATTTTACATTAGTCCACTATTGTAGAATAGCATGGAAATATGGAAATGAAGCGAACAGTTCCAGAGTAAAGTCACGTACTATTATCCTCCTCGCTCGGGGAAATTGGCGTTCGTTCGGATGTTTGGTTTAGCGCGCTACTTTCGGGTCTTTGTGTTTCTGTGCCATGTTATCAAATCAATGACAAGCTTTAAACCTTCTTTGACATATTAAATCTAAATTGGTGAATAGATTGAATTCAATCCAAAGTGCTGGAACATACAAAAAAGATGAGATGGTGAAAAAGGAAATGCGTAAGCTTCTTGCAGCAAATCCAGATGGAATTGGCTCAGAGGAATTTGTTGGAAAAATCAGGGCGACAACTAAGGTTAGTCGTGGAAAGATTTTCTCTATGATAAAGAAATATGAACAACTCGGCATTATGAAGACGCAAAGAAACATCGAGGACAAACGTCGCGCAACTTATTTCCCAAATTTGCAGAAAGTGAAGACTGAACAAAGATTCTGGGAAGGCATGGAATTCATTCAAGCCCTACTATCAGAGCCTAAAACAGAATTTGCAGAATCCGAAACAAAATCGTCTGGAATCCGTATTAATGTCAGTATCTTTACGAATTGGGGTGGAAAGCTACCACAGAGCTTGGAGGATCAAGTAAAAAGCATAGCCAATCAATTTTCTTCTAGCTATGATACGCTGTTAGGTAAGAACATGAAGCTCAGATCATCTACAAAACTCGCCTTCATAATAACAATGGAATCATAACGGGGATGTTAAGCCATGACTGAAAAAAATCCAAAAACCTTCAGAGAAACTCCATTATCCGATGACGCCAGGCAAAGTATTGTGAGTGTTCTGAAGGAAGAAGGTTTTAGTGAAGAGCAGTTGGATGCAATGTCTTCTGAGAAGGTTTGGAAGCTTTACATAGACAGTCTCAGTGAGACTATGTCCAGCGAAATTTCCGAAATGGCCAGAGCTTTTGAAAGAAACCCGCAACTCGCATCAACGTTCAATCCGCTGATTAAGAGAATGAATCGGCAATTAGAGGATTTAGTAGATTCCTTGGAAAAAGAGCTTGATAAGAAGAAGGAAAAGAGAGAGGACGAGCCATGAGTGGAGTTAAAAAGTGTCCTAAATGTGGTGGAGAAATGGAGATAGGGTATCTTAGAGATGCTCCTTGGTGGAGAAAGGGAACCAGCTTGTTGCAGATGGGGTTTGGTCCTAGAGTTTTTGCGCACAAGTGCATGAATTGCGGTTACATAGAGCTCTATGCGGAAAAAAAGGAAGGTGTTACGCCATGAGTGAGAAGGAAAGTCGCGAATTGCCCTTGTATCACAGAGGACTTATCATGGGATTGCTCCTAGGTATCATCGGAAATCTTTTTGTCTCATACTTGATCAAAATTTTGGACTTCTTGGGAGTGCGGTCTTGGGGATGGATAATGGCAACAGTCGTGTCTTTCGCAGGGATTTTGATTCTTGTGTGGCTAATGAATGGAGAAATCAAAAAACTGTCTGGAAAGAAGGAAGGTGTTGAGCCTTGAAAGAAGAAAAATACGCATTTGAGCAAGTTTACGATATGTTTGATGGACGATTGCCTGATGAGCTTAGAACCCATAGGCTTAGTGATTATCTAAGAAAACCTCTTGCTCAAGCATTAACCAAAATGCCAAAAAGAATTGTTGAGTATCAACTTGGCATCAATGTATGTCCTCATCTTGAAGGAAACAAGTGTCGAATTTATCTTAATCGCCCTTTAGCTTGCCAAAGTTATCCGTTTGAAATTGAAGATGTTGAGCCTTTGAGGGTTTATTTAGAAGAGAATTGTCGTTGGATTAAAGAATCTATCAGAACGCGGAGCTTACAAGGGCTCAAAGAGAGGGTATTATATTCAGTGAGAGAATTCTTTCGCCAAAGGAATTGGAAGCAAGCTACAAACTCTACAAATATGCTACAAAATTCCGTAAATCTAAAAATTTATGGATTTTCGATCTAAAGAAAAGGATGTGGGGAAAAGGCGTTTCAAAGGCAGAGTGGCGACGAATGCGCCGTACATAAATCATTCGGAGCCTTCCAATTCCCCTCTTTTTTCTGTTGTTTGAAGCTTTCAGGCGTTAAGAGGAGGGAGTAAATATGGAAATTAGAATCCGCATAATCCCTGAGAACGAAACAGAAATAGAGCTTTTAATCCTCGGCTCTATGTACGTCTCACATTGGGCGCCGTGGATTTGCTGCTTCTAGGTGATTGCCATGGACAGCTTTCTTATTCCTCTTTTTTCTGTTCTCTTCTCAATAATACTTTATCCATTCCTCATACTCTACGTTATCGTGATTGCGGAGGTAGGGATCTTCACATGGTTGATACTTGCAGCGATGCTTAGCCCATACGTTGCCTTGTGGTATTACGTTGTCAGAAGGCGCATGCTCAGCGAGCTTAAGGTTTTTCTTGATAGTAAGCCTCATGTGTGGAACATAGAGAAAGCTCTCGCTGAGTATGAAGACCTGCTTAAGAAAAAGAAAGCGGTTGCGTGACGCTATTCTATGACGCTTGTTCACCCGATAGTGTGTGATGTGAACATTGCTTTAAAGAAGCTGGATGCGACACTTCGAAACGCTAGAGTAACCGTGAAAGTGGGGCGATGACAAACTAATAGATTCAGGTTTGGAACTCTTGTTCAAACTTTTCTGGATACCATCGTTTTTCATGCAAGATTTAGCAGGATTGCTAGTGGAGCGACTGGGTTTTGCTATCGTTTTGACTACTTACCCGAGAGCTTGAGAATTTTGAGCTTATTCGCCTGCACTTGGGGAGAAGACAGGTTCAAATATCGGTTTGACGTTTCTAGATTATTGCCTCTTCTAAACTCTGCGCAATTGGAATGATGTTCTTGTAATTGTCTTGTCTGAGAGCATCTGTTAAACTGGCGTTCCTCTTTCTTGGTAATATTCCCTTTAAGAGCGTTCTTTCTGCATTGCAAGACTGCATTATCACAGTGTTTTGCTTTTTTCTTCTAAGCTTGATGGTTTTCTGTCCAGACTTATCATTTAAAGACTTCTTCACCATAAACAGAGAAATGAAAGCTGGCTTCGTGGTAACTTGTTTCTGAGAACTCTGTTTGAATTCGGCAACCATGCTTAAAATGACTTAACTGCCTACGATGTTTTGGATAGTGTAGTCTCCAACTTCGAGTGGGTAATAGCTTAGTAGGCTTTCGTATGCTGGGTCTGCTTCAACTTCTTTCATTGTGTCGTCTACTGCTTGCTTTATTGTTTGATTTGCAGTGATTATGTGTTGGAGTAAACGTGTGGTTGCTGTGTCTGTGTGGGATGCTGATACTGATGCATTCCAGCCTATGTAGGCTTTGGAGCCTTTTTCCATGAATGCTTCCGCCATCTGAGCGTATTTCAAGCTGTCGCAGCCCATGGCGATGATTACGGTCTTGTCGAATGCTCCTTTCATGTCGTGCTTGATGAAGTTCGGGTGTATGCCGAAGTACAATATTCCCTTTTCTACATCCTCATCAGTGTAGGCGACGGAAAGTAGGCTATCTGCCAGTTGTTCGCTGATGTATTGCGTTTTGCTGTAGGTCTGGGAAGTGAATAGAACAACGGGGCCTTCTGCTTGGTTCCGCAAGGCAGAGTGTACCCTCAAGATTACTATCTTGTATCCGTGTGTGGCTAGGTTTCTGTAGAGTTCCACGGTCACTTTTTTGCCGCTGAAGTAATCGACCGTGTAACCAGACTTTGTAAGTATGCTCGCAGCCGTTTCTATGAAGGTTTGATTGGGAGATGTTAAGCTCAGATGGTCAACTATCGTAGCTTTGAGTTGGGAGTTCGGGTTTTCGGGTTTAAATTGCGAGTCTGGTTCGATGACGTTTTGTTCTGAAGATTTGTGTAAAGATTGATTTGAAGATTGGTTCATAAGGGAATAGGCAAAGTAGGCTGAAAGGATAACTATGAGCAGGATGAAGACTAGAAATATGGCTGTGGCTATTCGTCTTTCACGGTTTTTTATGGCTCTGATTTCAACCTTGGTTCCGACACGTTTCTTTTCGGTCTTCATGTGTGAGACCTTTAATCTTTAATATATAAAGAAAAAGGGGAAATAAAGGTGTAGAGTGGAATGGTGTTCATTGCTTCTCTTTTCTACGCTTAACCCGCTTGACACAGACGGCCGCTGCAACTGTTGCGACTATGATTGTTGAGGCTAAACCAATGTAGGGAGCCGAGAGAGCAAGCTTATCAACAGGAACTACCACGCCGCCGACGCCGACCACGCCGACGGTGGTGGTGACGGTTCCGTCTGTTGTTGTTACGGGGGCTGCTTGTGGTGTAGGCGGTGATGGATCCACGAGTATTACGTCTGTGAGATTTATGGTGGACGTTCCGGGGGCTATGCAGTGAAATGTCACATTAGCAAGGTTTCCATTGCCGCTTACTGTTTGTCCGCTATTGAGCACGCAGGCAGAGAAGCTTACTATCCCTTTTGTGTTGTTAATCGTCCCGGGGAGCCAGGTTGTTGTTCCGTCAGCTTTGAGGAATTGGTCTTCTTGAAAGTTAAGACACTCTAGGAAATGTGGGTCGAAGGTTAAGCCCGCTTGCCATCCTGCAATGTTTGTAGCGCCGCTGACAGCTATGTATATTGTGAAATTCTGACCCTTATTAACAGATTCTACTGAAGGATTTATGTAGACGTTTGCTGTAGACGAGGCGTTGGTTGTTGTTTTCTGCGCGATGAAGAGCATCGTCAACGCGAGCAAGGTGCACAGAAGGATTATTAACACTGATTTCTTGTTCAACTTGTCTTCCTCCCTCATGGATCCCTGTAACCCCACGAAATGCCCAATATGTTTAAGTCAGCTAAGTCTATTCTGTCGCTTCTGTCTAGGTCAGCGCGCGGTTCCCAACCTACTTGGCACCAAACCCTGAACCAACCTACCACAACCATATAGAGGTCTAGTACGTCGACTCTTTCGTCTTGGTTAATGTCACCTATTCTGAATGGAGATATTATGTTGGGATAATCATCTCTATTCGGAGGTGAACTTGCATAATCAGAGAGCGGGCTCCAATAGTTCCCTTTATAAAGCGGCGGCCACCGCGGCAGCAAGGAATCGTCCCAATAGTTAAACAGGGTAGTAATGATGTTAACGTGCGACAGCCCGTTAAGTGTGAAGAAGTTGTAGATGATTCTGTTGTTTGTGCAATCAGTGTTAAGTACAATTCCATAGACAGCGTTATATTGAATGTTGTTGCCTCTGATAAAATTCCATTGTTGGTTGGCGTCGATGACAATTCCTTGGTTGTTAGTCTCTATTGTATTGCAAGCTATAAGGTTGTTACTAGAGGCTATCTGAACACCGACATCATTATTGGTTATGTCGTTTCCCCATATCTGGACGTTCGTTGTCCCAGCGTCGATTTCAATACCGCAGCCTCCCGGAGCGTTTGCATTTTGTATTATGAAACCATAAATAAGTACATTCGAAGCGGTTACTCTTATGACAGGCTGATTTGCTACTGTAGTGGATATAGTTATAAGCCCTGACCTGACACGCCCAATGATTCTCAAAGAATTCGTGTTTACTACGATTGGAAAAGTCTCTCCAGTACCAGTGTAATTATTGTCAACATGTATTTCGTCCCAGGCACCAGGAGTCGCAGCAATAATGGCAGCCGTAATCGTCGGATATAATATGCTAGGAACTGGGAGCACGACCTCGGGGGATGCGCGTGCAACTTTAGGTCCTCCTGCAAACAGCGTTACAAACAGTAACAGCGATACGATTCCGACAGCGATTCTCTTCATTTTCCTTTCTCCTCTTTTGTTTGAATTCTTCGTTTCATTGCGCTTGCTTTTTTTGAGCGCTTTTGAAGGGTGCAAACTCGCTTAGAAATCCAGCTCATCGGCTTCTGAGATGCTCTCTGCAGAAGCCAATCAAGTTACAATGGAAAATTACCTCTCCCTTCACTCAGTAGTTACCTTCATAATCGCCTTATAACACTTGTGGAAAAATGTTTCATACGATATCAGAGCCAACCATCAGAGGCGTAAATGAAACGAATGACTATACTTAGTTTGTCACTTTGGAGACATGACGTCCGTGTCTATTCATGATAGCAACTCTACTAGCGCGCATGCTTGTTCCGAAAATGGTTAAAAATGGTCTTAATTCGTCTTTTGTGATTTGGGGGCAATTTTAGGCCTCGCGTCGGCTTTCGGTCTTCTTGCAGTGTCCGCCTTTCTCGAACTGTGGAGGGTTAAGCCGAAGGTCGCGGTATAAGACCCTGCGATGATCAGATCGGCTTGATGCCCGAATCCATGATTTTCCATCCTCAGCACGGCCAAGACTTGACTACAAAACAAGCCCGTATCGGGCGTGAACAGGCAAAACAAGAATAAAAACCATTTTACACCAATTTAGGAACACGCATGCGCGCTGTTTACCATAGCCTGAAGCTGCTTGTTCTGCTGTTCAATCTCTCCCTTCAGCTTAGCCTTCAGTTAATCATCCTCAGATAGCCCATGGGGTCTGTGGAGCGGAATGGAGTTCTCAAAATGCCAGATGTCTTGACAAAGGCTCAAAGAATCGGCTTTTCATCTGGAATATCCAGAATAAGAAAATTACTGTGTCGACTATTCGGGTATCTTAATCTTTCAAGATCGCCAATATCTCTCTGAAAATCTCTAGCATTGCTATTCTCTTATGATCCTTTGTCGAGTCTTCTGTGTATTTCAAATTGGATGCTTCTTCTACATATTTGACCAAGAGTTCCCTTTTAAAAATGTGGGGAGCGCGCGCGCTTTTGTTGCGCTTTTTGCATTCGGATTCAATTTTGATATGAAGTCAGATCAGAATTCGGAATTGGCAATCCTTTAATTCGTCTTGTCACCAATGGAGTCTCGAAGCGGTGAGTGTTTTTCTGGGTCAGATTTTCGAGCTTCAAGGCGAATGGTGGCTCCCAGAGAATCCCAGTCAGAAAGTTAAAGGGGCGCTGAGGTTCACTCCTAAGGAAGGAGGGATTTTGAGGCTTGATGTTTTTCCAAGCGGCTCTGTAGAGATTGAACATTTCCAGCAGCCTCAAATCATACTTGGCGTTTCAATAGATGGAAGAAAAGTGACTCTTCACACGTGCTTGATGAAAGAGATGGTTAAGCATGCGTTGGCGGACGGGACGCAGACAACGGTACTCACGCTGTATGTGGGCGTCATTCTTGTTGGAGCCCAATTTAAGAAAATAGAGGACGCAAAATTCGATAGCATGTTCATTAGGTTCCAGCATCTTGACGCTTGGGTTAATGTGTCTGGGTTTAACATTGACGTGTCTGCAGATGGCATCTCTGTGAAATACCAACGCCCGAAAGACTATGTCTTCGAGGTCTCTGAGAAGCTGAAACTGCATATTAGCTATGCAGTGCACTATCCAACTATTAGTACAATTCAGAATGAGGCTTGCATTACGCAAGAAGCATGGATAGGGATCATACCCTCGGAACCCAAACCACTGGATTACTATTGGGACATAATCTATAGCCTGCAGAATTTCTTGATTCTGGCGACGACTGCAACCGTCTATCCATTGTCTGTCAGTGGCAGAATCAAGGTGAAGGATCAACCAAACATTTCAGTAGACATCTACAGATCAATTGGCTCTATAGAATCATCTGAATCATTGCACCCAAGTGACATGCTATTTACATTTAACAACGTTTCTGAGCAGCTTCACACCCTAATGGCGAATTGGTTTGCAAAATCAGATACCTTGAAACCCTTCTACGATTTGTATTTTGGTACTTACTACGTCTCTGAGATGTATCTGACAACCGAGTTCTTGAACTATGTTCAAGCTCTAGAATCCTATCATAGAAGAACTAAAAGCAATGTAGAAATTCCAGAGGATCAGCATCGGAAAAGATTTGAAACAGTAGTAACTGGGGCACCGCCAGAATACAAGGAATGGTTGGTTGAGAAACTGAGATACAGCAACGAGCCAAATCTGAGAAAGCGGCTCAAGGAGATATTGAAATCCTTCCCAGCTTCTCTCGAGCCAGTATTAAAAGATAGAAGGAAGTTCGTCAATGACGTGTGTGTCACAAGAAACTACCTGACACATTATGACTCAGAACTTGAGCACCAAGCTGCGAAGGATAGAGAACTCTTTGCGCTAACCTCGAGAGTCAAACTGTTGTTGCAGTTCTGCATGTTGAAGGAATTAGGTTTCGATCCACAAAACGTAGAGAAGCTGACAGCGCGCCTGATAAACATGCGATACGGATTTCTGTATCATTGAAGGCTGTTTAAGTTTGGCATAAAACTTTACCCCAACCACCACTACTAAACCGAGAGTTTGAACGTCGACCTGACTAAGATCAATGGTAGCCCGGGATAGGTTCAAATATCGGTTTAAAATATCGGGGTTAAGACCCGATTCTTGTTTCTTTATGGGAAATATCCGAGGATTGAGGTTTGAATGAAATTCTATGGGTTTTTGGAACAGTTGTAAGGTTGTTTTCTTCTGTGGAGTATTATGACTGCGATCAGTGTTGTTATCATGAATAGTGGTAGGATGATTTGTGATGGGAATTCTGGGATTACTTGGTAGCAGCAGTAGGGTTGTGTTTCGGCTAGTGTTGCGTTGTTGTTGGCATTGTCGTAGGCGATTATTTTATATTTTACCCATGTATCGGCTGGTTGTCCGGGTATTGCGGCTTCGTAAATATTTGTTGAAAGGTTGTAGTTCATTGGTAAGGGTTCCCATGTGGTTCCGTTGTTGAGGTTATAATATAGTGTAACGTTTTTCACTCGGCTTAAGGCGTCTGAAACGTTTACTGAAACCTTCACGGACTCGTCTGGTTGAACATCACCTGCTGGTTCACGAGAAGGAATCCCGATTGTCGGAGCCGTCTTGTCCAATTTTATCCCAGCCAAAATGTGATGGTCTTCTTCGTTGCAAGCCTTGTCTATGCTCCAGTATACCAGGATGTTGTTGCCACTTTCTAAAGTGATAAAGGGTTGCCCTTGCAAGCTTACATTTTGCGTTGGGCTGTCGTTGATTTTGTAGCAGGTTTCGGCTACACCACTAAGGTTGTCAGTGACTGTGAGTGTTATTGTGAAGTCTTTGGCGTGCCATAAGTCATCGTAATCATTAATGGTGACTGGAGGCACGGAGTCTTGTGGGATTTCGCGGTATGGATTAATGAGCGGATATCGGTCACGATTATTTCCATCAATTATGTATGGAGTGTCTCCTATTCCGTCGGGGCTTGTCTCGTTCTGATATGGACCACTATGCAAATCTGTTCCATTATAATCACTCCAGTAGTTTCCGCCAGAAGGATAGCCATTATCCCATAAATCTGTAACGTCTATAACGCCTGCCTGCCTTTGATTTTTGAAGAAGTCGTTATGAAAGACAACATTTTCAGATGTTCCCCAAAAGGAAGCTCCCACCCCGTTATAGGCTACGGTGTTTTCGCTGAAAGTGTTGGAACTCGAAAAGTCCATGGACATTCCAACTCCATTGTTTACTATGAGGTTCTTGCTGATGTTGTTGTAATAAGAGAAACCGCCAAAGTGAAAACCCAATCCATTATTTTTTATTATGTTTCCAGTGATGGTATTGCGGTCGTCTCCAGGTCCATGGAAGAGAATGCCGTATCCTCCGTTGTCTGAAATTATGTTATTTGATATGTTGTTATAGCCGCTGCCCATCAGGTTGTTGATTCCGTCGGAGTTTTTGAACATCAAGTTGTTTTCTATACTGTTGAAATTGGAATAAAGCAGGTAAACGCCGTAATAATCGTTAGAGAAATCATTATTCCTTATTGAGGAGCCTGTCGTATTGACAAACAGCACGCCGTATCCATTCTTCGACAAACTTAGGTTTTCAACTGTGATGTTTGTGCTGCTTATGGCAGCCACGAATCCCGCGTTAGAAGGAGCTTGTTTGTCTCGCTGTTTTATCCAATAGTATAAGGGTTTTCCGTCTGCGATGTTTGACTCATCTATATCGTGAATGAAATGGGGCAGCTGACAAAGCTCACTTTCAATTCCGAAATTGTAAGGGCTCATAGTTAAACTGTTGTTTCGAAGGATAATGTTACAAGAATCGCGTATGAAAAGTCCATAATAGCTATTGTTGGATACGGTGTTCCCATCCACAATGACCCCATCAGAATCACTGATAAAGACCCCATAAAATCGATGGTTTATCACAACATTGCCACTAATATTGCCTCTTAAACTGGTTGCAACGTGAACACCGTAATCCCCATTCCGTATGGTAAACCCACTGATCTCGACATCATCCGAAGCACCTACATAAAATACGGTTCCCGCACCATTGCCGTCAACAATCGTGGTATTTTTGTTTTCTCCTCTAACCAAAACCCTTTTTTGAATAACAACATTTTCATGATATGTTCCGTTTCTAACGAAGATAACATCCCCTTGATTAGCGGCGTTTATCGCATCATGAATTGTAAGATAATCGTCAGGAACGGTAATTTTTCCTTGGCTTGATTTGGCAGATTGAATATTGAACAGGGTTATTGACATAAAGATCAAAATCATTGAGAGAATCATTGCCAGAGCTGTCTTTTTTGAGTTCAATTTCCCACCTTAAGATACTCTGAAAAGCAATAAATATAAAGCATTGTGAAAAACCCTCGAGAGCACGTTGAAATTTTTCTAACGCCAAATTAATCATAGATAGATATAAAAAAAACCAACTTTTTTGATTGTGAGTAGCGGGCGCGCTAATCGAGTCAGAAGACTTCTCGTTCAATCATCAATATGAAGCCTTCGGAAAAGAAGTTGAACGTAGCGCGCGCGCAAACATTAAAGTTTAATGCACATAAGCCTTAGTAACGACCAAAGATTTGTAATTGGTATGAGGGTGAAAGTGAATGAAGTGTGGTAACAAGAAGTCACCGAACTATCAGCAGCAGTGTCCATATCCTTCGCCCTTCGACTGCATTGTTGCGAAGATTGAGACCAAGTACCTAGCTTGTAAGTTCTGGAGAGGTGATGCTTAGTGAAAGGACTATTAAGGATGCTTTGATGAAAATTTCATAAACCCAAACCCAAACCCAAAAACGACGTGGTTTATAGCGCGCGCGCTTCAACTACACTCACTCAACAGAACAAGTAATAATAATACCGAGTTTCTATCATTCCTCATTCTGCCATTATTCATATCTGCAACACTGCCAGTGGTCATAGCCTACAGGAGAAAACGTTCTAAGTCTTTCAGGGCATAGAAAAAAGGGAGTTGTGCGGGAGAACACGGAAACTGAATTTCCGAAATCTCGACTATGAGTCTGGATTCTGAGTTCCGAAAGCCTATCTAGAGAGGTGAATAAAACCTATGGATATGGCACGAATCGAAGACTGGCTCTCCGCAATCCCCAGTAAATACACTCAGAAGACTTACAAATCGGGAATCAAGAAGTTTGAAGAATTTTATCAGAAACCAATTGAAGACCTTTTAAGCCTAAGTGATGAGGAAACTGGACACATAATCGAGAAATTTTACGCGTGGTTGAAACAGAAGCATCCGCAAAACACTTGCAGAAATCTAATCAATTCGCCACTTCAATATCTCAAGTATTTTGGGAAGAATCCGAAATACCGTAAGGCTCTTGGAATGTATAAGACCGTTTTGACCACGAGAGACCACCTGACGACAATAACCGAAGTTCAAGAAATGGCAAAAGTCGCAGACCTTCGAGAGCAAATTCTATTAGAAGTGTTCTTGTTGGGTTTGCGTGTTCGAGATGTGAGTCTGTTACAATGGAAGACTTTCGCTGCCAATGGAGAGACTCCTATTCCAATATTGATAAACACGAAAAAGGAAGATGTGATAGCACGGACATTCATAAGCGAAGAGTTCAAGGGTTTGCTTGGCAAGTATCTGGCAACACTCGATAAGTCAAATCCGTATTTGTTCCAGAGCAAGAAGTGGACTAACAAGCGTAAGGGAATCCAAAACTTAGGAACAAAACAAATCGAGAACATCTTCAAGGGCTTAGTAAGAAAGGCTGGCATTGAGAATCACGGCGTAATGGCATGGCACACGGGAAGGAAACTCGTAAGCCGAACTTGTGCTGAACTCGGCATCTCAAGTTTTATCTATAAGATGTTTGTAGGCAAATCAATTCCAATGAGTGACGCAACGTATCTTCAAGGCACAGAAATACGCAAAGACTTCATTAAACTCAACAAGGTTCTCAGACTATTCCCAGAAACAACACCACAAGCAACAGAGAAACTAGAGGGCTTAGAGACTGCCGTCAAACAACTTGAAACCGAAAACCTAGGATTCAAGACAAGAATAGACCTTTTGCAGAAAGATGTCCAGACCCTAGAGAAAAGCATGGAAGGACTTTACCATATGACCACAGAATATCCGACAACGATAACGCACCATCTTCTCAACAAGAAAGCCAGAAAGATTGAACAATGGAGTGAAAGCATCAATACGCCAGAAGAAATGGAAGCATCCCTTAAAAGGTTCGAAGAGAAAGCCAGAAAACTAGCAGAAGACGAATCCAAAGGCTAAGCAAACCTGACTGTTTAAGGCGTTCCCCGTCCTTCTTTTTTTGACCGAACAAGTGGGCAGCCTAATATCCATTAGCCCTTTCTACCTTACACGCACGGGGACTGTCATGTTTCTCAGCGTGCTAAGCACGTTCAGGCTGGGGGAGTTACTGAATGACTAATGTTGAGATATCGGAAATTGGAGTTCTCTTTGTTTTGGATAAGCGAAATCGCTAAGAGCCACTTTGTCTATTGTTTATGGTGAAAGCGATAAGCCCAGAGCGTGCGGAAGGATACATAAGGGCAATTCTAAAAAGCCACATAAAGCGAACGACATAGGCGGAAATTTCAACTCGCTTTTTGAAGGTTTTTCTCTTAGTTTTGGAGAAGACAGGTCATCAATTTCGCAGAGGGAATCTGGGATAACAATCCGAAACCCAGAACCAGAACAGTAGATTCTCACGATTAGGTCTATTCTGAAAACCCTTTTTTGCGAGGCCGTTTAACAGAAAGTGTGTCAAAGGGGGTGGGGGGGTTTTCCAGAA